>Ga0129307_1000996_pt1 | contig 35601 bp, 32 predicted proteins | sample P1105metagenome_FD_94437 | JGI IMG/M metagenome (GOLD analysis project Ga0129307, IMG submission 94437) | Capybara group fecal microbial communities from Wisconsin, USA - P1105 metagenome | ecosystem: Host-associated > Mammals > Digestive system > Large intestine > Fecal | place: USA: Wisconsin...
AAAGAGCCTTTATGTGGAGAGCATGAAGGTTTATCATGCCTTAAAGACAGAGGGATTGCAGGCCGGAAGGGCTGCAGTTTCCATGATTGTTGGAAGAGACACCGCTACTTTAGAGGAGACTGGTGTTATCAAGGCTGCAGTTGAGACAGTTGCTGAGAATACCTCAGATGGTGTTATAGCACCTATGCTTTATCTTGCTGTTGGTGGGCCTATTCTTGGGTTTATTTACAAGGCAATCAATACAATGGATTCCATGGTTGGATACAAGAATGACAAGTATGTGGACTTTGGCCATGCAGCTGCTAGGCTTGATGATGTGGTGAATTTTATACCATCGAGAGTCAGCGGATGGCTTATGATTATCGCTTGTATTTTTCTTGGAAAGAATTATAGCCAGGCAATGGCGCTGAAGATTTTTTTAAGAGATAGATTTAATCACTCAAGCCCAAATTCTGCCCAGACAGAAAGTGCTTGCGCAGGGGCTTTAGGTCTTAGACTAGCTGGTCCAGCCAGCTATTTTGGAAAGGTTGTGTCTAAGCCATATATAGGAGACAGTGTTAGAGTTATTGAGCTAGAAGATATTAAAAGAGCAAACAAGTTGATGTTTGCATCAGAATTTCTATGTGCAGCTATAGTTATTTTGGTTCTTTTTAAACTTTCTATGTGTAAACTGTGATATATCTAAGGATTTCGACTTTTATTTCCAAAAAGATGTTAGTATTCAATAGGAGTAATATTTTGACTCCTTGTGGGAGAAATAGTGATTCTCACAAGGAGGGTAATTGCTGGAAGTTTAGCAATTAAGGAGTTATTTATGCACGGTGGAGATATTTATAGAAATAATATCTACTATGATTTCTCAGTTAATTTAAATCCTCTTGGGGTACCCCAGGAAGTGCAGTGGGTTCTTTCAGAGGCAACAAAGTATGCTAGCAAATATCCGGATATTCTCCACGAAAAGCTTGTGGAATCAACATCCAAGATATTTGATATTATGAGAGACGATGTGGTATATGGAAACGGGGCCTCAGAGCTTGTTATGGCTATATGTCATGCCTATCATCCAAAGAAGGCTATGATAGTTTCCCCTTGTTTTTTAGGATATGAGATATGTCTAAAAGGTGCAGTGCCTAACTGTACAATTATTAAGCATCAACTTTTAGCTGAAAATGATTTTGCAATATATCAGAGTATTACAGAGACAATCTTAGTTGAGCGACCAAACTTACTGTTTTTGACCAACCCAAATAATCCAAATGGATTGTTGATGGAAAAAGCAGTTTTAACAGAGGTTATTAAAGCCTGTGAAAAGGCAGGCACAATTTTGGTGGTGGACGAATGCTTCCTACCACTTACAGGCAAAGAAAAGGAATGTTCCCTTGCCTACAATATAGTAAGTCATAAGTCACTTATAGTTCTTAGAGCTTTTACCAAATCCTTTGCAATCCCAGGTGTTAGGTTGGGATATGCTCTTTGTTCTAGAAAATCTATTGCTGATACTATCAAATCTCATTTGCCAGAATGGAATTTGTCTATTTTTGCTCAGATGGCGGGAGTAGAATGTCTGAAGCATCTAGAGTACATAGATGAGGCGGTAGAACTGATAGAAAAGGAGCGAGAGTTTCTTTCAGATGGCCTAAAGGATTTAAAGCTAAAGGTTTTCAATTCTGATGCAAACTATATTTTGTTTAAATCTGAGAATAAGACTTTAAAGGAAAATCTATTGCTTTACAATATTTTGATTCGTGATTGTAGCGATTATGCAGGACTTGAAAAAGGATACTATAGAATTGCTGTAAAACAGCATAATGAAAATGAAGGATTGCTTTCGGCGCTTGAAGGTTTATGCTAGTAGCCAAAGCAATATATTGAAGATAGCACATCAAGACTTAAAGAAATTAGATAATAGACAGTCGAAAATATCAAATGTATTATATATAGCCATGGATTATTTCTCCATGGCTATTATTTTTCTCATGGTATTAATTACAGGCTTCTTGTTGCCACTCCATAAGGGTGCAATGAGAAGTTTCTTAGGCCCATCGCCAGTGAGGCGGTGTATGACAGTCTCCTTAGGAAGGAGCTTTAAGCATTTGCACACTAGGTGACAATACTCCTCCAACTCAAAAATCCTAAAGGGCTCGTCCTCATACATTTCAGCTAGCTTAGTGCCCTTTAATACATGAAGGAGCTGAAGCTTGATGCCAAATAGGGTAGGGGAAAGCTTTGCAAGATAGCTTATAGTTTTTAGCATATCCTCATCACTCTCGCCTGGAAGGCCAAGTATTACATGAACCACGACCTTGAGTCCTGCATCAGTAAGCCTCTTATAAGAATCTTCAAACACAGGAAGCTCATAGCCTCGGTTGATAAGTCTAGCTGTATTTTCATGTATGGTCTGTAGGCCAAGCTCTACCCAAACTTCTTTGGTTTCGTTCAATTTAGAAAGAAAGTGAATCATTTCATCAGATAGGCAGTCCGGCCTAGTGCCGATGGAAAGACCAACTATCTCAGGATAATCAAGAACCTCCTTAAAAATCTGCATCAGGTATTTTTGGTTGCCGTAAGTATTAGTAAAAGATTGAAAATAAGCGATATATTTTCGCTCTGAAGCAGGGATTTTGGAAGAAATCTTGCTATCTACCAAGGCCTTGGCAGAGTTTATTTGTTCATCCAAGGAATCGCCAGCTGCAGCAAAATCACCAGAGCCTCCCTCAGAGCAAAAGATACATCCGCCGGTACTGATTGTGCCATCGCGATTTGGGCAGGTGCATCCACTGGTCAAAGAAAGCTTGTAGACCTTGGTGCCATATTTATTTTTTAAATAATCTGAAAGAGATATATAATCCATTGAAATCCTCTAAAGCATTAAATTTCCATTAATTATAGCATAAGTGTCTTAAAACCTTAGAAAAATTGTGGTAGAATAACGGTACAAACTAAAAGCGGAGAATATATGGTCGATAGATTGATATTTCACATTGATGTAAATAGTGCATTTGTATCATGGTCCGCCGTAGAACAGCTTATGAACGGTGGGCCTGATTTGCGTGAAGTGCCATCTATTGTTGGAGGAGACCCTAATTCTAGAACTGGAATTGTGGCAGCTAAGTCAATTCCAGCCAAGAAATACGGCATTGTCACAGGAGAGCCCGTTAGCTTGGCTCTAAGGAAATGCCCCAATCTTGTGATAGCCCATTCTAATTTTGATTGGTATGTTAGGTGTTCTAGGGCCTTCAAAAGTATTTGCCAGGAATATACTCCTACAATGCAATCCTTTTCCATAGACGAGGTTTTCCTTGATATGTCAGGGATGCATTTAATCTATCCTGACCCAATTGCGACGGCTTATGAGATAAAGGATAGGATATATAACGAGCTTGGGTTTACAGTTAATGTTGGTGTCAGCAGCAACAAGCTTCTTGCCAAGATGGCCAGTGACTTTGAAAAGCCAAACAAGGTACACACCTTATTTCCAGAGGAGATACCCGCCAAGATGTGGCCACTCCCAGTGGGAGATTTGTTTACCTGCGGCAAGTCATCAGCAGTCAAGCTCAAGAGTCTAAACATCACTACAATTGGTCAGCTGGCCAACACGCCACTTGAGCAGCTAGCGCTTATATTTAGTGAGCGTGGAGCCATGCATTTTCATAATTATGCCAATGGCATAGATGACTCGCCAGTTGTGGATGAGCCGGAGGATGCCAAGGGTTACTCTGCAGAGACTACTGTGGAGGATGACTTAGTAGAGCTAGAGGAGATTAACAAGATTCTCCTTGCTCAGGCGGATATAGTTTCGGCAAGAATGAGAGCCGATGGCGGCAAATGCGGATGCGTTTCTGTCACTTTTAGGAACTTGGATTTTGTAAACAAGTCCCACCAGAAAAAGCTTTCAGAGCCTACAGATGTAACGGATATTATTTATAAAACGGCCAGGCAGCTTATTAAAGAAAGCTGGCAAGGGCAACCTCTTCGTTTAGTGGGCCTTGCGCTTACTGATATAGATAGAGATGGGTTTGAGCAAATATCATTATTTGAAGACGACGGTAAGGAAAAGCGCAAAGCTTTGGATTCCACCTTGGATTCCATCCGAGGCCGATTCGGAAATGGTGCAGTTCAGCGGGCTAGCACCATGGATACATCTAGTAGGGTGAATCGCATGCATAGGGCGAAACAAGAACAGAACAGGAATAAATAATTATTAAGGAAAAGGGAGAGCACATGATTACAGTACGCACTCGAAGAAAATTAGGAATAGTTCAAGAACAGCTTGGCGGCGATAAGGAATCACTTTTCATTGTCAACCTAGGCCAAAATTTATTAGACTTTATTGATAGATATGCTCAAAATGAAGACTACGAGTCCTCATTACTTTATTCAAAGGTGGGGCAGCTGGTAGAGGACAAGGACTACAAAGGCCTTGAGAAAATATTTATGACCCTTCAGGTTTTTGGTACCTACGACAAGATTACAACTCGCATTACCAAGTACAAGAATATTTCAACTGCAGTTGGCTTGACATATAATGGTACAGTTTTTGAAGGTTTTGCAGATGAAAAGATTGAGCTTGAAAAGATTGTTGCCAAGACTTGCAGTATGTGTAGTCCAGAGGGCGACAAATTATTTGAAAAGCATTTAGCATAGATTATTTTTTTTCACAAGAACAACAAGATATATGTCTTTATTGATATAAAATCTCAAAAAGCTGAATTTACAAGGGCTCTAGCTGTGTGCTAGGGCTCTTTTTTTGTGCTTCAATGGAAAATTCTTTAACAAAATCACAAAAAAACTGAATAGTCGTGAAAAAGACACAGAATTTTCTGAAATGTCTGCTATAGTACCTTTAATGATTGAATTCATTTACTGGGAGTAGGAGGGGTATATGAAGATTAAAAAGCTATCTACTAGAATCACATTATTCGTAGTTATCGCTACAGTTATTGGTGTGGCAATCCTTAGTTTATTGGCTTCATACAATATTTATGGCGTTATGAGGCAGGAAGCTGTTTCAGAGTTGACCGGTATGATTGGTTCTAACACTCAGCAGCTCCAGCGATACATCGAAAAGCAAAATGCTTATATAGATGGTTATGCTGCTTCTACAACAATGAAAGATATGATTAATGCTGACCATGACGAGGCATCGGTTGAGGCTGCGCAAGTATGGACAGAATCATATCAGGAAGTTGTTCCTAATGTTCTTTCCGTTTTCTATGCAAAAGCTGATGGTATGATTATTCTAGATTCAATTGGTTTAAAGAGAGGCTATCAGAATCCTCCAGAGACAGTTGAGTTTCTAAGTGGTTTATATGGAAGTTCAGAAGGTGTTCCTATTTACAGTATGACAATTGTAGCAGATTCAATGTCAACAGAGGCTGAGGCCGCTATTACTTTAGTAGTTGCTCGTTCTTGCTACAAGGGTAAACAATACGCAGGTTATGCTTGTTTAGAGTTAGATAAGACAGAGCTATATGGATTGTTGGATGGTACCTATATTGCTGATAACCAAGAGGTTGTTTTAACAGGTGTTGCTGATCCAATCGTCTATTATTCAAACAATGCCGAGGAAATAGCACTTCAGAGTGAAAATCCTGCAGTTCAAGAAGCCATAGCAAGAGCTCAAAATGGTGAGGAGTCTGGAATTATTAACTATACTCAGCCTTCAACTGGAAAGACAATGCTTGGTTACTATCAGTATCTGCCAGAACGAGGATGGTTACTTTTCACAGGCGCTGATTAAGAAGAGTTATATGCATCTGCTGCAGCATCATCTAGGTTGGTTGTAACCATGGGTGTAGTTGTCATAATTATTATCGCTGTAGTTTTGGCATTTATCATTGGTTCTTTGATTAAACCAATCGGAAAGGTTGAAACAGCACTTGCACGAGTTGCTGAACACAATATTTCCACTAACAAAGATCTTTCGGTTCTTTCAAAGCGCTCTGATGAAATTGGCAAGTTGGCAACCTGTACCCAGGAGGTTATTGATACCTTAAATGAGGCGGTTGGCCTATTTAGAGATTGTAGTGGAGCCTTAAGCGACAGCTCTTCAGACCTTAATAATGCCTCTAAGCTACTTGGTGAGGTTACCGTAGAAAATAAAGAGATAGCTGATAATCTTTCAGTAAAGATAAATGAAACCAATGACTCTATCGAGTCTATTCACGAAGAGATAGATAATATTGTAAACCTTGTAAATACAGTTTCTGAAAAGGTTGAGGCAGGAGAAAGTGATTCTCAGAAACTTATAGATTCTGCAAGCGAAATTAATGAGAAGATTGATGCAGAAATCGCAACTAACATGGCTACATTACAGGAGACTATGGTTAATATGCAAGAAGCTCTTGAAAGCTTGAAGGCTGTTGAACAAATCAATGTATTGGCTGAGGACATTATGTCAATTACATCTCAGACAAACCTTCTTTCACTTAATGCCTCTATTGAAGCTGCAAGAGCGGGTGAAGCGGGTAAAGGCTTTGCAGTAGTAGCTGGTGAAATTGGACAGCTTGCAGACCAGTCTAAAGAAACTGCTATGAACATTACTGAGATAGTTACTGCAAGTAATAAGTCTGTTTCAAATGTTCGTGACCAGGTTACAAGACTTATTGAATATATTAAGAACGATGTTATGTCTAGCTTCGAAGTATTTGCAGACCAGAGTAAACACTATGATGAGGGTATTGTAGAGATTAAGAAGGCAGTTACTGAGATTGGTGAGGCTATGGGTTCACTTAGTGGCTCTATAGATGAAATTGCAAGACGAATTACATCAGTTAACGATGCATCTCTTGAGAATACCGAAGGTGTTACAAACATTCTCGGAAAGAATACTCAGGCATCAGATGTTTCTGTAAATATTGAAAAGCTTGCTGAATCAAGTAAAGTTAACGCTGAAAGCCTTAAGGGCGCTATTAATCAGTTTAAGCTTGATGATTAGTTAGTGTAGGAGGAGTGTATGAAGACTAAGAAACTATCCACAAAAATTACTGTATTTGTTGTTGTGGCAACAATCATAGGTGTAGCCATACTAAGCTTTCTATCCGCATACAAGATATTTAGCGTTATGAAAGAAGAGGCTGTAAATCAATTAGCAGGAACTGTTAATTCAAATGTTGAGCAGTTGAATCGTTTTATGGAAAAAGAGTTTGCATATGTAGATGGATATATGGCAACTGACCAGTTCCAAAACATGTTGGTAGCAGAGCAAGATCCAGAGGTTATAGAGGCAGCTCAGATTTGGACGGAAAAGTATTCTAAGGTAGTTCCAAACTTGCTTAGTCTTTTTTATGCAAATGATGATGGACTTGTGCTTGTAGATTCAATCAAAGAGCTTGTGGGTTTTCAGAATGAGCAGGAAACAGTTGATTTCTTGAAGGAATTGTACAATAGTTCTGGTGGTGAACCTATGTATGGTCTTATGACTGTAGTGTCACCAGCAACTAACGATATTACAATTATTGCCACATGTAGCTCATATGTTAATGGAGATTTTGTTGGTTATTCAAGTGTTGAGTTAGATAAAACAGAGTTTTATGAATTGCTTCAGAGTATTCAGCTTGGTGAAAATCAGGAAGTAGTTTTAACTAGCGTATCATCAAATCAGGTTTTCTATTCAACGAATCCTGAAGAGATTACACTTGCAAGTGAGAATCCAGCTATAGTTGAAATAGTTACTAAGTTGACAAACGGTGAGTACGGCGATGCAACTGAAGGAACAATAAACTATGTGCAGGCAGGTACTGGCAAGAGTATGTTAGGTTACTTTAAGTATTTGCCACAGCAGGATTGGCTGTTATTTGTAGGAGCAGAAGAAGATGAACTTTATGCATCAGCTTCCGATGCGTCAAATCTAATTATGTTAATGGCAGTTATCGTTATTATCGCCATAGCTGTTATTTTATCAATTATCATTAATACATTGATTAAGCCTATAGGAAAGGTTGAAAAGGCAATTTCTAGGGTGGCCGACCATGATATCACTGCAAATAAAGATTTGACATCTTTGTCAAAGCGTAAGGATGAAATTGGTAAACTGGCAAGGTTTACTCAAGAGGTTATTGATACCTTAAATGAGGCGGTAGGATTGTTCAAGGATTGTAGTGGTTCCTTAAGTGAAAGCTCGAGGGATTTGAACAATGCTTCTAGTCTCTTAGGTGAAGTTACCTCTGAAAATAGAGACATTGCAGATAACCTTTCTGTAAAGATTAACGAGACAAATGATTCTATCGAATCTATCCATGAAGAGATTAATAATATCGTAAATCTTGTTACTATGGTTACTGAAAAGGTTGAGGCTGGCGAGAATGATTCTCAGAAGCTTATTGATTCTGCAAGCGAGATGAATGAAAAGATTGATACTGAAATCGAAAACAACACAGCAACCTTGCAGGAGACTATGGTCAACATGCAAGAAGCTCTTGAAAGCTTGAAGGCCGTTGAACAAATCAACGCTTTGGCTGAGGATATTATGTCTATCACCTCTCAAACCAACCTTCTTTCTCTTAATGCTTCTATCGAGGCTGCAAGAGCAGGTGAAGCTGGTAAGGGCTTTGCGGTAGTAGCAGGTGAGATTGGACAGCTTGCTGACCAGTCTAAAGAGACTGCTATGAATATCACAGAAATTGTTGCTGCAAGTAACAAGTCAGTATCTAGCGTACGTGATCAAGTTACAAAGCTTATAGAATATATTAATAGTGATGTAATGTCTAGTTTCCAAGTATTTGCTGATCAGAGTAAGCATTACGATGAAGGAATCCTAGAGATTAAGAAGGCTGTTACTGATATTGGAGAAGCTATGGAATCTCTTTCTGATTCTATTAATGAAATCGCAAGAGGAATTACATCTGTTAATGATGCCTCTGTTGAGAATACTGAGGGTGTAACTAACATTCTCGGAAAGAATACTCAGGCTTCTGATGTTTCAGTAAATATCGAAAGATTGGCAGAATCAAGTAGAGCTAATGCTGAAAGCCTTAAGGGTGCGATTAACCAGTTTAAGATTGATTAAGTGCAAAGTAAAATATATAACACAAAATTCGCTTGCGCACAATCTTTAATTTTGGATTTACTTGTGATATTTTTATTACCATGATTAACATTTGCATAGTAGAAGACGAAGTGGAGCAGGCATCGCTCCTAAAGAATTACATAAATAAATATGGTAATAGTCATAAGGAACAGTTTTCTATTACCCATGTTTTAGATGGAATCGATATAGTCGATGATTATAAAAGCCAGTACGATATTGTGCTTTTAGATATCCAGATGAAACATTTGGACGGCATGGCTGCGGCAGAGAAAATCCGCAAGTTGGATTCAGATGTTATTATCATTTTTATAACATCAACCGTTCAGTATGCCGTTCAGGGGTATGCTGTTGATGCTTTAGGGTACGTCCTAAAGCCAGTGCCTTATCCTCAGTTTGAGCAGCTTTTTGACAAGGCTATCACTAGGGTAAAGGCAAAGAGGCAGCATGTATATATAAAGGTTTCTGTTGAGGATAAACAAATAAAGCTGGATTGCGACACCATTTATTACATTGAAAGCCAGCGAAATAATGTTATTATCCATTGCGAGGAGGCGGATTATACTACACTAGGTCCTCTTAAGAAGTTTGAGGAAATGCTTGCCGACCATGGCTTTAGCAAATGCCATAATGCCTATTTAATCAATCTCTCGTTTGTGGAGGCGGTTCAGAAGGAGTATGTGTATTTACCGCATAAGATATCTCTTCCAATTAGCCGTGCTCGAAAAAAGGAATTTATGTCGGCTTTAACCGAAGATATTTTATAAAGGGGATACTATGGACTTCACAGCATTTATTGATCCTGTAAAATTGCAGGATACACCAAGATTATTTACCGCTTTAGCTGAATGGCTGGCGGTTTTTGTTTATTTTAATATCTACAAAAGGCGTTCCACTAATAAAGACTTTGCAATTCAATGTGTTGTCACCTTAGTTGTACAAGTGCTTTTTCAGTACGTGGCAGGCTTACTTCCTATTGGTTTTTGGATACCAAGTATGATTGCAGCAGTGGCACTTATGTATTTGTCCTTGTATGTGGTGCTTGATATCAAGCCAAAGGATTGTGGAGTTATTACTACACACGCTTTTGTTTTGGCTGAGTTTGCAGCCAGTCTCTATAAGCAGCTCTACGTTTGGTATGTGCATTTAATAGAGAGGGAAGAGATAATTGATTCAGTAATCATAATGGTTATTGTGTATTCTTTTACCTTTGTTATTTACTACAGGATAGAGCGTGATAATGTTTCTCCAACACGTAATCTAAATGTTAATAACAAAGAGCTGATAGGTGTTTTGGCAACTGGTATTGGTGCCTTCATAATGTCAAACATCAGCTTCATTAATACTAGAACTCCTTTCTCTGCAACGGAAAATATGCTCTACGTCCGAACTTTAGTTGACTTCGGAGGAATGCTGATGCTGATGACCGAGATGGGACGACGAAACGAGTTGGCCGCAAAGAATGAAAATGATGCCATCAATCAATTGTTTCAAAAACAGTATGAGCAGTACAAGCTGGCGGTAGATAATTCCGAGGCCTTGAGAAAAGAGATGCATGACATGAAGCATTATGTTATGGCTCTTAAGAATGAGGATGACCCAGCAAGGCGAGCGGAGGTTCTGGAGGATATGGAACAGGCCATAGCTATCCAAGAATCCTTCATGAACACAGGCAACAGGGTAATGGATGTTATCCTTACCACCAAAAGCTTACAATGCCAGAAGAAAGGAATTAATTTGAATGCAATGGTGGATGGCGATTTGCTGGCGGACATCCACGTAAAAGATATATGTTCGTTGTTTGGTAATTTGCTAGACAACGCAATAGAAGCCACCCAGCAGGTGGAAGATGAAGAAAAGAGGTTGATAAGCTTTTCTGTCAGAGCGAGAAATCAATTTATAATAATCGAATGTGAAAACTATTCAGACGGTACTAATGTACGTTTAAAGAAAAATCAGACTAGACGTTTTTTTAGAAATAACAACTTACCCAGAACTACAAAGGAAGATAATGTTAAGCACGGCTTCGGCCTAAAGTCAATATCCCAGGTAGCTGAGAAATATGACGGTGCCATGAAAGTATCTTATGATGATGGTTGGTTTAAGGTAAAGGTGCTGTTATCCAACAAGAATGCCAAGTGATTTACAAGTTGTCCTAGGATTTTGACAAGTTATCCTTCAGGGCAACTTTTTTTGTGGCCAGATGATATTTTATATTTAAGTTTTTGGTTTCATTGAAGTGAGACAAGAATTTATGTGAGCTGGTAGTCAACAAGCTCTAATGATACTGGAGCGTAACATTTTAGTGAGCGAAGTATCTATTAGGCTTGTGGACGTAACCAGCGGACTAAATGGAGGAATCATATGGACGCTAAAGAAATTATTTCAAAGCTTACATTGATGGAGAAGGCCGCACTTCTTAGCGGAAAAAATGAATGGGAATCAAGAGATATTCCAAGACTTGGAATTAATTCAATTACATTTTCTGATGGCCCTCACGGTGTGCGCCGTCAGGAGGGAGCAGGAGATCACTTAGGACTTAACGCATCGCTTCCAGCTACATGTTTTCCAACAGCAGCAACAGTTGCAAACAGCTGGGACCCTTCAATTGGAGAGGAAATTGGTGCAGCACTTGGTGAAGAGGCAGTTGCACAAGATGTAGATGTGCTTCTAGGTCCTGGACTTAACATGAAGCGCTCACCACTTTGTGGACGTAACTTTGAGTACTTCAGCGAAGACCCAATTCTTGCTGGTAAGATGGCAGCCGCTTATGTGAGAGGAATCCAGAGTAAGCATGTTTATTCTTGTCCAAAGCATTTTGCTGTTAATTCTCGTGAGTACAGACGAATGGCAATGAATGCTGTTGTTGATGAGCGTACACTTCGAGAGATTTATCTTACTGCATTTGAAATAGCAGTTAAGGAAGGCGGTGCCAAGAGCATAATGTCTTCTTACAACGAAGTTAATGGTAAGTATGCAAATGAAAATGAGCACTTGCTAGTAGATATTCTTAGAGACGAATGGGGATTTGATGGCATTGTTGTTACTGACTGGGGTGCTAGTAATGACCACGTTGCAGGCGTTAAATGCCAATCCAATGTTGAGATGCCAAATCCAGGTCTTGATTCAGCAAGAGAGGTTATTAAGGCTGCTACAGAAGGTGAGGGAAGAATCACTGAGGCTGAGATAGATAAGGCTATTCTTCCAATAATAGAGGCAGCTATTTACTTTAGAGAAAATGATCATTCTAAGGGATTTGACGCTGAGGCACATCATGCGATTGCAAGAAAGGCTTCTGTTAATTCAGCTGTTCTTTTAAAGAATGATGACGCAATTTTACCTCTTAAGTCAGGCGCTAAGGTTTGTTTGAAAGGACCATTTGTTGATAAGCCTCGTTATCAGGGCTCAGGTAGCTCACAGGTTAATTCAACAAAGGTCGAGACTATAGCAGAGCAGATTGAAAACTATGACCTTACTGTAGTCGATAATCCAGAAGAGGCAGAGGTTGTTTTGTTCTTCTTTGGCTTGGATGAAATTGCTGAGTCAGAGGGTGGCGACAGAATGTCAATGGATGTTCCTGAGTATCAAATCAAGGAGCTTGAAGGCCTTACAGTATACAACAAGCACATCGTAGGTGTTATGAGTGCAGGCTCTGCTGTTAAGATGCCATGGATAGACAATCTTCAGGCTTTACTTCATGGATATTTAACTGGTCAGGCAGGAGCATCAGCGTTACTTGACATTATTACTGGCAAGGAGATTCCTACTGGTAAGCTTTCAGAGTCTTATCCATTTGCATATGCAGATTGCTCAATTGTTAACTACGCAGGTACAGAAAAGAGAAACCTTCAGTACCGAGAGGGACCATTTATTGGATATCGTTATTACGATACAGCAGACGTTGCAGTTCAGTTCCCATTTGGATTTGGACTTAGCTATACAACATTTGAGTATTCAAATATTTCAGTTTCAGATACTGGAGTTAAATTTACAATCACCAACATTGGTAGTCGAGATGGTGCTGAGATAGCACAGCTTTATGTGGGCAAGAACCAGTCAGGGCTTATCCGTCCAAAGAAGGAGTTAAAGGGCTTCAAGAAGGTATGGATAAGAGCAGGACAGTCAGTAGATGTGGAGATTCCTTTTGACGACAAGACTTTTCGTTATTTTTCAACTGTTTCTAACAAGTGGGAGATTGAGGGAGGCAAGTATCAGATATACGTAGGAGCCTCTGTTGCAGACATCAAGCTTACAGGTGAGGTTACAAAAGAAGGAACAATCGCAGAGCTTCCTTATGACATCGATACACTTCCAAGCTACAAGTCGGGAATGGTTAGAAATGTTCACTACGAAGAGTTTGAAAAGCTTTATGCAAAGGCTCTTCCAGAGGAAAAGGTTGGACCACTTGATATTAATGATGCCCTTTGCCAGATGAAGGATGCCAAGAGCGGACTTTGCCGTAAGGTTTACAAGATTTTAAAGAGCAAGCTTGATAAATCTTATGAGAAGGGTATTCCAGATTTAAATATCATGTTTATCTACAACATGCCATTTAGAGCAATGAGCAAGATGACAGGCGGAATGGTTAGCCGCGAGATGGCAGAAAGCATTGTAACCATTGCAAACGGACACTTCTTTAAGGGCCTTGGTGGTGTTATTGGAGGCTTCTACAGAAACCGTAGAGCGAATAAAAAATATGAGAAACGTCTTAATCATGTTGAGTAAACCCTTGCCTTCCCCTATGGGGGAAGGGCTGGATGAGGGGAAACTGTTTTTATAAGGAGATTTAAAATGAATTTTTGGAACAAATTTGCTGAGAAGCATCCCGGGGCAGCAAAGTGGATTCGTGAAGGTGGTTTGTTTGTAATAGTCAGCAATCTGATTACTGTATTCAAGTATTTATTGCTTACATTTTTGCCAGCGGCCTTTGCATTTCTAGGTGACAAAGCCTTTGGATGGCCAGGTATTCCAGTGACTCTATTTGGAGAGAAATTCCAGTGGAACATCTTGGGATATGACCAAGCCCACGGTGGTCTTGCATATTTTGTAGCTTACATGATTGCAATGGTAATTGGTGAGTGCATCAATTTCCCAATCCAAAAGCTTTGGGTTTTCCGCAATCACGATAAGCCAGGAAAGCAGATTGCATGGTATGTCGCAGCCTTTATTTTAATCACATGTATTGTTAACTCAATCAACTGTGTATGGGTTGCAGTGGCAGGTAAGTATGTCGCTCCAGCACTTTACAACATCGGAACAACAGTACTTAACGGCGGTGTATCAATGGTTGTATTCTTCTTTGTTAACAAAGTGATATTCCCAGAGACACTTAAGGTAGAAAAAGAAAATTAATGATCTTTAAGAGCATAGCTCTTTAGATAAATATTTACTTTTAATTCTTTATTAAAAGGAAGGAGAAGAGAGAATGTTAGGTATTAATCCTGAGGACGTGAAAAAGGTCCTTCAAGCAATCACACCACAATTGGTAATCATCGGCGTAGTTCTTGCCCTTGCTATTATCCTTACAATTGTGGCAATCAAATTTAAGAAGCCATTAAAGGGCTTGGTAAGAAAACAGGCATGGCTTGCATTTGCGCTTACACTTGTTATTGTAGTAAGCAACATTTTGTTAGTCCCAATGAATTCCATGATTAACATGGCAATGGGTGGTGGTTCTATTTCTGAGGCATCTATCGATGTTGCAAAAGAACTTTGTACTCAGATAGCTGAAGAAGGTGTCGTTCTTTTAAAGAATGATTCTGCAGCACTTCCACTTGCAGAGGGAGCAAAGGTTAATGTATTTGGTTGGTCTTCAACAAACCCAGTATATGGTGGTACAGGTTCAGGCTCACTTTCAGCAGCTTATCCTACAGTTTCATTCTTACAGGGACTTGAGGACGCTGGTATTGAGTATAATAAGGACCTTGTTGATTTCTACACAACTTGGAGAGATACAAGACCTTCAGTTGGTATGATGGGTCAGGACTGGACAATTCCTGAGCCAAAGGTTGATGAGTACGGTGACTTATTCGAGTCAGCTAAGAATTACTCAGATACTGCTATTTTCTTCATTGCTCGTTCAGGTGGTGAGGGTGCAGACCTTCCTACATCTTATGATGGCGAGGATACATTCCATGATGATGGTTCTGGAATGTTTGGTATCACTGGTGTTCGCTACTCAGAGTATGAGGACGACCTTGATGCTTCTAAGCATTATCTTGAGCTTTCAAACAGAGAGAAGGCACTTCTTGATCAGGTAACATCTGACTATGACAATGTTATCGTTATTGTTAACGCAGCAAACGCTATGGAGCTTGGCTTTGTAAATGAGTATTCTCAGATTAAGTCAGTTCTCTACTGCCCAGGTACAGGCCAAACTGGTTTTGATGGTCTTGGAAAGATTATTGCTGGACAGGTAAATCCTTCAGGTAAGACAGCTGATACATTTGTAGCAGATCTTCTTGCCACACCAAATGCAAACAACTTTGGTGATTTTGATTATACAAATATGTCTGAATTTGGATATGAGAATATGTTCGCTGAAGGCGGAATGTCTTATCCAACATTTGTTAACTACGTAGAGGGTATTTATGTAGGCTACAGATACTATGAGACCGCAGCAGCAGAAGCAGCAGCTGGTAACATGGAATTTGATTATGATTCACAGGTGGTTTATCCATTTGGTTATGGATTGTCTTACACAACATTTGAGCAGGAAATGGGTGCTGTAAACAACGATGGAAAGACAATTTCCTTTGATGTTACAGTTAAAAATACTGGCAATGTTGCTGGTAAGGACGTTGTAGAAGTTTACTACAATCCTCCATACACAAATGGTGGTATCGAAAAGTCTGCAGCAAACCTTATTGAGTTTGCTAAGACAGGCATAATTGAGCCAGGCGCATCAGAGACAGTTTCAATCTCATTCCCAGTAGAAGAGATGGCTTCTTACGATGCTGACGGCAAGGGTTGCTATGTACTTGAGGCAGGAGATTATGAAATCTCAATCAATGCAGATTCACACAACAAGATTGCAACAGAGACAGTTAATGTTGCATCAGATGTAGTTTATGATTCTTCAAACAAGCGAGAGTCAGATCAGGTAGCAGCAACAAATCAGTTTGATTTTGCAAAGGGTGAAAACTTTACATATCTTTCACGTAAGGATGGATTTGCAAACTATGCTGAGGCAACAGCAGCTCCTACAAGCTTCGAAATGGGCGATGAGCTCAAGGCTACATATTTCAATGAAATTAACTATGACCCAACAGCTTACAACAACGATTCTGATGAGATGCCAGTAACTGGTGCAAAGAACGGCGTTAAGCTTGAGGATTTACGCGGTGTTGATTACGATGATGCTAAGTGGGATGAGCTTCTTGATGAGCTTACAGTAGATGATATGAATAGTCTTATCTCTCTTGGTGGATATGAGACATCAGCAGTAGAGTCAATCGGAAAGATTATGACTTACGATTGCGACGGTCCTGCTTCTATCAACAACAACTTTACTGGCCAGGGTTCTATCGGATTCCCAGCAGCTGTAATGATTGCTTGCACATGGAACAAGGATTTAGCACATGCATTTGGCGATTCTATCGGTCAGATGGCAAACGAGATGGATGTTTCTGGTTGGTATGCTCCAGCTACAAATACTCACAGATCTGCATTTGCAGGACGTAACTTTGAGTACTACTCAGAGGATGGTGTTCTTGCAGGTTGGATGTGTGCAAACGCTGTAGCAGGTGCTAGAGACCACGGTGTATACTCTTACGTAAAGCACTTTGCCACAAACGATCAGGAAACTAACAGAACAGGATTCCTTTGCACATGGCTCAACGAGCAGTCACTTAGAGAGATTTATCTCAAGTCATTTGAAATTGCATTTAAGAATGCTAACCCAGCTGCAACAATGGTTGCATTCAACAACATTGGTACAGTTCCAGCTGAAGCTTGTCCAGAACTTCTTAACACAGTTCTTCGTGATGAGTGGGGATTTAGAGGCCTTGCAGAGACAGATTACTTTGGTGGATACGGATACCAGGATTCAGACAGAATGATTAGAAATGGTTGCGACCTTATGCTTGCAACATATCCTACACCACAGTCAACAGTTACAGATCAGACATCTGCAACATCTGTAATTGCAATGCGTCAGGCTTCTAAGAACATTCTTTACACAACAGTAAACAGCCGTGCTTATGATGCAAGCGTTAAGGCTGGTGCACCTACATGGGTTAAGATTGTTTACTTAGTAGCAGCACTTCTTATAGCATTGATTTTATTCCTTGCATGCAGAGCTTTTATGAAGTATCGCAAAGCTAAAAAGGAAATGGCTCCTGTCGTAGAGGAAAATTAAGATAGATATTAATTGAATAAACTTGCAACTAAAGATTCATATTTAGACGAGGGCGGCTTGGCTGCCCTCGTTTTGTAGGTACTAGAAGAACATTATTCACTAATAAGTTAATTAAACCCATAATTATTTAACATTGTGTTTTCAAAATTCACAAAATATATTAGAATGTAGATAATAAGTAATGAATGCTTATTATTTGGCTGATTAACTAATAATTTTTAAATGGGGAAGGAAATATGAGTACAAAGAGGTTATACAAGAGTTATGACAGAAAGATTTGTGGAGTATGTGGAGGTATTGCAGAATACTTTGATGTGGATCCTACAATAGTTCGTCTTGCTTGGGTTGTTTTTGTATTGATTGGTGGTTGCGGAATACTTGCTTACATCATTGCAGCCATAATCATGGAGGACAAGCCTAGGGACTGATTATTTCAGGTGTAAGGAGGTACAATGAGCAAAAACAACATAGGAAACAACATAAAATTTCTTAGACAGAATGCTGGCCTTACTCAAGCTCAGTTGGGTAAGATTTTTGGAGTAAGCCATGTTACCGTATCCACATGGGAATCGGGGCGTACGATGCCTACTCCAGATATAGTCGAAGGACTTTGCATGACGTTGCATTGTCGCAAGGAAGAAATTCTTGGTTTTGGATATGCAGGCAGAGAAAAGGACGTACAGCGCAAAAAGCTTAATGAATATTTTGATGCCCTCAGCGAGGACAACAGACATTTGTTATTGGTACGTGCTAAAGAGCTTGTTAATCTTGAGGCTGAAATGGGCGGCTACAGCAATGCCAATGCTTCATAACAAGTTAATATTTGTACACAAGCGGTGCCATAAGGTGCCGCTTTAATACTTTATAGAAATATAAAGTGATATGTAAAAAGGAGGATAAAAATGGCAAAGGTACTAATTTTGAACGGTAGTGCAAAGAGTAACGGCTGCACTGCCACAGCATTGGAGGAAATGGTTGAAGTATTTAAGGCTGAGGGAGTTGAGACAGAGATTGTTCAGGTAGGAAGTAAGACAATCAAAGGCTGTGTTGGCTGTGGTTACTGTTTTGCCAATGGCAAATGCGTTACAGATGATATGGTAAATGAAATTGCAGCCAAGTTTGAAGCGGCGGACGGTCTTGTGGTTGGAAGCCCAGTTTACTATGCATCACCTAATGGGGCGATTCTTTCATTCTTAGATAGACTGTTTTTCAGTACTCATTTCAACAAGCAAATGAAGGTGGGGGCAGCAGTGGTTAGCTGCAGACGCGGCGGCAGTACACCTACATTTGATGCAATCAATAAGTATTTTACAATCAGCGGCATGCCTGTTGCATCAAGCACATATTGGAATCAGGTACATGGTAACTCCCCTGAGGATGTTAAGAAGGATTTGGAAGGATTGCAGACAATGCGCAATCTTGCCCGCAACATGTCATTTATGATTAAGGCATTTGCAGACGCCAAGGAAAAATATGGTTTGCCAGCTGTAGAGACTGAAGCCTTTACATGCTTTGCAGATGGAAAATGACCCTAGGGGACGGGGTTAGTGGTCCATTTTTTCGGTTTTCAAACGGAAAATAATTAAATAGATTTATTGATTAGATAATCCTAGGACTAAAGGTAAGTCCTAGGATTATTTTTTGTTCAAAAAAATAATGCAAACATTATGAGTTTGTTAAAAGATGATTATATAAATAGCATTTTTGGGACCAATTATTAAGAATGTACTAGCGAATCTTAAGAATGTCCGATTTTTAGCTGAAAATTTATGACCTATAATTATTTTATCAAGAACTGATAAAGTTACATTTTTTTAGGGAGGTTACTATTATGATGAAAAAGAAAATTTTATCGCTTCTATTGGCAGCAACCACAGTTTTTGCTCTTACAGCATGTGGTGTTAAGGCTCCAGAGGAACCAGCAGCAACAACAGATGCTACAGCAAGCACTTCTGCAGAAAAGGATGATGCAACAACATCAACAGATGCTGAGGTTACACTTGTAATGGCAGAGGTTAATCCTCTTGATTCTATTGTTGGTATGGTAGATCAGAAATTCAAGGAAGAAGTTGAGACAAGATCTAATGGCTCAATTAAAATCGACCTTCAGGCCAGCGGTGTACTTGGTGCAGAGAAGGACGTTCTTGACAGCATGATGGGTGGAGCTGGAACAATTGACATTTCAAGAATTTCAGCATTCTCATTGACACCATACGGTGCAAAGAAGTCTATGCTTCTTTCACTTCCTTACACATTTGTAAGTCGCGAGCATTACTGGAATTTTGCTACATCTGATTTAGCAGCAGAATTTCTTGATGAGCCTGCAGAAGCTGGCTTAGGAATTAGAGGTATTTTCTATGGCGAAGAAGGTTTCCGTCATTTCTTTACAAAGGATGAAATAAAGGATATCAGCTCATTCAAGGGAATGAAGCTTCGTGTTTCTGAAGACCCAGTTATGGAAGGTCTTGCAAAGGGACTTGGAGCATCTCCAACAGTTGTACCTTTCACAGACCTTTATTCATCACTCCAGACAGGTGTAGTTGATGGCGCTGAGCAGCCAATCGCAAACTACAAGTCTAATGCATTCCCAGAGGTTGCACCTTACATGATTCTTGATGGTCATACAATCGGTGCAACAGAAATCATCATTACAGATGCAGCATGGGATAAGCTTTCAGCAGACCAGCAGAAGGTACTTAAGGATGCTGGTAGAGCAGCACAGTCATACAACCTTTCAATTTCTGAGCAGAAGGAAAATGAGGTACTTGACGAGCTTAAGGCTGATAACGTAAACATCATCGAAGTTGAAGATATCAAGCCATGGCAGGATGCTGTTAAGAAGGTTGTTGATGACAACATTAAGGGTCAGGAAGATCTTTATAAGCAGATAGTAGATATGCAGTAAGGAAAAGAGGTTTTATGGAAGTCTTTTTTAGTAAAGTAGACAAAATCAAGCCTTTATATGATGTTACGTATAAGGTTATGTTATTTATCTGCAAGTTATTTCTTGTGGCAGATATATTGATTACAAGCTTTTGTGTGGCAGGAAGATATATTAGTTTTATTCCTGATCCATCATGGAGTGAGGAAGTTGTTCTTACTCTAATGGCATACATGGCAGTTTTATCAGCAGCTCTCGCCATAAGGCGGGGCGCACACATACGTATGACAGCACTTGATTCATATCTACCAAGCAAAGTTATAAAAGGTCTCGACATCTTTAATGATGTCTGCGTACTAGCACTTGCAATCATAATGATTGTTGTTGGATGGAATTATGCAGTGACTATCGGTGGAAAAGGTTCATATATAAGCATGCCAAATGTATCAAGATTCTGGATGTATTTTCCAGTTCCTGTAGCAGGTGTTGCAATGTTTATATTTGAATTGGAGTCACTATACAATCATATTAAAAGCATATTAGTAAAGGGGGATAATAAGTAATGGCGATAAACGGAACAGCTATTGCAATATTGCTTATCAGCTTTCTTGTACTGGTTATGCTGAGATTCCAAATCGCATATGCGGTAGCTATATCTTCAATAATTTGTTTGTTATATCAAGGGCTTCCACTTACAACTGTATGTCAACAGATGGTAAAAGGAATTAGCTCATTTAGTTTGATGGCGGTACCATTTTTTATAACGATGGGATGCATAATGGGAAGTGGAGGTATATCGGAAAAACTGATTGCCCTAGCCAACTCCTGCGTAGGATGGATGACCGGTGGAATGGCGATGGTTAATATCGTTGCTTCATATTTCTTCGGTGGTATTTCTGGCTCGGCAGCAGCTGACACAGCTTCCCTTGGAAGTATCCTTATTCCAATGATGGTAGAGCAGGGATATGATGATGATTTTTCTACAGCCGTTACAATCACATCATCTTGCGAGGGACTCTTGGTTCCTCCTAGCCACAACATGGTTATCTATGCAATGAGTGCCGGTGGAATTTCAGTTGGAAGTTTATTCTTGGCTGGATACATTCCAGGAGCATTGCTTGCAATTTCACTGATGGTCGGCTCATACATTATTTCAAAGAAGAGAAACTATCCAAAGGGTGAAAAGTTTAGCTTCAAGGTATTTATTAAACAGTTTGGTGTGTCTATATGGGCCTTGGCTGCAATTGTTATTGTAGTTGTTGGTGTAGTAGGTGGTGTGTTCACTGCTACAGAGTCAGCTGCAATCGCAGTTATCTACAGCCTTATCGTCAGCGTGTTTATCTACAAGGGACTTGATTTAAAGGGAGTATGGAAGACACTTGAGCAGTGTGTTGATACACTTTCAATCGTACTTATCCTTATTTCTACATCAAGTATCTTTGGATTTTGTTTAACAACACTTCATGTGCCAGACATTGCAGCTAATGCAATTATAGGACTTACTCGCAATCCTATTTTAATTGCATTGTTGCTTAATCTGATACTACTTGTGTTAGGATGCATCATGGATATGGCACCTATCATTTTGATAGCAACACCAATTCTCCTTCCAATTGCACAGTCCATTGGAATTCATCCTATTCAGTTTGGAATCATGCTTATTCTTAACTGTGGTATCGGTCTTTTGACTCCACCAGTTGGTGCGGTATTATTTATCGGCTCCGCTGTTGGTAAGGTAAAGATGGAGAGGGTTGTAAAAGCCACACTTCCATTTTATCTTTGCATGATTGTTGTTTTGCTACTTCTTACATTTGTGCCAGAGATAAGCATGTTGTTACCAAATTTATTTGCGTAAAAAAGGGAGATTTACTTTATGGAATACAGATATACATCCGATGTAAAACCAAAAGATTTATGGTTGATAGCAATGACCAAAACATATCGCTCTTTTATAGGTGTTATAAATATCATCTTTACTGTGGCAGTATTTGCACTTACCCTCAAATTTTGGAATACTGCCGGTGACATTAATAAAATGGCTATGCTCTTCGGATGTATGCTGTTTCCAGTAATTCAACCTCTTGCAATATACGGTCGCAGCGTAAAACAGCTTGAGAATCTTCCAAAGCAAGTGGACCTCTTGTTTGATGAACAGGGACTCCACGTGGATAGTATGGGAAAGCATCAGGACATTAAGTGGAACAAAATCGCAAATGCGATAAAGCAGAAAAACATGATAGTTGTCATGTCTGATAACAACCACGGATACATGATTTCCAATAGACAGCTGGGAGATAAGAGAGAAGAGTTTTACGAATTCTTATTAAATAAGCTAAGAAGATAAAAACTAAATAGAAATTTAGTTAAGACAGCGATATACTTTAAGAGTAACTATTCGCTGTCTTATTTTAAAAATGATGAAAAAATTAAATTCTTTTTGGGCTAAGGTAAAAATCAAAGATAAAATTAAATTATTTACGGGAAGCGTCTTTCTGACAATCATTATTGCGATAGCTTTTGACTTTGTGCTTATAAAGCTATTTGTTATTGATGTAAACGATATCATGGATGACAACTCCAAGAGTGGAGAGATTATCGCGGCTATCGATAGGGAAAGGGATTGTTTTGGTGCATACATTAACACTGACTCTGATGAAAATAAAACGGAGTTGAAGGAGTCGATGGAGGACACTAAAAAGGCTATAGATGCGTTAAAGCTTGACTATACTCATTTAGGCGAGAATCGCTATGCCCAGCTATTTTCACTTAAGACATGTTACGACGTATACTGTGAAGATAGAGACGAGATTTTGGCTGGTGGAATGGACAAGAAGACCTATGTAGCAAAGCTTTATTCTGTCTATAATATGCAGGACTACCTGTATAGCTATTCCCAGAAGTTTGTAGATATGACCTTGAAGGAAAGCAATGGTGCCTATAAGGAGATTATTCCTAGAGTTTATGCGGTTCCAATTATTGCCATAACTTTAAGTTTGATTTTGTTTTCGGCAGTATTTGAAATATCAAGAATGATGTACAAGTCTATTACTGAACCTGTACTTATGCTTGCTAATGCATCTAGAAGAATTGCGGCAAATGACTTTTTTATACCTGATGTTCATTCTGATAATAAGGATGAATTAGGTGAGCTTGTGGCGGCATTTAACAAGATGAAGTACGCCACAGGCGAATATATTATGGCTCTTGAAAAGAGAAGAGAGGCTCTAGATCAGCTTCACGCTCAGGAGGTTCAGACTCTTGAGGTGGAAAAGCAGCTTGACGCCATGAATCTTGAGTTATTAAAGAATCAAATCAATCCGCACTTTTTGTTTAATACTTTAAATGTAATTGATGGAATGGCAAATCTTGAGGGGGCCAAGACTACTGAACAGATGATAAAGGCCCTTAGTTCTATCTTTAGATATAATCTCAAGAATCAGGATATAGAGGTACCTTTATCCAAGGAGCTTAAAGTTGCAAGCGACTACATGTATCTGCAAAAGATGCGTTTTGGCGATAGAGTAAAGTATGTTGAAAAATGCACCCTTGATGCCGAGAAGGTTTTGGTGCCTACGTTTACTTTGCAGCCATTAATTGAAAATAGTATTATACATGGCATTTCTCCAAAGGTTGAGGGGGGCTATGTATTTGTTGATGTTTTAAAACAGGAAGATTATTTAATCCTTTCCGTGACCGATACAGGAAAGGGTATTGATAAAGAGACTTTGGATAAGATTAGAAGGTCTCTTGAGGGACAAGAAATAGAAGACGAATCCATGGGAATCGGTATGGGAAATATCAATGGCAGAATTAAGGCTATGTATCCTGACGCCACCATGGAGATTGATAGCATAGATGGTGAGGGAACTTCAATTAAGATTACCATTCCTTATCGTATATGCGATACTTAAATCACCAGGGGGGAATTACTGATGTATAGAGTACTTATCGCTGATGACGAGCCTATTGAAAGGCAGGTTATATCCAAGAAAATAAACAGCTTTTTTCCAGAGCAGGTTGAGATATACGTTGCAAAAAATGGTGTTGAGGCAGTTGAATTGTTTAAGAATAATAATTGCCAAATCGCACTTTTAGATATTGCCATGCCAGGTAAGAGCGGCCTTGAGGCTGCCGAGGAAATTAGAAGGCTAGATCAGGTTTGCAGCATTATATTTTTAACTGCCTTTGATGAGTTTAGCTATGCCAAAAAGGCTATAGGAGTAAAGGCTTTGGACTATTTATTAAAGCCAGGCGCTGATGAGGATATAATAGCGGCTTTTGAGGAGGCCTTTAGCATTGCAGATAAAAATAGTGGTATAGACAAAGTTAGGAATACTCTAGTAGAAGAAGAGATAGACATGTCCATGGCAGATGGACCTAACTACAAGCGCTCTAGTGTTATTGTTAAGGAAACCAAAAATTATATTGATGAACATTACAAAGAGGATATTTCACTTCAGGATGTTGCTGGAGTTTTAGGATATTCAGAGGTTTATTTTTGCAAATTGTTTAAAGAAAAGTTTGGCAAAAGTTTTATTGTTTATTTAAATGAGCTTAGGATTGAAAAGGCAAAGAAGTTTCTTGCAAATCCGGACATCAATATCAAGGATATTGGATTTATTTCTGGGTATAGAGACCCAAATTATTTTGCTAGAGTTTTTAAGAGGGTGACAGGAATGACACCTAGCGATTACAGGAACGGAGTAATTGGCCAATGAAAAGAAAGTTGTTGATAGCATTTCTAATAATTTTTTTAGCGGCTATGGTTGCGGTGGCTATATGGCTAATCGGATTTAGAAAGCCAACTGAAAAAGCGCCAGAGTATGTGTTTTACTATGCCGACAATCAGACTAGCGATTATCCAACAACTCAGGGGGATAAGCGCTTTGCTGACTTGGTGTACGAGCGCACTGATGGCAGAATTAAAATACAGGTTAAGTGCGAGGCAGAGCTTGGCAGTGAGGCTGAGGTTATCAATCAGATGAAGTATGGCGGCGTGGCCTTTGCAAGAGTGTCTACTTCGCAGTTAGCAGAGCGTATTCCAGAGATGAACGTGCTTTTGCTCCCATATTTGTATGATGATTCAGACCATATGTGGCGAGTATTAGATGGAGAAATTGGCGACGAATTTAAAGACAAGGTATCAGCCTATGATTTGGTTGGTCTCTCTTGGTATGATGCTGGTGCTCGTAATTTTTACAGCGTAGATAAGCCAATTACTTGCATAGAGGATTGTGAAGGTATGAATATCCGTGTGCAAGAGTCTACCATTATGGCAGATATGATTTCGGCATTGGGTGCTAAGCCAGTGGAGATAGTTTATTCAGATGTTTATAGAGCCCTTGAAAAAGGAATTGTAGATGGGGCAGAAAACAACTGGCCATCCTACGAGGCGATGAATCACTACAAGCTTGCCAAGTACTACACTATGGACGAGCATGTCCGCATCCCTGAGATGCAGGTATGCTCTAAGGTGGTCTGGGAGATGCTTGATGATGACGACCGTGCTATTATTCAGGAATGTGCCAAGGAATCAGCTTTCTTTGAAAGAAAGCTTTGGACAGAGCGAGAGGAAGAGTCTCGAAAGATAGCAATGTCTCACGGAACCCAGGTAATCACCCTCAGCACCGAGGAAAAGAAGAAGTTCCGCGACGCCATGAGCGGCTTGTATGAAAAGTACTGTGGCGACTACATGGATACCATCGAAAAGATTTTGGCCTACTAGTGGTCCTAGGGGACGGGGTCAATGGTCCATTTGGCGCTAATGTAAAACTTCAGGCTTCATAGTTTTGTAGTATATTTTGCTTTGTTTTCCACTATTATCGATGATAAGGTAACGTGGACAATCATAGTCTAAAACGTCATACTCTTGAATGTAATTTTGGTAGTAATGCGGTTGGTGTTTTGCTATTAATAGTTCACGAGTATTACCATTGTTGTCGGTGAATTCGTCAACATATATTCGGTCAGAATTTAAATAAGTATGCTCAAAAATTTCTTCTTCTTCTTCATTTTTCAAGATTGTTATTGTAGGCCAACAATCATTTTCAACACGAAATACTGTCTTGCTTCCAGCTTCATCTGTGTAGGTGTATTCACCTAAATAATTTGATAAATCAGGTTCGGGAATAGCCACGTCAAATGTTTGCTTATAATTATGGTTTTGGTTTTCTATATCAGTGATTTTCACTGTTGCCGATTCTTCATTAATTTCTATGGTGCCATTTCCACCAAATTCACTTTCACCTTCAAAGGAAAGTACATTATCATTAACGTATTTGGCTGTGCCATCTAAGTCAAATTCTCTGTCGTTCCAAATATTACATGAATATGTTCCGTCAGGTTCTTTTCTTAAATGTAGATATTCGCTAGGCTCACACTGCTCATATTCATAAATATACCAACCGCTATAATCTGGATGACCATCATCAACAGATGTAACTTTGGTGGGCTTATAATCTACTGTTATATAGTCATTGAAGTCTTTAGTATTTACACTATTTTCATTTTCTAAAGGGCTGTTAGTTAAGTTTGTTTCCAGCGTATTTTTTATATTGTCTGGTTCTGATGTTTTTTTGTTATCAGTATCTTTATTTGAACCACATCCAATTAGCAAACTGCCAAGCAATATTAAAGTAAAATATTTTTTTCTCATTAAATACCTCCGCAAAATTATATAAAAGGTAATTTACTATTTATAGCTGAATTTGTCAAAGAATAGCTTATAGTAGAGTTAGTGGACAATTATTTCTTGATGATTTTATAGTTTGAAAATTATATGAAGAGATTTTTTATAGGAAAAATCTTCTTTAAATGGAAAAATATAAAAATTTTTTTTGAACTATTTATAGAAGATGAGAATTCAAATTTAAGGGGGTAGAAGTTATGAAATTTGATATATACATTCCAACTAAGATTTATAATAACTATTTGCAAGGATCATTTGAGAAAAATGTTGAAAATCATGGTAGGCCTTATGTAGGACCTTTTAAAGATGATTACTATATCCCTTTTACCACGCAGAATCAGAACAAAAAAGGGTGTAAGATAATAAACGTTGAAGTTAATAATAAGAATGCTAAAGATGGAGTTGCTGAAAAACAAACATTGCTCTTAAAAAATGCGATACGTATTCCCAAAAGCGAAATAGAGAATTATGATAAGAAGCCCATTCATGAGGAGTTATTGAAAAAAATCAATAAGAATCAAGTACAAGAAGAATTAGTTAAAACAATTGACGATACTAAAGTACCATGAATTATGGCCAAGAAGAATTTAATACTGAAAGGGATAAAGTGAAAAATCCAGGGCAAGCTACTGGGCAAGCTGCGGGAGGGCTTAAAAAGTAGCAGGGAACGAAGTACTAATATTAGGCAAACCTTAATGACAAAGCACTAAGGTGGCACTTACGGATATACGAATCAGATAAGAAATGTGGTCTGGCAAAATACATTGTCAGACCATATTTTTTAAGAATATTGGCTTTAATGAAGTACATTTGGTACCATAGTTTTGTAGTATAGTTTGCTTTGTTTACCACTGTTATCAATCATTAAGTATTTTGGACCTGAGGTGTATTTTACAAATTGTGCATAGTCATCAGATGGTCCATCGTCCTGTGGCTCGAAGAGTGCTACAAGGGTTTCATGGTTATCATATGTGTTCTCATCATAGCTAAATTCACCTACTAGTATGAGGGAATTTTCATCATAGTGATGAAATTCAAAAGTATCATTATCTTGATTGACAGTTATTATTGGTTCTCTATTTTCTTCGTAGCCTACAGTTATTATTGTTTCTTTACCTTCTTCATCGGTATACTTGTACTCGCCAACATAATTCGATAAATCTGGATAATCCCACATATAGGAATCATAGACTTGGCGATCTATATATTCTTCGGTCTCTGAGTTTTTAGCAGTAACAGTGGCCGAATGAGGTTTGACTTCTATAGTTCCATTCCAGTGATTATATTCATCTGTAAAGGAAAGTATATCTTCTGAAACATATTTTGCCGTACCACTAAAAGCAAAGGCTCGGTGCATGCCGATATAAAAAGAATATGTTCCGTCGGGTTGTTTAATAAGATCACAACTACCAGGGCCACCTTCATCTACATATATACCGCTATAATCAGGCTTTCCATCTTTGGTACTTTCATATTTTGCAGGTGTGTATTCTGCGATTACAAAACCGTCATATTCCTTCTTTAAAATATCTTGTGCATTGAATTCATCTAAACCAGCTTCTTCTTCAGATTCTTCCGATGCCTCCTGCTGTATATCGGACCAGGATTTACCTAACTCTATTTTTTCGTTTTCTTGTGTAGTGCCGCAACCAATAAGTATGCAGCTAAGTATTATCATAGTAAAAAGATTCTTTTTCAAAAAATACCTCCGCAAATTAAATACTTCTTGTGGCCGTTATCTTAAGTTGTCAACAAGAAATTATAAAAGGTAATTTACTATTTTTGACTGTGTTTGTCAAAGTGGACCTAGGGGACGGAGTTAGTGGGTCATTTTATAGGCTGGAAATAAACTTCGCCTGAGGACTTTCCTCACTAAGCTGCATCAGCTCGATTTTGATTCCGTCTGGATCATGTGTCCAGCATTGCCAATTGTGGTCAGCCCCCTGCTTTGGTGCATCATCTAAAGGTGCGCCTGTTTCGACTATTCTTTTCCATGCTTCATTTATGTCGTCCACTGCTACGCAGATATGGAAAAAACCTATATTCTCATCCTTGTATGGATTTTCTTCATTGGCACCATAAAAAAGCTCTATAAATTGTCCGCCGCCTCCGTAGACGTACACTATCCAAGGTTCTCCGTTTTCTGGCTTTTGAATCTCAAATGCTTTTTTAAAACCTAGTGTTTTTTCATAGAAAGAAATTGTCTTTTCCATATCTTTTACGTTGAAAGCGGCGTGACTTATTCCTTTTATCATAATTACGTACCTCCTGTGTTCTTGTATTTTAGTCTCTTAGTAAAATTTAAAACAATTTCATATGAATAAATAGCTGTTTTTTGTCTAGCTTTGACGGATTTTTGGCTTGATTTCAAAGTTGAATTGGCAAAAAAAAAGCAGAATGTTATAGTAGCAACATGAGGTTATGGACCTAGGGGACGGAGTCAGTGGGTCATTTTGGTAGTGGACTAGGGGGACGGAGTCAGTGGACTATTTTTGGTATGCATTTAAGGCTAGGTCAGCAGAAAAAAATTAAGATTAAATGAGGGAAATATGGGACGTTTAGACAACAAAATCGCAATAGTAACAGGTGCAAATTCTGGAATGGGAATGGCTACAGTGGAAGCCTTGAGCGATGAAGGCGCAACTGTCATTATGCTATGCAGAAATAAAAATCGTGGGCAGGAGGCTTTTGAAAAGTTGACGATGGTACCAGGGCGTAAAATAGAGCTTTTGCTATGCGATTTAGGGGATTTTTCTTCAATCAATGCATTCGTAAATGCGATAAAAGAAAAATATGAAAGAATTGATATTTTAGTAAACAACGCAGGATTTATTTCACTTGATAGGCAGGTTACAAAAGAAGGATTTGAGAGGCAATTTGGAATCAACCATTTAGGACATTTCCTGCTTACCACTCAGTTGGTTGATTTGATGAATCCGGGGGCTAGAATTGTTAATGTTGCATCCGGAGCCCATAAGGTAGGAAAGATTCATTTTGAGGATATCAATTTAGAGAAAAGCTACAACGTGATTAAAGCTTATTCTCAAAGCAAGCTTGCAAATGTTTTATTTACCAGGGAGCTGGCAAGACGATTGAAGGATAGAGGAATTACAGTAAATTGCTGTCATCCTGGTGCGGTTGCAACCAATATAGGAATTGATAGAAATACAGGTTTTGGAAAAACAATTACAAGTATTCTCAAACCATTTTTTCAAACTCCTGCAGAAGGGGCCAGAACTGCAATTTTCCTTGCGACAGATGACTCTGTAAAATATATTTCTGGGGAATATTTTTACAAATGTAAGATTGCAGCTTCTTCTAAAAGGTCAAAGGATATGGAGCTTGCAAAAAGGTTGTATGCATATAGTGAGGAGCTAGTTTATGGTGATAAACATAATTAAAAAAGTAGTAGTTTTGATATTAGGATTGCTTTTATTATATACGGTGGTTGAACTTGGTTATTACCTTATATATAAACCATATTTGAAGAAAAAAGCAGTTGAAGATAGATTGGCAGCTTTTCATATTTATTATAGGCAAAATTATGCGTTCGGAACTGGCGGGGGTAAATATGAGCCTTTTGATTCGTTGAATAAAAATATTATTATTCAAAGGTTGGCTGCATATGAATTAAGTGGTGATGCCAAAATGGCAGTTAGCATAGAGGATATCAAAGAGTTTTTGGCTGATGAATATGATGAAAATGGAGAATTAGCCGCGGAACATAGACCTGAGAATATTCAAGCGTATATTGACTGGATGTATAGCGACGAGGGGACCGATTTTGTTATATATTATATAAGTTCGCTTGAAGAATACCAGCAAGAACATTCTGACAAGTATGGTGAAGAGCCATTGAATCGTATGCCTGAAGAAAAGTTACAAGAAATTATTGATGACTTCGCTCATTCCCCCGACATAGAAAATATCATCGGTTTATAAAAAATAAGAATGTTTTGAGCCTAGGGGACGGAGTCAGCGGGTCAATTACAATAATTATATATAATATTTGGGACGACTATTGTCGTCCTTTTTTTGTGAAAAATGAAGATTTTTTTTTGAATTATATATGGAGAGTAATTATTTAGTGAACAGTTATTTAAAGTTTTGGAGGTAGATTAAATGAAAAAGTATATTAGTGAAATAGGTGAAAATTTTGGATTTTGGTACGTAAATGATGATGTTATTAAAGTATTTCATGATGAAGGATTTACAAATATACAAGATAATCATGGTGGAAAAAGACCTTGGATTGGACCAGTAGTGGTTAATGGAATAGATTATTATTTGCCTTTAACATCTAACTATGATGCTGAAGAAAAAAAATACAAGAAAGAAAGCTCGTTTGCTTTTATAGAATTTATAGATGAGAAAGGTAATAGAAGAGGCGCTATTCAAGTATATAACATGACACCATTATATAAAACTATGGTGCATAAGTATGATACGAAGATTCAAGACGACGAATATAAAAAAGAATAAAAAAAATTAGAAAGGAATACAAATTCCAAACCAGAGAGCAATAAGATAAGAAAAGAAAGAATCAATGCAATACAAGAGAAAAGGAAAAGGTTAAAATTTCAAGAAAAATATATAAATGCTGCCAAGAATTTACAGATGTTAAATGACAGAGTGCGCGATATTAGAGAAAAAAAGGATAGTAATTATGAATGGTTTAAAAGTGATGATGCAAAATATAATGAATGTAAAAATTTATGTTTGAATTATGTGGAATTAGAATTATTTTACAGAGAAAAGCAGGTTGAATATTTGAATAGTTTTATAGATAATAGCAAAATTGCTGATTATGAAAAGCAAATTGAGAGCCTTAAAAAAAAGAATATGAAGCTTACAGTTGAAAATGACAATTTAAAAAGGGATAATAAATTGTTAAGTGGACAAATGGCGATGTTAAAATATGATGTTGAAAAACATGAAAAAGCAAAAGATAGATTATTAAATCAAATGGCAAAGATTAAAACTCAAACTAAAGGAAAGAGTATAGAAACGGAAGGGGAACCATCTACATCAACAGTAGAAAAAAGTGATGATAGAAATCAAATGGAAGAAATTGAAACTCAAACTAAAGAAAATAGTGTAGAGACGGAAGGGGAGCCATCCACATCAACAGTAGAAAAAAGTGATGATAGAAATCAAATGGAAGAAATTGAAACTCAAACTAAAGAAAGTAATGTAGAAACAGAAGGTGAATCATATACATCATCAACCAAAAAACAAGATAAAAAAAGTATAATAACGAGGATATGGAACTATTATAATCAGGAAAATTCTATTGTAAATGATAATCAGAAAAAAGATGGTAACAATAAAAATGACATAGGAGAAAAAATAAAAAAAGCGAAAAGAGCTATTTTTGTTGGGCATAGAAGAATTTGGCGCAAAATGAAAAATCAAGTAAAAATTGATAGTAACAATAATAATTCCAACCAGACACAATCCGCACAAATAGATTCAATAAAAATAAGAGATAATGAAATAAGTGATAACTATTTTTCAACTATGACTGTGAGTAGATTTTTGCTTTTTGGAGGCATAGATGTAATGTATAGTCGAGGCAAAAATAAATTATATAGAGCATTGACTAATCCTGGTACTATCAATATAAATATAGATAACATTGATGCTGAAAATAATATAGATGTTGCGGATAATGTGAAAAAGATACCATCAAAACATCAATAATTCGTTTGTCACCTAGATAATATTCTATTTTGTGTAGTCAGAATCTTACGCGAAGATATGTTGATTAGCAAAACTAAATATGATGTGATAGATAAATATTTGTTATAGAAAATCTTTTGTTTTGCATTACATATTTTATAGAGGTAAGTTTATATGAATTTCGAAAATGGATCACTGACTCCGCCCCCTAAGGCCACAAGGACCCTGGTTTTGGGAGCTAGTGGGTTTCTTGGAGGAACTATATATTTTAAACTTAAAAATAGTGGCTACGATGTTTTGGGGACTTACGCGATGAATAGAAAGGGGCAGAATTATGTAAAACAGGATGTTTTTGATATTGATGGTCTTATTAATCTTATTCGTGAATATATCCCTGATGTTATAATTTGGACAGTTATGAATCATGAACGTGAGGAGGAGATTTCAGATAAGGTTATGCCGGCTCTTTGTGAGGCCATAGGTGATTTAAGATTTATCTTTGTTTCCACTTCGGTTGCGTATGAGAGAAATATGTCGGAGGATGTACAACCATTTATTAGAACAGAAGAAAGCTATAATTTTCATTATTTTAATGGAAAAATCAAATCTGAGACAATAGTTAAGCAGCTATCAAATTATTGTATAGTTCGTCCTGGTAGTATTTATGGCGTGGATCCGTATGGAAATATGGACAATAGAAGTCTTGCGCTAAAAAAACATGTGGATTCCGGTGAAGAATATATTAGAGCCAAGAATATTGTGTTTAGTATAGTGGATGTGAATGAATTGGCTGATGCAATCATAGAGTTAGCAGTTAACGATTTCATTGGAATTATCAATATTTCTGAGGAAAAACCAGTATCACATTATGAGTTTAACAAGACGCTGTGTAAAAAATACGGCTGGAATGATTCTTGTATTTTAGCCAACGAAGAAAAAGAAAATATTTATTATCTTGATAATAGCTTGAGAAAATCAATTCTCAAGACTAGCATTGGATGTTTAGTTGACTCTAGGGGACGCAGTTAGATGGTCATTTAGAACAAATATATATATTATTTTGGACGACTATTGTCGTCCTTTTTTTGTGAAAATTATTTTGAAATGGAAAAAGAGTAAAAAATTTTTTGAATTATATATGACAAAGAAATTTATTTTATATAAAACAAAAGAAGGAGGCCAAATATGTTTAATGTAGTTAAAGGCGAAAATTTTGGATTCAAGTATATTAATGACTCAGTTATAGAAAAATATCATAATAAGGGTTTTAATGATGTGCCAAATAATCATGATGGTATAAGACCATGGATAGGGCCATTTGTAATTGATGATATTAATTATTATTTACCTTTATCTTCACAAGAAAAATGTGAAATAGAATTTAAGCAAGATGGAAAAGTATTGGGTGGAGTCAATGTAAAGTGGATGACTCCGTTTTCTAATGGAGTGATAAAAGAGTATGACATTGATAACAAAATAAATGAACAAAAAAATATAATTAAACAAAATAATAAAGTAGAAGCATTTAAAGCAAAGGATATTCGCTATTTAGAAGCAGAAAAGGAAAAAGCAGCTGTCGCAGTGAAAAGGCTTGAGTTTGAAAAAGAATATATAAAGAATGATGCCAATCTAGATGAGTTATGTGATTTGGCACTGAAGCATAGAAATGAAAGTGCTAATTATTATAATAAAATTGAGTCATTTTATAAAGATTTCATTATCAAAGAACTAACGCAAACGATTAATAACTCTAGTGTAGAAAAGATTAATGAATTAAAAAATGAAAACGAAGAATTAAAAAATGAAAACAAAGAATTAAAAAGAAAAAACGAAGATTTAGGAAAAGAAATCGATGAGCAAAAAGCTATAAATGCTGGTAATATGAGAGCTGCAAATAAAAATGCTAGGAAACTGTTAGAAAATCATAAGAGAGTAGAGACACAGGTAGAGGAACTGCAGGCAAAGGTAGCGGAACTGCAGGCACAGGTAAAGAAACTGCAAGAAGAGAAAGAGAAACTGCTGACAAAGGTAGCGGAACATCAAGAAGAGAAAGAGGAACTGCGAAGTAAACTTGATGTAGTAAATACAGCTCTTGTGAGAGTGCAACATGAACGTAATACAGCATATAAAAAGCTAGAGGGACTGCAAAGCGCACTTAAGCCAGCAAATAAAAAGGAGGAGGATACAAATAATTGGTTGTTAAATTGTTTTACAGATTTATTTGGAGAAAAAATTCGTAGATATTGTAGTATGCTTAATGGGACCAATAAGCAGAAGGGCTTTGAAGATATAGCTAAAACATTTTTTGAGAATAAGAATTCTCATACTTTAACTGAAGAAAACTTAATCGAAATGTATAAAAAAATGGATTTACAGATAGAAAAAACTTTGCAGAACATGTCACAAGAAAACAATATTCTGCGAAAACGGCTATCTACGCTTGCTCAAATACAAAATCATGGACAAAATCAAGTGCAGCCAATTACAAACGGATTCGGACATGCTACCACACCATTGCCAAGAATGAATAAGAAATTTAATTTGGATCCCCAAAAACTAAATAACCATACTATAATTGGTGATTTTAAAAAAAACGACCCACAAAAAATTCCAGAGACAAAAAAAAGTGTAATTAAAAATACACCAAAAAGTGAAGATGGTTATCAACCAGATACTTCTAATAATGGCTCGCCAAGTAAAACTCTAACTCGCCTAGGGGAAACTGTCCAAGGCTCGAGTACCCTTGAGACTAATACAAATGGTAAGAAAGAAAATAATAATAATAACTTGAAGGGGAAAAAGCCACGTTAGTGACGGAATAAGAGGAAAGGTTCATATATTATGTATTATGTTAAGCGCAATCTTCTTCGAAGATAATGTGCTGATTAACAGAACGAAGTATGATATGATATATGCCAGTTGAGCTAATAATTCTAGGTTTTCTTGGCATATTTACTCCTATATAT
>Ga0129307_1000997_pt1 | contig 35542 bp, 34 predicted proteins | sample P1105metagenome_FD_94437 | JGI IMG/M metagenome (GOLD analysis project Ga0129307, IMG submission 94437) | Capybara group fecal microbial communities from Wisconsin, USA - P1105 metagenome | ecosystem: Host-associated > Mammals > Digestive system > Large intestine > Fecal | place: USA: Wisconsin...
ACTTAATGTTTTTCTGTTCTACCTGGCGGATTCACCTGCTTTATTTAGTCTCTTGGAATTGAAAGGTTCCTTACCTTTCAGACTACTGTTTGGCTCATTGCTTTCAAAGAACTTTCGCAATCTTCTTTTTTGTGATTGCGGACTGCAAAGATACAGCAGTTTTTCATTCTGTCAATAAAAAAAGTAAAAAAAATTAAAATATTTTTTTCATTACTGATTATCAATATTTTGTGTTAAAAATATTTTTAAAAATAGCTAAAAATTGAGTTCGAAATGCCGTTTTTAGGGCTTTTTTGAGACTCTTTTCCGTATAATTTTACGCTAATTTTACGCCAAATCTTCCGAAATGAAAAAAATCTTCTTGTCGGACATCTCGATTTTGACCATTCCAATGAGGATAAAATTGACCAAAATACGCTCCGCAGACTTCTTGTTTAGGTGCGAAATTTCCATAAACTCGTCAAAACTTATCCTACCATGCTCATTCAGATAGCGTAGGAGCATCATTTCTTCGTCTGTAAAGGTGATATTTATGTTGTTTTTGTCTTTTTCGTGTTTCCACACCTTAATTAATATAGGGTCGGCTACGATATTTTCGTCTTTGACCCGGACATACACCTTATATATATTATTATGGTCGGGAGCTTTGTGTTTATGATATCGGCTTTTTGGTATAATCACTTCCAGAACTGTTTTTCCGTTGATATTCCATTCTTTGGCGGTATAATCAACTTCTGGACGGCAATACATCTGTGCTGCCGTTTGTATCATATGCCTTTCTTCGTCGGAACGAATGCCTGATATAGAGCCGTTGTCTTTTACACCTATTAATAAACGTCCACCGTCGGTGTTGGCAAAGGCAACCAGCGAACGCGCAATCTTCTTGCTGTCGGATACTTCAAATTTGAAATCCAACATCTGGTGCTCGCCCTCGGCTATCAATTTTTGGATGTGACCAATCTTTTTCATGATCTGTGCAAAATTATGAAAAAATCACGACACCTTATGCTAATTTGAAAATAAATTGAAAAATTCCGGCCGGGTGGGGTGGAAGGGTAAATTAAGCGATTTTAGCCCTTTAGAGCGCATGCATTTTTGGGATGGCATTGAGGTGTGTCGGTGGTAAAATAACGCCTAAAATCAAAAATTTATTTATGTAAAACATGGTAAATCGAAAAAACTTTAAAAATTTACAAAAATAAAACAAGTTTTGTAATATATTGAATAACAATAAAATATAAATGTGTAAACTTGTTATTTACAATTGTAATTAAATAATCTAAAAGTTACAAATATAATTTCAACACTAATTTTTAAATAATCATCATAAATAATTTAAAATCAGTAATAAAAGTAGATTATAATAAATATATACTTTAAAAATAGCATTTTATTTGAGTAAAATCACAAATGACGGTAAATACTTTTTAATATGTTGAAATATAGTGCTTTAAACAAATTATTAAAAGTATTTATTAAAAATTTTTTGATTTGGAACCTGGTTTACAAAAATAAAATGAAAATTTTTAACTTTTGTATGTTTTTTCTTTTTACTTTTGTAATCTCTAAGAGTATACAAAATGAAAATTATGAATGGATATTAATATGGAAACAATCAAAGATAGGTTGGCTCATATTCTGAGAGCAAAAAATTTGACGGCTTCACAGTTTGCTGAAATGATGGAAATTCAGCCTTCAAATGTGTCTCATCTGCTAAACGGACGCAATAATCCAAGCTTGGATTTTTTAATCAAATTAAAGGAGATTTTTCCGGAATATAGTTTTGATTGGATAATTTTAGGTAAGAAACCTATAACCATAAATGACCCTTCTCCGGTGGAACATGTTGAGGAGGAAAATATTGTCGAATTTGAGGATTTAGATCAGAATATTAATGAAAATACTGTGATTAACAATAATATTACAGTAAATCAACCGAATGTGGGTGTTAAAAAAATGATTGTTGTATATGACGACAACACATTTGAGGTAATAACTCCCAGATAGTTTTATTAATTAATAGGTGTGCCTATCCAAAAAAATCGTATCTTTGCCGATTAAATCGGAAAGATTCAATGACTAAAGAATTTTTTTTAAGCAATTTTAAAACTTTTGTGACTCAATACAAGAATGTTGTGATTGTGTCGCACGTTAATCCTGATGGTGATGCTATCGGGTCAACATTGGCTTTTTCCTGTTTTTTAAAGAAACTTGGTGTTGACTCTAAAGTGTTGATTCCCAATGATCATCCAGGCTTTCTTGCATGGATGCCTGGCATTGGCGATATTGTTATATATGACAAAAATGCTGAAAAAGGAGCTCAATATCTTGATGATGCTGATTTGATTTGTTATTTGGATTTCAATGCGCCGTCGAGAACTGGTGTAATGCACAACGATTTGTGTCACTACAATAAGGCTCCGAGGCTTTTGATAGACCATCATAGAGACACTGATTTTTCTCAATATGCCGCTTATTTGTCGGAAGTTAACATATCAAGTACATCTGAGCTGGTGGCAGAACTAATTCAGTATCATGGATTTGACAAGTATTTGGATGAAAACATCGCTACCTGTCTGCTGGTTGGTATTATGACAGATACCGGATCGTTTGCACATTCAATTTATCATCCAGAAACATTCGAGATTTGTGGTAAGCTGTTGTCGGCTAATGTTGATTATCAGTTGATACACAGTAGAATATACAATACATTCTCAGCCAACAGGTTGCGTTTGCTTGGTTATTGCATTAGCAGCAGAATGACAATAATGAATGAGTATAACACTGCCTATATCTATCTCACAAAAAAGGATTTGGAGAATTATGATTATCAGGTGGGTGACACAGAAGGTGTGGTTAATTTCCCGCTGATGATTGATAATATCAGGATGGCAGTGTTAATCACTGAACGTCAAGGTGTTATAAGATTCTCATTCAGATCGAAAGGTGATTTTTCGGTGCATGAGGTGGCCAGAGCCGATTTTAATGGCGGCGGTCATAAAAATGCTGCCGGAGGAACGCTGGAATGCTCGATTGAAGAAGCTGTAGATAAATTTTTGAGCGTTTTGCCGAAATATAAAGATTTGTTGACAAAATGATGAGTTTTTCGGATAAAATATTAGCATCGTTGGCATTGTGCTGCATGTTATTTGCATTGTTGGCATGCAATGGCGATGAAAATGATCCGAAAACATCTGCAATAGATAAGAAACAACAAAAAGAACAGGTGGAGGAGGCTAACCGGAATCTGGTGAAACTGGAACGTGAAACTATAGATGAGTATGTGAAACATAGCGGAAAGTGTTTTGTAGAAACAGGTACTGGGTTGCGCTATTTTATTGAAAATCAGGGAAATGGAGAGTTGATAAAGAAGGGTTATGTGGTAATGATGGAATATGAACTCAGACTTTTGAACGGGGATTTGATATATAGCTCAAATAAAGACGGCATTAAGACGTTCTTGGTTGGCAGAGGCGGAGTGGAAAGCGGTCTGGAGGAAGCTGTGCTGAATTTGCACATCGGTGATGAGGCTACAGTTGTTATCCCATCGTATTTGGCTCACGGATTGATTGGTGACGGCAAAGGTATTCCTCCTAGAAGCACAATCGTTTATAGAATTAAAATTATTGATAATCAATTAAATAATTAAATAAAATTTAAAATCATGAAAAAATCATTTTTAATGATGACGGCAATCTGCATGATGCTGTCAGTGTTTGTAGGCTGCAATAACAATGCGCCTAAAGGTTACAAGATGACCAAGAACGGTCTGTGTTATCATTTTTATGAGAAGAACAGCGGCAATCTGCCTAATATTGGCGATTTGGTCGAAATTACTCTTGCTTGTACTGTAAATGATACAAATACAATTATTCCGGCCTCTAAGAATATCATTCAATTGTCTGAGCCAATGTATGCTTCAGATTTTATAGAGGGTATTGCAATGATGCACATAGGCGACTCGGCATCATTTATCACCAACATCGATTCGACATTCATTTATACATTCAGAGTCAGACAGTTGCCTCCTGAGTTTAACAGCACCGATGTTATGAGATTTGATGTGAAAGTTCACGATTTTTATCCTGAAAGCGAGTATACACAAAAGATGGTTGAAGGTATCAAGAAGAATTATCCGGAAGAAACTGAAAGAGCTTATGCCGAGATGCAGCAGTATTTCGCAATGAATAATGTAGTCGCAACTCCAACAGCATCAGGACTTTACTATGTCATGACAGCAGAAGGAAACGGTGATATGCCTAAAAAAGGTGACAATGTGAAAGTTCATTACACAGGAAAACTTTTGGACGGGACAGTGTTTGACTCGTCAATCGAGCGCGGTGAACCTATTGAGTTCCCATTGGGAGTTGGTTATGTTATTCCAGGATGGGATGAGGGTATCATGCTGATGTCGAAAGGCGAGAAAGGCGTGCTTTATATCCCTTATTATCTCGCATATGGCGACAGAGGTGCAGGTAATGTTATCCCACCATTTGCCAATTTGATTTTCGAAGTTGAACTTATTGATTTTTAATATAATATGAAAAGACTGCCATCATATCTGCTTTGTCTGGTTTTAGGCTTTGTGTTGGTTTCGTGTGAGAAATCAGCATTCAAAGGATTCAAAAAAATGGATAACGGAGCCCGTATGCAATTCCATGTTGTCAACAAAGAGGCTGACATGCCTGTGATTGGAGATCATGTAATTATTGATTTCTGTCAGAATCTTAACGATTCTTTGGTTTATGACAGCCGTTGGGATGATGAAGCTGTAGAGCTTGAAATTACGGAACCGGATTTTGTAGGCGATATGATGGCAGGTTTGATGAATATGCATGTAGGTGATTCGGCAACGGTTGCCTTTCTGATAGACTCGATGTGTATCAAAGTGATGGGAATGGCTGCCGTTCCGAATTATATGCAGGCTGGAATGCCTTTATACACTGGGATTAAGCTTAAAGAGATAATTCCGGCCGAGGAAGTTGCCGCAAAACGCACTGAAATGCTTGCTGAAATGCGTCAGGAGGAGATTGACCGTTTGGCATTGTATTATTCCGATCCGAATTATACAGTCACAGAGACAGGCCTTATTATATTAGGTGTAAAAGGCAAGGGCCGCGGTCCAAAAGATGGTGAGGTGCTGAAAATCAATTTCAACATGATAACATTGGACGGTGACACTCTGCTTGATTTTTATGACAGAGAGCCTGTAGCTGCGCGATGTGGCGATAAAGACCTGGGCGAAGGATTTGCCGAGGCAATGCGCTATGTTCCTGAAGGCGGTGAAGGCCATTTTGTGATTCCGTCGGCATTGGCATTTGACAGTGTCGGTATGCCTGAGATGGTGGATCCATACACTTCGTTTATACTAAATGTCACCAACAAGGCAATTATGTCGATGGAGGAATTTGACAAAGAGGAAACATTGCGCGAACAGGCTGAAGAAGCAGAGAATCAGGCGCGCTTAGCCGCAGAACCAGAAAGAATAGCAAAATTTGTGAAAGATTTTAACATCACAGTGCAGCCGAGTGAAACCGGTGTGTATTATTTGGAAATTAAAACTGGCACTGGAGATGTTGTTGAAGAGGGCGATTTGGTTTCAATCCATTACAACTTATATAATCTGGATAACAAACTTATCGAATCCAGTTACAACGATGAGCCGTTGCAGTTTGTGTACGGTAGCGGAGATATGGTGCCGGGCATTGAAGAAGGCGTATCAAATATGAGAGTTGGAGGTAAATCGACAATAATCGTCCCTTCGCAGATGGGATTTGGCGGCGTGGCTATTGACAAAGACCTGCCGTCATATTCAACGGTTATATTTGACCTTGAACTTATTGACGTTCAGAAGAATCGTTAGTATCGTAGAAATTTTCTTTATCGGCGTGGAAGCAATCGATGGCTGTGATTATTGCCATACAACTCCACACTGGCACCGCCAACTTATCGGTGTCGAGGAAGTTGTTCAAGGTGCCATGTACGTAATAACCTAACAGAGCCAGGGTAGTGGCGAGCACCAGTATCTTTGATTCCTTGTTTTTGGCTCTTCTGTAGGTCATAAGTCCGCTGTACATGAATGCTATGACTATTGCTATGACTATGAGAGAGCCGGGCAGTCCCTGCTCGGCTAATGTGCCGATATATTCACTATGGGCATTGCCCATATCGCCGGAGTTGGTACTGATGATGGTCTTGTTTCTGGACTCCTGGAATGGAGCATAGACAAATTGATAAGTGCCTGGCCCCCAACCGACAACTGGTCTTTCCTTAAACATTCTTATGGCCGAATTCCAACGGTTGATACGCTCAAGATTGGAAGCGTCGGTGGAGATGTTTGTCATGGACTGAATGTTCTCTGCTATGTTGCCCGAAGCATCCTGGTCGTTTTTGGAGAGAGTGTCGAATATTTGTTGCTGGAATGTAAAGAACAAGCCAATGAGTATTACTGAAACAACAGCAATGTATTTGAATTTGATCTTCAAAAGCACGCACGCCAACACGCCGATAGTCACAATAAGGCTGATCCAAGAAGCGCGGCAGTAGGAGAGGATTATGGCGACAACCAGCAATGTGAATACCATTATGACTCCGATGCGCTGTGATTTCTTGAGATTAGGCATGAATAAATATGCGGCACACAGAATGATGTATATCGCAAGGGCTGCGCCATAAGCCGTGTGGTCGTTGTAGAAAGGTGTCATCACCCAGTGGGCAGTGTCACCGTCAAAGCCATGAGAGGCATGATTGACAATGGTGTATAAAACCACTATCAGCAGCCCTGCAATGTATAACCAAATGAAACGGCTGATGTTTTTCGGATTTTTGAAAAGTACAGCGCAAAGGAAATACGACGGCACCACAAACCAAAGTCGTGAAACGACGAATTTCAATGATACTATTGGCATCTCGCTTGTGATGGTGGTGAAAATCATCCAGATAAACATGATGTATATCACCACAGAGATGGGGTGGCGGGCTATGTCAACGTCGAAGTTGCGCTCGTATATGTACTTCGCTATGAATATTATGAGAACTGCGGCCAGCATTGGCTCGGCTGGCAGTGACAAAGCAAGCCCTACGTCAAGCGATTGTATGTTGATGGATAAAGGTGTCAGGAATGAAATCAAAAGCAGGACCTTGTCCAATGAAAACACGTACAGCAACATTATCCCGAACACAGCCGGCAGGGCAAATGCAAGATAAGTGTCTTTTTTGACGACGAAATATAGCCCTATCGCGACGAAAATCGCCGAGATAATATATAATGCCGCTGTTTTTACGTGTTTTCCGGACAACATTATTCTGCCTTTATGTTTTTATGTTCCATTACATAGACCACGAGGATTGACAGCACGCAAGCGGCTAATCCGCATAATGCCACTACAACCCAGCGAACCGGATATGTCTTCTTGTCGGCAATGAAAGGATGTGATACGACGTTGGAGAATGTCATTTCAGCGTTGTAGAAACGCAACTCCTGCTCGTAGTCGAGTTTTACTGCACTGTAGGCCTGGCTTTCGCTCTGTATCATCTGTGTCAGAGAGATGATTTCCGGGCCGTACTGCTGAATGTTTGATTTCATTTCCTTGACATCGTCAGATTTCTTTGAGCCGTTATTGCCTAAAAAGCCTCTGGTAACCTCGCGTGACTGGCTTGCATATTCAACCACTCCGTAATTGGTTGATATTTCAGCCATTCTTTGCTTGAGAGAGTCGATAAACTCTTGTTTTTCATCGAGTTGTCTCTTGTACATCTGTACGGTCTCGGCACGTTTGATCTTGTGCAAAGTCCTGACCTTATTGTCGTACAGTCTGATGATTTCATTAACCATATTGTACGCCATTTCAGGGTCTTTGTCAAGAACTTTGATCAGAACAGCGTCATAAGGAGTTCTTGAGATTCTCACGTTGTCACGATATTCACCGATAAGGGCTGTTTTCCAGTATTTATAACCTTTGTCGATTTTGTAGTGACGCATGAGATTAAATTTTTCAACCACCGAATCCATAATCTCATTTGACTGCATGATCTGCAGCATCTGTTCGGTGAATGTTTCGTCAGAGTATGCCGCTACGTTGCTAGGGTAGAGGATGGCCTCGGATTTGTACATCGGCGTGGTGAATCTAGAGCTTGAAAAAACCGCGCCAATAATAGCCGCCGCTATTGTAATGACGACGATGTGCCATTTCCATTTGTACAGCACCTGAATCATTGATGTGTTGTCAAAAAAATTACTCATCTTGCTTTTTATTTTTGTTTTCTAAATAATCTATGTATGCCAATACCATTGTCATTATTACCAAAGTGGCTAAAACAGTGATAACCACAATCATCCAGCGGATAGGATAAGCTGGCTTGTCGGAAGCATAAGCCTGAGAAACGACATATTTGTGAGGAATAGACTCTGTGGCGTTGATTCTCGCATCGTCGTACTTGGCTTTCAATACGTTGAGATTGGCTTTTTGCATCTCAATCTCATATTTTATTATGATTGACTTTGGATTGTCTTTGAGAGAATCCTCAAGGGCAGCAATGCTTTGGATGGCGTTATTGTATTCTTTTTCAACTATTTGCAATGCTTTTGAGGCTATCTCCTGCTGCATTTCGTTCATTGTCACATCGTATAAGTCGGCTAAATCGTTGGCGATTGAGGCGGCGATTGAGGGGTTGGCATCTAACACGATAATTTTTACCGAGTTATATTCGGTTCTTTTGATTCTTATTTTGTTGTCGTAGGCTTTGTCAAGTTTGTAATGCTTGTGGCTGACATTGTCTTTTATGCCATAATGATTCATCAAATCGTATTTCTCGATTATCTTATTCCTGATTTTACCGGAATTAAGAATCTGTATCATTTGGTCGGTTTGATTCTCATCACCTATCTGTAATGGATCGACATAGATGAGAGCGTTGGTGTTCAATATAGCCTTTGAAGTGGAATAAGTTGTGGTCGGGTAGAGAATCACAGTTGACTTATAAAGAGGTTCAATGAATCTTTCCGATGAGAATATTATGGCGCAAATAGCTGCAACAGCAAGGATTATGACTATATTAAGCTTATTGTTTACAATCAGTTTGACAATATTTTTCGAATCCATATCCACTATATAATCTGTTTCTAAAAAGTTGTCAAAAATAGTGAAAATTCTTCAATTGTGACTGATTTTTTTAATTATTTCTTCATATTTTGCATTGAAGAGAGCAGAAGTTCCTTGATTTCCTTGTAATCGAGCATTCTGGTAAGAAATGCTATGACTATGCAGGCGGCGACGGCAATTGCGAATGATATCCACAGATTTAGTGCCAATGTCGTTGACATATAAGCTGTTAGACTGATTAAAACCAGGAAGGTAACCAGTCGGATCCAGAATGCAGTGCCCAGTTTAAGCCCAAAGAATTTTTTGGCGATTAAGAATTGTATCACACAGGTGACAAATTGCACGCAAAGGCTTGTGAATGCGGCGCCAATTGCTTGAAAATGCGGGATGAAAATGAAATTAAGAGTTATATTCAACACTACACCGCATGCGGCCACAATGTTAAGTTGTTTGAGATTGCCGTTGGCAGTCAACAAGGTTCCGAATATGTAAGTGACTGATACCGAGACAAAACTGCCCATCAGAATCATCAAAATGGTGGATGCTTCGGTGTTGTTTTGTTCGGGATACATGATGTCCATGAATTCGCGGCTGTAGAATATGCACAGCACGGCAATTATGCATGTCATCGATAGCATTATGCTAAACGATTGTTTCACAAGCCCTTGCAAATCTTCTTTCGCTTTAATTATGGCGGCGAACAGTGGAAGCAATATGACTGAGAACAGATACGATATATTGTTGCCCGCATCGAACAGACGCCATGCTTTAGCATAGACACCGGCTTGCGATGCGGCAATGTCGTCGGGTAGTAGTCGTTCGATCAAAACCGGTTCCAGACGGTTGTAGAAGCTCATCAAAAGCACCAACAAGGCGTAAGGCAGGCTCTTTTTGATGATCATAATCACAAACGGGATGTTGATTCTGATGGTCAGTTTGCCGGTGTGTTTCAACACTATAGCTATCGCAATGCCTAAAGTTATGACATACGATACTGTTTGCGCATAAATGTATGTGTAAACATTGAAGTGTTCCTTGGGGAAGAATCCTGACCATAGCATGAAACTGCAAATCAATATCATCAATACGCGGTCAAGTACAGAGAGCATGCTGTCGGTCTTGAAAAGGAGCAAGGCTGAGATGTTTGATCTTACATATAGTATAAAGGAGAGCAAAACTTGGTTAAAGCCGACAATGGCAAGCAATTTAAGCTGTTCGCCACGATATCCTATCAGCCATCCAATGATAAAAATTACTAAGAAATAAACTACAGTCAGAAAAATCTTTGCTTGCGAAATGCCTACAAAATGCTTGGATAGCAACTGATTGTTCTGAGCGATGTTGCGGTTGTTGAAATTGGTCAGCCCAAGATCGAGTATTATATAAAAAAGGTATGAAAATTGCGATATGGCGAGATAAAGCCCATATGAAGTGTCACCGACTAGATTTTGGACTGCGACATCGATGCCCAAAATCCAGAAAGGCTTTATCAAGAGATTGATAAAAAGTAAAAAAATGATGTTTTTTAAAAACTTTTTATTCATTTTGCCAATTGCAATACTATAAAATTATGTCAGATCGTTTATTGTTTGTACGATACTAAAAATTACTCTGCAAATATAGGGTATTTTGGAATATTTTCGTAATTTTGCGACTTAAATATTTTTGGTTTGGAAAAATATTCGGAAAAGGAAATATTAGCGATAGAACAATCGTATAACACTCTGATTCAATCAGTTGGTGAGACAATGACATTGGAGGAGGTGGGTTATGTGAAGAAAGCCTACGAATTGTGCAGGGTGAAATATGACGGTTATCGCATGAAATCGGGCAGGCCGATGATGCTTCATGTGCTCGAAGTGGCTCAGATTGCCTATTCCGAAATGGGTATGCACAGTAAGACAATAGTTTGTGCTTTGTTGCATAATATAACCCAAGTTACCGATGTTACTTTTGACCAGATAAAGGAGCAGTTCGGCGAAAGAGTCGCATTGATTCTCAAAGGATTGGTAAAGGTGATGTCGCTTAATATGTCGCAGATATCAACCCAATCAGATACTTTCAGAAAACTTTTCCTGTCGATGATTGATGACATTCGTGTGGTGATGCTGATTATAGCCCACTGTCTGTCAAATTGCCGAAATCAGGGAGATATTTCCGCTTCGGTTGATAAATTCTTTGAGATTACCAAATATCTGGTGATTCCTATTGTCCACCGTCTTGGCCTTTACTCCATTAAAAAAGATATGGAAGAGGCTTTGATGATATACGAAAGCCCCAAGGAATACGAGGAAATCAAAGAAAAAATCACTATGTCGCATGTGGTGCAGGAAGAGAAAATGGCCAATTTCCTGCTTCCAATCAGACGCGGACTGAGTGAAGAAGGTATAGATTACACAATAAAATGGCGCACCAAGTCGATACCGTCGATTTTTGCCAAGATGAAAGCTCAAAATGTGCCATTCGAGCAAGTTTATGATTTGTTCGCTGTCAGAATCATCATAAACAATTCAAAAATCAAGGAAGAAAAGGCCGACTGCTGGAAAGTTTATTCAATTGTTACAAATCTGTATCAGCCTAATCCTCAACGACTTAGGGATTGGATAACGAAGCCCAAGGCTTCGGGCTACGAATCGTTACATACGACGGTGAAAAACGGCGTGGATTGGGTGGAAGTGCAGATCAGAACATCCAGAATGGATGAAATTGCTGAAAAAGGCAATGCTTCACATTGGTCGTATAAAAGCCATAATGACAAACATCAGACGGCCGATGAATGGCTGAACCAGATCAGAGGCATACTCGAAGCAACAGACCAGATGGATTTCAACCCGTTGGATGACAAACGCGCGGCCAAAGGCAAGTCGGATAAGATATATATAATTACGCCTCAAGGGGAAGTGAAACAGTTGCCTGTCGGCTCAACTATACTTGATTTTGCTTTCGAGGTGCATACACAGGTGGGATCTCACTGCATTGGAGCCAGGGTGAATGGCAAAATGCAGCCAATCCGTTATGTTCTGACTAATGGCGATCGTGTTGAAATTCAAATAAGTAAAAAGCAAACGCCAAAATCCGACTGGCTGAATTACGTCAACACCGAGAAGGCTAAATCAAAAATCAGGAGGTTTTTGAAGGACGAGGAAATGAAGGAAGCCGAGCTGGGCAGTTCGATTTTTCACCGCAAGCTCAAGAACTGGAAGATTGCGTTTAACGATCGGATTTTCACCGAGTTGCTGAAAAAATACGATTGCGAGTCGGGTATAGAATTCTATCATAAAATCGCTACCGATCAGTTTGATTTGGCCGATCTGAAAGCTTATATCATAGCACAAGCCGATGAAAAAGAGGCTCCAAGAGTGGAGGAGGAGCAACGCAAAGACCGGCCGGTGGAGAGTGATGTCGAAGCTATGACAATCGGAGCCAACATCAATGGCTTCGCGTTTAAGATGGCCAAATGTTGCAACCCGATACCTGGCGATAATGTATGCGGATTTGTAACGGTAGGCGGCGGAATCACAATACATCGCGTCAACTGTAAGAATGCCATGGCGATGGCCAAACGTTATCCTTATCGCATGGTTGACGTGAAATGGCAGGGCGATGTGCCTTCGAGAGCCACAATACGTGTGGTAGCAAAAGACAGTTTTGGTATCCTGAGCGATATCACCGAGGTGATGAAGCAAATGGAAATCAATATTATAGACGCTTCGATGGGAACCAAAAACGGGCTGTATGAAGGCCGTTTTGTGCTGCATGTAAACAGCGTCAATTACCTTGAACAACTGATTCGACGTTTGCGGGCATTGGCAAACGTTACCGAAGTTCAGAGAATTGACTGATTCATTTATTTTGTCATTATATCGATGATTTCGGTGTCGGTTTCTTTCATGCCGATGCTGCCTACGAGTCCGACATTGTTGATGGTGTCTTCGATATCGCAACCAACTATTCCGTCACCGGCGGCAAACTGTTGTCCGTCTTTGTACATGTAATAACCTAGTAATCCTGAATCGACTGATGCCGCAATTTTGGCAGCGCACGATGCTTTGGCGCCATCACAAATGATTCCTGAAACTGTGACTACCGCATTGCTGAGTGTGTGCTCAATGACATCAAGAGTCTCGCCAAGGAGATATGCGATTCCGCATGCGGCAGCGCATCCTGCGCTGACGGCGCCGCAGTAGGCGGAGAGGCGTCCAATGCGTGTTTTCTGGTGTATGGCGATAAGGTTGGATACGACCAAAGCGCGGTAAAGACGATCGGTTTCAATATTGTATTCTTCGGCGTATGTTATGACTGGCATCGACACTGTAAGGCCTTGATTACCGCTGCCTGAATTGATGATTACTGGCAGTTCGCAACCGTTCATGCGGGCATCGGAGCCTGCTGCGGCGCGCGCCTTGGCTTTCACCTTAATGTCGTTGCCATAGTATTTCAACAAGGTGCTACCGATGTTGGCGCCCCAATTGTGTTTTAAACCTTCGTCGGAAATTGCTGTGTTGTATTTGATTTGACGTCCGATTATTTCTTTAATGTCTTCAATATCAAGACTATCGGCAAATTCAACTATGCCCGACACGCTAAGACAGCTGCGGTCGGTCAGTTCTTTGGCCGGCTTTGCTATGGTCTCACTCTTGAACAATATATCGTTGTCCTTCTGAATTAGCACGATATTTGTGTGGAAGCCTGAAATTCTCACATCGGCGTGATGTTCACCTTTGTATGCAATCACTGTGACATCAAGTTGTTCCTGGCAACTGATGTGTTTGACGGTGATGGGGTATGTGGCGAGGTATTCCTCGGTCTGCCTTTTCTGTTCGGGTGTGACGTTGGCTATCACTTCCAGCGCTTTATCCGGATTGCCGGCGATAATACCCACGGCAACTGCTGCCTTTATGCCTTTCATGCCATTGGTGTTAGGCACTATGACACTTTTTACATTCTTGATGATATTGCCGCTTGCCAATACATCTACACGATCGGGGAGAGCGCCGAGTGTCTGGTGAGCTTTTGCTGCTGCATAAGCAAGACAAATAGGTTCGGTGCAGCCCATGGCTGGGACAAGTTCTTCTTGCAATATGTTGATATACAGTTGATAACGCGGGTCTTTCTTATCCATATTAGTTGCCTTTAGTAATTTCCATTTTGCTGATTTCTATATTGCCGCCTTCGGGCATCACTTCAATCCAAGAGTTGTCTTCGCTGAACCACTTGTATTGTGAGCCTATGCGCACGATGAAGTCGTTGACATCCTGATTTTTCGGTACATTTACCATGAAACCGCCGTGTTCGCCGTCTTTGTTACCGTATGAAAGGTACAGGATAAACGGTTTGTCGCTCAGATTCTTAGCCTTAATCAGAAGATAATTGCCACGTCGTGTTGTGACGTCAACAGGCTGAAAAGCAAAGCGTTTGCTTTCGTTGGCGTTGACAGTTACGGTTTCTTGAGTCAATTCAACCAATCTGTTGGCTGCCAAAATCTCTCCGATTTCCCTTATTTTGTTGGCAGGGTATGGGTTGCCGGTGTTCAACTGTACGGCTTTGGTGTAAAACTCTATTGCCTTGTCGTAATTCTTGCCTTGCAGTTGGACATCGCCCTTGGTTACATAGCTGTTATATTCATTTTCAAGAGCCGACAGACGCATGTTTTCCATCTGTTGCGCCTCGGCAAGACGCTGAGTGGCAACTTCATCGTTAGGTTTGTTGGCCAAAGCTATATTGAACTGGCGAATGGCTTCGGCATATTTGCGGCTGTCAAATGCGTACATGCCATCAGCCATGGCGGTATTGTAATTCTCTTGTTTCTGACGTTGGATTTCCTCGTAAAAGCCTGCTATTTCATTGAGCTTGGCGGTTGCTGCAGCGTTTTGTGGGTCAAGCTGCAGGACATTGTTGAACGAAATCTCTGCTTCGGCGTATTTTTTGTTGTTAAGTTGCTGATTGCCAGTAGATAACAGGTTGTTGATGCTTTCCTGACGACGTTTCTCCGCTTCGACTGCGGCTAGGCGTTCCTGCTCTTTGCGCTGCTGCTCCTGATAAAGAATCATGTCTTCGGCATTTTTCTTTTTGTCAAGCGCCTCGGCATTGTTGGGCTTGAGTTCTAAGGCATTGACGTAGAAGGCAAGGGCCTGTTGGTAGTTTTTCTGTGCCTCGGCGCTTGCTCCCTTGCTCATGAAGTTGGCGAAGTCACTGTCGAGTTTGGCTTTGTCGTTCTGAATCTTGACATATTCAGCGCTGTTTAGGATTTCGTCTATGCGTTCAATCATGCCTATGGCGTACGAATCGTCTGGAATCACTTGCAGCGCTGCCTGATATGATGATTTTGCCTCGTTGTAGGAGCGGTCCTCGTAATAAGCGTCGGCTTCGGTGATTTTGGCATTGTATCTGTCAGCAATATCGCGATGCGACTGCAATTCCTTGATTTTGGCCGGTATCTCATCGTCGTTAGGGAAAAGTGCCAAAGCTTGCTGATAGTAGTCGATTGCTTCGGCATATTTTTTTCTTAAAGTAAATTCTAAGCCTTTAGCTTTAAGTTTTTCGTATTCAGATGTTTTAGTGTCATAAGCGTCTTTCCTGTTCTTGGCTTCCTGATACTTTTCACGGGCGGATGTGTTGTTTGGGTAGAGCTTCAATGCCGATTCATATTGCATCACGGCTTCGGCATATTTTTCCTGTTTCAGCAAATTGTCGCCCAAGGTGACCATGGCGTTGAAATTGTCAACTTTCTCCCTTTCATCCTGCAATGTGGCGGTTATTTCCGCTTTTTTGCCTAACGCATACTCGTCTTTTGGGAACAGTTTCAAAGCTTTATTATATTGATCAAGGGCTTTTTCGAGTTCGCCTTTGGCATACAAATCGTCAGCATTGTCGATGTGCTCGAAGAATTGTTCCTCTTTTTTGTTTTCTTCCCTGATTTTTTGAAGTGTCTTGTCTAATTTGGCTTTGGCATTTGCATCGTTCGGTTTGACGCGTAAGGCTTCCTGATAGTAGGTTTTGGCTTTGATGTATTCCTTGTTGGCGAATTCCTTGTCGCCTGAAGCCACTAACGATTGATAAGAAGGCGTTTGCTCCTGTGCGCAGACTTGAACAGTCGACATGCAACACAAGCCGAAGATTATTAAAAATATGTATTTTGTCGTTCTTTTCATATGTTACTTTCAATTTTACCGTCTTTCATTGTTAATGTGCGGTCGGCCATCTGAGCCAGAGTGGGGTTGTGGGTTACGATTACGAATGTCTGCCCGGTTTGCTCTCTCAGTTTGAAAAACAGTTCGTGCAGTTCTTTGGCGTTCTGCGAATCAAGGTTGCCTGAGGGCTCGTCGGCCAGAATAACCGCCGGTTTGTTGATTAGTGCGCGGGCTACGGCTATACGCTGCTGCTCACCGCCGGAAAGCATTGACGGCTTATGGTCTGCTCTGTTTGTAAGCTTTAGATAATCAAGCAATTGCATGGCTCTATCTACAGCGATACTTTTAGGAGTTCCGGCGATAAAAGCAGGAATGCAGATGTTCTCCAGAGCTGTGAATTCAGGCAAAAGATGATGGAATTGAAAGACAAAGCCTATGTTTTTATTGCGGAAGGCAGCCAGTGTCTTCTGATTCATCTTGCTGATGTTCTGACCGTCGAAAATGACATCGCCTTTGTCGGCTTTTTCAAGGGTGCCGATGATTTGCAGAAGTGTTGTCTTGCCGGCGCCAGAAGCACCGACAATTGTAATAATCTCGCCGTCATTTATCTGTAAATCAACGCCTTTGATGACATCGACGCTGCCAAATGACTTATATATACCTTTAGTCTCTATCATCTTCTACTTTGCCGTTTCTTTGCAGTTTAGCTCTTGTGAAAGGTTTGTTTCTGTCGAACAGATATCTGTATGTGATATGTGTCTTATAATGTTTGCATCCGGCTCGTTCGGCTATTTTAATCATCGGAGGGTTGAAATCACCTATCCAATTGAGCTGTAATTCATTGTATTTGAATTTTTTCTTGATGGCCTGCGATTCAAGCGAACAAACAAGTCCGGCTTCGAGGCCTTTCTTGCGATGTTCTGGCACTATGCCGAACACCAGTGAAATGGCTCTTGTGCAAATCTTTGACACTTTGATTCTCCAAAGAACGCGCAGTGCATTGAATCCGTTGGCTTTTCCGTTAAGCCCCTTGTAAATCTGATTCAAGTCGATTATCATAAGGAAAAAGCCTACAGGTTCGCCTTTGTAGTAGGCGAAATGCATTAGGCGCGGGTCAATGATGGGTTTCAGGCTCTTAAGCAGGGCAAGGGCATGCTGACGTGTCAGTTTTGCCGTGCCTGGTATGGCTCCCCAAGCCTTGTTGTATATTGTCAGGAAATCGTCGGCACAACGGTCAATGTTGTGTTTGTCGAGGATTTCGAAAGAATAGTCGGGATTGCTGTATATTTGAGCGGCTTTTTCGTGAAGAATTGGGTCGAAACCGCCAGGAGTGAGGCTGCGACGGAAGGTAAATTGCTTGAAATAATCCTTAAAGCCATAATTTTCAAATAGTTGGTTGTAGTAAGGATAGTTGTAAGGCATGTTGTAAATAGGGTCGGTGAAACCTTCAGCCAGGCAACCCCAGAAATAATCACGGTCACCGAAGTTGATAGGGCCGTCCATCGCCTCAAAACCGCGTTCTTCAAGCCATTGCTTGGCTTTGTCGAACAGCATGTTAGCCGCTTTTTGGTCGTTGATGCAGTCAAAGAAGCCGCAACCGCCTGTTTTCTGGCCGTTTTCTTCGTTTTCATAGACTTTGGAAGTCTTCTCATCGTAGAAAACCGCAATACGGCCAACAATATGACCTTTTTCGTCCTTCAACAGGAATCTGGCAGCGTCGCCGTGATGGAAAAGCTTGTTCTGCTCGGGGTCGAAAACCTTTTCGACATCAGTGTCAAGCGGCCTGACGTAATGTTCGTCGTGTTTGTATAGTTTTGACGGAAACGCCAGCCATTGCTTGATATCCCGTCTGGTTGCAACTTCAAATAATGTGTATTCCGACATTTTACTCTCCTTCAAGATATTTATCAACTATGCTCTGAGCTTTCTCTGCATCTTCTTCATACACGAATATCTCAGTGCTTTGCATGGGGCTGCCATCGGCCCATCCTGCCGTGACGCTTGCCTGGAAAGCGTTGCGAACAATGCATTTGATGTCCTCGTCCATTAGCAAAGCGGCAATGTAATTGGCTTCAATATCAGTGCCGATGAAAACTTTTACGATGGCGTTGTCCATGACAAATATTTTTCTGCAAAAATAAGAAAAATAATTGTAATTTTGTTGAGATTTTTATCAAAAATGAAAAATATTGATATTCATAGGAAATACCAAGTATTTATTGAGTATTTCGAGCGTACTATGCCAGTTGCCGAGTCGGAGTTGAAGTTTATGAATCCGTATCAACTAGTGGTTGCCGTCATACTGTCGGCCCAGTGTACCGACAAGCGGGTGAATATGACCACTCCGGCTGTGTTTGAGCGTTTCCCCGATGCCAAAAGTTTGTCGGAGGCGACTCAAGACGAAGTGTATCAACTGATCAAATCAATTTCGTACCCGAACAACAAAGCTAAGAACCTGATAGGCATGGCAAAAAGCCTGATGGCTGAGTTTGACGGTGTCGTGCCATCCAATCTGGATGATTTACAGAAACTTCCGGGGGTAGGGCGTAAGACTGCAAACGTGGTCTTGGCAGTGGCTTTCGACAAGCCTGCAATGCCGGTGGATACTCATGTTTTTCGCGTATCGGCCAGAATCGGACTCACGCATGGAGCAAAAACACCGCTTGAAACCGAAAAGCAATTGGTGGAACATATCCCTCAAAAACTGCTTTCAAAAGCGCATCACTGGCTGATTTTGCACGGCCGTTACGTGTGCTTGGCGCGCAAACCGAAATGTGAAGAATGCGGTATTAAGGAAATTTGCGATTTTTATCAAAAAAAATTCAAATAATTTTGTAGGATTAAAAAGATTTGTTATCTTTGTAACGTTCCAGTTTGATTAAAAACTCGTCAAAATTGAGCTGGAATATTTAAAATTTATTCATTAACTTATTGATTAAAAACAACTTAAAAATGGCTAATAAAAATATCGAGGAAGATGTCGAGAAAATCAGACAGGAGAAATTGAAGGCTTTGGAAGCTACGATGGGTAACATTGAGAAATCGTTCGGAAAAGGCAGTATTATGCGCCTCGGTGACAATCATCAGGAAAAGATTGACGCTATATCGACGGGCTCTATTGGATTGGATTATGCTTTGGGTATCGGCGGCATGCCGCGCGGTAGAATTATCGAAGTGTTCGGACCTGAAAGTTCTGGTAAGACAACTTTGGCTCTGCATGTGATTGCCGAAGCTCAAAAACAAGGTGGAATAGGCGCATTTATCGATGCTGAGCATGCTTTTGACCGTTTCTATGCCAAGAAATTGGGCGTGGATATCGAAAATCTGCTGGTGTCGCAGCCGGACAATGGTGAACAAGCGCTTGAGATAGCTGAGAATCTGATACGTTCGGGCGCTATCGATGTGATTGTAATCGACTCGGTGGCGGCTTTGACTCCGAAGAGCGAAATCGAAGGAGAGATGGGTGACAGCAAAATGGGTTTGCAAGCCCGTTTGATGTCGCAGGCCATGCGTAAATTGACGGCATCGATCAGCAAAACCTCCACAGTATGTATCTTTATCAACCAGTTGCGTGAAAAAATCGGTGTGATGTTCGGCAATCCGGAAACAACCACAGGTGGCAACGCTTTGAAGTTCTATAGCTCGGTGCGTCTGGACATCCGTAGGGTAAGTCAGTTAAAAGACGGAGAGAATATCACAGGTAACCGTGTCAAGGTGAAGGTGGTGAAAAACAAGGTGGCTCCTCCATTTAAAAAAGCCGAGTTTGATATCCTTTACGGCGAGGGCATTTCACGCATAGGCGAGATTATCGACATAGGAGTGGAGCTCGGCGTTATCAAGAAGAGCGGCTCGTGGTTCAGCTACAACGAAACCAAACTTGGACAGGGCAGGGATGCTTTGAAGAAACTGTTGGATGAGAATCCTGAGCTTTGCGACGAGTTGACGCAGAAGATTACAGACGCTTTGAAAGAGACAGATCAAGACCTTTAATTATTTGATAAACAGATGTTGATGAAAAAAGTTTTTCTGGCATTGGCATGTGTGGCAATGCTTGTGAGTTGTGCGGATAATAAGCCCAAAGCAAAAGAGTCGGAGTCGGTTAATAAAAAAGAGGTGGCGATTGATACACTCAATGCCGATGCTTACATTGCCAGGGCTCGTTATTATATGGCCAATGAACAGGTTGGGAATGCTATAAGGGATATCAACAGCGCATTGTCGCTGGAAGGTAAAAATATAGACGCTTTGCTCGTATTGGCTGATATTTACTATGCTTTAGGCGATCAGGACAATATTTTGCTGACTTTGAACAAGGCTACGGAGATAGATCCAATGGATACCCGCCCGGTGGTGAAACTGGCTGAACTCAGTTTTCTGCAAGGTAATGCCAATATGGCCAATGCATATCTTGACAAAGCATTGGAACTCAATGCTTTAAATCCTCAGGCGTATTACATGAGAGGCATAATCTGCATGTCGAAGAACGATACGGTGCAAGCTTTGAAACAGTTTATGAAAGCTCGCAATCAAGATGACTCATTCATTGACCCGGTGCTCCAAATTGCTGGCATTTATTCGGCTCAGCGCAATCCAATGGCTCGAGATTTCTATAATCTGGCAATTGAGATGGAACCTGATAACTATGCCATATACTACGATTTGGCAATGTATCTACAGGATAATGGCGAGCCGGAAAAAGCTATGCAGATTTACGATACTTTGGATGTCAGAATGCCAGGAAGCTACCAAATTCCTTTCAATAAAGGATATGTGAATTTGGTGTATCTGTTTGATTATGACAAGGCTATAGATTGTTTTGACAAGGCTTTGGAGGTTAATCCCAAGTCGGTGGACGCTCTGCTGAACATGGGAGTGGCTTACGAACAAAAAGGCAACTATCAGAAAGCAAAAAGCATCTATCTCCGGATATTGAAGGATAATCCCAATTATCAGCTGGCGATAGATGCTTTGCACAGAATAGGGGAGTAAACTCCTCTATTATGCTTGAGTTTGAGTCGGTTCGGTGAACAACTTGGCGAGCTCGTCGAGATTTTCCTTAAGCTCCTGTTCAACACCGCTAAGTTCCTCGATTTTGTCGAGGGGCTCGTTCATGCTAAAGTAAAACTTGATCTTAGGCTCTGTGCCTGAAGGTCTTACACTGACTTTAATGCCGTCTTCGGTAAAGAACTGAAGCACATCCGACTTAGGCAAGTTGATGATGGTGTCAACGCCAAACGCCACGTCTTTGCTGATGCCGAGCTTGTAATCTCTTATTTCGCTGATTCTTGAACCGAGTAAGGTTTTGGGCGGGTTCTGTCTGAACTCGAGCATCATACGCTTGATTTCTTCATTGCCGCTGATGCCTTTCTTGGTCAGAGATACCAGTTTTTCCTTGTAAACACCGAATTCTTTGTAGATGTCTTTGAGAATCTGATATAAGGTTTTGTCTTGTTCGGCTGCCCATGCTGTGGCTTCGGCCAGCATAAAGCATGTGATGATGGCATCCTTGTCGCGTACGAAATCACCAACCAGGAAGCCGTAGCTCTCTTCACCACCGCAAATGAACTGTTCTTCAGGCTTGTTTAAGATTTTGTCGGCAATATACTTGAATCCGGTCAGGACGTCGTATGTCTTAACATTGAACTTGTCGGCTATCTTAAGCAGTAAGTCGCTGGTAACTATTGTCTTAACGATAAATTCCTTGCCGGTAAGCTTGCCGAGTTCCTCCCAACGTGTCAGGATGTAGTAAGTGAGAATCGAGGCTGTTTGATTGCCGTTCAAGAGTATGAAATTGCCGTTGTCGTCTTTTACAGCTACGCCGACGCGGTCGGCATCAGGATCGGTGGCGAGCACTACATCGGCATTCATGGCTTTGGCCTTCTCGATGGCCATGCTCATGGCTGCCGGTTCCTCCGGGTTTGGAGAAACGACTGTCGGGAAGTTGCCGTCGGTAACCATTTGTTCTTCAACTGGATAGAAATTCTTAAAACCAGCCTTAGCGAAGAGTTTCGGCATAACCTGACCGCCTGTTCCGTGAATAGGAGTGTAGACGAACGACAGATTCTTGTGCTTTTTGATAAGCTTCGGTGACAGTGAAAGCCCCATGACCTTATTGAGATAGATTTCGTCGAAACTGTCGTCGAGCATTTCAATCAGTTTGGCGTTCTTTTTGCGCTTTACCATTGAAATGTCTGTAATTTTCTGAACTTCAGCTATGATGTTTTTGTCGTGAGGCGACACAATCTGTCCGCCGTCTTCCCAATAAACCTTATATCCGTTGTACTCTTTTGGGTTGTGCGATGCCGTTACGACTATACCCGACTGGCATTTCAGTTCACGAATAGCGAACGAGAGCTCAGGCGTTGGACGTAAGGCGCTGAATAAGAATACTTTGATGCCGTTGGCAGATAACACTTCGGCTGCAATCTGAGCAAAATCCTTGCTATTGTTGCGGCAGTCGTATGCTATAGCCACTTGAGGTTGCTTCATGTCGGCGTACATCATTTTGATGTAGTTGGCAAGGCCTTGTGTCGCCATTGCAACGGTGTAGATGTTCATGCGGTTGGTTCCTACGCCCATGATGCCACGTAAACCACCTGTGCCAAACTCAAGAATGCGGTAGAAACTCTCTGTCAGCTCGTTGGGGTCGTTGTCGATCAGATTCTGAACCTGTTTTCTTGTCTCAGCATCGTAATTGTCTGATAACCAAGACTTTGCTTTTTCAATGATTTCAGGTTTAACGTTATCCATAATGCCAATATTTTTAATTTTTTACAATTTTCGATTAAATTATGTTGCAAATTTATATAAAAAACTAATACCAAGTGATTCTTTGAACTGAAGAATCGCTTTTTCTTTGTCATCAACCAGGAATTTTACATTGTCGTCGTATATCATATGGACGTTGATAATGGTTGATACATATTTGCTTATGTTAAATTTAATACCGGTTTCCCAATCGACGTCGATATTCCATCGGTTGGCACGGTTGGCATCCATGTAGTTGTTATACAAATTAAGTGTTGAGAATACGCTTATATTGCTGTTGAATTGCTGTCTGTATTTTATGAGTACGTTGAACCCGAGCTCTCCAAGGAAGTTTTTGCCGGGCACCCATATGCTGTCGCCATCCACCACATTCCAATAGGCTGCCTCTACGCCGAAAGATCCTTTGTCGGCAAGGTCCTGGTCGGTTACAAATGTGAATTTGCCCGCCACAGGGCTCATAAATACGCTCACTTGATCGCATATTTTATATGTGTAACCGATTGACATTGTGAGATATGCGGGTGCAAAGAAACGCGAAATCCGAACAGAATCGTTAGGGTAATTGTAACCGTCTGAAAATTGTGTTTTCAATGATGCTATGGCGGTAAAGGTGAGGTGTTTGTTGTTGTTGTGAGTCATCGTCATGTTTATCTCCAAACGGTCTTCAGTCTTTTCGGTGTGCTTGTCTTTGGCGAAATTCTGGACTCCGTAGGCGAACAGGCCGCTTGTTTCGTAATTGAACATGTTGCGGTTGTATGTGTGCTTAAGCCTGGCCATTAATTTGCCGCTGCCATTGCTTTCACCTCCGGCTGCCCAATGTGTAATTGCTATCTGATTGATTGTGAGGCTGAAATTGCCTTCAAACTTATTGTGCCTGACAGTGTCGTTTTTATACCTGATAGTATCCTGCGCCAAGCCTTTCTGTGGTGTCATCAATATAAATAATACCACATAAAAGCCTGTCAGCGCTATGCTGATATCTTTCAAAATAGCTTTGAATACTGGCATTTTAGTAAATTCTTCGCTTACACTCGTTTATGAGTGCAAAATTACAAGATAATTAATTAAATTTGCAAAAAAATATTGCATGAAATCGATAAAAATTAATTTGACTAAAACTGATGAAGATCTTTTTATGAAAAGCAAATGGTGGGGAAGCCCTGATTTGCCTGAAAAATTTGATGTTCCCGACGATTTGACGTTTGTTTGTCAACTCAGATGCGATGAGTTGGCGGCATATGATGCCGAGAATGCGCTTCCGCATAAGGGAATGCTTTATTTTTTTGCCGCAATCGACTATTATTTCGGGAACATTGATTCCTATTATCCTGAAGATTTTTATTGGAACAGCGAGGATATAAAAGTCTTTTATGTGGAAGATCTTGACAATCAGACGTTTGTGCAGGTAATTTTTGTTGACGATGATGACAAACCGGTGGCAATGAAAGAGTTGAAGGTAACGTTTTCGGTGGCTGATGCTCATTGTGACGGCAATAAAATGCTAGGCGAACCTTATAACCGCGAATGGGAGGATTGGGATAAACCTTACAATGGTTGGATAGAATTGTTGCAGGTGGATTCAGATGATTATGATGATGGCGCTTTGAACTTTATGGATTGGGGAATGCTGCATGTTTTGATAAATTATAAAGATTTGAAAAATAAAGATTTCACCAAAGTTACTTCAACTATTTGTTCAACATAGTTTTTATGAAAAAAACATTTCATGACGAGTATGAAGAAAGGGATTTTGAAGTGGAAATCCCGGACGATATTTACCGAAAAGCATACGAACAAAAGGATTATGACGCTTTGTATGAAGTAGGCATAATTTTGGAAACCGAGACTGAAATTTCGATGGCTGTTGTGGCTGACATTATGGAGGAAGCCTATGCAGACGGAGAAGGCAGCCAAGACGCTTATGAATGGCTGCTGGATTACCGTTCTGATGATGGCCGGTTTGATGCTTGGAGCTAGGACAATTTTCTAGCTAAAACAGCGGCAGTGTAGCTTTCTTTGCATTTTAAAAGATCTTCGGGAGTGCCGGCAAACACTATGTTTCCGCCTTTGTCGCCTCCTTCTGGGCCCAGGTCGATAATCCAATCGGCGGTTTTGATGACATCCGGATCGTGTTCTATGACTATGAGAGAGTGACCGTTGTTGATCAGGGCTTCAAATGCCGCCAACAGCTTGTTGACATCGTGAAAATGCAAACCGGTGGTGGGTTCGTCGAAAATGAATAACGTCGGCTTCTCGTTGGTTCCGTTGACCAGGAACGACGCCAATTTGATTCTTTGTGCTTCGCCTCCAGACAGTGTCGACGAAGCCTGTCCCATCTTGAGATAGCCTAACCCAACATCCTGTAACGGCTTGAGTTTCATAACAATGCGGTCGGTTATGTTTTTGAAGTCGTTGGGCTGGCCGAAGAAGTTGATGGCTTCGTCTATACTCATTTCCAGTATGTCGAAGATGTTTTTGTCGAGGAATTTTATCTCAAGCGCCTCGTCTTTGTAGCGCTGTCCGTGGCAAACGTCGCACTGTAGCGACACGTCGGCCATAAACTGCATCTCAACCTTAAGCACGCCTTCGCCTTCACAGTTGTCGCAGCGTCCTCCGGGTACATTGAACGAGAAATACCCGGCCTTTAAGCCTCGCATTTTGGATATTTTTTGTTCTGCAAATAAAGCGCGAATGTCGTCGAATGCCTTTACGTAAGTGACTGGGTTGGAACGGGTTGACTTGCCTATGGGGTTCTGATCGACGAATTCCACCGATTGAATGGCTTGCAGGCTGCCTTTTATCATGCCGAATGAACCGGTTTTTTCGGCAGTGCCACCGAAATACTTCTTCAGCGATACATATATTATGTTATTGACAAGCGACGATTTGCCCGAGCCGCTTACGCCGGTAACAACGGTAAGTACGTTGAGAGGAATCTTAACGTTGATATTCTTGAGGTTGTGCTCGAGACATCCCGTAAACTCCAGTGCGTTATTCCACTTTCGGCGGCGTGTGGGTACCGGAATCTGCTGTTTGCCCGTAATATATTGAGCTGTAAGTGATTGGGCGCTTTTCATCATCGCTTTGATGTCGCCTTGGAATACCAGCTCGCCGCCGAAACGGCCCGCGTATGGCCCGATGTCGATGATTTGATCGGCGGCGCGGATGATATCTTCGTCGTGTTCAACGACAATAACTGTATTTCCTATGTCGCGGAGATGTTTCAGTACCTTGATCAGTTGCTGGGTGTCGCGAGAGTGCAGACCGATGCTGGGTTCGTCGAGAATGTAGGTGGACCCGACAAGGCTGCTGCCCAGCGATGTGGCCAGATTGATGCGTTGGGCTTCGCCGCCTGATAGGGTGTTGGATGCTCGGTTTAGGGTGAGATAACCTAAGCCTACTTCCATCAGGAAATCAATGCGGTTGCGAATCTCGACAAGTAATCTCTCGGCAATGGATGCTTCTGATTTTGAGAGTTTTATTGTTTGGAAGAACTCTTTCAGTTGGCTTATTGGCATTACTATCAAATCGGTGATGCTTTTACCGTTTATTTTCACATAGCCGGCTTCCTTGCGCAGACGTTTGCCATTGCATTCAGGGCAGGTGGTTTTGCCGCGATAGCGAGAAAGCATCACTCGATATTGAATCTTATATGTTTGACTTTCAACTTCTTTGAAGAAATCGTCTATGCCTTGAAAATATTTATTGCCGTGCCAAAGAGTGCTTTTTTGCCCGTCGGTGAGCTGATAATACGGTTTGTGAATAGGAAAATCGAAATAATGAGCGACTCTAACCAAATGGTCTTTGTATTCGCACATTTTATCACCTCGCCAGCAGGCGATGGCGTTATCATATATTGATAGCGATTTGTCGGGCACTACCAAGTCTTCGTCTATTCCGATGACGTTGCCGAATCCTTCGCAGGTTTTGCAGGCTCCGTAAGGGTTGTTGAATGAAAACAAATGCTCGGTTGGTGGCTCGAATGTTATGCCGTCTGCCTCAAAACGTGACGAGAATTGATGTTCCTTTTTATCGCCTTGATTGTCAACAAGAATAATGCAATCACCTTTACCTTCGTATAATGCCGTTTGTATGGAGTCGGCCAGCTGGCCAATCTGTTCGGCTGTGTTGTCGGCCACCTTGAGGCGGTCGACCATGATGCGGATGTCTTTGGCCTTGTCTTTGCCCTTCTCGCTGAGATAATCCTCAATGCGCTTGCTTTCGCCTTTGACAATCAGACGGTTGAAGCCTTGCTGCAAGAGAATGTTGAGATGCTCTTGCAGAGTACGGCCTTCGGGTATTATGATCGGGGCCAAAATGTAAACAGCCGCACCGTTTTGAGATACTATGAAGTCGATTATGTCGTCCACCTGGTTGCGTTTCACCTCTTTGCCTGATATTGGTGAATAAGTGCGTCCGATGCGGGCGTACAGAAGCTTTAGATATTCATATATTTCTGTAGTGGTGCCGACAGTTGAGCGCGGATTGCTTGTCATGGTGCGTTGCTGAATGGCAATGGCAGGCGAGAGGCCTGTTATCAGATCTACGTCGGGTTTGCTCATTCGTCCCATGAACTGGCGGGCATATGAACTGAGACTTTCAACATAACGCCTTTGTCCTTCGGCGTAGATGGTGTCGAATGCCAAAGACGACTTTCCGGAGCCCGACAAACCCGTAATAACTATGAGCTTGTTTTTGGGGATACGTAAGTCGATGTTTTTCAAGTTATTAACTCTTGCACCGTGAATTTCTATGCTCTCAATTTTGTTCATTGCCAACTACCTTATCTGAAAAAAATTGCACGAAAATACAAAAAAATTAGCATCGTATTGAAAAATGTTGTATATTTGCAAAAAATTAAGTCAAATTATTGTTCAACCAATAAAAAATAGGAGAGACATTATCGAATAAACTTTACCCTTTTTGAATGTATAACCTTTAAAAAAGGGAGGGACTTATGTCTGATATGTTAAATGACAAGGAATTGGTGCTGAATTACCAAAATGGTGATGTGGCCAGTTTCCAAGTTTTGGTTGATCGTTACCAGAATAAGATTTTTTCGTACATCCTTATGCTTGTTAAGGACAAGCAGTTGGCTGATGATATTTTTCAGGACACTTTCCTGAAGATTATCCGTACTATCAAGGCTGGAGTATACAAAGAGGAAGGCAAATTCATACAGTTCGCGATGCGTATCGCGCACAACCTTATTATAGATCATTTCCGCAAGGCAAAGCGTTTGCCAATGGTTGACCCTACCAAGGAAGACTACGACATGCTTGACAACGCGAGATTCCAGGATCCTTCGATTGAAGAGCAGATTGTCACTGAACAGATTCATGACGACCTGCGCAAAATGATTGAATATTTGCCGGATGATCAGCGCGAGGTGCTGGTAATGAGGATGTACGACGATATGTCGTTCAAAGAGATTGCTGATGTTACTAATGTTAGCATCAACACAGCTCTTGGCCGTATGCGCTATGCCTTGATAAATCTGCGTAAAATGGCAAAGAAGAAAAACGTAATTCTTACTGTTGCATAATTTTTTTGAGGCATAGATAATAATTCGACAATACTCATCGTTTAGGTCTCAGTAATAAACGAAATCGAGTGCCTATGAGTATTGATTCTACACCTTTATTTGAACAAAGAGTAAAAGAGGTTATTTGCGAGATGTGCTCCGATGTAAAACCGAGTCGGAAAGTAATAGACGCCATCATGCAATATGCCGCAACTTACGAGCTTCTAAGCTGATGAGCAGGGGCTTTATTAAAGAGGGAGATCAGGTAGAGATCCCGGTGGTGCCACCGAGGGCTTATCTGCCCAAGGGCATGCCCAACTATGTGACAAAGGAAGGTTTGACAGCTTTGAATAATGAGCTGAAAAGTCTTGAAAATGAACGTGTTGAGGCTGGCGACAATTACGCAATGAGCAGTTTTGTCAATGCAAAGATGAAATTGCTCATTGATCGTATTAATACCGCTGTTGAGGTGGATGTTGCCAAAGCCGACAAGGAAACCGTGAGTTTTGGAGCTTATGTGAAATATAATGGCAGAACCGTGCGCATTGTGGGTGTTGACGAGGCTGACTATACGAAAGGATTGCTTTCGTTTATATCGCCGGTGGCAAAAGCGTTGGTCGGAAAGAAAGTCGGGGATAAATTCGAAGTAAAGATTCCAAAAGGAACAGAAACGATTGAAGTTCAGGGGATTTGGTATGAGGAGGTGCCGTTGACGATAATTGACCTGGAGACGGATCCTGTGTTGAATAATTTGAATCCTAGTTCAAAAAAAGTAGAGAAACGATCTCAACCAGTTATTTCGACCGAAGCGAGAGCATTCACCGCAGATGAAAAAATCTCCAGCCAAGTAAGACGCGACGCGAATACTGGCGAAGGATTTCCCGACAAGCTCGAACCGCCGACAAAAAACGACGAAAAACGTTTCATCCCTGAAGAAAACATTATGGAATTTCTTCCGGCGGTGAACGAGCGTGGGATAATTGTGGGGCGGGCGTTGTTTATGGAATTGCATAATGGGCATAAAATTCTGCATCCGTCGATTCATCTGCATATAATTAATACTAAAGGTGAAACCGTCAGGAGATACTGGTGGCATGTGACCTTTGGCGACACTCCTGAAAAGACTCTGAAGCGGAAGATGTCTGAAACTTTAGGAATATCAGGCAATAAGCCCAAATTGAAAAAACAATACATAAGAGAGACCGCCAAGGAAAAAGAGTTGGTTTATGTCTATATTTTGAATTCTGACGAAATTTTCTTAAAAACTCCTGAAGGTAAGGAATATTTTGATATTTTTGCAAAAGATTAGGATTTGTAAAATATTGAAAATGGTTTTTTCTCCAAAGCTTTTCAGCTGCCTTAAAAAATACGATAAAACGCAGCTTACCGCCGATGCCATGGCGGGTTTGATTGTTGGTATTGTGGCATTGCCGTTGGCAATAGCATTCGGTATTGCGTCCGGAGTCGGACCTACCGAAGGTCTGGTGACAGCTATCATTGCCGGTTTCATCATATCGTTTTTCGGCGGCAGCAAGGTGCAGATAGGAGGCCCAACAGGCGCTTTTATCGTAATTATATACGGAATAATACAGCAACACGGATTGGGTGGTTTGATGATAGCCACGATTATGGCCGGAATACTGCTGATTTTGATTGGTGTTTTCAAGCTCGGAAATGTTATAAAATTTGTGCCATACCCAGTGGTTGTCGGCTTTACCGGCGGTATTGCACTTACAATTTTCTCGACTCAGATGAACGATATGTTTGGCATGGGAATACAGAATGTGCCGGCCAACTTTATCGACAAATGGATTTGTTATTTCCAGAATATTTCACATGTCAACTGGTGGGCTTTCGGAGTTGGCATGGTCAGCTTGCTGATAATTATTTTCAGTCCGAAGATTTCGAAAAAGATTCCGGGATCGCTGGTCGCGATAGTGCTTGTTACACTGATTGTGTGGATTTTGGAGCGCTTCTGTGGCGTGACCAGCATCACAAAGATTGGCGATTTGTATGAACTGCCGACAACTATTCCGGCTCCTAAACTGCCGAGCTTGGGTGTAAGCGACGGAAAATCACTGATTCAGCTGATGACTGATTTGGCTCCTTCGGCGTTTACTATCGCCATGCTTGGTGCCATAGAATCGCTGCTTTCGGCTATGGTGGCCGACGGTGTGATAGGAGATAAGCACAATTCCAACACTGAGCTTATCGCCCAGGGTATAGCTAATATCGTAAGCCCTCTGTTTGGCGGCATTCCGGCAACCGGTGCCATCGCCAGAACAATGACCAATATCAACAATGGCGGCAAAACACCTGTGGCAGGTTTGATTCATGCTGTGGTTTTGTTGCTGATTCTTTTGTTGTTCGGACGTTTGGTGGGCTTGATTCCGATGCCGTGCCTGGCAGCTGTGCTGATTATGGTGGCATACAACATGAGCGGCTGGCGTACATTCAGAATGTTGGCCAAGAATCCGAAATCGGATTTCGCCGTGCTTATTGTAACTTTCTTACTGACTGTGGTGTTTGACCTGACTATAGCCATTGAGGTCGGTTTGATCGCTTCAATAGCTTTGTTCCTGAAACGTACCAATGAGGCTACTGTTATACGCACATTCACTGAGGAAATCGATCCGGGAGAGAATACCGATATCGCTATGAGCAGTGAAGAAAAACTGCTTATTCCTGAAGGTGTCGAAGTGTATGAGATTGATGGACCATATTTCTTCGGAATCGCCAATAAATTCGATGAGATTGACAAATCTGTGGTGGGTAAGGAGAATAAGGTCAGAATCATCAGAATGAGAAAGGTGTCGTTTATAGACAGTACCGGAATTCATAATCTGGAGTTGCTGTGCGATACTTGCAAGCAGCGCGGTATGATAGTGGTTTTGTCAGGCGTTAACATACATGTGAGAGCTACGCTTGAGAAGGCTGGATTCATTAAGAAAATTGGAGAGGAGAACGTTTGCTCGCATATCAACTTTGCGCTGAAACGAGCAGGGGAGGTTGTTGGCCATTAGCTATTAGCTATTAGCCATTAGCCATTAGCCATTAGTGAAGAGGAGCAATCTCATAGAATCGTATAATTAGATGAAATATTACAGTGTCGTTGTTATTGGTTACCTGTTGATTATAAATGTATTGGCTTTTGTCTTGTATGGTATCGACAAGCGGAAGGCGAAGAAGGCTAAATACAGGATTCCCGAGAGCACATTGCTGTGGATGGCGAGGCTTGGCGGTGGTGTTGGAAGTTGGCTGGGTATAAAGGCTTTTCATCATAAAACAAAACATGTCAGATTCAGAATTGTAGTGCCGTTGTGGACTATACTTTGGGCGTCTGCTATTGCTATGGTTTTCTTCTAAAATTTTATTAATACCGTTGTTTTTACTTGATAGAAAATCATTATTTTTGCGTGGTATAAACAACCCTAATAATGATCAACAAAGACAACAAAAAAGAGCACAAATCCTGGTGGATGCAGTTCTTAATAAGCGTCATTGGAACGGCAATTGGCGTAGGCTTGACGTTTGCTGTGAGTAACAGAATCGATAACCGGAAAAAGGAACAGGCGCAGCGCTTGACAGCCATGATGGTGATTCATGATATCGACGAATCGATTGACAGGTTGAAATCGATGAAAGACGAAATGGAGACGCAGTACAACGCTACGATTTATGTGATTAGTCATCTCAACCAGATTGATTCTCTGTCGCAAGACACGCTGGGCTTGGCTATCAGTTATTTGGTGTCGTCTGATGAAAAATACAGTTTTGACATGTCGAAGGAAAAGATTTTCCATAGCAGTCCAGACACATGGCAGAACTTGGGAAGCATGAAGTTTATCGATAATATACAGTCGTTTTATTTTAACCGTCAGTCGTTCCTTGAATCATACAATCAATCAATTTATTGGCAGCGACCTGTATCGACGCGTGAATTAGAGAAGGTGAACTTGGTGGATGAATCGTTGAACTTGGAACAATATGTGGACCAGTATTATGCGTTGATGCGTGATTTTCTTAAAGAAAAACTTGCCGAAACCAGTGTGCGGCATTACATCAACTATGCGGCTTACCGATTGTATGCGATTGACAATATTATTGGAGAGTGGATAAAGATTAATGACGAGAATAAATTCCTGATGAGTATTACCGACGAGGAGATGGAAAACTATGTGAATAGCATCAACAAGAAGGGAATCACTGTAAAGGAGGAGAATCTGATAGGAACATGGCAACTGTCAACGTCTGATGATTACAAATGGGAGTGTACTTTTATGAAAGACCATGCTTTTACAATGATTGTGGAATCTTCGCCGACTACAAATATGCCATTTGCCAAAGGAAAGTTGAAAATGTATTATCATTTGGAGGGGGCATGGACTGTTGAGGGTGATAGTATAATCCAGATTATTGATTGGCAGAAATATACTGTTGAAGTGGATGGCAGCGGAATGACAGCTTTGCCGGGAAGGCAGGATATGCTGGATGATTGGCTTGCTGAGTATCGGGAAAGGATATCGGAGATAAAGAGTGATGACCTAGATTATCCGAGTCGTCAAGCTTGCGGCGCATGTCTGGATGCTTCGCACGACAAGATGGAATTGAAAACGATGAAAGCTGATGAAAAGGGCGCAATGAAGCTTCAGGTCCAGTATCTTAAGCGTAAGAAGTGATTGTAGCTTAATACTTACAAAATATTTATTAATTATGTCTTGCAAATTTGAATTAATCTCCGTAAATTTGCACGCAAATTTTTTGTAATTAGGTAAAAGAAATAAGATTAAACAATTAAAATATAAACAGCTATGAATAAGCAGATTACATTGGAGCAGGCCGTTGAGAAGGTTCACGACGGCATGACAATCATGTTCGGCGGATTCCTCGGTGTGGGAAGCGCAGTGCAAATCATCGACAAAATCGTTGAAAAAGGCGTGAAAGATTTAACCATCATCGCCAACGATACCGCTTACGACAACATCGCCCACGGCAAACTCGTCGCCAACCATCAGGTGAAGAAAGCTATCGTGTCGCACACTGGTACCAACAAAGAGACAGCGGCACAGAAGAACGCCGGCACTCTTGAAGTTGAATATGTACCTCAGGGCACATTGGCAGAGCGCATCAGAGCCTACGGCGCAGGTTTAGGCGGAGTCCTCACCCCAACAGGTCTGGGCACTATCATGCAGGACGGAAAAGAGATTGTGAAAGTCGACGGTAAAGACTATATCCTCGAGAAACCTCTCAAGGCCGACATCGCTTTCTTGCGCGCCAACATCGTTGACGAGTTCGGTAACATGGTGTTCCTCGGAACAACCAACAACTTCAACCCATTGATGGCTACAGCAGCCGACTACGTGGTGGTTGAGGCTGAGAAGCTCGTGAAAGTGGGAGAGATCAAGCCGGAATGCGTACACGCATCGGGTATTTATGTTGACGGAATTTACGTCGAGAAATAGTTTATAGGTTATTGAAAATTTTGATTTAAAATGGAAAAAGAATATAGAACAAAGATTAGACTTCGCATGAGTGCGAAGGATGCTCACTACGGTGGCAATTTGGTTGACGGCGCACATATGGTTCACCTCTTCGGTGATGTGGCTACAGAACTTTTGATTATGCGTGACGGCGACGAAGGTCTGTTCTGCGCATACGACATGATTGAATTCAAAGCCCCTGTCTATGCAGGTGACTTTATCGAAGCTGAGGGTTGGATCGACCGTGAAGGCAACACATCGCGCCACATGTTGTTTGAGGCCCGCAAGGTTGCTGTAGCCCGTCCAGACATCTCTCCATCGGCTGCTGACGAGCTCGATGAACCTATCTTGGTTTGCCGCGCTTCAGGCACATGCGTTACACCAAAAGATTGCCAAAGAAAAAATAAATAATTATGGATAAACTGATAATCACAGCTGCTATCTGCGGCGCAGAAGTAACAAAAGAACAGAATCCTAATGTTCCTTACACCGTTGAGGAAATCGTGCGTGAGGCTAAGTCGGCAGTTGATGCCGGTGCAGCTATCGTTCACCTTCACGTCCGTTGGGACGACGGCACACCTACACAGGACCGTGGCCGTTTCCAGGAGTGCGAAGAGGCTATCCTCAAGGTTTGCCCTAACGTGATATTGATCCCTTCGACAGGCGGTGCTGTCGGTATGACACCTGATGAGCGTCTTCAGTCTACCGACACCAACCCACGCCCGGAGATGGCAACACTCGACTGCGGTACATGCAACTTCGGCGATGAGATCTTCGACAACACCATGCCAACGATGCGCGCTTTCGGCAAACGCATGATCGAGCGCGGTATCAAGCCTGAATACGAATGCTTCGAGATGGGTCACCTCGACACTATTTTGACAATGGCCCGCAAGGGTGAAGTCCCGGGCGCACCGATGCAGTTCAACTTCGTGCTTGGCGTTCCAGGTTGCACACCGGCAACAGTGGCAAACCTCTGCTGGTTGGTCAACGGCATTCCGGCAGGCTCGACATGGACAGTTACAGGCGTCGGACGTAACGCATTTCCAATGGCAGCGGCAGCAATCGCCATGGGCGGCAACGTGCGCGTCGGTTTCGAGGACAACCTCTATCTGTCGAAAGGCGTTTTGGCAAAATCAAACGGCGAGTTAGTTGAAAAAGTCGTGAGATTGGCTAAAGAACTCGGTCGTCCAATCGCTACATCAGACGAAGCAAGAGAGATTCTGGGATTGAAGAAGAGATAATCTCTTTTCGTCATTTCGACCGACCGAAGGGAGTGGAGAAATCTCCCTCAATTAAATGAGATTTCTCGATTCCGCTTCGCTTCACTCGAAATGACGGGAATTATTAAAAAAAGAAAACAAATTAAATAATCAAATAACATTTAAAATTTTAAATAAAATGCAGAAACACGGTAACAAATACGGTACACACCGCGTGATTGAACCAAAAGGCGTTCTTCCACAACCAGCTAACAAACTCGACAACAACATGGACGAAATCTGGGACAACGAGATTTTGATTGACGTCCAGACTTTG
>Ga0129307_1001000_pt1 | contig 35453 bp, 33 predicted proteins | sample P1105metagenome_FD_94437 | JGI IMG/M metagenome (GOLD analysis project Ga0129307, IMG submission 94437) | Capybara group fecal microbial communities from Wisconsin, USA - P1105 metagenome | ecosystem: Host-associated > Mammals > Digestive system > Large intestine > Fecal | place: USA: Wisconsin...
AAGTTGTGGTCCGGATTTTAGAAATCTGAAAAACCAGACCACAGTAGAAAAGTAAGTTGTGGTCCGAATTATAAGAATCAAGAAAAGCAGACCACAGTGAGAAAGCAAGTTGTGGTCCGGATTATAAGAATCAAGAAAAGCAGACCACAAATAGAAATAATGATGAAAAAATTCAAGAATTCAAAAATAGCATCAATGAATAGCATCAATGAATAACATCAATGCTAAGTTTTTCTTTATTTTTCAATATAAAAGTGATATTATTATTTAGATATAAAAGAATTATTTATACTCAAAAGTAAATTTATAGATTTGAAATTAGGAAGTATATGAAAATTACAGATACTATTGCAGCTATTGCTACTGCTGTTAATAATCAGGGTATTGGAAAGATTAGGATTAGCGGTGAAGAAGCAATTGAAATTGCAGATAAAAGCATAAAACTTAAAAGTGGAAAAAAGTTATCAGATTGTAAGAGTCATACTATTCATTATGGTCATGTTTATGATGGTGAAGATATTATTGATGAAGTATTAGTATCAATTATGAGAGCACCTAAAACATATACAAGAGAAGATGTTATAGAAATTGACTGCCACGGTGGTATATTGGTTACAAGACAGGTTTTAAGAATCATTTTAAAAAATGGTGCCAGACCTGCTGAGGGCGGAGAATTTACAAAACGAGCTTTTTTAAATGGTCGCATTGATATATCTCAGGCAGAAGCAATAATGGATTTAATTAATGCAAAAAGTGATTTATCCCTTAAGGCTTCAGTATCTCAGTTAGAGGGTAAGATGTCTGAAAAAGTAAAAAATATCAGAGCTACTCTACTCTATCACATTGCTTACATTGAGGCAGCATTGGATGATCCTGAACATATATCTCTTGATGGATATAGTGATACATTAAAAACTGCTCTTGATGAAGTAAAAATAGATTTAGAAAAATTGTTGGAATCAGCTGAAGATGGAAGGATAATAACTGAAGGAATCAAAACAGTTATTCTTGGTAAACCAAATGTTGGCAAATCCTCTCTTCTTAATAGATTATCCAACAGTAACAGAGCAATTGTAACTGATATTGCAGGAACAACAAGGGATACACTTGAGGAAAGTATTATAATAAAAGGCTTAAGACTTAATATAGTTGATACGGCAGGAATCAGACAGACAGATGATGTAGTGGAAAAAATAGGTGTGGAACGAGCACTTGAAACATCAAAAGATTGCGACTTGATTATTTTTGTAGTTGACTCCTCCACTGCCCTTAATGAAGATGACGTGCTAATACTAGAGCATATTAAAAATAAAAAAGCACTTATTATATTAAATAAAAATGATCTCGATAATGTTACCGGAGAAGAAGAAATTAGAAAACATAGCGATAAACACATAATAAGTGTTTCTGCTTTATTTGATGATGGTATAAAAAACATTACCGATTATATATATGAGATGTTTGTAAATGGTGAGATTAATTTTAACGACAGAGTTTACATTACAAACGAAAGACAAAAGGATGCAATCAATGAAGCATTAAAAGGTGTGGAAAGAACCCTTGAGAGTATTGATGCACAAATGCCTGAAGACTTCTACTCCATTGATATTATGGATGCGTATGAAAACCTTGGCAAGGTAATTGGGGAGACTTTAGGTGAAGATTTAGTTGATGAAATATTCAGCAAATTTTGTATGGGAAAATAATGTAAATAGGGTAACCTACGTTAGTTGGCAGAACCCACGAAGTAGGTATTAAAAAACAATTATTGGAGTTAAGATGAATATAGTTACAGAGAATTTTGATATAGCTATTATTGGTGCAGGACATGCAGGCTGTGAGGCTGCTTTAGCATCTGCCCGATTAGGATTAAAAACAATCATGTTTACAGTAAGTGTTGATTCCATAGCACTTATGCCATGTAATCCAAATATTGGAGGAACATCCAAAGGACATTTGGTTAGAGAAATCGATGCCCTTGGTGGAGAAATGGGAAAAAACATTGATAAAACATTTATACAGTCAAAAATGTTAAATAAATCCAAGGGCCCTGCTGTACACTCTTTACGAGCTCAGGCAGATAAGCAGGAATACTCAAAAGAGATGAGAAAAACCTTGGAAAATACACCAAACCTTACAATTAAACAGGGTGAAGTTACTGACTTAGTAGTTGAGGATGGAAAGATAACTGCTGTAAAAACCACATCAGGAGCAACATATTTTGTTAAAGCAGCGGTTCTTTGTACCGGAACATATCTTAACGCAAGATGTATTTATGGTGAAGTAAGTAATCCAACAGGGCCAAATGGACTTATGGCAGCAACTCATCTTACAGATTCATTAAAGGCAAATGGTATAAAGATGAGAAGATTTAAAACAGGCACACCTGCAAGAGTTGATAAAAGAACTGTTGATTTTTCAAAAATGGAAGAACAGTTTGGAGACACTCCTATAAGACCATTTTCCTTTTCAACAGATATTGATAGTATTCAAAAAGAACAGGTTTCCTGTTATTTAACATATACTACGAAAGAAACTCATGAGATTATAAGGGCAAATATCGACCGCTCTCCTCTATTTTCCGGAATGATTGAAGGAACAGGTCCAAGATATTGTCCATCAATTGAAGATAAAGTGGTAAAATTTGCCGATAAAGATAGACATCAGGTTTTTATAGAACCTGAGGGTAATTATACAAATGAAGTATACCTCGGAGGCATGTCAAGCTCACTTCCTGAAGATGTGCAGGTGGCAATGTATAGAAGTGTACCAGGCCTTGAAAATGCTTCCATTGTAAGAAATGCATATGCCATTGAATATGACTGCATAGAATATGGCCAGCTTTTACCTACTTTGGAGTTTAAAAAGATTGAAGGTCTATTTAGTGCCGGACAGTTTAATGGTAGTTCAGGTTATGAAGAAGCTGCCGCCCAGGGCATAATTGCAGGTATTAATGCTGCAAGAAAAGTATTGGGAAAAGATATGATTATTCTCGATAGATCTCAGGGGTATATTGGTGTTTTAATTGATGATCTTGTTACAAAAGAAAGTCATGAACCATATCGAATGATGACAAGCCGTGCAGAATACAGACTCTTACTTCGCCAGGATAATGCAGATTTAAGACTTACACCTATAGGACATGAGATTGGCCTTGTGGATGATGAAACATATAACAGACTAGAAGAAAAAAGACAGCAAATAGAATCCGAAGTTAAGAGATTAAAGGAAATAAAAGTCGGGGCAAATAAAGAGATGAATGATTTCTTGATATCAAAAGGCTCTACTCCACTTAAGACTGGAGCGGATCTTTGTGAATTAATCAGAAGACCTGAACTTTGCTATGAAGACTTTGCCGAATTTGACAAGGAACGCCCTACTCTATCATGGGACGTAATTGAGCAAATAAACATAAACATTAAATATGAAGGATATATTGAAAGACAGTATAAGCAGGTAAAGGAATTCAAGAGATTGGAAAATAGAAATCTCGATCCGGATATTGATTATGAAAGCATTGAGGGCATAAGAAAGGAAGCAAGACAAAAACTATCATTTTATAAACCACTTTCCATTGGCCAGGCTTCTAGAATATCTGGAGTTAGCCCTGCTGACATTTCAGTATTACTAATCTATCTTGAGCAACAAAAGATTAGAAATAATAAAGATAATTAGATTTATAAAGTGTAGTATATTATAAAATATAATATTATTATAAAGTGTAGTATATTATAAAATATAATATTATTATAAAATGTACTAATATGAAAAAGGTGAAACATAATAATGACTAAAGAAAACTTAGAAGAACTAAAAAGACTCGCCAGTCTATTAGGAATAAATCTTAATGAAAAACAGATAAAACAGTTTGAAAAGTATTACGAGTACTTAATAGAAAAAAACAAGGTGATGAATCTTACTACTATTACAGAGCCTGATGAAGTAATTATAAAGCATTTCATAGACAGCTTGTCTATTGCACAGATATATACATTTAAAAAAGGTGAAAATGTTGTGGATGTGGGTTCTGGTGCAGGATTTCCTGGAATTCCTTTAAAAATAGCCTTCCCAGAAATAAATCTTGTTATGGTTGATTCATTAAATAAAAGAGTAAACTTTTTAAATGAAGTTGCTATAAGACTTGGACTTGAAAATACAGAAGCAATTCACCTTCGCGCAGAAGAAGGTGCACATATTGAGGGGTTAAGACAAAACTTTGACGTGTGTGTTTCACGAGCAGTTGCAAATCTTGCAACACTGTCTGAGTATTGCCTTCCATATGTAAAACGCGGTGGCAACTTCTTCTGTTATAAGGCTGGAAGCATTGAGGAAGAATTAGAATCAGGTAAAAAAGCAATATCAGTATTAAAAGGTAGCATTAAAGGTATCAGCAAATTTAAATTGCCGGAAACAGATATTGAAAGAACTATTATTAAAATAAATGTTTCGGATATTATTCCAGAAAAATATCCAAGAAAAAATGGATTACCAAGCAAGGATCCAATAAAATAAGGGGATAAAAAATGATAGATAAAGTGGAATTAAAAGTTGAAAATTATATAGATGAAAAATATACAGAATTAAGTTTAAAGAGAAAAGCTTTTGAAGAAGAAATCAAAGAAGGAAGACTTGAAATAGAAAGCCTTGAAAAACAAAAAAAAGAACTTGAAGAAAAGAAGGACGAAGCATTTGATGTATTTCAGGCTATTAGCGTTGAAGAAGATCCTGTTGCAGAAGAAAGAAAATATATAGAAGAAAAAATTGAGGAGTTATATACCAAGAACACTGATGGTATCGCATCAATTAAAAAAATTGATAAAGAAATAAAAAGAATAAATGAAATCAAAGACGAGTTAAGTGTTATTAAGAAAAAGATCGTTATTAATGATTTAAAAGAAGAAGAAACAACACAGGTAATCTCTAAAGAAGACTTATTAAAGGAAACATCCCATAAGGATAATGCCGATGAAACAAAAGATGATTCGGATAAGCAAGAAAAAGAAGATGTACTAGAAACTGTTGAATCCGAAAGTAAAGAATCCCAAGATAAAAATGATAAAGTTGATGTTGATGAAGAAAAGGCAAGTAATATAGAAAAAGATACTGTGGAAACAGATAAGGAAGAAAAAGACAATAAAGATAACAAAGATAACAAAGAAAACAAAGATAATACCGAATGTCAAAAAGATAATAACACAATTAAACCTGGAGAAAGAAAAATAATTGTTGATAGATTAAAATTTGTTCACTCAATAATTGGAAAAGATAATAATAGAGCTTCTACTACTCTACTCCAGGTAATTAATAAGATTTCAGGAAAGTAGATACTTAGATTTAAAAGAGGATGATACTTATCCTCTTTTTTTATGTTTTTTAATATATTCATTTCGTATATGTTTATAGTTATCTTATAATCATAATCCTATTGTCTTATTGTTTTATTACCTTATCACCTTATCACCTTATCACCTTATCACCTTATCACCTTATCATCTTATTGTCTTATAATCCTATTGTCTATTATTATTATTATTATTATTATTATTATATTATCTTATTTAAATTTAATTTAGACTGTTAGATTACTATATTACCACTCTATCATTTAATTGTTTCAATTTATTTTAATATTATATAACTAAAACACTATAGTGATATATAAGTATTTCATTTCTATATTTAGTTCTTATTTTCCCTTTATTATCTTGAATTTTAAATTCTTAACAGTAGAATGTTTCACGTGAAACATTCTCTAATTGGACATGATTTCATAAATAATTCTTGTTTATAGAAGAAACTACTGCGAAATCTAATTATTAATAATTATATTATCGTGTTTAATACAATTCAAATAGATAATAATCAATCTACCAATCTACAAATCTTCCATACATTGTTTATACTATATTACAGGAAATTTGGTTTTCAAGATATTGCTTATCCTATTAGAAGAAATTCGGCTAGTCAGATAATGTTTATACTATTAGAAGAAGTTTAGTTCGTCAGATAATGTTTATACTATTAGAAGAAATTCGGTTCGTAGGATATTGTTTATACTGTAAGTCGAAAATATCTCCGCAAGATGTTATTGATTTACCAGATTGTATTCTTCTGGTGAATCATATTTATACTATTCGTATTTGCATACTTAGACAATTGTGTTTGCAACCAAATAATGTTTCACGTGAAACATCTGAGCTCTATCATAAATTCATGTTTATACTGTTATATTGATCATGTTTAATCAATGATTAAAAATTCAAATTATAACATGCGTTATAATAAACTTGAAACTTGATACTTATCTAGAAAATAATAAAATGTTTCACGTGAAACATATTTATTTTTGCAGGGAATAATGTTATAATAGGGAAAATATGTGGTAAGGAGGCAATATGGGAAAGATTATAGCTATCGCCAATCAAAAAGGTGGCGTGGGAAAAACAACAACTGCAACTAATTTGGCTGCAGGTATTGCACAAAAAGGCAAAAAAGTATTAATGGTAGATATAGATCCACAGGGAAATGCAACAAGTGGATTAGGAATAGATAAGACAAATCTGGAAAACACTGTATATGAGATGATATTGGGAGAATGCTCCTTTGATGAATGTTTGGAACAAAGTGTGGTTGAAAACTTATGGGTTCTTCCTTCTGATTCAGATTTGGCTGGTGCAGAAGTAGATATGATTGGATTGGATAATAGAGAATACATATTAAAAGGAATTCTTGATAAGAAGAAAAAGAAGTATGATTATATTATCATAGATTGTCCACCATCTTTAAATGTACTTACAGTAAATGCTATGACTGCATCGGATTCAGTAATTGTGCCAATTCAATGCGAATACTATGCATTGGAAGGATTATCTCAATTATTACGAACCATTGAATTGATAAAAAAGAGATTAAATAAAAAATTACAAATTGAGGGAATTGTATTTACCATGTATGATGTAAGAACAAATCTTTCATTGGAAGTCGTTGAAGATGTCAAAAATAACTTGACATATAGGATTTATAATACTTTAATTCCAAGAAATGTAAGGCTTGCAGAAGCTCCAAGTTATGGTATACCAATTAGTATGTATGATGCTAAGTCAACAGGAGCTATTGCATATAATAATCTTGTTAACGAAGTATTGGGAATAGAAGAAGAGTAGGTAATATAGTTTTTTAAGGAAAGGATTTATTATGGCGAGAACTGGATTAGGAAGAGGATTAGGTAATCTTATACCAGATGATGATTCAACTGTTAAGAAATCGACTGCAAAAAGTACTAGAGTAAAGAGTAGTACTACAAAGAGCACTTCAACTAAAACTACAACTGCTAAAGAAAAAGCAACTAAAACTACAACAGCTAAAGAAAAGGCAACTAAGGCAACAACAGCTAAAGAGAAAGCAACTAAGGCAACAACAGCTAAAGAAAAAGCAACTAAAGCAACAACCGCTAAAGAAAAAGAAATTAAGGCTACAACAGTTAAAGAAAAGAAGCTAGTTAAAAAGCTTGAACCAAAACTATCAAATGCTAATTTGAAAGCGATTGATTCTGAAAAGAAGGTGACCAAGTTAGAAGATAAGACTACTGCAAAAAATCCTGTTAAGAAAGAAAAAGCATCCGAAAGAAAAGTTGTTAAGAAGAAAGAGGAAGAAAGTAAGACAGTAGTTGAAACAGTAATTAAAAGTGATACATATCTTAGAGTTTCTGATATAGAGCCGAACAGGAATCAGCCAAGAAAGCATTTTGATAAAGAGGCTTTAGAAGAACTTGCTGCTTCCATTAAGAATTATGGTTTGATTCAGCCTATTATAGTTCAGAAAAGAGATGGTTATTATGAAATTATTGCTGGTGAGCGTAGATGGCGTGCTGCTAAAATAGCTAAGATTAAGGAAGTTCCTGTAATAATAAAGGATTATACAGAACGTGAAATAATGGAAATAGCTCTTATTGAAAATATTCAGAGAGAAGATCTTAATCCGATTGAAGAAGCTGAAAGTTATAATCGCTTAATTGAGGAATATGATTTGCTTCAGGAAGAATTAGCACAGAGATTATCAAAGAGTAGATCTGCCATTACTAATAGTTTAAGATTATTAAAACTTTCTGATAAAGTAAGAGAACTTGTTGTTACTGCGCAACTTTCAGGCGGTCATGCAAGGGCGCTTATTCCAGTAGAAGATGAAACATTACAGTTATCTTTGGCAATGGAAATTGTTAATAATAAGTTAAGTGTCAGAGATACTGAAAGACTTGTTAAAAGAGCATTAAACAAAAAGCCTGCAAAGGAAGTAATCGTGGATGATGTTACAGAAATAGTTTATAAAAACATGGAAAATAAACTCAAAGATATCTTGGCTACAAAGGTCAATATTATCCGTAAGAAAAATGGAAAAGGCAAGATTGAAATAGATTATTATTCACAGGAAGAATTAGACAGAATAATGGATATTATTCAGCGATAAATAGGAGGCATGATGAAGAAGTTTTTAGATAATTATGGACTTAGTTATACAACACTTGTTATGTTGGTTTTGATTATTATTTTATTGGCGGCAGTTATTGCACTTACTGTCAAGGTTATATCATTATCGAGAAAGTACGATAAGTTTATGAGAGGTAGAGATGCTGAAACCTTAGAAGATGCAATACTTGATAATTTCAATAATATGAAAAAACTTATGAAAGCATTTCAGCAGACAAAAAGTAATATGGATATTACTTTAGGATCAATTAGATCAACATACCAGAAGATGGGGCTTGTTAAATATGATGCCTTTAAGGAAATGGGTGGTAATTTAAGTTTTGCCCTTGCAATGCTTGATGCTGACAATTGCGGTTTCATATTAAACTCAATGCATGGTAGAGAGAGTTGCTACACTTATGTAAAAGAAATTATTAATGGTGAATCATATACAGCTCTTGGAGAAGAAGAGAAAGAAGCACTTGAAAAGGCACTTTCTAAGACTAAGGGAATGTAATATGATTATTGGAATTTAAATAGGTAGTGAAGTTTTAAATTTAAAGGATGATCATTAAAAAGTATTATTACAATTAAATATGATGAAGTCCCAAAAGGATCGGTATAATTCCGGTCCTTTTTCAATTCTACATAGGAGCGAGGTTCCATAAGAAAGGAGGTTTATTATATGCCATTTCGAACAGTTGAGATTACAAAACCATCAGAAATACATATTAAATTTGGACAGTTGGAGATTATACAAGAGGAAAAGATAATTATTCCTATTGAAGATTTGTATCAGATTACGACAATAGGTCCCAACATACGTTTGTCAACTATGGACTTATCCATTTTGTCACAAAATAACATTAGTATAATGACTTTGGATGATAAGTATCTACCTACAGCGATAGTATTACCATTTTCTGGAAACTGTAGGCAGTCAAAACTTATGCATGCTCAAGTTGAGCATTCAAGAGAAAAATATTTGTCTTTATGGAAACAGATTATAAAGCGAAAATAGGTAATCAAGCAAGAAATTTGGCATTGCTTGGATTAAATGGTTCAGAGACGATAGCGAGGTATTCACGGGATGTTTGTGATAATAATGTAGATTGTATTGAAGCACTGGCTGCTAAAGAGTATTTTCAAGAGTATTATAAAGGATTGAATCGAAGAGGGGATGATCCAGTAAATAGTAGGTTGAATTATGGTTATGCGATTGTAAGAAGTGCTATTGCGAGAACACTTGTATGTACAGGATTTCATCCGGCGTTTGGAATACATCATAATAATCAGTTAAATGCTTTTAATCTTGCAGATGATTTGATTGAACCATATCGAGCTATGGTAGATCAGGTGGCATATTATAATTTGGGACCGAATGAACATTTAAATAAGATTGAAAGGAAGAATTTATCAGGAGTCCTTTTTAATGCTTGCATGATAGGGAAAACCAAAACAAACATTATTTCAGCGATAGAGTTGATGTGTGAGAGCCTTAAACGTATCATTTTAGATGACTCTGAAGAGAATCTAAAATTACCGACTATTCTTGCTATTGAGAAAAAGGAGGATATAACGGAATGAGACTTCTAGTAATCTTAAGCCCTACTGACCAATGGGGTACGAAAACGGAATATACAAACTTAAGAAAATTTCTCATAAAAGATGGGTATCTTCGAATAGCTTCAGATGTATTTATGAGAATTGTTGCAAACAGAAAGAATTCTGAGAAGCACTTTAGAAGAATTAAAGAATATGCACCCAAGACGGGTACTGTAAGAATGTTGCGCTTGACGGAAAAACAGTATGCAAACACTCATATGATATCTGGAAAAGAAGATGTTCAGGAAAGAATTGTTGGAAGAAACTGTCAGATTATGTTATAGTTAAATGGAAATATTATTAAAATCTTAATAATTTGGGGTGTGATGAAATATAACTACAAGATGTACTACAAATACGATGTACCATTTTTGGTGCATCGTTCAACTAACATCTGATTTTGACATTGTTTTATTTACTCCACCAGAACCGCCACCTGAAGCAAATCTGCCTTTGCTGTCGTGTTTCATATTATATCTCTTTATGAGAATTTTAGTTTTTTCTTTTTCAAGTTCTAAATTATCCATCGCTAAGCCTCCTTATTTATTATTTTTTAAATGATGCGTAAAAAATTTTAGCCTGAATATTAGGATTTGCATCAATTAGCTTATTAATTTCCTCATTTGTCATATTTTTAAGTGCTTTTTCTTTAGCGGTTTTTGTTGGATATGTTTTTTGAAAGTCATCAATTATTTTAGCTAGTGCCATAGTTATTCCTCCTTTTTATCAAATACGATGTACCATTTTTGGTGCATCGTTCAACAAATGATGCGTAGTAAGTTTTTGCTTGCGGTGTACCACAAGTTGAAATTAATTTATCAATTTGTTCATTTGACATTAATCTCAATGCTTTTTCTCGTTCATCTTTATTTGGGTGTGCGTCTTGAAATTCAAATACATCTTTGTAATTCGCCATAGCTACCTCCTTTATCTTTTACCTGTACCACTGGTTTTAATATCTATTTGATTTTCCCAATCCCATATTGCAATTTGATTATATTTCTTAGCCATTCTTATTGCTGTATCTTTATCTTTGCAATGGAATGAAACTTCTGGTGCACTTTCAAATTTACCAGCTGATGTTTTACTATCTGACAAATACGATGTACCATTTTTGGTGCATCGTTCAACTCTTCAATTATTCTATCCATAATTACATAAGCCTTTTATATATATCCAGCATGCTCTCTATCTGATATTGCAAAAGCCAAGATGCATCATCATATTCAGTCGTTGATTTAATTGCTTTTAGTAGCTTAGGATAATACTTTTCCGTCTCCATAATCATTCTATAAATTCTATTTCTGCTAAGGCCCCAAGACATTGTAGTCAAATTATTGCAACGATCTATACACTTAACCAATGCTGCTTTTGGATTGGCCAAAATAGCTTTATAATATGAATCCATAACTTTTTCTCTATCTGAATCAGCTGTCTTTTCATGAGTCAGCAATTGAACAATTTCCCTTGCTCCTTCGCCAACCGGAAGTTCATCAACAGTCCTATTACAATCCTCAACCACATCATGTAACAAAATCGCAGCAATAACTTCATCTTCCTTTATACCCATTGAAAGAGCATGACAAGCCATATTCAATGGATGATAAATATATGGTGTATCAGACTTTTTTCTTCGCTGTCCTTCATGAGCTTCAACAGCATAATCAACTGCCTTCAACGTATCCGACATATTGAAATTTCTCGCCGTAGTCTTAACGTATGTCTTCATATGTTCCCAATTATAAATAGCTTCTTTTGTTTTAAAAACATTTTTCTTTTCTTCTGTAATTGAAGACAATGAAACCTCAAACACCTCGGCAAGTTTCAAAAGTTTATCTACATCAGGTTTGTATTCATCTCTTTCCCAAGATGACACAGCCTGAAATGAAACATTAATTGCCTCAGCGATATTTTCCTGTGTCAAACCTTTTTCTTCTCGTAGTCTTCTAATATTTTCACCTATACTCATATCTGCCTCCCCCTACATATACTGGTTCATTATTTCTTTAGCTTTTTCTTCAGATATCTCATCAATATCCATCATCACACTGGTACTACCAAATCTATATGGTGAATCTTCTGGTTCAGATGGATCAAATCCCTCAAGATAATCCATTATACGGTGTTTTTCATCCACCACCCATTCTCCATTTTTAAAAATGTAATCTTCATATATTTCTTCATTCTGCTCTCGTTTTGCAAGTATTCTTTCTCTAATAAGATAATAAATAATGTTTTTCTCTTTCATAGTTTTATCCTCCTTACATTATTTATCTTACACAAGAAACCAGCATATATCCATCGAGCCTGGATTGAAGTTTCAATCTTTTATTCAAGTTATACTTGAATATATTTTTTTCTATACTTATTCAAACAACTATATCCTTTATCAATTCTTGAAGTCTTTTCATTTCACCTTGTGTAATAGTTACACCCTTTCCATAATCCGAATGGTCCTCTGTCCATGTTCTTAAGTCATATACTGGTTCTCTATCATCCCAGCTTATAAAATTCAATTCCTTTATCCATCCATTATTTTCATTAGAAACATTTCCTAAATGCTTATATATTTTAAATTTCTGTTTCATACTCCCTCCAAAGATTTGATTTATCTTAACCCTTTTTAAATTTTACCACAATTTATTATGTATTAGAAGTTTTCAATTACTTGCACACATAGAAAGGGCTATACAGCCTTTCCATAATAGAATTACTGTATAGCCCTAATAAACTATATCATATTAAACTTTGATTAGTTGCAAATACGATGTACCATTTTTGGTGCATCGTTCAACCAACTGATACACGCAAGTTGCTATATACAGTCTGTTGGGTGTATAGGAAATTATGGCTATGGCAGAGGTGATACACGCAAGTTACTTTATACAGTCCTTTGGGTGTATAGGAGATTTATGGCCTGGAAGAAGTGATACACGCAAGTTGCTATATACAGTCTATTGGGTGTAATGGAGATTATGGCTATGGCAGAGGTGATACACGCAAGTTGCTTTATACAGTCTATTGGGTGTATAGGAGATTATGGCTATGGCAGAGGTGATGCACGCAGGTTGCTATATACAGTCTATTGGGTGTAGTGGAGATTTGTGGCTTGGAAGAGGTGATACACGCAAGTTGCTTTATTTAGTCTATTGGGTGTATAGGAGATTTATGGCCTGGAAGAAGTGATACACGCAGGTTGCTTTATACAGTCCGTTGGGTGTATTGGAAATTTTGGCTATGGCAGAGGTGATACACGCAAGTTGCTTTATTTAGTCCATTGGGTGTAGTGGAGAATTATGGCCTGGAAGAAGTGATACACGCAAGTTGCTATAGACAGTCTGTTGGGTGTATAGGAGATTTATGGCCTGGAAGAAGTGATACACGCAAGTTGCTTTATACAGTCTATTGGGTGTATTGGGAATTTTGGCTATGGCAGAGGTGATACACGCAAGTTGCTTTATACAGTCCGTTGGGTGTATTGGAAATTTTGGCTATGGCAGAGGTGATACACGCAAGTTGCTTTATTTAGTCCATTGGGTGTATTGGAAATTATGGCTATGAAAGAAGTGATACACGCAGGTTGCTTTATACAGTCTGTTGGGTGTATAGGAGATTTATGGCCTGGAAGAAGTGATACACGCAGGTTGCTTTATACAGTCCGTTGGGTGTAGTGGAAATTATGGCTTTGGCAGAAGTGATACACGCAGGTTACTTTATACAGTCTATTGGGTGTAGTGGAGATTATGGCTATGGCAGAGGTGATACACGCAAGTTGCTATATACAGTCTATTGGGTGTACTAGCACATACGATGCACCAAAAATGGTGCATCGTTCAACACAGACCACAACTTGTCTTATTATTTAAAAAGCAGGTATTCTCAATATATGAATACCTGCTTTTTGACGGAACAGAGAACTGTTTCGCATATTTTTAATTATAATAAACTTAAGCTTTTTTAACTTTTAACTTTACCGAGTACTGACTGAAAATCTTTTTACCATTTATTGTTACATAGGATCTCACCTTGTAATAATAGGTTTTCTTTTTGACAGTAGTCTTATCAGTAAATGTTGATTTTGAAGTATTGGTTATTGTTTTGATAAGAGAGTATTTTCCGTTTTTAGAATTAGCACGGTAAATCTTATAACCACTTATGTCACTTTGAGATTTCCATGTTAGTTTAATGTATTTTTTCTTGCTTGCTTTCGTGCGGGCTGCAGAAATCAAGTTTAATCTTTCAGGGACTTTGAAACTAACAATATCCGATGCAGATGATCTATAAGCAAGAACACCTACAGATGCAAATACTTTGTAGTAATATCTAGTTCCTCTTTTTACATTTTTATCTGTGTATGTGGTATTTGTTACTGTTGCGATTTTAGTAAAAGTTCCATCTTCAGAGGTACTTCTGTATACTAAGTATTTTGCAGCATATGAAACCGCTGACCAGTTAAGTACATGGTTTGAATAATCATTTCCCTTTGTGGAAGTCTGCTTCGTGATTTCCAATGCCTTAGGTTTTGCGAGCTTAACAACGATTGAGCATGTTGCATTATATCCATTATGAGTTGTTGCGGTAATGTCGCATGTGCCAGGATAAAGAGCAGTTACAAGTCCATTTTCATCCACAGTAGCAATTTCCGGATTTGAAGATTCCCAGGTTACTTCCTGATTTGTAGTATCTTCAGGAGAAATGGTTGCAGTAAGTTGAGCGGTTTTTGTTCTGACAATTGTAAGTGATTCGTCTGAAAGTGTAATACCCTTTGCAGGCTGTTTAACCTCCACAGTTGCAAGAGTTGATAAACCAAAATCAGATGTTGCACGTACATATGCGGTTCCACCCTTTAGCGCACTTATCTTACCGGTGTTTTCTTTTACGGTAACAATTTCTTCATCTGTTGATTCGTATTTGATTGTTGTACCATCAGCAAATACGTCGTTAAACAATTCATTTGTTGAACTAGCTTTTATTGTTGATTTGTAGTAGGTTGTTCCCCTTGAAGGAAGTGAAATACTTGAAGCACTTCCGCTCATTCTTATATCGCACACTTCCTGAATGGCAGATGCTGTTTCTTCATCTATGTCATATATATCAACAAGTATGTTGTCTTCATCTTCTTCAGTATACCAGTAAGGTGCACCTAAGCAGGTAGATTTATATGATGCTTCATCATTAGGAAAATCATAATCTTCAAATATTGTATTGTAGATTGTGCAGGCTGCAACATAACTTCCCGCTGCATCCGGATGCTTACCGTCTGGATCAAACATATCAAAGTCCGGATAAAGAGTTCTTACTATTCTGAAATTCTGACCAACAGGTGCTACTTTTACACCGAGTTCATTTCCCAGGGTGTAGTATGCATCTGAAAGAGCATCTGTCATGGTGTCATAGGTGTATTCAACTTTTGTACCATCACCATAGAAAAATGAATATCCATCTTCTAAGCCCCATGTCATGTAGAATATAGGTGTTGCACCGTTGTCTCTTGCCAAATCAACCAGAGTAGAAGCAGCTGGCAGAGAAGAACTTTTGTACATACGTAAAAACTCTGATGACTGAGCCTGAATAACTACATAATCAAAACTTGTTTTATTAAGTTTTTCTCTGAGAAGTTTTCCGTAGGAATTTGCTTCATTTGCAAAGTATGAAAGATAGTAACTTCCAGATGTAACGGTGTCAACTTCCACATTTACTTCATTTGCCTCGGATATACCTTTGAAGATACCAGGCATATTATTATAATAGGTAAGAGAATTGCCCACAAATAAAATCTTTATGGGTTCTGGTGTTTCTGGAGTAGTTGTCTGTGCAAAACAAAAAGTTGTAGGAACAGCAGTGATTAAAAGTACGATTGCAAGTATTGTCGCAAGCTGCTTTTTGATAAACATGTTAACTCCTTTCGTATAGTTATGTGTGTTCTAATTAATTTACATAAAATCGTTTTCTATATTAACATATTATGAAAAGTAATGCAAATTGAAAGAGGGTGTGTTTACTGATGTTTCACAGAAAATTCATAATTAAAAAACAAGAAATGTAAATATGTTTTACAAAAAGAGTAAAATATGCTAAAATCTAAAGGCTAATGAAGTATTAGCAATATTTGCCGAATAAGAAATGCTTAAGAATAAATCATTAAGAAAGAACCGGGAGGTTAATCATGTTAGACATTAAGTTATTGAGAAACAATTTTGAAGAAGTTGAAAAAGCACTTTCAACAAGAAATGAAGATTTTGATTTAAGTAAGTTTAAGGATCTTGATGAAAAGAGAAGGTCTCTTTTAAGTGAAGTTGAAAGTTTAAAGGCAAAGCAGAATGCAGTATCAAAAGAAATTCCTGCAATGAAAAAAGCTGGAGAAGATACAACTGCAATCATGGCTGAAATGAAGGAACTTTCAGAAAAGGTTAAAACTTTAAATGGACAGGTTTCAGAAGTTGAAGAAGAACTTAATAACTATATGTTAACAATTCCTAATATTCCAAATCCAACTGTTCCACAGGGAAGCAGTGATGAGGACAATGTTGAGATTAGAAAGTTTGGAGAAATTCCTAAATTTGATTTTGAGCCAAAGGCACATTGGGATATAGGTGCAGACTTAGGAGTTTTAGATCCTGAAACAGCAGCTAAGATTAGTGGATCAAGATTTACAGTATATAGAGGTTTGGGTGCAAAACTTGAACGTGCAATTACAAACTTCTTCCTTGATACACATACTTCAAAACATGGATATACAGAAGTGTTCCCACCATTTATGGTAAGTAGAGAGAGTATGACTGGAACAGGTCAGCTTCCAAAATTTGAAGAGGATGCTTACAAAGTATTTGGTGATGGTAAGGAATACTTCTTAGTACCTACAGCAGAAGTTCCTGTTACAAATATGTACAGAGAAATGATTCTAGATGGAAAGGATCTTCCTATTAAACATTGTGCATATACAGCTTGCTTTAGAGCAGAAGCTGGTTCTGCCGGAAGAGATACAAGAGGTCTTATAAGACAGCATCAGTTTAATAAGGTTGAATTAGTTAAGTTCACAAAGCCTGAAGATTCTTATGATGAACTTGAAAAGTTAACACATGACGCAGAGGAAGTATTACAGCTTTTAGGACTTCCTTATAGAGTTGTTAAGATTTGCATTGGTGATCTTGGATTTACAGCAGCAATGAAATATGATATTGAAGTTTGGATGCCAAGTTATGGTCGCTATGTTGAAATTAGTAGTTGTAGTAACTTCGAAGAATTCCAGGCAAGAAGAGCAAATATTAAATATAAAGATAATCAGGGTGACAAAGCTAAATTTGTTCATACATTAAATGGTAGTGGTGTTGCAGTTGGTAGAACCACAGCAGCAATTTTAGAAAACTATCAGCAGGCAGATGGAAGTGTTATTGTTCCTGAAGTATTAAGACCTTATTTAGGTGGTTTAGAAGTTATTAAGTAAGTGTGCGGAAGAAAGGGTTAAGCTCGGGCAAGGAAAACCCTCGCTTAATCCTGCTTCGCAGGACAACGCCCTGCCTTGCAGGCCGTTGCCAAGTCGCTACGAAAAATTCTGAAGAATTTTTCTTCGCTGTTCCAGTACCTCAGTAGGATAGAGGGTCCGCCTCCTAAGCGGAACGTCGCAGGTTCGATTCCTGTCTGGAACGTTTGGTTTTGTTTATGCAAAGCTTAAAATTAAATACAATGGAATAGAAGGTGAGTTTGAGTTCATGGACTATATTGTTATGGATCTTGAGTGGAACCAGTGTCCTTACGGAAAGGGTAAGGAAGCAAAGGGATTGCCATTTGAGATTATTGAAATTGGTGCCGTTAAACTTGACGAAGACCTGAAAATCATTGATACATTTAGTGAAATAATTAGACCTAGAGTATATAGACAGTTACATTTCAAAGTTAAAGACATAACTAATTTTACCCAGGAAGAATTATACGAGGGTAAAAGTTTTAGAAAAGTTATGTACGAGTTTTTGGAATGGTGTGGAGATGATTATCGATTTGTTACATGGGGAACAATGGATCTAAAGGAACTTCAAAGAAATATGAAGTTTTATCGATTCGAGAGGATATTGGATTTTCCTTTGTTCTATTGTGACTTACAGAAGATGTTTAGTCTTTGTTATGAAAACGGACGAACTAAAAGAACTCTTTCCTATGCAGTAGAGTATTTAAAGATAGAGGAAGACATTCCTTTCCATAGAGCCATAGACGATGCTATTTACACAGTAAAGGTTATGCAGACTATGGACTATGAAAAAGTTAAGGGATTTTTCTCGGTGGATACATTCTATTTGCCTAGAACTAAGGAAGAGGAAATTCATGTAACTTTTGAGAACTATACAAAATTCGTTTCTATGGAATATTTTGATAAAGAGGAAATGTTCCTTGATCACGATGTAACATCAATGGAATGCAATAAATGTGGCAAAGAATTAAAGCGTGTAATTGATTGGTTCTCAGATGGAATGAAGACACATTTTTGTGTAGGGTTCTGCAAAGATCATGGTTATGTCAGAGGAAGACTTAGAATTAAGACACTTGATGATGACATGTGCTATGCAATCAAAATATTAAAATCCACAGATGAAGAAGGCGTGGAAAAAATAAGAGATAAGCAAAAGGCCATCAGAGAAAAAAGGCGTGAGCGTCGTTTGAGAGAGAAAATGGAAGGACGCATCACGGATGAGCCTGAAGAACTTGAAGATGAATATGAAGAATATTTATATAAAGAATAGCTTCAAGTAATAAAAAAGACCTATCCCCATGGGAAGGTCTTTTTTATGTTGTAGAGATATGCAAGGGCAAGTGTTTTGCGAATTTAAAAATATTTCATAGGTTTGTTAACAATTTGTTCTCATTTTTTTTACACAAAAACAATGAATTAATATTTTGAGATGGTATAATAGGAGCATAAAGATGAAGGTGATAACGAATGTTTGGTTTAGGTAAGAAAAAAGGTTTTACACATAATGATTTGGAAGAGTTAAGAAAAAAATTGGAAATCAATATGGGTAATAACTACAAGGATGCATCAAAAGATGCATTCAATAGAATGAAAACCAAATACGAAGAATTGTTATCACAAGGGAAGTTATCCTTTAAGCAGGAACAGTACTACGAAACAGTTTTGAAGGATTACGAGAAAGAGTTAGCGAACTTCAACCATTAATTATTTGCATCCTTTGAACTCTTAGAGTTCTTAATAAATAAATCTAACATTAAAACTTTATAATTGTGCCTTTTGACATGAGAGTAAAGACTGGGACTCATTTAATAAAATGAGTCCCATTTTCTTTTTACAGTCTCATTAGAAGTTAACCATTGACAGGAGATATAAAAGTGTTATTTTAATATTAAGGAGAAATAGAATGTATTATTTTAAAAACTACAAAATAAGAATCGCATGGTTTATATGCTTTATGATAGTTAGTGCAACAATATATTACGATGTGTTTGCAACAACATATAAATGTACTGGAATGTATAGATCTGATGTAGAGTTTGGGATTGCATATTATGGACCGGATTTGTTTCATTCTTATAAAGGTTATACTCCCAATACGTTGTATAATCAAACGATATCACAATGGATATATGAGATGAATCATAGCAGAGTGTTGTTTATGCACACACACGGTGCACCTGGAAGAATAACATTAGATAATTCAAATACGATGTTAAGTGCATTATATATGAGTTCTATTTCTTATTCATCCGTACCTAGAATGGTTTATTTGTCGGCTTGTGAATGTGGTAAAAATAGTCCAATATATGGAAATATAGGTAATACTTTGGTAAATAAAGGAGTAGGCTGTGTTGTTGCTTTTGAGGAAGAAATAAGATATCCAATTGGACATCCAGAAAGTGGTTGTAATCTATATGATTTAAAAACTATTAATTATTTAACACATTATAATTATACAATTCATAATGCTTCTTTAGCTGCAGAGTCTGATATAATCGATTTATTAGGATGGGCATATGGATGTGATTCTAGAATAATATATGGAAATAGTTATATGAAGTTTGTATGTTAACAGGGGTGATAGTATGAAGAGAGTAAGAGATTATTTAATAATTGCATTTGCAGGAGTTATTATAGGAATAAGTATATCATATATTAATATGCGAGTACTCGGTAATCGCTATGATAATGAAAGTAAGATATATGATGTTGATGCTGAATATAGCGAAGGAGATATTTGTGAAGAAGATAAATATGGTATTTTTTCAAGTGAATATTATAGATATCTTGTAACAGATACTCAAGTAAAAAAAATAAAAAGGAAAAATCTGGAAGAGAGCGTTCCGGAAGAATATGCTGTAACTAAAAATGACGAAAATAAAATATTGAAACAAATTATAGGCATTCAGTATGATACGGAGATTAAAGAAGATGAGGGTTTTATTTCTTATAAAGAGATAAAAGAAGGAATAGAAACTGGTGCGTATGCGGCATTCTTTTATGATGAGAATAATCAGCTTATTCAAGTGTTTTATAGAAATGGAAAAGATTACAATGTAAAGGAATCTGATTTAATTAGTCTTGAAGAAGTAAAAGATATTTTATTAGAATATGCTATTGAAAAATATGGTGAAGAAAAAATAAAACTCAATTATGATTATAAAATAGAACAATTTTATAGTCCAAAATATGGGCAGTGTTACGTTGTTACATGTCACGGAGTAGTAGAAGATGCCGAAGTGAGTATCGGTATAATTTTAAATGCGTTAACAGGCGAGATAGTTGAGGAATTAGCTTCTGTTTAAAATTATTAAAAAAGGGGCAAAGCCCCTTTTTTAATTCGAGTCTCACCCATCTCTAACTCAAGGATTGTACAAGATAAGCAATATCAAATATATAAGATTAAAATAAACTAGCTATATACATAAGATCAAAAAACCCCAAAAGAACTAAAAAGCAAATTAGGATAACTATATTTTTTATATCCTTCCTCATCCAAATGTCTTCCGGCTTGCGTGGATTTATCTTTATTTCAAAACTATCACCGTTAGAGTATATGCAATGGTCGTTATAAAACATTCTATTAAGATACCTCTGACCATTATATTCGTATTCATATTGAACTGCATACTCTGTATAATAAGTTGTCTTACCAGTTTGAGAATCTTTGCGTCTTTTCTCTTCAGATGTTACCGACACTACTCTGCCAAATGATTTTACCGTACATACTATTAATTTTCTGAAACCGTCGAATACAAAATAAATCGTTATTAGATGAAAAAATAGTAACAGTAATCCTAAGAAAATCATTCCAATGCCCATAATTTAAATCTCCCTCACACTCTTTAATTCTGATCATGGTGGTGATGGCCAGTTCTATATTCTCGTTCTCTACGATATTCTTCCTGCTGGGCACGCTCTAACCTTTTAGCTCTTTCCATACGTCTTCTTTGTCTTTCTAATCTTTGCTTCTTTCTCTTAGCATTTATAATTGCAACTCGAAGGGCTAATAGTGCTAAAATAACCATTATTATTATAAAAATTAGTCCAATTAACTTGATTGCCTTCATTAAAGAAGAATTAAAGAAGCTAGAGTTATTCTTCTTTTTAAATGTTGAGAAAAGCCCCTTGTCTTTTTTTGCATCAGTATCAGATTCATTTTTATATGGTTTGTAATAAACATCACAACTTCCGATTTCTTTTGAATCGTAGTAAAACTTTATTGCGGCCACCACATATTTTGCATCTTCTTCACTAATTGCAGAAGTGCTTGAAGTATTTTCAGAATCTGTGGTAGATGAATTAGTTTCGGAATCTGTGGTGTCTGAAGTATTATTTGAGGAAGTATCAGTATCTTCCTTTGTGGTTAGTTCGTAAGTGATTTCTGATTCATCTGCATTTGCTGGGATGGTAAGAGTGTTTCCGTTTGGATAGAGAAGTTTCATCTCGCCATCGCCATAAAGCTGCATAAGGCGGTTGTAATTTACGCCGGTTTCAACAGTTATTTTTTCTTCATCAATTGCTACGGATTTAAATTTATCAAAACCGAAATCAAGAAGTTTTGTAGTGTCTGGATAAATCTTTTTTGAATTAAGAACAACACAGATAAGGGTTCGTCCATCACGTCTTGCTACGGTTACTAAGGTGTTTCCGCTTTCTTCTGTGTAGCCAGTTTTACCACCAACAATTCCTTCGTAGTATTCGGTGTTATCCTCGTAAATCATACGATGAAAATTGGTAGCATAACGCTTTTCATCAGTCATTTTTGTTTTATCAATAACATACATTTTTGTGCCGATGATAGTTTCAAAATCTTTACAGGAAAGGGCGGCCTTGGTAATAAGCGCCATATCATAGGCAGTGGTGTAGTGTTCTTCATCAGGAAGACCATTTGGATTAACAAAGTGAGTGTTGGTAGCGCCAAGCTGCTTTGCTCTTTCATTCATAAGGTTGGCAAATTTTTCTACAGATCCGCTAATGTGCTCTGCAAGTCCAAAGGCAACTTCATTTGCCGATGCCAACATAAGAGCGTACAAACAATCCTCAACAGATATTGTTTCACCTTCTTTTAAACCAATATGAGCTCCACCATATGGAACTGAATAAACTGCGTAATGAGACATGGTAACTTTTTCATCCATCTGGCAGTTTTCCAATGTTAAGAGACAAGTAAGAATTTTAGTGATGGATGCAGGATACATTTGCTTATCCTTTTTCTTTTCATATAAAATTGCGCCAGTGTCTGCATCAATTACCACTGCGGTTTTTCCTTTAATGGAAGGACCAGCAGGCCAGGAATCTGATGAACTTACATATGAAGTATCCTCGTCATCTTCATCCTCATCTGTTTCGTCCTCAAGATCTGTTTCGTCATCTGTATCTGTAGTAGCCGTGTCATCAGGCTCGGCAAATGTATACTGTGGTACTGCTGTTATTAAAACAGCAAGAGTTAATATATATATCAATAAATGTTTGATTTTGAAATTCATTATTTTCTCCTTTACATTTGTATCGGAATTTTATAAAATATACGTCGATTATTATACAATAATATGGGTATAGTGTCAAAGGTTGATAGGGTAGAAAAAGAACGCCTTTATGCTTTGTCGCTGAAAGGAATTATTATGAGATTAAGAAATATTAGAGGATCAAGGGATGTAATTGCAAATAGTCAGTTTACCATTAAGGAGCCTGAAAAATGTAAGGGCAAATGGAATGAAGTATTTGGAAATGATAATCCCATTCATATAGAAATTGGTATGGGTAAAGGCCAGTTTATAACGACATTGGCAGAAATGAATCCCGATATTAATTATATAGGAATTGAAAAGTATTCAAGTGTTTTGCTTAGAGCCATTGAAAAAAGACAGTGCATGGAGGAGTGTAACAACCTTTTATTTATTAGGATGGAAGCAGAATATATTACGGATGTTTTTGATAAGGGAGAGGTTGATAAAATATATCTTAATTTTTCTGATCCATGGCCAAAGGACAGACATGCAAAAAGAAGACTTACATCTTCAAAATTCTTTGAAAGATATGATGTGATTTTAAAAGAAGATGGATTGGTAGAGTTTAAAACAGATAACATAGATCTTTTTGATTTCTCATTGGAAGAGATTCCTACGACTAATTTTAAAGTAGCAGAATTTACAAAGGATTTGCATAATAATGAAAAGATGGTTAAGGGAAATGTGATGACTGAGTATGAAGAAAAATTTTCAAGTATGGGCAATCCCATTTGTAAATTAATAGCAAAAAGGTAGTGTAGAATTGAAAAAGATTTGATTTGAAAAGCAGCTATGTTCAAATGAACTATAGCTGCTTTTATTAGTAGTTTATAAAACCGTTTTTATTATGATTATTGTTTGTTCTCTGTATTTTTTTTAGTATTTAAATAATCCGGATCCATTTTTTCGGTTGCATAAACCTTAGGTATGTCTAATTCCTTTTCCTTTAGTTTTGCAGTTACATATTTATCTGCAAAGTTTGCAACAACTGCAACAATAGGAACGCCAAGGAACATACCGATTGCTCCTGCGGCCCAGCCACCTAAGGTAACGGCAAATAAAATCCAGAAAGGACGAAGTCCTGTTTTGTCACCTAAGATCTTAGGTCCTAAAATGAATCCATCAAACTGCTGTAATACAAATACGAGTATTAAGAATTCGATACAGTTTGTTGGTGAGATAATAAGAAGTAAAAGGCCACCTATGAATCCACCAATAAAAGGACCAATATATGGGATCATGTTTGTAATACCAACAACCAAACTTACAATAAGTGCATATTCGATGTGAAGTATTTTACAGAATACAAAACAAATAATTCCAATGATGAGAGAATCAAAGAATTTGCCGATAATGAAGTTGCTGAAAATTTCATTACTTTCTCTAAGGTTAGCTACAATTTTTTTAGCAGTGTCTTCTGGGAAGACTGCATATATAGCGCGCTTAAGAGCACGAATCATGGAGGATTTGTCTAATATCAAATAGAAGGAAACAACAAATCCCATAAGTACATTATATATCCAGGATAATAGAGACATTGATGTACCATAAATCTTGCTACCTATTTTGGCGATTCCGGAGGAAGCGAGCTCAACTGCTGAAGGGAATGTTCCGGAAAGTGATTTTTCAATGTATTCCAAATCCAATTCAGGATACTTCTTTGCTAAATCGTCAAGCCAATCCACAATATTGTTGTAGAAAAGTTGTGCATTTCCAATAAGGTCTGTAAAACTGTTTAAGATATTTGGGATAATGTATACCAATAAAGAAAGAATGACACCTACAAATATTACATATGAAATAATGATTGCAAGATACTTTCTTACTTTGGCCAGATGACCATTAAGCAGTTTCTTTAATGCCTTGTGATAAAGCCAGTTATAAAGTGGGTTAATACAATAAGCAATAAGTATTCCCACCAGGAATGGTGCCATGCCCTTTAAAAAATTTTTTAAAAATCCAATTGAAGCACTCATGTTAAGAATTACTTTTACCAAAACGGCACAGATAAATACAACAACTATTGTATATACACCAATGGTAAAGTATTTGTTACTATGAGCAAGCTTAAATGGTTTTTTCTTTTCTTCCATAAATATATACTCCTTAAAACAAACTAATAAAAGTATAACAAGACTACGGGGATAAAACAACTTAAAATCAAAGAAAAATAAAGAAAAAATAAGAAAATTATAAAATTAGACGGGATAAAAAGAAAAATTAACGAAAAAAAATAAAAAAAAGACTTGATTTTTTAAAAGATATGGCATATAATATTTTTCGCGTCACGATAAGCGCCTCTAGCTCAGTTGGAAGAGCACCTGACTCTTAATCAGGGTGTCCAGGGTTCGAGCCCCTGGAGGCGCACTAAAAAAAGAATCATACATAGTATGATTCTTTTTTTATTTTATGTAAGTTTTTTATACTAATAATACTTTTGTAAAATACTCATCTTGAATTTCTCTCCAACCATCTGCTTCAAGTGATGCATCCTGAACACTATAAATATTCATAAAATTAGGAACAGTAGCAAGTTTTAAACTTTCTGTTTCAGGTAATGTGAATTTATAAGCATGAGCAGCTTCTACTATAATTAATAAAGTAAAGCGCCCATTGGTATATAATTCATCCAACTTGTCATGAAGTCTATTTATAAAATCCATGTCTGCTTCAGCATCTGAAGTAAAACTTAATTTATATAGGAAGAGTGTGGACCTTCCACTTTTAAATAAGTGTTCTGTTTTATCTGCTAAATGATTGGCCCTGGAACGAAGTTCCATCAATGCTTCATTGCAGGCCTCTTCATTAAGAGTACCGTTTTTATTAGCTAATTCATCACGTCTTACTTTAATATGGAAAGACATATTGTATTCTTTGCATTTTATCATATTGGTAGAAGGCAGGAATTCCACCTCATGAGCTAAGATGTCATGCATATTATCAAGGGATTTTAGTAATAATTCACGGTCGTGACTATATACCCATGAATACATATATGAATGTAATTTTTCAAAATAAGCACAGATCTTAAAAGAAGTCTCGCAGTTAAATCCAAGATTAACAATCTCTGTATAATATCTTGGAACAGAACTAACTGCAGCAGAAGTAGCACTTGAAGGATTGCCATTTGCAATAGCCATTTCCTGTGCAAGTTTTTCTTCTTCCTGAACTTTACTTATACTATCAAGTAATCCCATTAAAAAAGCCTCCACCCTCTAATTTAAATAATTAAACAAATTATAATGATTTATCGAACATATGTCAATGTTTTGTAGAGAAGTTTATTATTTAACAAGCTTAAGTTAACGGCATTGGGTGTGGCAAAAAGAATTGTTATAAAAATATAGCTGGGTAGGGGAGCCACAGAGTATATGTGCAGAGCAGACCATAGCGGGTCTTCGTTCTTAATAAAAAAACTCCGAGCAAAACACTTTATTATTCAAAAGCATTTAATCTCGGAGTTTTTGAATTTAGAACGGCTAGGGGTACCCGCTAATGTGCGAGAGCAGAGTCTGCGGTTGTACATATACTCTGTGGCTCCCCTACCCAGCTATATTTTTTCTAACAAATCTTTAGGGAGTTAACGGTCCCATTTGTCGCATAGATTATCAATCTGGTCTGCCATCTTGGCCAAGTCTTTATTAGCGCAACCTTCATTTTTTCTGATAACAGCAAGAAGTCTTTCACCACAGGCAAGAAGTCTCTGGTAAACAGAAGAAGTATGGCCTGCCTGCTTCTTGGTACGAAGTTTTGTGGCAACACCAGTGGATTCCCAGGCACCAGTGATAATGTTATAAACAGCACCCGAATATGGAGCAGTAGCCTTAACCCCTAAACTATCTCGAAGAGTCTGAGCCCATTCATCGGTTACTTCATCATTACCGTGAACAACGATAAATTCGTCAGGTTTCTTTTTATAAGCAGATGCCCACTTAAGTAGGCCTTCTTTGTCTGCGTGACCACTGATACCGGTAATCTTGCAAATGCGCGCCTTGATTGCGATTTCTTCACCAAATATTTTAATGGAAGTGGCACCATCAAGAATTGCACGACCTGGAGTTCCAAGAGATTGATATCCGGCAAATACTATGGCACTGTCTTCACGCCATAAATTATATTTAAGGTGATGTCTGATTCGACCCGCATCACACATACCGGAAGCTGCGAGAATAACCTTTGGATTTTTATCAAAGTTGATTGCTTTGGAATCATCGGTGGTTTCTGAGAGACGAAGACCTTTAAACTCAATTGGGTTGATGTTCTTACTTAAAAGATCCAGTGTTTCTTCGTCGAGACACTCGTGGTCAACCTTGTTAAAAATACTAGTTGCAGCAACTGCCAATGGACTATCCACATAAACAGCAATATCTTCAAATCCAGGAATTACATTATCCTGTTTAAGTTGTCTTATGTGATAAAGAACTTCCTGCGTTCTGCCAACAGCAAAACAAGGAATAACAACATTGCCACCTTTTTGTATGGTTTCTGCTATTATTTTTGAAAGGTCCCCTTCATAGTTAGGATTTTCATCAGCATGAAGTCTATTGCCATAGGTTGATTCCATAATAACCACATCTGCATCGTCAATGTACTGAGGATCCTTTATGATGGGCTGATCAACGTTACCTATGTCGCCAGAGAATACAACCTTCTTTTTGACATCTCCTTCCGTTAGATAACATTCAATGGAAGCAGAGCCTAGGAGGTGACCTGCATCAATAAATCGTACTGTAAGTTCATCACAAATATGAACCACTTCTTCATAATGACAGCCTACAAACAGATCCATAACACCTGCAACATCCTCAAAATCAAAAAGAGGAATTACAGGTGGCTGACCTTTACGTTTGTTCTTTCTTGATTTCCATTCAGATTCAAACTGTTGAATGTGAGCACAGTCTCTAAGCATTATGCTACATAGTTCCCTGGTGGCATTAGTTGTATATACTTTACCACGAAATCCCTGTTTGTAGAGTAGAGGTAAGAGTCCTGTGTGGTCAATGTGAGCATGTGTAATAAGCACATAATCCGTTTCGGCTGCTGACCATGGGGGTGTCTGGTTTTCATAGAGATTTACACCCTGTTCCATACCATAGTCTATAATTATTTTTTTGTCTCCTACAGACAAATAGTGGGCACTTCCTGTAACTTCGTGACATGCACCAATAAATGTTATTTTCATACGCAAAACCCCTTCCGTACAATGTAAAAACTTCATAAAGAAGTCCTAGACTTTGTTTAATATTATATGTCATATTTTACCACTAATATCATATTATTTCATTATGAAAATATTTGGTATTAAAACAAATTAAGGGAAAGCCACGAGATTTCGTAGCTTTCCTATTTTGTTGGCAAATATGCACAAAAGCAGGAAACTATTTTTGTATAAAAAGTTTCTTGATAAAAATACAAGAAGTGATAGAATGTAGTTAGGAAACTTTAAGGGGTATAAAAGTTTCCGTGTAAGGAGGATGGAAAAATGAAAAAAGGAACTTCCGGTTCAAAGAAAAAAAAGATAGTTGAAATTGATGAAGAGAAGAATCAACAGAATAAGGAGCGTATTATAGAAGCAACGATTGTTGTGTTTAATAAAAAGGGTATCAAGTTTACCATGGATGATGTTACCAAGGAAATCAACATGAGTAAGAAAACACTCTATAATACATTTAAGGATAAAAGTGATTTATTTACAAGCATTGTGGATTACTGTTTCGATAAGATCAAGGAAAGCGAGCAACAGGTTATAGAAGACGATTCCCTTGATACAGTGGAAAAATTAAGAAAACTTTTAGGTGCTATGCCGGATGCTTATCAGAACATTAATTTCGAGGAACTTCATATATTAAGGGACAAATATCCAAAGATATATGATAAGGTAAAGAATCGAATTGAAACTGGTTGGGATAGTACCATTGAACTTATTGAAAAGGGAATTGAAGAAGGGGTATTAAGACCAGTTAATACACTTATAGTAAAAAGTATGTTTGAATCAACCCTGGAAAAGTTCTTTCAGAATGACATACTTCTTCAATGCAATATGTCATATTCAGAAGGGTTGTCAGAGGTTGTTAATCTAATGGTGGACGGAATGAAAGTTCAGAAATAAACCATAATAATATAAAGCTAGTTATTTGTGCATAGTGTGGGGGAAAATAAATATTTTATAGGAAGATATAAAATAAATAGGAGAAGAACACTATGGAAAACTTAAGAAACGAAAAGGCACAAACTAACATTGAAAATGACAGAGAAGAAAATAACATTAATATGGACAGAGCAAAAAACATTTATGGGAATGAAATAAAAATAAGTGTTTATAAGAAGTCCTGTCTGGCAAAAAAGAAACTTGCAAAAAAATATGGTGATGATGAAAAGGCAACACTTTACACATCAATAAGTGATAATGAGCATATAGGAAAACTCCTTGGAGTTAAGGACATTTATGTAGGTAAGAAAAATCCTGTAGGAGAGGAGGCATCAACTCGGGTAGAAGAGGTAATGCCGGCAGCAGGCAAGGTGGCACCAAAAAAAATCTACGGTCAGGCAATTGATAAGGAAAAAGGTCTTATTGTTGGAAATATTCGTATGGGATTTGGACATTACAGAATATCCATGGCCATTGCATCTGCTGCAAATCACATGGGCTACACACCATACTGGATGGACTTAAATGGATTTCCTGATACAACATCCACAAAGGTTATTTCAGAACAGAATAAGATGTACTCCTTAGGATCAAGACTATCAAAAAATCCAATATTTAATAAGTTAGTATGGGAGCCTTTAAACTATGAAGGTTTCAGGGCACTTACCTATAATTCAGGAGACCAGAAAAGAGCGGAACTTATGGCTCCTGTTTATAGAGATATTCCAAAGGACATTCCGGTGGTTGGAACGCATTGCTGGCCGGCACAGGCAGCAATTCACGCAGGCATGAAATATGTGGTAAATGCAGTGCCTGATAACTGGCCAATGGCCCTTCACTTGTCGGAAGGCAGTATTCATACAGTTCAATGTCATTATGCATATCAAGGATATCGCATACTTAACGGCATGAATAAAAACAAAGTAAATAAGGAAATGCCAAAGGACGCATTAGTTTATACAGGCCACTACATTGATCATGAATTGGTGGCAAATATTGAGGCAGATTGTAAGGCACGTATTGATAGAAAAAACAGATGTGAACCAATTAGATTTTTACTTACCATTGGGGGAGCAGGTGCACAGAAGGAAATATTTGCCGCAATAATTAAGTATTTGCTTCCATATATTAAAAATGAAGAAGCGGTTCTTTACATTAATGTTGGAGATTATAAAAACGTTTGGTATGAATTATTAAAAGAGATTCCTGATATGAAGTCCCTTGCCAGGGAGCACTTTGATAACTGGGAGGAAACTCTTGAATTTGCCCAGGGGGCTCTTGGAAACGCGATAGCTTGTGGAGAACAGGTTAGCGGTGGCCAGGGCAGGGATGAAGGAAAAACTGCTGATGGCCAGGTTAAGGCTTATGGAAATGCTGCTGATGGTAAGGTCCTGGGAATTCATGGATTTTATCATAGTAATATTTTTGAGGCGGTTTACTGCACAAATCTTTTGATGAGAAGTTGTGATGTCTTGGTCACAAAACCAAGTGAACTTGCTTTTTATCCGGTACCAAAATTGTTTATAAAAAGAGTAGGAAAGCATGAAATGTGGGGTGCAATTCACAGTTGTGAAATTGGGGATGGTACACTTGAATGCAGGGATATTCCACATACCTTGCAGATGATAAAGATGTTTTTAAAGGACGATGAGTTCTTAATTGATATGTGTAATAATATAATGAAAAATAAGGAAGCCGGTATCTACGATGGAGCTTATAAGGTTGTTGAACTGGCAATGGGAATGAGAAAGTAGTCGGGTGGCAAAAAATATGGGAAGGAGAGCGTAGCTTTGATTACGCAAATAAAGGTATGAAATTATCAGTGAAAGAAAAAGCTTCCTACGGATTGGGTGCCGTTGGAAAAGATATGGTTTATATGTTATCGGCAAGCTATGTGCTTTATTACTTCCAGGATATTATGGGAGTTAGTGCGGTTGCCATGGGTATAATTCTTTTGATTGCAAGAATTTTTGATGCATTTAACGATCCAATCATGGGTGTCATTGTTGCGAAAACCCAGACAAAATGGGGTAAGTTTCGACCATGGCTTATGATAGGAACAATTACAAACTCGGTACTTTTGTTTTTGATGTTTGCAGCGCCCGTTAGCTTTTCGCCACAGGCACTTGTGGCCTATGCAGCAGTAACTTACATAATGTGGGGTGTTACTTACACCATGATGGATATTCCATATTGGTCTATGATACCTGCGTTTACTGAAAGTGGTAAGGAAAGAGAAGGACTTACAACTCTTGCAAGATCTGCAGCAGGTGTGGGCTCTGCACTTATACTTATTTTTACCATGAAGTTAGTATATTTCTTTGGTGGCATGGGAGATGCAAATGCAAGTAATCATACCATAGAAGTAAATGGTTTTAAGTGGCTTGCCCTTGTGGTTGCAATTCTATTTATATTATTTATTACAATTACTTGTATAAATATCAAGGAAAAATCCACAGTTGATATGAAAACTCCATCTGTTGGTGAGATGTTTAAGGCTTTAGTAACCAATGATCAGGCCATGACCATAGTTATTGCAATCGTACTTATAAACTGCGCAGTTTATATCACATCAAATCTTGTAATTTATTTCTTTAAATATGATTTTGGTGGAACAAACTGGTACGACAGTTATACATTATTTAATACATTTGGTGGCGGAATCCAGATACTTGCAATGATGCTTTTCTTCCCTGCCTTAAGAAAATTCTTTAATACCATAAAGATGTTTTATATTTGCATAGGAAGTGCACTTTTAGGTTACGCAGCACTTCTTGCAATTACAATTATAGGAATTGGAAATGTTTATATTTTATTTGTTCCAGGATTCTTTATATTTGCGGCAAACGGTATGCTTCAGGTACTTACAACCATATTCCTTGCAAATACAGTAGAATACGGTGAACTTAAGAATAATAGAAGAGATGAATCCGTTATCTTTTCAATGCAGACATTTGTGGTTAAGCTTGCAAGTGGAGTGGCTGCATTTGTGGCTGCCATAAGTCTTGCAGTATTTAAACTTAGCGATAAAGCTTCAACCACAGCAGAGCAGAAGATTGATTTTTCCAAAGCTGTTGATGATGGAACAAAAATGGGCTTAAGAATGATTATGACCCTTCTTCCTATTATCGGATTATTTGTTGCCATGTACTTCTTTAAGAAAAAATACATTTTAACAGATGAGAAGATTAAGGAAATCTCTGATGAGATTAAGGCAAGAAAATCTGGTGGGGAGTCGGCTTATGATTAGGAATTTTGATAATGAGGTATTTGTACTTGATACAGATAATACAACATATATTTTTCGCGTTATAAAAACAGGGCAGCTTGAACATCTTTATTATGGTGGGAAAATAACTGTCGAAGAAAAGGAAGATGTAAACTGCCTTTGTGAGCAACATGCATTTGCTCCGGGATGTAGCGCAACTTATAACAATGATGATAAAAGCTTTACATTGGACGACATAAGACTTGAAATGTCATCCTTTGGAAAGGGTGATTTAAGGGAGCCCTTTATTGAAATGGTTCATGCTGATGGCAGCAGAACATGTGATTTCGTATTCGAAAGTGCGAAGTTACTTAAAGCAAAGAGTGAAATGAAAACTTTGCCAGGAGCGTATTTTCCAGATGAGAATTCTAAAGGGGAAGACTACTCTAATTTTGAAAGCATCGGCAAGGAAGATGTTGAACTTCAAGTGGTGCTTGTTGATAAGTCTTATAATCAGAAACTTACGCTTATATATGATGTATTTGCCCATGAGGATGTAATTACAAAAAGAGCGGTACTTACTAATGAAAGTGACGAAGAAATAAGGCTTCTTAGGCTCATGAGCAATCAGTTGGATTTTGGAAGTAATGACTATACTTTTACAACTTTTAATGGAGCATGGGCCAGGGAGATGCAAAGGAATGATCGAAGGGTTACTTCCGGCAAATATTTAAGTGGAAGCCAGGATGGAGTGTCTTCTTCAAAGGCCAATCCATTTGTAATGCTTTATAAAAATGGAGCTACTGAAAACACCGGCGAATGCATGGGAATTAACCTGATTTATAGTGGCAATCATTTGGAGATTTGCGAGGTTTCTTCATTTTATAAAACCAGGTTCTTAACGGGAATTAATCCAACAGGATTTGAATTTCTGATTAAGAGCGGTGAAAGTTTTGAAAGTCCTGAATCTGTCATGACTTATTCAGATAAGGGATTTAATGGAATGAGCCACAATATGCATAATTTTGTAAGGGAGCATATTGTTAGGGGTAAGTGGAAAAATAAACTGCGACCAGTTCTTTTGAATAGTTGGGAAGCAGCATACTTTGATATTAATGAAAGTAAGTTACTTAAACTTGCAAAGGCAGGCAAGGATGTGGGTATCGAATTATTTGTTATGGATGACGGATGGTTTGGTAATAGAAATGACGACACATCTTCTCTTGGAGACTGGTATGTTAATAAGAAAAAGCTTCCTGGTGGGTTAAATGCTCTTGCAAGTAAAGTTAAAAAAATGGGTCTTGATTTTGGTATCTGGGTGGAACCGGAGATGGTTAGTGTAAATAGTGACCTTTATAGAAATCATCCTGATTGGGCTATGGAAATAAAGGGTAAACCACATTCCGAGGGACGTAATCAAAGGATACTTGATCTTTGTAATCCAGAGGTTTGTGAGTATATTGTTAAGGCCATGAAGGAAGTATTTTCATCGGCGGATATTTCATATGTTAAGTGGGATATGAATCGTATTTTTACTGATGTGTATTCAGCATATTTGCCGGCGGAAAAACAGGGTGAAGTATACCACAGATATGTGATGGGACTTTACAAAATTATGGGTGAACTGACTAAGGAATTTCCGGAAATTTTATTTGAAGGGTGTTCTAGTGGAGGTAACAGATTCGATTTGGGAATTCTTTCTTTCTTCCCACAGATATGGGCAAGCGATGACACGGATGCGCTTTACAGAGTAAGTGCCCAGACGGGATACAGTTATGGATATCCACTTAGCACTTTTGGGTGCCATGTATCTGCAAGTCCTAATCATCAGACCTTAAGAAAGTCACCATTGCAGGCCAGATTTAATGTGGCTACTTTTGGAAGTTTTGGATATGAACTTAATTTGTGTGATTTGAAAAAAGAGGAACTTTCTGAAATTAAAAATCAGGTGGAAACCTATAAAAACTGGAGAGATGTAATTCTCTTTGGCGATTTTTACAGGGGCCGAAGAATTGTTATGCATGGGGAACACACGGATTATAGAAATGAAGATGTGTTTGGACATGGAAACATTAACGAGTGGACCTGTGTTTCAAAAGATAAAAAATCTGCAGTTGGTATGATTATGCAGGCATTGGTTGAGCCAAATAAGCAATATGAATTTTACAAACCAACTGGCCTTGATGAAAAAATCAAATATCATTTTACTAATGAAGGAAAGAGATATAATATAAAGAATTTTGGAGACCTGGTTAATACGGCATCACCTATTCATGTTAAGCAGGACTCACTTCTTCACAACATTATTGCAAGACATGTCACCATGCCAGGAGAGCGTGAAGATTATGTGGCAAGAGGGGATATTTTAGTTCGTGGAGGAGTTAGCTTAAAACAGGCCTTTGGCGGTACCGGCTATGATGAATCAGTAAGGTATTTCCAAGACCTTGGAAGTAGATTGTATTTTATGGAAGGGGAATAGATTATTTTAAACATCCCGGGTGCGTCTGCACCCGGGATGTTTTGTATTTTGTAGTGGGGTATTTCTTGTGGTGTGATACATCCAAGTTGCCTTGTACAGACTGTTGGGTGTATAGGAATTTTTTGCTGTGGAAGAAGTGATACACGCAAGTTGCTTTATTTAGTCTATTGAGTGTATAGGTGTTTTATGGCTTGGCAGAGGTGATACACGCAAGTTGCTTTATTAGTTCTATTGGATGTATAGGTGTTTTATGGCTTGGAAGAAGTGATACATGCAGGTTGCTTTGCTTAGTTCATTGGGTGTATAGGTGTTTTATGGCTTGGAAGAAGTGATACACGCAAGTTGCTTTATACAGTCTATTGGGTGTATAGGAGATTATGGCTATGGCAGAGGTGATACACGCAAGTTGCTTAGTTTAGTCTATTGGGGGTAATGGAGATTATGGCTATGGCAGAGGTGATACACGCAAGTTGCTTTATGTAGTCTTTTGGGTGTATAGGAGATTTATGGCTTGGAAGAAGTGATACACGCAAGTTGCTTAGTACAGTCTATTGGGTGTATTAGTAGATCTTACCTTCG
>Ga0129307_1001002_pt1 | contig 35321 bp, 36 predicted proteins | sample P1105metagenome_FD_94437 | JGI IMG/M metagenome (GOLD analysis project Ga0129307, IMG submission 94437) | Capybara group fecal microbial communities from Wisconsin, USA - P1105 metagenome | ecosystem: Host-associated > Mammals > Digestive system > Large intestine > Fecal | place: USA: Wisconsin...
CTCCTCATCTGTCTAACCATGTATCTTATCTAGGATACTCAAGGATAAATTCTCATCGCACACTACGATTGATGCCCGATATTCTTTTCCAATCGCATGACCTAAAGATTCTTTAGTTCCATATTCTATGTACTTAATACCATAGAATTCACAGGAATTTGAAAATGACTTTTTGGTATTTGCAGATGCGTCAGTTGCTATAACACATAGGCAACCACTGCCATCCTTAATAGCCTGTTCACAAGCGAACTCGCCGCTGACGAGCTTGCCAGCTTTCATAGCCATACTAATCATGTTCATCGCTTTATCTATCATTTTCCAACTCCCTGTATAAGCTATCAAAAACCTCGCTAGAAACCTGGCATTTAAGGGCTCTGTTAAATGACTTTTTCTTGTCCGCCAGAGCAATACAGTCACCGGACTTACATACGTAAGCTCCGCGCCCCTGAGCCTTATAGCTTAAATCCAAGGCTACGCCGTTTTCGTTTTTAACAACTCGAAACAGCTCATCCTTTGGAAGCATCTTTGAGCATGCCACACATTTTCTAAGAGGTAATGTTTTGCTATCCATTACTCTTCCTCAGATGACTCCTCAACCTCTTCATAGTCATCCTCGTTATACTCGCCATCTTCATCGTAGTACTCATCCTCGTCGTAGTACTCGTCATCATCGTAGTCCTCTTCGTAATCAAGGAAATCTCCAGCTTCCTTAGCCTGAGTCTCACTCTTGATATCAATCTTGAAGCCTGTGAGACGAGCAGCAAGACGAGCATTCTGGCCTTCCTTACCAATAGCAAGTGAAAGCTGATAATCAGGAACAACTACTCTAGCGCTCTTTTCATCTGCATCTGCGATAACAGCAACAACCTTTGCAGGTGAAAGTGCATTCTCGATAAGGTAAGCAGGGTTCTCATCCCACTCAACGATATCAATCTTCTCACCGCGAAGCTCGTTAACGATTGCATTAACACGTGCTCCATTCTGACCTACGCAAGCACCTACTGGATCAACGTCCTCATCGTTTGACCAAACAGCAATCTTTGTACGGCTGCCTGCCTCACGTGAGATTGACTTAATCTCTACGATGCCATCTCTAACTTCTGAAACTTCCTCTTCAAAAAGCTTCTTAACAAGCTCTGGATGTGTACGAGATACAAGGATACGTGGTCCCTTGTTAGAAGTCTTAACTTCAACAATGTAAACCTTGATTCTATCCTGTGGCTTGTAGAACTCACCCTTAACCTGCTCAGACTCTGCAAGGAATCCTTCAAGCTTACCAAGGTTAACGTGGATATTGCTGCCAGAGAAACGTGTAACAACACCTGTAACAACCTTGTGCTGAAGCTCATAATACTCCTCATAAAGAACCTTGCGCTCTTCCTCGCGGATTTTCTGTGTGATAGTATTCTTAGCTGCAGTAGCTGCGATACGACCAAAGTCCTTAGACTTAACTTCAATCTTAACAACATCGCCAACCTGAAGCTTGCCATCAATGTTGTGGGCATCAGTAAGAGAAATCTCTTCAACTGAATCAGCCACCTCATCAACAACTGTCTTAGAAAGATATACATGATACTCACCAGTTGCCTTATCAATCTCAACTGATGCATTATCAGCTTTACCATAATTGTTCTTACATGCAATGAGAAGAGAATTTTCGATTGTCTCAATTAAGACTTCCATGCTAATGTTTTTCTCTTTTGCAAGATCTGTAAGAGCATCCCAAAAATCATTTGTATTTGCCATAATTCCTCCTTATATACAAAAGTGTATTAAAAATCTATTGATAATTTAATCTGTGCCACGTCTGATCTGTTGAATATTTCAACACCATCTTCGAACTCGATAGTGAATGTATCCTTATCGAACGCTTTTAAAGTACCTGTAAACTCCTTGGCACCATTAATTGGCTTATATGTTTTGATATCAACATCCAAACCAATGGATTTTTCAAAATGTTTATCTTTTTTAAGAACTCGACCAAGTCCTGGTGAGCTAACCTCGAAGATGTAGCCTTCATCGCCGCCAATCTGTGGCTCCGCATCAAGAAGTTCATTCATCTTTCGACTAACTTCTACGCAATCATCAATTGTAATTCCGCCATCTTTATCAATATAGGCTCTAAGATAATAATCCGCGCCCTCTTTAACGTACTCAACGTCATAGAGCTCAAAGCCTAACTCATCAAGAATAGGAATAATCAATTCTTCTGTGCGCTTTTCGTAATCGGCATGTTTTGCCATATTATCCTCCTTTGCAGTATTCAGTTGTAATTGTTGTAGGACCAGCTAAACCAAGTCCTCCATTGAAAGAGCATAAATAAAGAGAGAGCTTTTGCTCTCTCCTAAGTCGTTCTCTTCAATAACATGTATCATTATAGCAGAAATGTTGAAAAATGCAAGGATTTCCGGAGATTTAGGTAAAATAAAAAGCACCAGAAAAATCTGATGCTTAATCGCAGTTCCTAGCGGAATCGAACCGCTGTTTTCGCCGTGAGAGGGCGACGTCTTAACCGCTTGACCAAGGAACCATATAGTCTGTCGCGCTTGCGACTTGATTATATTACTATGTGGTTCACTATAAGTCAAGGGGATTTTTTATTTTTTACATGATTTTACAACGATTTGTGCCAACATGCATCATTTCTGTATCAATATCTAATGAATCATCAGTACTATAATAACCCATTCTATCAATAGGCTTACTAGTATCTTTTAGTGTATTATTTTCCTTTTGTGACTCATAATCAGTCATAGTAATTGTAGTCACGCCCATATCTGCATTTCTATTATTTTTATTCGTATTATCAAAAATATTAGTTCCTTTTTTATATTCTGTTTGAAATACATTCTTGGGCCCATTTAATTCTTTAATTTGATCTGAATAATTTAAAAAGACTTCTTTTGAGCCTACAGTGCTTGCAGTTGAATCTGTGCTATAACCAAAACTACTACAATCACTATCATAACCGCTATCAGAATCACTAGTGTCTCCACTTTGATTGCTAATACTACTAATAGAATCTCTATATACCGAATTACTATTATTAGATACTAAAGATTGATTATTTTGAAAGCTATTATGTTCAGGATTACTAATGAAATTATTACCCACATATACTTCTGATTCAAAATTATTGTTATTATAATTATCCATACCATTAATCTCCTTAATATATTTCGTTCTCATTTATATATCAAAAAAAAATTTTTCTTTTTTCCATTTTCTAAATATTTTAAAAAAAAAAGAACAGCCTCAAAAAAGAAGCTGCTCTCTAGTAAATTTAATTTTATTATTAATCATCATATCCATTAGGATTGTTCTTCTGCCATCTCCAAGAATCTGCGCACATTTCCTTGATGCCGTATTCTGCAACCCAACCAAGCTCATCCTTAGCCTTAGTTGCATCAGAGTAGCATGTGGCAATATCTCCTGCTCTACGTGGCTTAATAGAATAAGGAATCTTGATGTCGTTTGCCTCCTCAAAATTCTTAACAATATCAAGAACAGAGTAGCCAACACCTGTACCAAGGTTATATATGCTAAGCCCTGAGTTGTCAGCTATCTTCTTGAGAGCCTTAACATGGCCCTTTGCAAGATCAACTACATGAATGTAATCGCGGACACCTGTGCCATCTGGAGTATCGTAATCATTTCCAAATACACCAAGCTCTGGAAGCTTTCCAACTGCAACCTGTGTAATGTAAGGCATAAGGTTGTTTGGAATTCCGTTTGGATTCTCTCCCATTGTGCCTGATGGATGTGCTCCGATAGGATTGAAATAACGAAGTAATACGACATTCCATTCGTTGTCTGCCTTTTGAATATCAGTGAGAATCTGCTCAAGCATAGACTTTGTCCATCCATAAGGATTTGTGCACTGTCCCTTTGGACAATTCTCTGTAATAGGAATCTCTGCAGGGTCGCCATAAACTGTTGCAGATGAAGAAAAGATAATGTTTTTGCATCCGTTATTGCGCATCACATCTACAAGTGTAAGTGTGCCTGCAATGTTATTCTCATAATATTCCCAAGGCTTTGCAACCGATTCACCTACAGCCTTTAGGCCCGCAAAATGAATACATGAATCAATCTTCTCCTTGTCAAACACTTCCTGAAGTGCATTTCTATCAAGTATATCGCCCTTATAAAATTTAACTGGCTTACCAGTAATAGCCTCCACTCTCTCAAGTGACTTCTCTGATGAGTTGCAAAGATTATCAAATACAACAACATCATAACCAGCCTGCTGAAGCTCAACACATGTGTGACTGCCGATGAAGCCTGCACCACCCGTAACTAAAATTGCCATAATATTTGTCCTCCTTAGTAGTTAAACTACAAAATATAGAATATCAAATATGTAATTATTAAGCAAAGAAGTTTTTTATGAAAATAAAATATTAAAGAATATAGATAACTATTTTCATATATTTAAATTGAAAAATTTTCTTAGGGCGAAAAAATTATAAAATTTTTTTGAATTATAAATGAGTAAGATAAATAAATTTACAACAAAAGGAGGTAACAAAATGATTTACGATAATATTAACAACACAAATACCGTTTCTACTGAAAATGAAATATATTTATCTATTATTAGGAACAAATGGAATGGCCTAAAAAATAAGATTTCAAATGAATATCAAAGATTAAATTTTAAGGATACAACCTATTGTTTATATTTAGCCAACTTGATTAACAAAATTAAAATCGAGGAAAAAACTAATGATTATATATATAAAAACTTTTTTCCTGATGAGAAACACCTCCCCCTTAATGAAATAAATAGACTTTTTAATCTATTAAAAAAACATGAAAACGAATTCTTTGTAACAAAAAATACTGAATTAAATTGTAATGAAGAACAAAAAGAAATTTATTACCATAGTATGATGGATGAAAATATAAAAATGTTAGAAAAAGCATTACCATTGTACAAAACATATTTAAATAGATTAGAAGAAGAACTTAAGCATTCAAATAAATTTATTAACTTAAATAATATAGTTGAAAAAAAATTTAAAGTTCCAAGGAATAACGCACTAAAAAGTATTTATAAGATAAATAAAGAAATCCCAAATACAATCAAATTATTAAATAATGAATTAGATCTTTTGCCCGATTATATATGGAATTTAAAATTTTCTAACGAGCATAAAGATACATATAATGTATGGAAAAATTTTGGTCCAACACTCAATGAAGAATCTGCACAACTTATATTACTATCAGCTGAAATGGATCACCTTAACAATATATCTAAAACTATTGACACTTATATGAGACCAATAGAATTAAATGCTAAAACAATTATAAATAATAGAAATAATATCGTTATAGAAAAAAAGACTGAACCCTATGAGCCATCTAAATTATCAATAAACACAGTATATAAAGACGAAGTCAATCCAACAATCGCCACTATTACAAGGGAAGAAATGGCGAGCTTAACTGCAGATTTTAACGGACAACATCATACTAGAAGGTAGTTTTAATAGAAAAATTAACGGGAAGACGCAGCCATTTATAATCGCTTCGCGATGGGGCTGCGTCGTGGCAAACATTTAACGTGAAAGCACGCCCATTAAAAAAATTGCCTCCGGCAATTGGGGGCGTGCTGTGGGAAACAAAAATGGCCTAGTGCATTTGCACTAGGCCATTTTTATTTCCTTTTTAAGCAGCAACTTTAGACTTTGCAACTTCTACAAGCTTTGCAAAACCTTCTGCATCGTTAACAGCGAGCTCAGCGAGCATCTTTCTGTTCATCTCAACACCTGCAAGCTTAAGACCGTACATGAACTTAGAATATGAAAGTCCATTGATACGAGCTGCAGCATTGATACGAGCAATCCAAAGCTGTCTGAACTGTCTCTTTCTCTGCTTTCTACCAGCGTAAGCTGATGTAAGGGCACGCATAACTGACTGCTTTGCAACACGATACTGCTTGCTTCTAGCGCCTCTGTAACCCTTTGCTAACTTTAATGTTCTATTATGTTTTTTCTTAGCGTTTAATCCGCCTTTAACTCTTGCCATTTTAAATTCCTCCTAACCAAATTTATAACTGGACATCCTATATCTTAGAGATATGGAAGTACTTTCTTCATGTTCTTTACGTTTGTTGAATCAACAATTGCAGACTGACGAAGATTTCTCTTTCTCTTTGTAGTCTTCTTGGTTAAGATGTGGCTCTTATATGCCTTATTTCTCTTAAGCTTTCCTGTTCCTGTTACTTTAAAGCGCTTTGCAGCTGCTTTTCTTGTCTTCATCTTTGGCATGATAAATTTCCTCCTGTATTACGATTTCTTTTCTGTAAGCACCAGGCTCATACTACGGCCTTCAATCTTAGGTGCCTTTTCCACTACTGCAACCTCAGCAAGTGCCTCAGCAAAATCATCAAGAATGTGCTTAGAAGACTGCATGTGTGCCATCTCTCGACCGCGGAAACGAAGTGTAACCTTAACCTTGTCGCCCTTTGAGATGAACTTCTTAGCTGCGTTTATCTTAGTGTTCATATCATTAGCGTCGATGTTTGGAGACATACGAATCTCTTTAACCTCGACAACGTGTTGTTTCTTTTTAGCTTCCTTTTCCTTGCGCGCCTGCTCATAACGGAACTTACCGTAATCTACAATTTTGCACACTGGTGGATTCGCCTTTGGTGAAATCTTAACGAGATCTAAGCCCTCGTCATCTGCAAGTTTCTGTGCTTCTCGTGCTGACATAATGCCAAGCTGTTCCCCATCTGAGCCAATTACGCGAACTTCCTTATCGCGAATCTGCTCATTAATCATTAAATCGCTAATGGTACTACCTCCAAATAAATAAAAAAAATAGTGGATACAGAATATCCACCATAAATCATCACAAAACAAGTTTGTGTGAAGTATAAGACCCGAGTCACAGTAAATCATACGTGCTAAGGTGAGAGTGGATACTCTACTTTGTTTTCACAACATTGATAATTTATCACATAAATAAACTATCGTCAACAGTTTTTAAAAATTAATTAAGAATAAATTTCTCTATCACTTCCGCTACTGCACCCTGATTGTTATCAAGTGTAGTAATGTAATTAGCCTGCTCTTTAAGCTCTTTACGACCATTTAAAACGGCACAACCCACACCGGCCATTGTCACCATGCTAATGTCGTTTCGCTCATCACCACATGCAACTGTGTTGGAATGAGGGACCCCAAGGTAATCTGCCAATTTAAGGAGTCCATGGCCCTTGCTGGAATCCTTTGGTACATATTCAAGGAAAGCTACATTTGAAAACATGCTATTAAAATACTTATTAGTTTGTTTTAAATGGGCATCTTCAAAATCATGCAATGCCTTATGGTCATCAAAGTTTACTGCCATAATCTTTACTAAATTGCGTCCTCTAAGCTCTTCAGCACTTTTAATTACGTTGACCTCTTCCTGGGCTACGCGTCTATAGCCCTCAACATTGCTATCCTCGCCAAAGCAATATATGGCACCTTCCTCAAATGCGATTGCACATAGGCCTGAATCCTTAATCCAGTCTAAAAGATCAATGGCAGCATCATTATCTAAATAAGAGCCAAACAATGACTTCTTTTCAAATGCATCATATCCATTAGAACCCTGAAAGCTAAGAAAATATACATTCTTACGAGAAAAAACTGGATATGGGCTAAGAAGCTTTGCTATTACATGTGAAGGACGACCTGTGTCAATAGCAAGTACATGTCCTTCATCTAACATTTTGTTTAAAGCGTCAACGTTCTTTTCGCAGACTGACTTGTCATCTGCAAATAGTGTGTCATCCAAGTCCACAGCAAGTATCTTTGTATTACTCATCTAAAACCTCATTTGCAAGCCTTGGGATAAATGTCCTTTTCTTAAGGAAATCTATCTGTGGCTCATTATTTCTTTTGGCCTCTTTGCAGAAGGTATCTTGTGCTCCTACAGGCTTCTTTCCTCTTTGAGGTTTAACTTTAACATAATTTCCATCATCTGTCATCATGTAAGCTTTGAGAGTGTCAGAAAGCTGTACATCTAAAATGTGCTTTACCTTGGCTTTTAGTACTTCGTCCTCTACAGGAAACATAATCTCCACTCTTCTATCTAGATTACGAGGCATCCAATCAGCAGAACCCATGAAAATATCCTCGCTTCCACTGTTGTAAAAGTAAAAAATTCTAGCATGCTCTAGGAAGGTACCTACTATAGAAGAAACCTGGATATTTTCAGAAACTCCAGCAATTCCCGTTCTAAGGCAGCAGATTCCTCTGATAATCAAATGAACCTTAACCCCAGCATTGCTGGCTTCATAAAGCTTTTCGATTATTTCTTTATCACAGAGAGAATTCATCTTAGCCACAATAATAGCTTCCTTGCCAGCTTTTGCATGACTAATCTCTCTATTGATTAATGTCATAAAAGTATTTCTAAGCCAAAGCGGAGCAACAACAAGCTTGTTCCAAGAGGCAGGCTCAGAATATCCTGAAAGCATATTAAATACAGCAGTTGCATCCTCGCCATATGATTCCTGACAGGTCAACATACCGCAATCCGTGTAAAGCTTGGCTGTTGAATCGTTGTAATTACCGGTACCCAGATGGACGTACCTTCTTATGCCGTCCTCCTCTCTGCGCACCACAAGGGCTATTTTGCAGTGAGTCTTTAAGCCAACCAGTCCATATATAACATGGCAGCCTGCCTTCTCAAGCTTCTTGGCCCAGATAATATTGTTCTCCTCATCAAATCGTGCTTTAAGCTCCACAAGTACAGTAACCTGCTTACCGTTTTCTGCAGCATGGGCAAGGCTAGCTATAATTGGTGAATTACCGCTGACACGATACAGGGTCTGCTTGATTGCAAGCACCTGTGGGTCAAAGGCCGCCTGGGCGATAAAATCAACAACAGGATCAAAGCTTTCATAAGGATGATGAAGTAAGATGTCACCCTTTTTTATTGCCTCAAAAACATTATCACCTGGCTTGAGCCTTGGATTGTCCTGTGGCTTAAATCCTGGAAGCCTCAAATCACTATGTCCTTCTATACCGTATAGCTTCATAAGATATGTTAAATCGATAGGTCCCTTGATTTTGTAAATATCTATCTCATTTACACCGAGATTCTTCTTTAAAATAGATAAAAGTCTCTTGTTAATTGTAGACTCTACCTCAAGTCGGATTACTTCACCCCACTGTCTTGACTTAATCTGCTTTTCGATTTCAAGAAGAAGGTCTGCCGCGCCTTCCTCATCAATTGAAAAGTCAGCATTACGCATGATTCTATATGGAGAAGCTGAAACAACATTGTAGTTTAAGAAAAGCTTATCCATATTGCGTTCAATAACCTGCTCCAACAAAATAAAACAGTCATGCCCCTCCTTATCAGAAGGAAGGGATATAAATCTTGGCAACACAGAAGGCACCTGCACAGTTGCAAACTCAACGTCCTCACTTTCTGTGCCTGCCACAGTGGTATTCTTTTTCTTTTCAATTAATGCAGCTATATTAAGTGATTTATTGCGAATAAGCGGAAATGGTCTTGATGCATCAAAGGCCATTGGAGTAAGCACAGGATATACCTGGTTCATAAAAAATGAATCGAGATACTTTAACTGTTCTGGATTTAAATCCTCATGCCTGTCATAAACAATAATTCCCTTTTCCTTTAAAAGAGGTGTCAGAGAACGGTTGAAGGTATTATATTGAAAATCAACAAGCTCCCTTGTCTTTTCATTGATGGAAATCAACTGCTCTGTAGGTGTCATCCCTGCAATGTCAGGCTTGGTGTAGCCTGCATGCTCCATGTCCTTTAGAGAAGCAACTCTAACCATAAAGAACTCGTCAAGATTGGATGATGTAATGCTGACAAATTTAAGGCGCTCTAATATAGGCAACGATTTGTTGGTTGCCTCATTCAAAACTCTAAGCTCGAATTTTAACCAGCTTAGCTCTCTGTTATCGTAGTACTTAGGATCTGAAATATTGATACGTGCCATATTACCTCCTAAAATCTAACGTTTTCTCTAAGAACTGGTTTGATTGAGAAAATCTCCTCAAAGAAGTCAGCGTTCTTTTTAAATAATCCCTTCTCTAATGCTAAGGATGAATTGGCCTCGATGTTGATCACCAACTCCTTGTCCTTCACCTTGATTGATACGTTTTTAATCTTTTGCTTGTGGGAGCGGTCCAAAGCATTTGCAACCTTTAGAATTGCAAGAAGCTTTAAAATAGTAAGGTACTCCTCCTGAGTAAACTTGTCTGATAAATTCTCATATGGCTCCACAGGAATACGGTTAAACTCAACCGTTGTTGCAATAAGCTCACGCTCCTTGTGGCTAAGTCCCAAAATCTCTGATGACATGATAATTGTATAGGAGCACTTTGATGCCTCAGAGAGACTTATATATTTTCCACAGTCATGCAAAATAGCAATGCACTGCATCAAAACTCTTTGACGCTTGCCTAAACCATGGTACTTTTTCATGGCATCAAAAATTTCACCTGAAAGACGATACAAAGCCTTCAAATGTGGTTGATAACTATCATACCTTTTGGCGATTGACCATGCTGCAGTAATAATATCATTGTCAAAATCATGAGTTGAGGTAAGCCATTTCTTATGATAACAATGGCTGTAGGCCATACCTTCACATACAGATACACCAGGTGCATAGACTATCTCCGGCATAAAGGTCTCAGCCAGGGTTTTGTAAAGCATAACCAGCGGCTCAATTATATTTTCATTATCTAAATAAAGCTCATTTTCAATCTCAAAATCCTTGATATATTGCTTGTTCAGCTTATTTAAAAACTCCAGATAATCCTTGGTCTTAATTTTTTTAGAAGAAAAATTGGTAACTCTTTCTGCAATGGTACTTACCTGAACCCCAAGTAAAATCATGTACTTTGGCTGAATATCCCTGAGAAACATTGTCTTAAAAAGCTCAAGCTCCTTGTACATCATCTCGTAGATTTGCTCTAAGGTGCTTCCTGCTGTGGCACCAAGCTTTTTCAAGCTCTCACTTACAGAAACTGTTCCCAAAGAAAGATGTTGAGTTGTAATTATCTTGCCCTTTGAAAATAAAGTGATTTGCAGAGATACTCCACCAATATCAACAAGTACGGCGGAATCTTTTATCAAATCGTCAAACTCTTTTGTAGAACTGACGGCCTGATATCCCAAAAATCTCTGCTCAGAATTAGAAAGAACTTCTATAGAAAAACCTGTGTGCATCTTGATTTGCTCAAGCACAACAAGGGCGTTATTAGCCTGCTTTATATTAGGTCCGGCCACAACTGAATAGGAATCAACCTTGTAGCCTTCGATGGTGCGTTTCATATCAAGCAAAATATGGCACAGCTTGTCTACTGTCTCCGGCATAATACGGCCCTCACCAAGAATATCCTTGATGATGTCCGACTGTATCTTGATGGTATCTATTGTCTTGATACCCTTTTGCTTATTGATTTCAAATACCTTCATTGTGGTCTCGTAAGACCCGATATAAATGCTTGCAAATAATTTCATATACCCCACCCAAATATAATTAAAATCAATTAATCACAATGACTACTTACAAAATAGCAACGGCTATTCGGTCTATATAATTAGTAGTTACCTAAAATACGAAGGTTAACGCACTCCTCCTCAAGCCCGATAAGGGCGTTACGAACTGCCTCGTCATTAAGGTTGCCATCAATATCAATAAAGAATCTGTACTGCCAATTAACACCTTTAATTGGACGAGACTCTATTCTATTCATGTTGATGCCGTTAAACATAAGGTTAGAAAGCACACGATAAAGACTACCTGGCTCATGAGGAATCTCAAGGCAAAGACTGATGCTCTTGGCATTGGTCTTGTAGCTCTTTTCCTTGGAAACAATGATAAATCTTGTCTCGTTGTTTTTGTTGTCCTGAATATCCTCCTCCAGGATTTCCAAATCATAAAGCACTGCATTGTACTTGCTTCCTATAGCAGCCTGAGTGATATCCCTATCATCGCGAATCTTTTGAGCGCTGACAGCAGTGTTGTGTAAATTCTTAACATCCCAATCCATATGCTGAGTGCGAATATACTCATCGCACTGAGCAATTGCCTTTGGATGAGAATAGACAGTCTTGATATCAGAAATCTTTGCTCCCTTAACACCAAGCAAAGCATGATTAACCTTTAAAATCTGCTCCCCAATAATTGCAACATTGTACTCAGAAAGTAAATCAAAATTCTCCTCGATAGAACCAGCAAGGCTGTTTTCAATTGGAAGAACAGCATAGTCTGCCTGGCCATTTGTAATGGCATCCATGGCATCACGCCAAGTATCTACGTGAAAACTATCCTTCATGTTGTCCTTGAAAAACTCTATCATGGCAAGCTGAGAATATGCCCCCTCAACTCCCTGAAAACAAACAGTAGCCTGAGAAAAGTCAAAGTCCTGAACTTCCTTAAATCCCATACTAAAGTCTGCACCGTTTTCTCTAAGAATAGCAAACTGCTTTTTACGGCTAATTGACATTATCTGTGCGTAAAGCTCTTTGACTGCCTGTTGATTAAACTTGCTATCTACAAAAGAAGAAAGTGTTCTAAGCTTCTCATCCTCTCTTGCCTTGTCATATACCTTTTTGCCTGTCGAAATCTTGTACTCTGCAACCTGGCATGCCAGCTCCATTCGGCGCATAAACAAGTCTAAAATCTCCTTATCAACTGAGTCAATCTCTACTCTAATGTCTGCTAAATCTCTCATGTCTCTCCTTATTGTTCTTCAACTGATTCTATCGGTGGATCAAAAATGCTAACATTAGTTGATCCGATTTTGCTATGGAAGGTACGTCCAGAAAAGAAATCTGCAAAATATACATACTGACTTGTAACATTAATGTTGTTAAACTGGCCTTCCTTCAATAAAATTTCAGATCCAGATGACAAATCTACTCTATACAAGCCATCTGGATTACCTTTGATTGTCTGATAATATAAATAGTTGCCAGCCACATTATAGTCTGACGTACCATAAGATGTGATTGCTGTTTTCTCATCACTACCTAGAGGTGATTTGTATACTCTATTATTTTCATCCAAATTCATATAGTAAACTTCGCTGCCAACAACTGTAGGCATCCACAAATTTTGCGAAGAAATAAACTTGGAATCTTTGCTGTGAATATTTAAGTTGTGAAGATTGTGGTCATTTTCCACACCAGAATAGTATAGCTTTTCGCCAACCAAACATCTAGGGTCAATTTGTGTGTTGTTAATCTGCTGACGCTCCTTGCCATCAATCTTTACTGAGTAAAGCGTTGTGGCCTCCTCAGGATCATAGTGGAAATAAACTATTGTATTGCCGCCTAAGGCACAGGCATTGCAAATTGCATCATCGAGAATAAGGACTTTGCCATTTCTAAGAGACATACGGCACAAGCTATCCGTATTTACGTTAAGAAATCCAAGCTGTGAATTGTCCCTATACTTTTCCCCGTTTCTACTGTAGTAAAGATAATGGTCATCTGCATTTAAATAATAAACAGAATCATTTGCAATGTATTCTATATCAGACTCGTCTGGATTCATTTTATAAAGACGGTCCGAATCGTTTGGATTGGCAAAATATACCACCCCATTTTTTTCGCAAAACAGGCCCTTACCATAAAGATTGCTTATGGTATTACCATTGACCTCCCCCTCATTATAGAAGGTAACTGTGTTTATGTATTTGTAGTAGGCTAATCCCCCGATGCCTCCCAAAACAATAATGATAATTAAAATTCTGGCAAATACTTTCATAAACGCCCCTCCCTACATTGGTACCTTAAGTAAAATCAAAAAGTGATAGCTGATTTGACTGTGGCAAACCAGATACAATACCAAGCTCTACCATCTTGTCAATGATAGTTTGAGAAACCTTGCCTCTATCCTTGATGTCATCTAAGGAAAGGAACTTACTTTGAGATGCCGCAATAGCTAACTGCTCTGCCGCCTTGTCGCCCATTCCTGAAATAACATTAAATGGAGGAAGAAGCTTCCCATCTACTATTTTAAAGTATCTTGCGTCAGATTGGTATAGGTCCATAGGTAAAAATTCAAATCCACGGGCATACATTTCCTGTACAAGACGAAGAGCTATAAGAGCATCCTTGTCTGTGGCAGATGGATTGTCCATAGCTTTGATATTCTTAATCTCTTGCTCACACTTTGACTTGCCTTGGCAACATTTCTCATAATCAAATCCGCCGGCTCTGATAGAGAAAAAGGCTGCATAATAAGCGAGTGGGTAGTTAATCTTGCAGTAAGCCACACGCCAAGCCATCATAACATAGGCAGCTGCGTGGGCCTTAGGGAACATGTACTTAATCTTCTCACAAGAACCAATGTACCAGTCAGGAACACCATGCTCTTGCATGTGCTGCTTGTAGGTTGGCCACTCATCACACTTACCTTTGGCAACGATACCTTTACGAACACGCTCCATAATTGTAAATGACTCAGCTGGATCAAGGCCCATGTGAATCAGATAAACCATGATATCATCACGAGTACAAATAGCCTCTGTGATTGTAGCCACACCATTTAAAATCAAATCCTGTGCGTTTCCAAGCCATACATCAGTACCGTGAGCAAGACCAGCTATACGAACAAGGTCAGTAAAATACTGAGGCTTTGCCTCAACTAGCATCTGCATGGCAAAATCAGTACCAAACTCAGGTATTCCTAAAGTTCCAAGAGGTGTGCCCATAATGTCCTCAGGCTTGATACCTAGTGCATCTGTACTTTGGAAAAGTGACATAACCTTCTTGTCATCAAAAGGAATCTCTGTAGCGTTGATGCCTGTTAAATCCTCAAGCCTCTTAATCATAGTAGGGTCAAGATGTCCTAAAATATCTAGCTTAAGAAGGTTGGCATCAATCTTATGATAATCAAAGTGGGTTGTAATAATGTCTGTATCCTTATTGGCAGGATGCTGAACAGGTGTAAATGAATAAATGTCCTCACCGTTCGGAAGAACTACAACACCTCCTGGATGCTGACCAGTTGTCGATTTGACACCTTCTACGCCCTTTGCAAGTCTAGCATACTCTGAGCGGCGCTTTCTTGTATCTCTATTAGCAAAATACTTGAATACATAAGTCTCGGCGTTTTTATCCGCAAGGGTGGAAACTGTTCCAGCCTTGAATGTCTGTCCCTCACCGAAAATAACCTCGGTATATTTGTGAGCCTTGGATTGATATTCGTTTGAAAAGTTAAGATCGATATCAGGCTCCTTATCACCCTTGAATCCAAGGAATGTCTCAAATGGAATATCAAAACCATCCTTAACTAGAGGCTTGCCACATTTTGGGCATATCTTGTCCGGCATATCTACTCCAGAAAGACCCTGATTTACTATCTCCATAACCTCAGGACCATCAAAATCTACATAGAAGCAGTTTGGACATCTGTAATGAGGAGGAAGTGGATTAACCTCAGTAATACCAGCCATAGTCGCCGCAAAGGAAGATCCTACGGAACCACGGGAACCCACAAGATAACCGTCCTCGTTAGACTTCCAAACCAACTTTTGGGCAATGATATACATAACGGAATAACCATTACCGATGATTGAATTAAGCTCTCGCTCAAGTCGCTCCGCCACTATCTGTGGAAGCTCTGGTCCATAAACCTCATGAGCCTTTGTTTCGCATATACGACGTAAATCTTCCTCTGAATTCTCAATTACAGGAGGACATTTATCCGGACGAACCGGATGAATATACTCGCACATGTCTGCAATCATGTTGGTATTTTCTACTACAACTTCATGTGCCTTGGCAAGACCAAGGTAAGCAAACTCCTCTAACATTTCATCAGTAGAATGCAAGAAAAGTGGTGCTTGCTGATCTGCGTCATCAAAACCTTTGTTGGCCATGATGATTCGACGATATACTTCGTCCTCAGGATCAAGGAAATGCACGTCACAGGTTGCAACAACAGGCTTGTTAAGCTCTGCTCCCAAATCAACAATCTGCTTGTTTATCCTCTGTAAATCCTTGATAGAATTAATATTCTCGTACTTAGGTCTATCTGACCTAATCATAAACTCATTGTTTCCAACAGGTTGAATCTCAAGATAATCATAAAACTTGGCAATTCGCATAATTTCCGACTCATCCTTGTCGTCAATTATGGCATCGTAAAGCTCTCCCGCCTCACAAGCACTACCAATAATAAGTCCTTCTCGGCATTCCTGAAGTAAAGTCTTAGGAACTCTAGGATATCTAGAGTAATAATCTAAATGAGACTCTGAAACAAGCCTGTATAGATTGATACGTCCCAAATCATTTTTAGCGAGCACAATACAGTGGTTGGCACGCATCTTTTTAATCTGCTCTTTGCCTGGCTTTGCCTTTTCGTTTAATTGAGTGAGAGTTTCGATACCCTCTTTTTTAAGCTTTTCGATAAATTTTTCAAAAATCTTTGCAGTAACTTCTGCATCAGCAACTGCTCTATGATGATGCTCATTAACTACATTTTCAGCCTTACATACTGCATCTAGATTAAATCTAGCCATATTAGGATGTAAATATCTGGCCACCTCTATGGTATCTACATGAGTGTAGTCATAAGTCAATCCAAGCTGCTTGCAGTTGTGCTTGATAAAGCTAGTATCAAAACCAGCATTGTGGGCAACTAAAACAGAACCCTTACAAAACTCCATGAACTTAGGAAGTATAACATCTATTGTTGGTGCATCAACAACCATGTCGTCACGAATGTCCGTAAGTTCGGTTATACGATATGGAATAGGTACCTGAGGATTGATAAACTCTGAGAACCTATCAACCACCTCACCGTTAACTATCTTTACAGCACCTATTTCGATAATTTTGCAAGATTTTGGATTAAAGCCAGTGGTTTCAATATCAAATACTACATATTCATCATCAAGAGATTGCCCCTTGTCATCTGTAACAGCAAGCTTGGTATCGTCAACAAGATAGATTTCACAACCATATATGACCTTGAAATCTCCTAAATCACGCATGTGGTCTGCATCACAAAACGCCTGAACAACACCGTGGTCAGTAATTGCAAGGGCCTTGTGTCCCCACTCCTTTGCTCGTGAAATGATAGTTGTAATTTCTGAGACGCCATCAAACTCCGACATCTTGGTATGGCAATGAAGCTCAACTCGCTTATCAACAGCAGTATCCTGTCTTGTAACTCTAAAGTCCCTAATCTTTTGAATGGAGTTGATTCGACCAATAGTAAGCTCCTTTGAATACATATCCTCATCAAGCTTACCTGAAACCTTGTAAAAACAACCATTGCTGAGAGCCTTTTCAAGCTCCCTACCCTGGTCAGCATCTGAAAAGAAAAATTTAAGAGTTATGGAATCCGTAAAGTCGGTAATAATAGCCGTACCAAAGTATCCGCCCTTTTTAGTCTCTCTAAACTCAAGGTCAGACAGCTGTCCACGAACTACAATTGGTCCAAGTAATTCTCCAGAAATCTCTTCCATGACAGTAGCATTTTCAAGAATCTCGTTACCATAAATTACGTCAGGATCACCAGACTTAGTAAGTGGACGAATGAATTTCTTCTCATGCTCTTGAACCGTATCCTTATCTTTAGACTTTGATGTCTTTGAATCCTGCTTCTTATCAGGCTTCTCCTCTGAAGCCGCAATAGTTGCCGTTCTTGCATTAATAGCAGCAATACGGTTTTCTATCTCAATCTTGGCATTTTCAAGGTACTTGCTCTTTACAGGCTCCTTGTAATCAAAATCAATTGATATGTTAAGATGGCATCTATGACACAAAATCGAAGCAAGCATATCATAAAGCTCATGCTCCTTCTCACGGCCAATGACAGTATCCTCAATAGTAACCTTAAGGTTGCCCTCTTCTGTAATGTCTAAATCAGCTTTTTTATATATGTTAAAAAGAAGAGCACTTTTGTTTTCTAACTCTTCTAATATGCTGTCGTTATATGAAGTTAATAAATTGGAAGGAGTATACTGACTTGATAAATCAAAATCCTCAAGTATACGAATTGTAACTCCATTGTTTGGAAAGAATTGCTTTTTGATAGACTTTTCCAAATGCCAGATACGGCGCTTTGGAATAAGAGTATTGAAAGTAACGTATATACGAATATCATCTTTTGAGCGACCTGTACTAACCTTGGTAACTGTAGCGTCACTAAGGGCTGAAGCTAAGTCCTTCTCAGTATTCATATTAGGGAAAACTTCAAAAAATCCCATTTGGTCCATAAACAAATTCTCCAGAACTTTAGTCCGCTGGTTACGGATACAAGCCTTAGTATTTCTCCACTCATCTAACATGATTCGCTTGAGAAATCTAAGAGCTTGTCTCCTACCAGCTCGTTTAAGTTTTATAAGCGTTTTAATAATTTACTTATAAACAAATTTTATTTTTCTCAGTTGGCATTGGCAAGGTCGAGCAATTTTACTCAGTTAATATCAGCGTGGCCAGTTTGCAAGCTCGTCTCTAAGAGCATCTAGCAATTGGTCTTCTGGAAGTTTGCGTGCTATCTCACCATGTTTAATGAGTAGACCTTCACCAACTCCTCCAGCGACACCTATATCTGCTTCCTTAGCCTCACCCGGGCCATTAACAACGCAGCCCATTACAGCCACCTTGATATTTAAGTCTTCAAATTCTTGAACCATGGCCTCAACCTTGTTGGCAAGACCAATTAAATCTATCTGTGTACGTCCACAGGTTGGGCAAGATACAACTTCTATACCGCCTTTACGAAGTCCAAGTGTTCGCAAAATAAGATTGGCAGATTTAATTTCCTCGATAGGCGCCCCAGTAAGTGAAACTCTTATGGTATCCCCAATGCCCTGAGAAAGAATAAGGGAAAGACCACAAGCACTCTTGATATTGCCAGCAGTAAGTGTACCTGCCTCAGTAATACCAACATGAAGTGGGTAATTTGTCTTGTCAGCAATAAGCTCATGAGCCTTGACACACATCATAACATCCGATGACTTGATGCTTATAACAAGGTTGTCATAGCCAAGATTTTCAATAATGGAAACCTTATCAAGAGCTGACTCTACAAGACCTTCAGCTGTAACACCACCATATTTTTCAACTAGCTCCTTTTCAAGGGAACCAGAATTAACACCAACTCTAATAGGAATATTCTTAGCCTTTGCAGCCTCAACAACAGCCTTTATTCTGTCTATGCTACCAATGTTGCCTGGATTAATACGAATCTTATCAGCACCATTTTCAATTGCTGCAATGGCAAGTCTATAATCAAAGTGAATATCTGCCACAAGTGGAATACTTATCTGCTTTTTAATCTCGGAAATAGCCTTGGCTGCATCCATATTAGGAACGGCAACACGAATAATATCACAGCCTGCAGCAGCAAGCTCGTTAATCTGCTGAACAGTTGACTCCACGTCCTGTGTCTTGGTATTGCACATAGACTGAATCAAAATAGGGTTGCCACCACCTATAACTCTATCGCCAATTTTAACTTCTTTTGTAATCATAAAAGACTCCTTAAAAACCGCTGTAATTACATAAGTTTGGTTATGTCACTGTACATAACAAACAGCATCAGCAGCATTAATAATCCAAAACCAACGAGATTGATACCGTTTTCAATCTCAGGTTTCATCTTTTTGCGTCTAACAGCTTCAATTAAATATATAAAGATACGACCGCCATCAAGCGCTGGTATTGGGAGTAAATTCATAACACCTAGGTTTGCTGATAAAAGCACCATGATAGAAAGCATGTTTACAGCAATAGACTTAATTCCATAAGAAGCCGACTGCTCATAAGTATCAGACACAGCTGCAACTACACCAACTGGACCAGAAACCTCTTGCATAGAAATCTGATTGGTTACAAGCATCTTAACGCCTTGTATTGCAACATAAATTTGCTCTTTAATCTCATAAACACCGTAGGCAAGAGTTGAAAATGGCCCCACCTTTTCCATAGTTCCACCACCCTTGATACCAAGCATATAGGTGTTTCTCTCCTCATCAAACTTAGGAGTAAAAGTCGTCTCGTACTTCTCTCCCTCTCTAAGGTATTTGACTGTAACTGGCTTGCCCTTGTTGTTAAAGAAGTTGTAAATACTAACCTCATTGTAAAAATGTATGTTGTAACCATTTAAGGCAACGATTGTATCTCCCGCCTCAAGGCCTGCCTCTTTGGCTGGATAACCGTCAATAACCTCGGAAATTACTGGCTTGTCTACACCAACGGCAGCCACTAAAATTACTGAAATAATATAAGCTAAGACAAAATTAAAGAAAGGACCAGCAAAAACTATTAAAAATCTCTGCCACAAAGGCTTTTTGTTAAACGCTCTATCACTGTCGCTTTCAGAATCTTCACCCTCCATCATACAAGCACCACCAAAAGGCAGTAACTTGATACAATACTTAGTCTCGCCTTTGCCCCAAGATAAAAGTGTAGGACCAAGGCCAAGAGTGAATTCGTTAACTTTCACATTGCACTTTTTGGCAACAAGAAAATGTCCAAGCTCATGAAATATAATTATAAAACTAAAAATCAAAATAGCTATGATTATTTTCATTAATTCCACCTGCTCTCAATATAATCATAAGTCATCTGTTCTGTTTCAAGCACCTGCTCAATAGTAGGATTTTGAATAAAGTCTACATTCATCATTGCCTCAGAAACAATCTCTGGAATCTCAAGAAACTTAATTTTATTCTTTAAGAATTTGGCAACTGCTCGCTCATTGGCTGCATTGTAGATTGTTGGCACGTTGCCGCCTGCATCCATTGCATCAAAAGCAAGAGCCAATCCATAGAATGTCTCTAAATCTGGCTTTTCAAAAGTAAGTGTACTAACCTTAAACAAATCTAAAGGCTCTGCATAAAGAGTCTTGCGATTTGGATAAAACAAAGCATATAAAATTGGAAGTCTCATGTCTGGAGTGCCCATTTGACCAATGATTGCTCCATCCATAAACTCAACTGCAGAATGAAGGATACTCTGTGGATGAACCACAACCTCAATCTGATTTAAATTAACACCAAATAGCCACTTGGCTTCCATAACTTCAAGGCCCTTGTTAATCATGGTTGCTGAATCGATAGTAATCTTGGCGCCCATTGACCAATTAGGATGCTTTAGAGCATCCTCAAGGGTAACATTCTCAAGCTCCTCATAAGTCTTTCCTCTGAATGGACCACCTGAAGCTGTAAGAAGAATCTTGGAAATCTGGTTGTGTCTCTCACCATTAAGAGACTGAAAAATGGCACTATGCTCACTATCAACAGGAAGAATTAAAACTCCCTTTTCCTTAGCAAGAGGCATGATAATATGACCTGCTGTAACCAAAGTCTCCTTGTTGGCAAGAGCAATATTCTTACCAGCATTAATGGCTGCAATTGTTGGCTGAACACCAATCATACCTACAATGGCAGTTACAACTGTATCAGCCTCATCACAGGTAGCAACAGCCTTTAGACCATCCATTCCAAATAAAACTTGTATATTTAAATCCGCAATACGAGTCTTTAAATCCTTGGCTAAATCCTCAGTGCCAACTGATACAACAGAAGGACTGTATTTACGAATTTGTTTTTCAAATAAACCTAGGTTGGAACCACATGACATGGCTACAACCTGCAAATCTTCTGAATTTTGAGAAACAATGTCCAATGTCTGGGTTCCTATAGAACCTGTAGAACCTAAAATTGAAATCTTTTGTGACATTTGAATCATCTCCTAATAATTTATTACGAAAAATAGCTAGCTAAAAAATAAATAATTGGCGCTGTAATAATAATACTATCAAATCTATCTAAAACGCCACCATGACCTGGAATAAGCTTTCCATAGTCTTTTATTTCAAAGTTTCGCTTTATAGCTGATGCAGCCAAATCTCCAACCATAGAAATAAGAGCGCCAACAGCTGCAATGCAAATAAGTGGTAACATCTGTAAATCATTTACGTTGAAAACCTTAGATATAGCAAATACGTATAATGCTGTAAGCAAGCATGCTCCTACAACACCACCGACAGCTCCTTCAACTGACTTCTTTGGAGAAAGAATAGGCGACATCTTGTGTTTACCAAATAACACACCTACACAGTAAGCGCAGGTATCACATCCCCAAGAGCACAGGAAAATAAGCCATACAATAAATTGTCCCTTTGGAAGCATTCTTGTCTGATAGAGACATGAAAGCATAACACCTACATAGAACAAGCCAAAGAAAGTTGCCATAATCTGATGGCTGTGATACTTAGGGTATCCAAAAACAAATACAGCAAGAAGTAAAATCAAAAATGCAATTACAATAACCATCTTGTCCTGACAAAAATCTAATCGTAAATCTAAGTAGTAGGTGATACAGGCTATATATCCAAGAATGCCTGGCAACTGCTTTTCCACTTTGAATATACGATAAAGCTCATACATGCCTATAAGTGATAACAAAAGCATCACTCCAAGAAGCAAATCACCTCCTGTAATAATAAACAAAAGAGCTAACGCTACAAGTACAATTCCGCTGATTAATCTGGTAACAAACATAATTCTTCCTTTCTAAATACCACCAAAACGACGATTTCTCTTGTCGTATTCCTCGATAGCCTTCTTTAACTCCTCAGGTGTGAAATCAGGCCATGGAACTGGTGTAAAGTAAAACTCTGCATAGGCTAACTGCCAAAGTAGGTAATTGGATAATCTTTGCTCTCCAGATGTGCGAATCATAAGGTCTGGATCTGGAATATCCTTTGTATCTAAATAACCAGAGAAAAGCTCTTCGTTAATATCATCTACGGAAAGCTTGTCTGATTTAATATCCGAAGCTAAATGTTTAATTGCTCTAGTCATCTCGTCACGACTGCCATAATTGATTGCAATAGTAAGTGTAAGACCTGTAAATTGTGAGGAATACTCTGTGAGCTCCTTTATGCTAGCCCTAAGCTTGTCATCAAGCTTAGATAAATCTCCAATAAATCTAACCTTAAGATTGTCCTTCTTGGCTGTCTTCATGCAAGTCTTGATGTACTCTCCTAAAAGCTTCATCAAAGCCTTAACCTCGTCAGCTGGTCTAGACCAATTCTCTGTAGAAAAAGCATACATAGTAACATATTTAACGCCCATCTCATTGGCTGCTCTACAGATAGTCTCTACGTTCTTGGCCCCAATTGTATGGCCATAAGTACGTGGCATTCCTTTGGCCGTAGCCCATCTTCCATTTCCATCAAGAATAATTGCAATATGTTCAGGTACGTTCATTACGCCTCCAAATAAATATCAAATAATGAAACAGGGCACTATTCGTGCCCCGTAAATAAAATCTTTCCAACTATATTTAAACTAGACTGTAAGTATTTCCTTTGTCTTAGCCTCGACAGCTTTGTCAACATCTGCGATGAATCTGTCAGTCATCTTTTGGCACTTATCTTCAAGATCCTTGATTTCATCCTCAGAAACGCCTTCATCCTTAGCGTGCTTCTTGATTGCATCAATAGCATCTCTTCTGATGTTGCGGATAGCTACCTTAGCATCCTCGCCGTGCTTCTTAACATCCTTTGCGATTTCCTTACGACGCTCCTCTGTGAGCTCTGGGAAAACAAGACGAACAAGCTTGCCATCATTAGTAGGATTGATTCCGATATCAGAAAGGTTAATAGCCTTTTCGATTTCTTTAACCAAAGAAGGCTCCCATGGCTGAATCTGAATTAATCTTGGCTCTGGAACTGAAATGTTAGCAACCTGCTGTAATGGAGTAGGTGCCCCATAGTAATCAACAGTAACCTTGTCAAGGATATGAGGATTAGCTCTACCTGCACGAATTGTTGTAAATTCGCTTTCAAGATTGTTGTAACTCTTTGTCATTTTCTCTTCGTAAACTGATAGTATATTGTCCATTAATCCTCCTTATACAGTAACCACTGTACCATTAAATTTTCCTGAAATAGCTTTTACTATTGAATTCTCCTCGTTTAAAGAGAATACATACATAGGCATCTTTTGCTCCATAGCAATAATTGACGCTGTAAGATCAACTACTTGAAGCTTCTTATCAAGCACTTCCTGAATGCTAATCTCGTCGTAACGCTTGGCATCAGGATTCTTAGCTGGGTCGCTATCATATACGCCGTCGATAGACTTAGCAAGTAAGATAACGTCTGCCTCAATCTCAACAGCTCTAAGAACTGTAGCTGTATCTGTTGAGAAATATGGATGACCTGTACCACCTGCAAAGAATACAACCATGTTCTTGCTGAAGTACTTGTTGGCTCTATCCTTAGAATAAAGCTTTGAACAGTTGCCACACTCAAATGGTGTAAGAACGGCTGTCATCATACCAGCGGCTCTAAAAATCTCAGAAACATAAATGCAGTTCATAACTGTAGCCAGCATGCCAATCTGATCTGCCTTAGTTCTGTCGATGTTTTCCGAAGAACGACCTCTCCAGAAATTGCCACCACCAATTACAACGCCTACCTGCACACCATCATCCACAAGCTTCTTAACCTGCTTGGCAACCATCATGCAAGTATCCTCGTCAAAACCAAACCCCTTGTTGCCTGAAAGTGCTTCTCCACTAAGCTTAAGTAATACTCTTTTCATTTAAAACCTCTATGAATCTATTATTTGTTAAGCGAAAACGCTGTTAACATCTACATCAGAGTAACTCTGTGAGCAGAATCCTTCGATAACTGCACCATTGTTAATCTGTACTGAACGAGACTTAATATTGCCCATAACAACTGCTGATGTATCAACAACAACTGGACCGTTAACATCGATATCACCCTTTACAGCACCTGCGATAACTGCAGATGTAGCTGTAATGTTACCAATGATAACTGAGCCAACGCCAACCTTAGCTGTACCTGTAGTAACAACCTCGCCCTCAATCTTTGCTGCGTCAGCAAAGAACTCAGCTGATGATGAATTGCCGTTAACCTTACCAGTAACAACAAGCTTGCCGTTACATGTTACATCACCATTAATCTCCCCTTGTACTTCAATTGAACCCACAGACTCGATATTACCAGTTACCTTCATGCCACCAGTGATAACTGCATTCTCATCTGAAGCTGTAGCTCTGCTATCAGCTGCACTTCCCATAACATCCATCGTATTCGATGCCTCCCTCTTTGATTCTTTTTTGCTCTCTGAGAAAAATGACTTCTTCTCTTCCTTTGGCTCCTCAACTGGAACCTCCACCTCAACTGTAACAGTAGGTGCTTCTGCTTCAACCTTCTTAGAAACCTGCTCAAGAAGTCCGTCAAGCTTGTTAAGCTCTGACTCAACGTCAATATCACCATCAAGTGTATTGACCATAACCTCCTCTGAAGCAGTCTCTTCCCCACCAGGTACTAGCTCATTGACTGCATCGTTAAAATCCTCTTTGAAATCCTTAAAAAAGCCCATTACAATTCCTCCATAACATATTTATTATTGAACAACACAAGTGTGATGTATCACGGTTGTTTCATCTGTGATTGGTAAAATCATAGCCTCCGATTGCTGCAAAGCCTCTATCAAATTTGGTAGTGCTTCTACTGTTGCATCCTTGTTGGATGCATCATGCATCAATATTACAGACGTCTTGTATTTTACCACATTCTTCATTACATTATCAACAATTTCGTCGCTGCTGAAGGCCGCCGGAGTGGCATCTCCGACGTCTACATTCCAGTCATAATATTTGACATTTTGACTGTTAAGATAGTCTACAAAAACAGACATACTTGTGTTGCATAATGAATTACTACTTCCGCCTGGGAAACGATAAAACTTAGAATCCACACCAGTGGTGTCAAAAATCAATTGATGTATCCTTTGATAATCATTGACAAAGGCATCAGAAGAGCTGTATATTTCGGAATATTTGTGACTGTAGGAGTGCATACCAATAGTATGGCCCTCATCTACGATGCGCTTGTACTGGGGCCCATAGGTCTCAATATCCTGTCCTACAACAAAGAATGTAGCCTTGACATTATAATCGTCCAATATATCAAGGATTCTGTCTGTATTGGCGCTTGGACCATCATCAAATGTAAGATAAACGAAAGGAATCTCTCCTTCTTCAAGAAGGTTTTCCGTATTGTCCACCTGATAAATGCTATCAAGATAGGTGTCGTCAACCATCTCTACTGACTCATCCACATCTGTTGATACCGCAACCTTAGCAGACAAAGCGTCCAGCTGCCTCTGAAGTGAAACAACCTCATAACAGAGGAATGTCATCACAAACAAAGTTACCAACATAAAAACAGCGATTGTAGTAATAATAAATCGCTTCATCCGAGCAACTCTCTTGCGCTTAGCCCGTTGTCTCTCTACTCCCTCATTATAACCCACTATAAAAGCCCTCCCCTTTTAAAGTTATAATAATTTTAGCACATTAAAACACCAATATAAAGTATTAATGCTTAAAAGAAAGTACCAAATGTAGAGGATTATATTTAATAAAAAAAGGGGGGATTTATTTATCCCCTCTAAATTAATCGTACCTTGCTCTTTTTAGCACTATATATATTATTTTCCAAGTTATTATTTCTTGTATTTGTAAACACCTTACTTTTATATAAATTAGTACTATTATATATATTATTAGATTCATTACTATGTTGTTTATAAAATAATAAGTCGTCACTATTTGATTGAATTTGAGGTACTGCTATAACTTGTCCTGCAGATGGTGGCTCTTTATCAAATTTGCGATATGAATCCTCCTTATAATCATGGTTTTGTTGTGCTAAAAGCCTTTTATATTCTTTTTCTATTTTTTGTATAGCAAATTCATTTGACAAATATTGTCCCTGATCATGTAAATGGATTCGTAATGCTACTAATGCAAAAAAATTATATCTATTTTCACTACCATGGTATCTGTCAACATAATTTAAACTATTCCAACGTTCATCATCTGTTCTATTCATATCAGCAGCAATTTTAGCATGTCTTTTTACATCTTTTGATGCCCGCTTTAACAATCCGTTCAAATAGTTAATCGACTCATTCATTCTTTCCTGAAGTAGTACTCTATTATTATAAAGCATATCTAAAACTTCTTTATATTCCTTTACAATATCTTTCATATTTTTTACCTCCTTTTTTTGGGGCCCCTCTAATTACTATTCAAAAAAATTTTTTATTTTTTTCCAAATTCTAAATATTTTTCAAACTTTTCTCGCCACAAAAAAAGACAGCCGCCAAAACGACTGTCTAAAAATTCATTTTATTTAATTATACGGGACTAGGCATTCATCTGAGCTGCAACCTCAGCTGCGAAGTCTTCGTTCTTCTTCTCAAGGCCTTCACCTGTCTCGAAACGAACAAACTTCTTAACTGAAAGTGTAGAACCTGTCTCCTTAGAAACCTGCTCTAAGTACTTAGCAACTGTCTGCTTGCCATCCTCAGCCTTAACGTAAACCTGATCTAAGAGACAGATTTCCTTAAGCTCTTTAGATACACGACCTTCGATCATGCCATTGATAACCTTCTCAGGCTTCTGTGACTCCTTAGGATCGTTCATGATCTGAGCAAGAAGGATTTCCTTCTCGTGAGCGATGTATTCAGCTGAAACTTCATCACGGCTAACATACTTAGGATTAAGCGCTGCAATCTGCATAGCAAGATTTGTAGCTGCTTCCTTAGATGCATCAGATGCCTCGCCAGCCATCTCTACGATAACGCCGATACGTCCACCACCGTGTGTGTATGATACTACAAAACCATCTGTAGTAACCTTCTCGAATCTTCTAAGAGAAAGCTTCTCACCGATTGTAGCAACCATTTCTACGTGAATATCATTAACTGTCTTAGATGAGTCCTCAGCCCATGGCTGTGTTAAAAGCTCATCGATAGAGTTAACATTTGAATTGAGAATCTGCTTAGCAACCTTCTCAACATATGTCTGGAACTTTTCGTTCTTGGCAACGAAGTCTGTCTCAGAGTTAACCCCGAGAACAACTGCTGTGTTGCCTTCTACTACTACCTTGCAGATACCCTCTGCTGCGATACGAGATGCCTTCTTTTCAGCCTTAGCTGCACCGTTCTTGCGAAGAAGCTCGAAAGCTGCATCCATATCACCATCGCACTCAGCGAGTGCCTTTTTACAATCCATCATACCTGCGCCAGACTGCTCGCGAAGGTCCTTTACCATTGCTGCTGTAATAGCTGCCATATTCTTATGCCTCCTCTTCTGCTTCTGCAGCTGCTGATTCCTCAGCAACTTCGTTCATTTCACCCTGATTTGCCTCGATAACAGCATCTGCCATCTTTGCAACAATAAGCTTAACTGCACGGATAGCATCATCGTTACCAGGGATTACATAATCAAGTTCATCTGGATCACAGTTTGTATCGCAAACACCTACAAGTGGAATACCAAGTGCGTGTGCTTCCTGAACACAGATGTGCTCCTTCTTAGGATCAATAATAAAGATAGCATCTGGAACTCTGTTCATTTCCTTGATACCACCAAGTACCTTTGTAAGCTTCTCCTGCTCCTTCTTGAGCTGAGTAACTTCCTTCTTAGGAAGAAGATCAAATGTACCGTCTGCTTCCATCTTCTCGATTTCCTTAAGACGAGCAATTCTTGTCTGAACTGTCTTAAAGTTAGTAAGCATACCACCGAGCCATCTCTCGTTTACATAGAACATACCGCAACGCTCTGCCTCTGATGCGATAGCATCCTGAGCCTGCTTCTTAGTACCAACGAAAAGAATAGTACCACCCTGCTGAGCGATGTCAAAGATTACATCGTAAGCATCATCTACCATACCTACAGACTTCTGAAGGTCAATAATGTGGATACCGTTACGCTCTGTGTAGATATAAGGAGCCATCTTAGGGTTCCATCTACGTGTCTGATGTCCAAAGTGAACACCTGCCTCAAGTAACTGCTTCATTGAAATAACACTCATTTTAATACCTCCTGGTTTGTTTCTTCCGCATAATTCCTCCTGACAACCACCCGGCCTACGATAGGTTGGGAACCAATGTCAGTCCTTATGCGTGTATTTTCAACAGCCCTTAAAATTTATCACAATTTTCGAATAATTGCAATAGATTTTACTATTCCTCCTTAGGAGGAGTCGTTGTACGAGCCTCTTTATTGACTAATAAGGCAATTATGTCGTCATAACTGCTGTCTTGCTTCACATAAAATGTGCCAGACTGAATGCGGTTATCGACCCCAAGCTTGTTCATATATTCACTAAATCCGGCAGAGCTATCAATAAGACCAGCGTTATGCAATTCTGTTGCCACTGTCTCTGAGGTTGCCCCTGCCTTAATAGTAAATGGTACGTATGTTACAGTTGACTCCGAAGATTCACTCTTATCAACATCTGGTGCACTAGCCTCAGACTCTATTGCTTCCTCTAAAGTCATATCTTTATTGGCCTTATCTGCATTTTCATCAGAATCAACCTCAGCTGTCTTATCTATATTAGAATCTTCTTTAGATTCATCTGCCTTATCATCTGACTTTTTATCATCCTTGGCATCTTCTTTCATAACCATGCCAAGCTCAGTTGCTCTCTCTATTATTTCTGCATCAGTAAGTTCACGTTTTGCAAGTGCATCCTTGCCAAAATAAAAACTTATAGTTAAAAGAAGTGTTGCTAGGGTAACACCAATTCCCAAACCTCGCAAATAATATTTTAATCTCATTATTTGCCCTCCTGATATAATCCAAGAACAAACTTAACTTCCCCTAATCCTCTGCCAAGCTTTTTGGCAATCTCAACCTCAGATAATCCCTCATCATGCAATGTAAGGATTTCCATGTTGTCGTTTTGCCTGTTTGCAGATGGATTTTCATCATTAAACTTTTCTGCCAAAGCCTCTGTAAAGGAAACCTGCTTAGCCTCTGGCTTTTCCTTTTCTGCCTCAAGCAAGCTCTTTTCCTGCTCGATTTCCTTCATCTGCTCTACAAGCTCTAACTCCTTATCTCTAAGTAAATCAAGCTTTTTAGCAATAGATGAATCCAAAGCCACAAGAGTATCCTCAAGTTCAGATAGCTTCTTGGTCATCTCAACTGTATCCTTTTGCTTTTCATTAAGCATGGAATACATAAATGTAACCTCTTTGTGGGACTTGTCTACAGACTCGAGAACCGTATCAGAATACTCGGAAATCTGGAGAATCTTTTCATTAGTCTCCTTGTCTGTACGCCTGTCCACCTCGTCCATGGCTTCATCGATAGTAGCAGAAAGTTTATCTTCCATCTCCACCTTGGCATCAGACATCTTGTCCTTTATGATTTCCTCGATTTGTTCTCTTGTAAGCTTCTGAAGATTGTCCTTATCTTTACCAGATAGCTTTTCAGACACAAAAAAACTCCCAATGCATAGGCAAAGCCCAGCGATTAGGAGCACAATTTCAAGTATAGTCATTATAGTCTCCCTCTTATACTCTCATATCGAAACTAGTGGCCGGCTTTTGCGAAATCTTGCCGTCAACTTCAGACTTTTCAGCCTTCTTTTCAGGTTTAGTATTCTTTTTAGCTTGGCCTTTATTTCCTTCGTAGCCCTTGCCACTGCCCTCGCGGTCATACCTATTCTCACCCTGCTCGGCCTTATTCAAGTCGTTAACCTGCTTGGCCTCGTGTTCCTTTTGCCTATCCACCTCGTGTGTAAGCAATTCCTGCTGGAAGGTGGATTTCTGTTCTTCCTGAGCTTGAGTATGACTGACTTCATTGGTATTTTGTATCATACCGTTAAAATTAATAGGACTGATTGACATAACATTCCCTCCCGGAAAACACTATACAATAGTTACTTTGTTAATAAGCCCATATAATCACCAAGGACATTACGCATCTTTTGAAGAGCCTTTGTGTGAAGCTGAGATACACGAGACTCCGAAACCTCTAAAGCTGCACTAATTTCCTTTAAAGTCATATCCTCATAATAATATAAAAGAATAACTTGTTTTTCTTTTTCTGTAAGCTTGTCCAAAGCCTCTTGAAGCTTTTGGGACAATTCCTGCTTTGCAATATTGTCTTCTGGTTGGATGAAGTGGGAATTGTGCTCTGCCTCCATGACTGGCTCGTTTCCTGCTTCAACAAATTCATTAAGGGACACAACATTAGTAACGTTAAGCTGTGACTGCCATTTCAAGAACTCGTCAGAAGAAATATTTAATTCTGCGGCAATATCCTCATCAGATGCACTGTGACCTGTACGGGCCTCTATAGTTTTGATAGCATCGTCTATCATTCTTTGACGCTGTCTAATGGTTCTAGGAATCCAATCCATCTTGCGGATTTGATCTAATATAGAACCTCTGATACGAAGACTAGCATAAGTTTCAAACTTAACATCTTTAGCTAAATCAAATTTATCAATCGCATCAATGAGACCAAAGATACCATAGCTGCACAAGTCCTCATACTCCACCGTATTTCCTAGGTACATGCAGAGTCGACCAGCTACAATCTTAACAAGTGGTGCATATTCAAGAATTAATTGCTCCCTAAGCTCTGGATTAGGCGAGACCTTATATTTATCCCAAAGCTTTTCCTTGTCACCTGCTTTCATTTATGCCCCCTTTAGTAAGTTAGAACCTGACATCCTATTCAGATTCCTGCAAGTTTTCTGAAGAAATATCTTCAATTGCTTGGTCACTGTCCTCTATTGTGGCAGTGTCTTCAAGCTCAGCATCAATCGATACTGCTGGTTCTAAAGTTTTGAACGCATAATCCAAAATCATTTTTATTATTGTTCCCATTACAAGGAAAATAACAACAACAATTAAAAGTCTGCTGACAAATGTGGAAAAATCAACCTTCTGCACTATTGATATAACGCAGGAAATAAATGCTGCAGCTAATGTGATTATGACTGGCACTGGTTTAGTATTAATTTTCATCAGCTCCTCCATAGCATTACATATAAATACATTTTAAAGAATTTTAACTTCCTTGCCAACAGCTTTTATGTAATATTCCCCAGTTTCACTATAAAGTTCAACTGTACGACCATAGTTAAGTCCACAATCTTCAGCCAAAAGTCTAATTCCAAGTTCTTTTAATTTTGCACGGCTTGCTTCTGCATTGCGCTCACCAACGTTTATGCTAGCTGAACTTCCGTCAGGCATCTCAAACATTTTGGCACCGCCAGCTATCTTTGCAACCATCCTAGCCTTATTTGCACCGGCAGCAATCATGTCCTCAAAAAGCTTTTGGATACCGGTATCTGCAAACTTTGCCAAGTTAGAATTGTTACGTATTTGGGTGCTATCTGGCAACATTATGTGAGCCAATCCGCTTATTTTAGTAGAAGGATCATAAATCGCAATTCCTATACACGAACCTAGACCAATTGTAGTAAGTGCATCAGGAGCTTTGCAAACTTTAAGATCAGCCATGCCTACTTTAATCATCTGCCCCATACTATCACTCTCCTTAAATTGGTACACCAAGCGCTGTTAATATCTTTGCGTATGAATCCTCCTCTGGCATAAGGATAAAATATCCATTAATGCCTAAATCATCTGAAAACTTTGTATTAATCATCAAAGCATTATCGCCAAAAATACCAAACTGAACAGCTGGGACAGAAAGAATAGCCGCAGCCATATCCACCGCAACAAAAGGTACGGATGGTACAATTGTCAAATTGGTCAGTCCCGATAGTGCCGATAGATATGACCCGGCGATAATATTACCAATCTCTTTGATGGCTGATAAGTCCATTTCATCGAATGGTTCATTATAGTTATCATCTCGCATCATAAGTCGGTTTACTATGCGATGAGCCGAGTGTGTGTCCATCAGAAACATCATAGAGCCGTCAATATCAGCCTCTACGCCTAGCATGATGCCAACTATGACATCATCCTCTGCACCAATTGCTGAACCAAGCTCCTCTACAGGTAAAAAACATACCTCCGGAACACTCATGTCCATTCTAAGACCAAGCATATTGGCGATGGCAGTTGTTGCATTGCCAGCGCCAATATTGCCAATTTCCTTGAGGACATCAAAATATTTCTCATTAACCTCATTAAGTGTGAGCATTGTTACCTCCCTTTAAGAAGCCTCATTCTCTCCTATGATAGAACTAATTTCAAAAATTGAAATAAGCTCATCGCCGTTAGTACCAACGCCACAGATGAAAGAATTCTTGCTTTTTAATGTTGATGTAGGTTCTTCAATATCATCCTCAGATAATGAAAGAACTTCTTTTACTTCATCAACGATGACACCCATTAAGCCACCTTGATCAAGCTTGAGAATAATGATTCTTGAAGCATCTGTAAATTCATCATCATCAAGATTCATTCTTCTACGAAGGCTCATTACAGGAACAACCTCACCACGTAGATTGATAACTCCACGATAATACTGAGGTGCCTTTGGAACTCTTGTTATTTTACTCATACGAACAATATTATCGATATAGGAAATGTCGATACCATAATGCTCGCCACCAATTTTAACTACGATGTATTGTTTCTTTTCTTTTTCAACAACATCTACAACAGCAATATCTGACATGGTTTCACCTCCTGTTAAATGACAGCATTGACATCAAGAATCATAGCAATTTCGCCATCACCAAGGATAGTCGCACCGCTGATAATCTTGTTGTTGTCAAGCTTACCAAGTGACTTAATAACGATTTCAAGCTGTCCAATAAGGTTGTCTACGATAATACCGCCAAGAGTATCACCCTTCTTGCAGATAACAACTGTCATTGTATCCTCAACCTCTTCCTTAGGCTCAAAATCAAGAATCTTGTCCAGACGGATAAGAGGAATAACCTGACCTCTAAGGTGGATAACCTCTTTAGATTCTACGTATTTAATGTCAGAAACTGGTATATTTTCAATGTTCATAATTGAAGCAAGAGCGATAGCATATTTCTCGTCTCTAATTTCAACCATGAGAGCCTGAATAATAGCAAGTGTAAGTGGAAGTCTTACAGTAAATGTAGAGCCTTCGCCCATTACTGACTTAACTTCAACGTCACCGCCTAATGCCTCGATATTAGACTTAACTACATCAAGACCAACGCCTCGACCAGAGATATCTGTAATCTGTTTTGCCATTGAGAATGAAGGCATGAACAGGAAGTTGATAATCTCTTTCTGAGAAAGGTTGTCAGCCTCTTCAGGTGTTACAAGACCTCTTTCGATGGCCTTTTCCTTAACCTTTTCTGTGTTAATACCACCACCATCATCTCCTACTTCGATGATGACGTTGTTGCCCTCTTGGAAAGCATTAAGGAAAATTGTACCTGTTTCAGGCTTTCCAGCTGCACGTCTTTCTTCAGGAGACTCGATACCGTGGTCAGCAGAGTTACGGAGCAAGTGCTGAAGTGGATCACCTAACTGATCAACAACAGTACGGTCAAGCTCTGTATCCTCACCAGTCATATCAAGGTCCATAGGCTTATTAAGCTTACGGCTTAAATCTCTAATCATTCGAGGGAACTTAGCAACTACTGATTCGATAGGAACCATTCGAACCTTCATAACTGATTCGTGAAGGTTGGTTGTAATTCTCTCGAGGTATTCAATATTCTCATGTAATGTCTGACCATCGATTTCAGAACCATTACTCTGAGAAGCAAGTGAATTCTTTGCAATAATAAGCTCGGATACCTGATTCATCAATGCATCAAGCTTTTCAATATCTACACGAATCGTACGTGAAGTAACAGGCTTATTAGCAGGCTGTGTTGTCTTGCCGCCGGCTGTCTTTGCTGCTGGTGCAGGTGCTGCCCCTGCTGCTGGTGCAGGTGCTGCAGGAGCCTGAGCTGCTGGTGCTGCCTCTGGTGAAGGTGCTGCTGCCTCTTCCTTCTTTTCGTACATATCAGGTGTAACCTTGTCGGCTTCAACTGAGTCGATTTCAGAAACAGATTTAACTGCCTCAACAATTGGTGCAAGATCTGATTCTGTAGATAATATAAATGAAAAATCGTATTCGAATTTCTCATCCTCGATATCTGAAGAGCTTGGGTCAAATGCTAAGATTCCACCAAATTCCTCAACAGCCTTAAATACAAGGAAAGCTCTTGCTGCCTTAAGCAAGCACTCCTTGTTAATATGAATAGTAAAACCATAGAGCTGCTTTTCAGCTTTAAGCTTATCTACAATCTCTGGTTCAAGTTTCATCTTTCTAAATAAAGGTAACTCACCAGCCTCCTGTGCAGGTGCTGAAGCCTCTGCTGCTGGTGCTGCTTCTGCTTCAGCCGCTGGAGCCTCCGCTGGTGCTGCCTCTGCTGGTGCATCAGCCCCGCCATCAGCCTTGTTAAGGTAATCATTTAAAAGCTTAATCAGGGCTTCGTTCTCTTCTGTACCTTCGTTTGAAGTAGCCTTAACTGTATCAAGATA
>Ga0129307_1001005_pt1 | contig 35303 bp, 41 predicted proteins | sample P1105metagenome_FD_94437 | JGI IMG/M metagenome (GOLD analysis project Ga0129307, IMG submission 94437) | Capybara group fecal microbial communities from Wisconsin, USA - P1105 metagenome | ecosystem: Host-associated > Mammals > Digestive system > Large intestine > Fecal | place: USA: Wisconsin...
ACCCGTTCGCCACTAAGAACATTCCGAAGAAAGTTCTCCGTTCGACTTGCATGTGTTAAGCACGCCGCCAGCGTTCGTCCTGAGCCAGGATCAAACTCTCCAAAATAGGTATTTTGAAGAGCCGCTTGGCTCTTGAAAAACTAGCTTTGATTTTTTAACCTGGTTGTCATCCAGGTGACTCGATCTCATCACCGTAAAGGTGACTTGACCCGCACATCTGTCAACAATATTCAGTTTTCAGGGTTCTAACCTTGCTGTTTTGTAACAGCTTATTTATATTAACAAATCATTTGGAATTTGTCAACAACTTTTTTCTTTGTCGGTGAATTCCTCTGACTTGTCTGCTTCCTCAAAGAGAAAGCTTGTATATAATATCAAACCTTCCCTTTGCTGTCAACAGTTTTTTTCATCCAGGCGGCTAGTTTTGCATGAGGTCCTGCCAGCGGCACTTGGTCCCACTCTTCCGGGGAGAACCAGGCCCAGTCCGGACTTTCCTCCGGACAACACCCTTCAGTCATCTTCCAGGCGGTCATATGCCAGATTTGGTGGGTAAACACGTGCTTGTGGTGCCATAGTTCCTGTCCCGCCGCCGTCCCCAGCAGCTGTTCCAATCCCGCCCGGGCTCTGTCCGGATCCGGATCCAGTACCATGGGAAATTCCCACATGGACGCCAACATCCCCTTGGACGGCCGTTTGTGGAGCAGATACCGATTCTCCTGAAACACCAGGGCGCAGGCGGCTGCCAGTTCCTTCTGGACGGTTTTGGGCTTACGCACCGGCAGGATTTCCGTCTTATTCTCTTTCAGAGCCTGGCAGTCGTCTGTTAAGGGACATTCTCCGCACCGGGGATGTTTGGGGATACACACTTCTGCCCCTAAATCCATCATAGCTTCGTTGAAATCTCCCGGCCGGTTCCCGGGAACAGCCTCTTCTGCCAAGGCCGTGATGGTTTTCTTCCCTTTGGTCCCAGTAATATCTTCTTCCACTCCGTAAAGGCGGGCCAGCACCCGGAGCAGGTTCCCGTCCACGGCCGGGATTTTTTCTCCAAATGCCATGGACAGGATGGCCCCCACTGTATAAGCCCCGATGCCAGGCAGATTTCCCAGATCTTTCCGATTCCGGGGCAGATTGCCGTCCCATTCCGCCATAACCTGCCGGGCCGCTTTATGCAGATTCCGTGCCCGTCTGTAATACCCTAGGCCCTGCCAGGCCCGAAGCACCTTTTCTTCAGGAGCCTGAGCCAAATCTTTGATGGTAGGGAACTGTTCCATCCAGCGGCGGAAATATTCCCTGACGGTCTCTGTCCGTGTCTGCTGGAGCATGATTTCCGACACCCATACATGATAGGGATTCCGGGGATGGCTTTCCCGCCAAGGCAGTTCCCGCCGATTTTCGTCGAACCACGCCAGCAGCCTGGCGGGCCAGTTATTTTTTTCCATCCAGATGGACCTCCTGGAACAACGAGCGGAGTACATGGTCGCCGTCCACGTCAAAAAGGATCGTCCCCCTCAGCTGCTTTCCGCTGAGCAGCTGTGGCAGCCAGATCCGGTCTGCCTCCCACATCTCCTGATAGGGCAGTTCCTCCAGGAAAAACCAGCAGGGTTCCATTTCTTCTGACAGAACAGGGACGCCTTCCCATTTCCGGACGAAATAGACCATTCCGCCATGGGACCAGCTTCCATCAGAGGGCTGGTCAAAATACAGGTCGGCCATCAGTTCTAAGTCTTTGGGACATACCTGGATTCCGCTTTCCTCCCGCAGCTCCCGTACGGCACACTGCCGCATGGTCTCTCCCGGTTCGATTTTTCCCCCGAAGCCATTCCATTTCCCTACGCCCATGCCCCGGCGCTTCCGGCCCAGGAGCACCCTTCCGTTTTCGTCCAACAGGTAGACTAATGATGTATCCCTCATTTTGTCAGCACCGCTTCCACTAGGGCTTTCAGGAATCGGAATCGAGGTTCCAGGCTGCTGATTTCTCCATATTCTGTCACAGCATGCCCGTTCCCGCCGACAGGCCCCAGACCGTCCAGCGTAGGAATCCCCAGTGCAGAGGTAAAGTTTCCATCACTGCCGCCCCCGGCAGCCTGCCACTGGAAGGTGATTCCCTCTTTCCGTCCCACTTCTTCTGCCAGCCTGCAGAAAGCCAGGGATTTTTCAGTAGGCATCATAGGAGGCCGCGCCATCTTCCCTTCTACCTGTACTTTTACCCGAGGATCGAAAGGATGGGCTTCCAGGTCCCGGATAGCCTGCTCGATCCGTTCCCATTCGCTGACCTTTTCGATACGCACATCGATGACACACCGGCACTGGGCCGCCACCACATTGGCCGCGCTGCCGCCCTGGACCAGTCCGATATTGATGGTGGTCCCGGCTTCCCGATTCCCCAGCTCCATAATCTTTTCACCCCACCGGATGAATTCGTTGATGGCACTGGCGCCTTTATCCGGATTCACCCCTGCATGGGAAGCGATTCCCTGGAACGTAAGGGTAACCTTGCAGATGCCTTTCCGCTGGTTCACCAAGTCCCCATTAGGCCGGGCGCTTTCCATGATCAGGGCATGATCCGCCTTTTGGGCTTCCTGTTCGATGACGGGGCGGGAATAACGGGAACCGATTTCTTCATCGGGATTGAACAACAGGCAGATGCTGCCCTGGGCCTTTTCACAGCTGAGTGCTTCTGCCAGATACACCATGAACAGGTCTCCGCATTTCATATCTGCTGAACCAGGACCTTTGTAGTGGTTTCCGTCTATGGAAAAGGGCCGTTCTTCCACCGTCCCTATTGGAAAGACGGTATCCATATGGCCCAGGAGGATCACGTCATAATGGTCAGGATTCCCCCAGACAGCTTTCAGACAGGGCCCCACAGCCTTTCCTACAGGGATCAGTTCTGTTTTCCAGCCTGCCTGATCCAGCCGCTGCCGGAGCCATGCTGCCACTCGGGCCGTCCCTTCCGGAAAGGTACTGAAAGAATCCATATTGACCAAGGTTTCCAGGTCTTTTAAATAATTTTCAACTGCAAAAGCCATAATGTTCCCTCCTTTTGCCGATCAAAGAACCGATGTTCTGGATTCCTTTTATTATACAGGAAAAAGATAGATTTTTCCTGCTGAAGATGCAGAGAAGGCTGTGAAAGGCACCTTCCGTTTTTATCGGAAATCCCTTCACAGCCTTTTTCTCATTGCGTAAGTTTCTCCACCACCCACATCAGCCCGGCCACGATCAAAATAAAGAGCAGCAGGGCCCGTGACCGGTCTTTGATATCGAAACGGGTCTTGGGACGATGGAGGAATTCCAGAAATCCTCTCCATTTCTGCCGGAGAGTGGGCTTTGGCGCTTCATTCATAACGCAGGGCGTCGATGGGGTCCAAGAGCGCTGCCTTTTTGGCCGGATACAGGCCAAAGAACAGACCGATGCCCACAGAGAACACCACGGAAATAATAGTAGCCAGTACAGAGACCACAATGGGCCAGCCGATGATCTTTGCGGCGATCACAGAAATCACCGTCCCCAGGATCATCCCCGTGGTGCCCCCGGTGACCCCGATCACCATGGATTCCACCAGGAACTGGAGCAGGATGTCATGATAGGTGGCACCTAAAGCTTTTCGAATCCCGATTTCCCTTGTCCGTTCCGTCACCGAGACCAGCATGATGTTCATGATGCCGATGCCCCCTACCAGCAGACTGATCCCGGCCACAATGGCCAGCAGCAGGGTAATAGACCCGGTAGTCTCCTGGGCGGTCTTGATGATTTCCGTCAGATCCCGGACGGAGAAGTCGTCATCCGTCCCTGCCTTGATCTTGTGCCGGATCCGGAGCAGAGTCACCACATCGGACTGGACCTGGGACACGGTATTTTCGTTTTCGCACTGGATGGTGATGTTCCGGATGTAGGTGAGCCCCATGAGCCGCTGCATGGCGGTGGTCAAAGGGACGAATACAATATCATCCTGGTCCTGCCCCATGGCGGACTGTCCCTTGGAAGCTAGGACGCCGATCACCGTAAAGGGAGCTTTGTTAATCCGCATGATCTGTCCCACGGCATTTCCGTCCGGGAACAGGGTGTCCGCCACGGTCTTCCCGATGACACAGACCCGCTGCCGGCTATTCATGTCCCGCTGGCTGTACATCCGTCCCTGTTCGATGGAATAGCTCCGGATGGACAGGATATTGGGAGTGACCCCTTGGACCTGGGAGGTCCAGTTCTGGTTCCCGGCTACCAGCTGGTAGCTGTTCTGGACTCCAGGTGCCACATATTTGATGCCCTCCACATTTTTCTCGATGGCTTTGGCATCCTCATAAGTCAGTTTAGCCCCGCTGCCGCTGGCGATTCTCTGACCATTGGCCGTCCGGCCGCCGCTCATGACGATCAGCAGGTTGCTACCCATGCTGGAAATATTTTCTTTGACCTTTTCCTGCATCCCCAGGCCCAGGGACACCATGGCGATCACAGCGCCCACACCGATGATGATGCCCAGCATGGTCAGGAAGGTCCGGATCTTGTTGGCCAGCATCCCTTCAAAGGCCATTTTCACACATTCTCTAAACAACCACCTGGCCTCCTCCCTCTTTTTCTTCCGTCAAACGACCGTCCCGCATCACCAGGATCCGCTGGGTCATGGCCGCCAGTTCCGGTTCATGGGTGACCATGATCACCGTTTTCCCCTCCTGGTTCAGCTTCTCGAAGATGTCGATGATTTCCAGGGTAGACTTGGTGTCCAGGTTCCCAGTGGGTTCGTCAGCCATGATGATGGCCGGATTGTTGATGAGAGCCCGGGCAATGGCCACCCGCTGCCGCTGGCCCCCGGACATTTCATTGGGCTTGTGATACATCCGGGTCCCCAGCCCCACATCGGTCAGGGCCCGTTCCGCCCGTTTCGTCCGCTCTTCCAGGTTCACCCCGGCGTAAATCAGGGGCAGGGCCACGTTTTCCACCGCCGTCAGCCGGCTCAGCAGGTTGAAGCTCTGAAACACGAACCCGATCCGCCGGTTCCGGGTCCGGGCCAGTTCATCGTCCGTATAATTAGCGATGTTCTTCCCTTCCAGGAAGTATTCCCCGGAGGTGGGCCGGTCCAGACAGCCTAAGATATTCATCATGGTGGATTTCCCGCTGCCGGAAGGCCCCACGATGGAAGTGAATTTTCCCTGTTCGAAATTCACCGTCACATGGTTCAGGGCATAGACGATGGTATCTCCCATCTGGTAGCTTTTTACGATATCTTTCAGTTCGATGACGTTCATGGCTTGGTCCCTCCCATCCTTAGATCGGAGGCCCCATCCGTCTATTAGTATTGCCCGTAGCTTTCGTGGTCTTCACCACCAGTTCCTCGCCCGGCTGGAGATCGCCCTGGACAGCCACCCGGTCTTCCCCTGTGAGCAGCACTTTGACAGGGACTTTCCGCGTCGTATTCGTGTCTTTGTCATAGACCAGCACGTACTTTTCCCCATTTTCCGTATGGATACACTTGTTGGATACGGTCAGGGCACCCTGGATTTCATCCACAATCACATTGGCCCGGGCGGTCATGGTAGGCAGCAGCTTCCCTTCGGAATTTTCCACATCCACATAGCAGGTATAGTAGTTTACGTTGTTGGTAGTGGTGGCACTGCGGCCGATCAAAGTAATGACGCCTTTGAAAGTTTCGTTGGGATAGGCATCCACGGTGAATTCCACGGTCTGGCCCTGTTTGATCTGGCCGATATCCGATTCATCCACCATCAGGTAGATCTGCATCTTGTCCAGGTTGGCCACACTCATCAATACCTGCGGTGTGGAAATACCGGAGGATACGGTCTGCCCCACCGGGGTAGGCTTGCCGATCACATAGCCGTCAATGGGCGTGCTGATCACCGTATCGTTTACATTGGATGTGGCCTGTTCGTATTCAGCCTTGGCCACCCGGTAATTGGCCTCTGCGGTATCGAATACGCTCTGGGCAATGGCCCCCTGCTCCAGCAGGGCCTGGTCCCGTTCGTACGTGGCCTGTTTGTCCACCAGGGCTGCCCGTTTCATTTCCTGGGTAGCCTTCAGGGATGTATCATCCAGTTTCACCAGGGCCTGCCCGGCGGTCACATGTTGGTTTTCTGTCACATAGACCTGGACGATACGCCCGGTGATTTTGGAGTTGATATCTACGTTGTCCAGGGCTTTCAGAGCCCCGGTAGCGGAAATGGTCTTCCGCAGATCCCCCCGCTGCACTGCATCGGTCCGAGTAGCTGCCACAGCCTCCTGGGTCTTTTTCACCTGATAGTATTTGTAGCCGCCGGCCCCGCCGGCAATCAGGACCGCCAGGACAATCAGCAGCACTTTATGTTTCTGCACGATGTTCACGCTGTCTTCCCTCCATCATCTTCCTGCTGCAGCAGGAAAAATACGGATGTACAGAGAATGGTCTCTCCCTACATCCGTTCCCTCATTCTCTTATCATTGGAATGATTGTAATCAAGAAAAATGAACTCTCCATGAAAAGACTCTAAACAACTTTGTAATTTTACCTGTCCCGTCACTTCCGCACCTGGCCATTGCCATTGACCAGGTATTTGGTGGTGGTCAGTTCCGGCAGGGCCATAGGTCCTCTGGCATGGAGTTTCTGGGTACTGATACCGATTTCCGCTCCGAAGCCAAATTCAAACCCATCGGTGAACCGGGTGGACGCATTCACATAGACGGCCGCTGCATCTACCAGCTGCTGAAATTTCCGAGCATTTTCATAGTTGTCCGTCACAATAGCTTCCGAATGGCCGGTGCTGTACCGGCGGATATGGGCCACCGCTTCTTCCAAGCTGTCCACCACTTTTACGGAAAGACGCAGATCCCCATATTCCGTGGCCCAGTCCTCTTCCGTAGCCGGCTGCACATCACAGCTGTAGCTTTGGGTCCTGGCATCCCCCAGGATGGTCACATGGGCTTTTTTATAAGCATCCAACATAGCCGGCAGGAACGCATCTGCGATATCTTTGTGGACCAGCAGTGTTTCCATGGCATTGCAGGTAGACGGCCGGTTCACCTTGGCATTCATGGCGATGTCCACCGCCATGGGCACATTGGCATAGGCATCCACATAGGTATGGCAGACCCCGGCACCGGTTTCGATCACCGGCACGGAAGCATTGTGGACCACATTCTTGATGAGGCCGGCTCCGCCTCGGGGGATCACTACATCTACCAGCCCTTCCAGATGGATCAGTTCGTCCACCGCAGCCCGGTCCGGCACATTGACGAACTGGACAGCCCCCTGGGGCAGGCCAGCCTTCTCTCCGTAAGCAATCAGTACATCGCTGACCGCCTTGTTGGAATGGAGAGCTTCCCGTCCCCCTTTCAGGATCACGGCGTTCCCGCTTTTCATGCACAGAGCAATGGCATCAGCGGTCACGTTGGGACGGGCTTCATAGATGATGCCGATGACGCCCAGCGGCACGGAGATTTTCGTGATGGTCAGTCCGTTGGGCAAGTTGGCCCCGCTGAGGATCCGCCCCACCGGATCCGGGAGCCCGGCCACCTGGCGGATGCCTTCGGCCATTTGGGCAATCCGGTCATGGGTCAGCAGCAGACGGTCCAGGAGAGAATTCCGGAGACCGTTTTTCCGGCCTTCTTCCATATCCACGGCGTTGGCTTCCAGGATGGTTTTTTCTTCCGCCAGGAGTCCATCTGCCATGCTTTCCAGGATTTCATTCTTCACACGGGTATTCAGGATGCCCAGTTCCAGAGAAGCTCTTTTAGCCGCTTCTCCCTGGGTCCGTACCATTCCCACTTCGTACATGGTTTCCGCCCCCTTACAGCACCACCAGGTTGTCCCGGTGGATGGCTTCATCATAATGTTTATAGCCGATCTTTTCTTCGATCTGGCTGGTTTTGCAGCCCTTGATCAGATCCAGTTCTTCTGCATTGTAATTGGTCATGCCCCGGGCCAGTTCATGGCCTTCTTGATCCAGGACGCTGACCGTATCTCCACTGTCAAAATCCCCTTCCACCCGGAGGATCCCCACTGGAAGGATGCTGCAGCTCCCTTTTTGCCGCAGGGCCTTTGCCAGCCCTGCATCTACGATCAGTTTGCCGCTGATCTTAGAGCCGAAGGCCAGCCACTGATTCCGGAACCGGAGATGGTTTTCCCGAGGGACGAACAAGGTTCCCACCGGTTCTCCCCTCATAATCCTGCGCAAGATCTCCAGATCCTCTCCATTGGCGATGATTAGGGCGATCCCGGCGCTCATGGCATTTTTGGCTGCCTGGAGCTTGGTGAGCATGCCTCCTGTGGCGTTTTTCGATCCAGCACCTCCAGCAGTGGCCTCGATAGCTGGCGTCACTTCTTCCACCACAGAAACCAATTTGGCTTCTGGATGGGTCTTGGGATTGGCGGTATACAGGCCGTCGATATCTGACAGCAGGATGTCCAAGTCCGCATCGGCCAGACTGGCCACCAGAGCGGACAGGTTGTCATTGTCCCCGATCTTGAATTCATCGATGGCCACCACATCATTTTCGTTGATGATGGGGATCACTCCCCAGGAAATCATTTCCTGGAGCGCATTCCGGGCATTGGCATAGCTGTGCCGGTTCACCATATCCGCTTTGGTCAGGAGGACCTGGGCCACCACCTGTCCGTATTCTCCGAAAAGCCGTTCATAGATATGCATCAGGATGCCCTGGCCTACGGCGGCACAGGCCTGCTTCCCCGGAATGGTGGAAGGCTTGGCCTCCAATCCCATCCGGCCTACCCCGGCGGCCCCAGCGCCGGAAGACACCAGGATCATTTCCTTTCCCTGGTTCTGGAGATCCGTCATGATCCGGGCCAGCTTTTCGATTTTCTCATAGTTGATCTTCCCGTTGGAATAGGTAATGGTACTGGTCCCTACTTTCACCACCACCCGTTTGGCCTGTGCAATTTTTGCGCGCTCCATACAATCAACCCCTCACAACAATATAGATGAACCGATGTTTTCCCGGATGCCTGTCCGCTTTCAGTTCATTGTTCCTGATAATCGAAGACCATGTCTCCGATCTTGACGGACTGGCCTTCCTGGATGCCCTTTTCCTTCAGGGCTTTCTCGATGCCCAGCCGCCGCCAGATCAATTGGAACCGATAGACCGCTTCTTCATTGTCAAAATTGGTCATGGCCACCAGCCGTTCGATATTCTTGCCCTTCACTTCGAAATCCGCATTCTCACTATCCGTCAAGATGGTGAAGGAATCCGGATCCGCTTCTTCCACCTTTCCGATGTCGATGACTTCCTCTTCCGCCGGAGCCTTCTGAAGCATCTCATAAGCCTTCCACATGATTTCCCGGAGCCCCTGGCCCGTAGCCGCTGAAGCTTTCATGATGGGATATCCTTGGGAAGTGACATACCCTTCCAGCTTTTTGAAATTCTCTTCCGCATCGGGCAGATCCATTTTATTGGCTACCACCAGCATGGGCCGTTTTGCCAGCTTTTCGCTGTACAGCACCAGTTCTTCATTGATCTTCTTGAAATCTTCCACCGGATCCCGGCCTTCGCAGCCGCTCACATCCACCACGTGGAGGATCACCCGGGTCCGTTCGATATGCCGGAGGAAGTCATGGCCGAGGCCCACTCCCTGAGAAGCCCCTTCGATGAGGCCGGGCAGATCCGCCAGCACAAAGCTGGTTTCTGCATCCAGACGGACTACGCCCAAGACCGGAGTCAGAGTCGTAAAATGGTAGGCGGCTACTTCCGGACGGGCCGCGGAAACCCGGGCCACGATGCTGGATTTCCCTACGCTGGGATACCCGACCATCCCTACATCCGCCAGCATCTTCAGTTCCAGCCGGAGCCATCCCTTGGTCCCCGGTTCACCTTTTTCCGCAAAAGTGACTCCCTGCTTGGTACTGGTCACATAGCAGGCATTTCCCTTGCCGCCCCGGCCGCCCCGGGCAGCCACGAACTGATCCCCCGGATGGGCCAGATCCGCCAGAGCCACACCGGTGGCGTCGTCATACACCACCGTTCCCAAAGGGACCTTCACTTCCACATTGGGAGCTTTGGCCCCGGTACAGTTCTTGGCCGCTCCGTTGCCGCCCCGCTGGGCCACGAATTTCCGCTTGTACCGGAAATCCACCAGGGTATTCAGATCTTTGTCCGCTACTAGGACCACGGAGCCGCCTCGGCCTCCGTTGCCCCCGTCCGGTCCCCCGCAGGCCACATACTTCTCTCTCCGGAAGCTGGAGGCACCATCGCCTCCGGATCCGGCTTCCACATAGATCCTTGCTTTATCTGTAAACAGCATGTTACACCTTTGCCTTTCTTTCTATAAAAGCTGCAATTGATTAATATCTTATTTTAGCCCCTAACGGATGTATTTGTCCACTATTTCTAAAGTATAGGCAGAATCACGTTGGCCATGAAAGGCATTTTGTACTTTTCTTCTATTATTATCGTAATTTACGTAGAATTTTTGTCGTTTTTTGTCGTATCTGCCCCTATAATCAGAAGGTTCACAGTAACAATTAGCCGGAATAAATCAGGCTGTGGAAAAATGAGTGGTCATCTTTTCACAGCCTGATTTGGTTTGTCATTCCTCTATTTTGACATTCCGCGATATCTGCCTACTGTTGGCAGTTGTTCCATCTCGCAATTTTCATCCAATAAGCCTAGCCCCTCCAGACATTTTTTTATAGCCCGCAGTTCCTCCTCGTTACGGGTCTGAACATACAAAGAGTGCAGGCCCCCAGTTACCACCGTTATAAAAGGAAAACCCGTTTGTCCGACTTGTTCCAAATACTGCTGAGCATCTCTTCGACAATGGATCTCCATTTTAATCTGGAGCTCTCCATAAATTGAGCTTTTTAAATTCATTCCAGAAATTGTGCCGCCATTATCTACTACTGCATACATTTCATCCAGAAGTTCTTTACTATCTAGGTTCTTCCCCTTGCAAGCAATACAACGGGCACAACCTTTCTGCCCCATAATATTCTGGAGCAGATATCCCCTAGACGATGAAATAATAGGTTGCCCCGCGCTCCGGAGGATAGCTATATCCCCCACGATTATCTGCCGCGTCACATTGAGCAGCCTTGATAGCTTTAGCCCTGTGATAGGTTCAGTAGAGTTTTGTAAAATTTCTAATATTTTTTCTCTTCTCTCGCGATTAATCATGTTTTATCCTCCCTATAGTCATGATGAAAAGGACGATTAATCTGTTCTTCTTTACGAGTGTTATTATATTCTTTTCAACTGTATTTTTCTAGCATATTCTCAAAAATTACAAAAGAAGAATCCCCTATTTACTCTGTCAAAAGAATAAATAGGGGATTCTTTAAATTTTAATGGGCCTTATTTTGAATAGACGTGCCATACACGTCACGGAAATCATTCTTTGCTTTATTATCTTTGTCGTTTATACGAACACGTTCAACTTTATGTCTATCATTGTCTTTGCCAGAAATCCTGTCAACACGGAAGCGCTCAATGTTCTGGACTTGTTCAAGTTCTGGTCCAAATTCATTGACTGCTTTCGCCATATCTGCATCACTAGGAGCACCATTTTGCAAGGCTCTATAGATAACCGCAGCATATTCATAACGAGTCAGAGAACGATCCCCTTTGAATTCGCCATCAGGATACCCAGTTACGTAGCCTCTGTCTGCCAGCGATTTCACATAGTTATAAGCCCAATGATCTTTGGGTACATCAGGGAACGAAACATTCTTAATATCACTTGTTCTTCCTTGTTTGATCATATTCTTTAGTTCGTTGACTTCGTTGCGCAATTCCTGGTTATCTTGCCGCAAAGCCAGTACCTCTTTGGCAATGGCTACCCTAGACCGGCTTACATGGTTATGCTGGCCAAGTTTGAATGTCACTCCAGCATTGATCATATTCTCACCGCCCCCAAAGCTGCCGCCAACACTCAGCATAGTATCTTCGGTCGGACGGTAGAATGCCCCAATGGCAACGGCATGAGCGCTCTTATAATTACCATAGCCAGCAGCAAAGTCCCATTTGTCATCTGGGTCAAAATCCTGAGGATGCAGAGCTGCCAAAGCTGCTGCACCAGCACCTACTCGGTTAATACGATTTCCCAGTTTGTCAATAGAATTTCCCATACGAGAAATACTATCAGCATTTGTCTTAACCTGGTTATCCAGTGCTGTTAAATTTTCACCCGCAGATTTGTCTTTGCTGATATAAGCCCCGTTAGCCGTTGGGCGCGTTTCATTGTAGACAGTTCCGCCTGTTACAATACTTGTATTACCACTCTCTACTTTGCCATCGGCTTTCACGTTAATTTTATAAGTAGAACTCCCGTCAGCATTTGGTGTTTCATCAATTTTGACGTTTTCTCCAGCAGTAACAGTATTTCTTGTATCCGCACTCCCAGCAATAGAGGACAGATCCACGGAACCCTTTACTTCGTTGCCTGCAGTATCCTTCACTGTCATGGAAAGAGTGTTCCCTGAAAGGCTCAGCCCGTCAGTGCCGCTTACTAGCGTATCGTTGCCATCTGCTGCCCCTGCAACAGCTTTCTTTAACTGGGCTACGTTAACAGCATCTGTATCACTGGTGCCGGCTGCTACATTGGTAATTTGGCGCGTGATGCCGTTTGCAGTATCACCTACAGATACCGCTGCTGCAGTAGACTTCCATGTGCCAGTCGTATCACTACTGTGATCCGCGCCAGTAATATCGTAACCAACAGCCCCTTTGTCAATAGATGCGACTGCTTTCGCGCCAAGCGCCACTCCGCCTTCTTTGGTAACATTGGCATCGGTCCCTATAACCACTGCGTTCTTAACCGATGTTTCTGTTCCACTTGTAGCAGAACCAAGGATAACGCTACCATCCGCTCCTGTAAGTTTCCGCTTATCTCCAAAAAGAATAGCGCCAACGGTATCAGAAACAGTGTTCTCTGTCCCCATGACCGTCACATGTTGCACGTTTGTTGCAGTGTTCTTGGAGCCAGTAATGGAGTTGAACCGACTTGGTGTGGCGCTCTCACCTTTCAGTTTATTGCCAATACCTGTGACTTGGGAGAACTGAGCATAGTCTGCTTCATTAGCGCCCCCAATAGCAAGCACATCACCACCACTGTCTTTTACAGCAGCGGCCAGAGACCTAGTCATGCTTTCAGGGTCACTTGGATTTAAAGCACTGGTATCCAATGTTACATCGGCGTAAGAATTTTTAATCAGGTTACCAGCCCCAAAGATAAGTGCACCGTTAGCATTCTTCGTGGTATTTGCCACGCCGACCACGCTGTTGGCTACCCCGTCATATTGGCCGCCTGTAGACGCGTCCACCGTATTCAGAGTACCGAACACACTAGCCGTCGCCCCCTGGAATTGAGAGGTCCCAATCTTTACGGAAGATCCCAGTCCTGCCACCATAGAACCTACGCCTTTGGCCCCATCGTTATTGTAGTTTCCAAAGGATTTGAGGCTACCATTGTAATCATTCACGCTGTAGTAGTGTGTCTTTGCCCCTGCAACAGTGGCATCCAAGGCTTTTAACTGAGCTACATTGACAGCATCCGTGTCCCTTGTCCCCGCAGCCACATTAGTAACCTGACGGGTAATCTTATTGGCCGCATCCCCAACGGATACAGATGCTGCTGTAGATTTCCACGTACCGGTTGTATCGCCGCTGTGATCCGCGCCAGTTATGTCATAACCGACCATCCCTTTATCTACTGTAGAGTTAGATTTATATCCAAGGGCCACACCACCCTCAGCAGAAACCTTGGAATCATATCCGACAGAAGTTGTATTCGCTACAGAACGAGTATCTGCTGAAGAAAGCCCCCCAATAGCGATCGTATTATCTGCTGTCACATTATGATCATTCCCCATGATGATGTTATTGGACGCATTGGTTACGGTATTTTTAAATCCGGATACATAATTCAACTTAGCAATATTACCAGCTGTACCTGTTACAGTATTATTGACACCGGTAATCTGTGTTTTCTGTGTATAATCAGCTTTGTTTCCTCCGCCGATAGCCATGGTAGAACCCCCGCCCTCAGCATCCTTTATAACCCCCATCAAGGTCCGCTGCAAAGCTTTTGGTGAATTACCGCTGCTGGTAGGTGCAGAAACAGTAGTTACAGAATTGGTGATTTCATTGCCTGCGCCAAAAATCAAAGCTCCATTGGCATTGAACTCCCTGTTTGCCACACCAACAATATTATTACCTACCCCTGAATAGTTGGATGATGCTGTTTTGGATTCAATACTGTTTAAAGAACCTGTAATGGTCGCCCCGAAATTTTGAGAAGCATTAGAACGGAAACCACCACCATCATATGCTCCCGTAATAGCAGAATACGCCCCATTCACCACGCCAAACGCAGAATTATTGAAACTATTCACGCCAATGGTGGTCGCATTGACACTGACTTCATGGGAACGCATACTCACTTCCGAACTTGTATCTACATTGGTATCTGCAATATCGCCTTTATAGTTATGAGTCCCCACCATGACACTGCCAGAACGAGCATAACTATTTTGTCCAATGGCTATCCCTGTTACCACTTTAGTTGGATCCGCAGGAATAAAGGGAGACTGTAAGCCTAAAAAACCCGACCCAGTAAAAGTCGTTTGATTAAAATTAAATCCTTCTTCCTGTGTCCCTGCCATATTCTCTGAAAATGCACCGGCACCAATGGCAATGCCCCCGCCCTGGCTTACATAGTTATTCGTACGGGCGTTGTTTCCAATTACTACATCTCCCGTCGCGGCGCTGGCTCCATTGGAGTAGGAAATGGTCGCATGATTGCCAATTGCCACGTTTTCTGCTTTCGGCGCATTGCTACCAGTGCCAACAGCCACACCACTGCCAGTACCCGGAGTAGTATCCGCGGCCCAGGCCACACCACCGAAGCTGCACAAAATAGCCGTACAAAAAGCTACGATTCCCTTGTTTTTACCACAAGTAACGATGCTACGGGTATTCCGCATATTCCGTTTTGCTAGTTCTGAAACGACAACATAGCAGTTCCTTACCTTACTCCAAACAACCTTATAAATCTTATTCATAGTTTTTTAGCCTCCTTATTACAAAAACTATTCAATGTTATTTTACACTTTTTCCACAGAATATGCCATGAATTATTTAAGAAAATTGGACAAAAAAATACCCCATCAAGGATTTTACGCCTGATGGGGAAGATGGTTACATTTCTTTATAATTTTTAGCTCTTTTCATTAAATATTATTACCAGTTTCCTGGGTTTCAGTAGCACCCGTTTTCACCAGCAGGTACTTAATCAGCCACAGGCCACCAGATACCAAGGCCGGGAACAAGACGGAATCTCTAATAGCATTCCAGCCGCTTTCATTAGCAGCGTCAGCTTTAGTTTTGGCTACAAACTTTTCCCCGACTTTTTCAGCCAAAGGAAAAGCAATAGTCAAACACCAGTCACCAAACTTTTGTTTCATATCCTCAGTCATATCATCCAGGTTCAATGCATCTTCAATCTGATCTCTAAATTCAGTCCATTTGCTCATAATCTTTTCCTCCTAATTCAAATCCAGATACCACTCATTCATATCAACATTTGTAGGACCGATACAGCCACTGTCACTGTACTGCCACCCGGCCAACAAATTATCCGGGTAGTCATCCTTAAACTCACAGCGTTTGTTGTACTGCGCTACCCAATAGGGAACATAGTCTCCCAGCGTCTTTACATCAATAACGTCCTCTAATGTAGAAAGACTTGCATAGATGCCGCACGGGATGCCTTTAGCAGTAATCGCATTTAAGAAAGCGCTGCACACTGCGGTCGGGTCTTCACACTGCAAGCACGTCTTTGCTTCGAAATCAAACCACACTCCCATAGGGGGGATTTCACCGCCAAGTAGATATAGAACTTCATTTGCCTCGGCAGCAGCTTCTTCAAGAGTAGATGCATGGGAGAAACAATATACACCCCATTTCAGACCATGCTTTTTGGCTGCAGATGCATGCCCCCACCAGGTATCTTCCGGTTCTTCGCCTTCAGAAATCTTGATGATCACACCCTTAACACCAGCGTCAACAACTGCATCATAGTCCAGATCTTTCTGCCAGTAGCTTACATCAATTACTTTTGCCATCTTTATCACCTCCTTTCGGTGCGGTGCTCTTAACCGTCCCGCCAATATACCCTAGGAGACCCGTTACAATACTCATTGCCAGGTTATCTAGGCCATAAAAAATAGCCATTACCAGGCTCACTGAAAGAGCGATAATGACCAAGATATTTTCTAAGTCTATTTTTTCAAACTGGAACAATGGACTCACCTCCTACTGATGGTCCGGAGGCACATGCGGAAGCGCCATAAATCTCTTGTATGTTTCTGTAACAATCCCATTCCCTCCTAAATTATGGTAGGCAAGATACATACTGTTGAGAGATTCCGCTTTGCTGATGGGAGCATACCCATTTGCAAGGCCTTCTTCCATCCCGTGCAACAGCCGGTCCCGCAGTAAGGCTTCTACGCCTCCCACCAAAGCAGCATGCTGCTGTTCCCTCATTTGATCCTCAATCTTATTCTTTGCACTTTGCTTTTTATATTCGTAGAGCAAGATCCCAGATAACAGGGGGGAAAGCCCTGCTAAGATAAATTGGAAATCCATTCTACACCTCCTTTAGGCTGTTCGTTTCCAGTATGTCACTACAATATAGGGTTGCCGGTTTTCGTGATACCCATTTCCGCCAGCGCTGCTAGTGGTCATAGTATGCGTATGGGCCCCATTGGAATTCGTGGTAAAAGTATGGGTATGGGCCCCACTCCAACTAGTCGTGCTGTTTCCGTAAGAATACTGGCTGCCTGCATGTCTTGACCAGCCATCCCCAGAAAGTCCAATCTTCGTCCCATACGCAGTATGGTTATGCCCACCAGCAGAACCAGTGCTCCCAGTGTGGTTATGTGCCCCTGCTGAACTTGTAGTACCAGTATGCGTATGTCCAGGGCTTTCTGCTAAAGTGATTTTATGCTTTGCTTCACCACCAGTATCACCGTTAGTGTAAGTGTAATTAGTTCCATTTTCAGAATATGTCCCTGCTCCTACAAGAGTACGTCCTTGCGCGAATTGTACCCAGGTCATCCCTGACCACTTAGTATTAGGATCCGTGCCATCAGCAAAAGCCAGTACAGAACCTACCGGATGGGCGATTTTTGCAATATCGGATTCAGTAAACGGGGTCTTCCATGTCCCATCGCCAGCCAGCAGCTTATTCTGATCTCCAGCAGCAGGAGCGGGTACATATCCTCTTACTCCAGGTTTAGAGCTTGTTGCTCCAATAAAATCTACTGCAGTATCCTTGTATGCTTTGAAAGCTGCGTCCAGTGCATCCGCGTTGGCATTAAGCACTTCAATATCAGCTACATTGGAATATCCAGGTTTATAAAGTTTTAAGTTGTCCGTCTGAGCAATTCCAGTAAAATCAGCCATGAGATAAATCCTCCTTGTTTCTTACTCCGTTCCATGTCATTTCATTGACTTGCTGCCATGTAAAACTATCTTTATACCTTTGCCATGTGTAGTACAAAAAAGTATAGTAGATTGCCAAATGAGCTGGTTTGACAGTCCCCAATGCCTTCTCCAGACCATCTAAATCATCAGGTACTCCTACTGGGGAATTGAAAGTAACATGGATTTTTCCTTTTTCAAAAGAGAGTGTTACGAGGCCATTTTCCCAGCTATCAGCAACAGACTGCAGCAGTGCCAAGGTGGCTTTTCCAGAACCTACCCATTTGGCCCGCAATGTACTTCTTCGGTTGGGGATTGTACTACCTTTCGGATAAACAATATCTGCTTCTGCCTCAAACCGTCTTAGTTTGCTTTCTGTAGCCGTGTCAAAGTAATTGTTCCCAAAAATTTCGTCAAGATACTCTGAGAGCTTATCCATATTAACACCAGCCGCATTAAAGAGCTCATTTATCCAGGGATCACGCCTATACAGCTTGTGCAATGCAGAAATGATATATTCTTTATTCTTCACTGAGAGTCACCTCTCCAAGAACTCCAACATACTTATCTGGTACTGTGATTTTGGTTGTGGCTCCATTGATGGTCAGCGCATCATAATCCTCAACTCCATCGGTATTCAAAATAATATCGCCAATCTTGCCAACGGAAATGGTTTTGGATTTAAAAGCAACAGATTTCAGATATGCCTTCAATCCACTTTCAACCAGGCCTTTCACCACTTCAAGGGTTGTATTAGCTCTGATAGTCAAAGTCGCAGACACGGCAATGCTTAAGGCAGTAGCTGCTGTCACTGTGCAATATGCGCCAACCGGAGCCCGCCCCGTCCCTTTACCAGAACTATCCGGGTCAATATAGGTTTGAACTTCTTTTACCAAATCGGCGCTTGGGACAAGACCATCAGAATCAATGATGACAACTTGCACCGTATTGTCTCCATTCCACAAAGGGAAAACCTGAGCTCCTCCTACGCCGGAAACTTCAAGTGCCCACTGCCGATAATGATATACATTTCCGGAAGTTGCGGGTTCTCTCAGGGCTGTATAATACCGCTCTCTTAGAGAATCATCATCCTCCGCATCATATCCGTCTTTAGATCCTTCTGCATTATAGACAGCGCTAATACCAGCAATAGTAACCGGCATTTCTGTAATTGTATTGCCCGCAACATTACCATTAGCCCCTGGGACAACCGCTGTTACATTGAAAGAATCTCCTTCTGTAACTTCAACAGTTGAATCAGCCGTAAATCTTACTCCCCCAGAGGTAGAAAACAAATCTCCCTTTGTGATAGTTCCACTGCCAGTTTTCACCGTAAGGACGGCAGTCGCATAAGTCGCTTTTTTCCTTGATACGCCTTTTCTCTGGGAGATAAATCTTTCCAAGTCTGTACCTGTAAGATTATTAACATCTTGTTTCCTATCAACTTCTTCCGCATATTCCTGGATCTTCAATAAGCCGAAAGCCAAGGCTCTCAGGATATCGAAAGTAGGGAACCCTTCAGTTTTTTGGTAGTCATCAGAAATCTGTTTAAGCAGTTCCTGATGAATGGAATCAACATCACTCACTAATCTTTACCTCCTCTCCCGTATTAGTAACTACAGTAAAGCTAAAACCCTTGGTGCCATCGAAAGACCAGTTTTTCACTTCACTCACACAGGGGCACTTGTTCAGGATTCCTGAATTCACCCGCCTAATGATTTCGCTAACTTGGTAAGAACGAGGAAGCCTATATCCAACCAAATCGGAAAAATCCACTCCAAAATCGTTAGAGTAGATTAGGTACTTGTTTACTGCTGTCCTCAAATACAATTCGATCCACTGTTTGATACTCTCGATTTTAGTCGGGATCTTATTTTTCCCATCCACCAGGACGAAACGATCTGTTTTATAGTCAAAAGCCAGCGATTTACCGAGTTTGGTCAAATCAATTATTGGCTTTGCTGCCCCATCTTCAGCAGCAGTTGAAAAATCCACATCTGCCGGGAACATTAGCTCACCCCCTTTAATATATCTACAATGAAGAAATGCTGCCCGGATTCGTCTGGGACAACCATTACGAAGTCCCCAACTTTCCAAACAGCATTTAAGTGAATATTACCAGATCCAGAGCAGTCATAGTTCCCGTTGGCGGTTTTCCCTTCATTGCACGGAAATTGGCCTGAACCTTTAGAAGTAAAATCGTTATAGCTGCTTTTGCGCTCCAGAAGTTGGTTACACACATAAATCTGATTTTCCCGCAGCATATGCTGGCCACTCTGGATGCTAATGCATACAGGGCTTAGCGATTCAACTTTTCCAATACAAGGCCCAATAGGCTTGGGGTTGTCTCTTTCTTTGAAATTCTTAGCAAAGCCGACGGCCCAGCTTTCCATGTTACACCTCCAATTCTAAGCGCATTGTGTGTTTCAATCCTGAATAGTTATGGGTAGAAGCTTTAACAAGGAACACTCCTGCTAAATTAATTTCAGGATAATTGAACTGGAGAAGTCGTCCCGCCCTAACCGAATCATCTCCCAATTCTGTAACGGAGAAACTTTTCTTTATTTTCCCCTTATCGCTCAAAATCCCATCTGCAATGCTCTGTGCCTGGGATACCTTCTTATCATCCACCTTTTCTACCTTTTGGACCGTGCCATAAATCTGTTGGCTGTCCGTATCCTCAGCAGTCGCTTGGATCTGAGTATTCTTTTCCTTGCTGGAGATCACCACCACTTTATTGGTCATATCCTCCATGCTATAGGAACTGGAAAACTCACTAATGATATTTTTCACCAAGGTATCTGTTGGTTGAATATAAAGATCGCTGTATTTTAGGATCCAAAGCTTTCCTTCTCGCATCTCCATATAATAATGGACTTTTTGATCCGCTTCAGCCATTTTCAGCAAATCTTTAATCACATCAGAAATTTTGGATCCATTATAGATTTTGTTCACGATCGTCGGAATATCACAAATTGATCCAATCGCAATACCATTTTCACTGCAAAGCTGTTCAATAGCCTGCGTCGTGGTAACATTGTTAAACTGAATGATGATTTCGGATTTGTTCAAGTAATAAGCATAGTCGTTAGCAGTATAGGCGAAGTTTGCCAAACTATTCCGGTCATATTTGGTAATAATTCCTTGAAACAGGTTGATCTTATCATGCGTAAAAGAAATCTTTGTCCCTACCGGAACCCATAGATCTTTGAAGTTAGCATCCAATGGGTTTGCAGTAAGGTCAAATTTGAGCTCAGCGCTCAGTTGGTCAATATGATCACTCAGTGAATAATTGCCTGTGTTGGCAGTAAGATCTTTTGTTGTCCCATCAGACAGATACGCCGTTAACGTAATCATGAAGTAAGGCTTCCTTCCGTTGTAATCTTCCGGTACTCCTTTAGCCCAATAGAGTAATGAAAATCATGGACATTGTCCGCATAATAAGTAAATTTATCAATTGTAGCCAGCATATTCAAATATTCCGATCCATTGGCATAGGTAATAGCCACTCTGATCGGTTTATATGAAAGCTGTGCTTTTCTGATAAAATTAATAGCCGTTGTTGCATCAACAGTAGAATTTAAACACCAGCTGTACTTACCTGCCGTGTTTGGTAATAACCCATCCCATGAAATCTGTCTCAGCCCCATTGTCCCGATAATATTGAGATCCCCTAAAACACTGGAAAATGTTTCATTGTTCTGAGGGTTCTCAATAGCAGGCAAGGATCCTGGAACAACAGGAAGGGAAATAGAATCATAGTCATTGCTTAAGACAATACTTGCTCTGTTATCTGGAATAAACAAAGGAAGAACCAAAACAATTGCTTTTAGTAGGCTGACGCTCATTCCTATCCCTCCTTACATGTTTTCTATAGCAGCCTGAACCTGGCTAAAGATCATATTCCCGATTTCATTGCAGAACTCTTGATTGCCAAGGACATTTCCCAGAATCGTAAGATTGACTGTAACGGGGGAATGTCTTCCTGCGGCTTTTACAGATACATCATGAGGAATGATCTGCGTGCCATTAGGAAGCTTCATGACTTCGCCGCCATGCTCGTTTACCCTGGTGAAACCTCCACTGAAATAAGAAGTCCCTAATGCATGCCCTGCCAAGCCATCATCTACAACAGATGGGAAATGGATAGAACTAAAAGCATTGCGGATTGAATCTACTTTGTCAACAATCCAGTCCAGGGCTCTATGAGCTGCGCCACTCACGGTATCCCAAATCCCCGTAGCAAAGTCACTCAGTTTTTGCATAGCATCGTTCCAGCCATTGACGAACGTATCATGAAGCCACTGGATAAAGTTGTTGAATGCATTAATTCCCGAATCGACAAAATCTACTACTGCATCATACATTTTAGAGCATGCCGATTTAACTGATTCCCAAACTTCTCCTACAATCTTCTTAATCTGATCCCAATGTTGGTAGAGTGCCACTAGAATCACAATAACGATTGCAATAGCAGCGGCGACTAAGAACAACGGGTTCATTTTAAGTACTAGATTGAAAAGCAATGTGGCATGCCGGCAGAGCCCAATAGCAGTAGTTAAGGCTTTAAGCCCACTAGCTACTGCAGTCATAATGTTAAAGGCCGTAAACCCAGCAACTACGCCCACGATTACTGGGGACAGCAGTTTAAGGGCTTTCCACAGGGACTTAGCAGTTTCCACAACCTTGTGAAGTCCTTGTCTGCCCATTTCCAAATACTTAGGAAGATTTTGCGCAAACTCTTTAGCAAACTCTTGAATATCTGGAAGCACAGCTTGGAAAGCTTGTCCAATATCATCCAAAATAGGCATTAATCCTGCCTGTAAGACAGGGATGATACTGCCGAAAGCTTGCCACAGTGCAGATTTGATAGGAATAATTTTCTTACCGATCTCTTCCAGCATATCCCCATAAGCATTCATAGCCTGGGTCTGTTTACCAGTAGCAGTTGCAGCCATGGCCTTGTTGACGCCGCCCACATTGTTTTTCAGAACCTGGGCAATCATAGCGGCTCTTTCATTAGCATCCCCGTTCTTGATTGCTTCCTTTTCTGCATCACTCATCGTGATCCCAACGCGGGCCAGAGCCCCAGCATTTCCGGTATAGGCTTTGCCGATCATATTTGCAATATTTACGGCATCTTCCTGCGTCGCATTGTAGCCCTTAGTTTTGGCCAAAAGGTCCAGCATGCTCCCAGAAACTTCTTTGATCTGGTCATCGTTCATCTGGAATGTTGCCAGCTGCGCCATACCGGCCAGGGTTACTTCATCCCCGATAATACCAGTATTCTGGAGTTCAGAAGCATAGGACTTCAAAGAATCGGTAGCATCCTTTACTGCATTTCCTCCACGATCCTGGATGCTGGTCACATTTTTCAATACTGCTTCCAGCTGGGTTTCAGCAAGCTCCTGCTTATCAGCCAGCTCCATGGTTTTGTCAGCAAATTCTTTAATGCCAACAAGAGAGAGTGCGGTAGTAATTCCAGTAAGGCCCAAAGCAAATTGAGCTGCAGATTTGACACCGGAAAGGAAGGCTTTATTGGCACTGTTCCCAACACTTTTCAAGGCATTCTGTGCCTTCTTCATCTTTTTTTCGACTTCTGTCGTTTCTTTCCCTATGCCTTTCATAGGAGTAGTGACATAGTCCTGTAAACTCATAAGGACGTTAATGCTGGCCATGCGCTTCTTCCACCTCCTCCTGTGTCAAATCCATACTCGCAATCATAAACATTATTTCTATCCAGCTCAGATTCTCCAGCTCTTTCAAGCTGTAACCTTTTTCAAGGTAATAATGCATCATATAGAGCTGTGCATCTGAGCGAATCAGTTTTTTACAGACTGCACAATCTCGTCCAGGCCATACAAACCAAGGATTTTCATGCCCAGTGCTTGAATTTCATAAATGTTATCATCTAGTACTGCACTTACAACATCGTAAGGCTCATGACAGTCATAGGCTTCCTGCAGCTTCTTGTCATGGAGCAACGGACAGCAAGTATAAATCAGTTCTTTATACACATCAACTGCTCCCTCAATGGTATCAGCCTGCTTGGCCATGTCCATAATTTTAGAAACAGCATTCAAAGGCTGTTTCACAATCGTAAGAGACAACCCCAATTTTTTTACGTCTACATTCACCGTCCGCATCCGGTCCTTTTTAGCCTGTTCAGCTCTTGTCAACAGATCTTCCAACGTTGCTTTTCTCATTTGCTTTTCCCTCCCGTTCATACAATCATATCCAGATACTGATACCCGCCGGCCTTAAAGGGTACTTCCTGTTCCCCGACCTTGCCGTTCTCGAATTTAATCAGCTGCAGGCTGTCAAAGGTCACGTCATAGATTTCAATTCTGGTGCTGCCGTTGGAATCAGGATCTGCTTGAGAAGACACCAGTTTAATATTAGGCATCGTCCCGCTCTTGATGCCATCATTGACCAAGGCGGCAACAGAGTCGTCAATCTGATGCAGCGTCATGGTCCCTGCCAGAGAATACCCTACATAACGGTTCTGCTCACACAGTTCGCCATTGATTTCTACCGCTTCGTATTTCAACGTTGCCTTTAGCTCAAAGCTTTTAACATTGGCCATTTTACTGCCATTCACCCACAGCCGGCCAAAACTGCCACGAATAATTTTATTTACAATCTTTGCCATTTATTCCACCCCCTATTCCAAGGTAATAGCGAACTTAAGATCTTCAACTGCATCCAGAACCTTAATATCTCCCGCTAAGAAGACATAAGATTTAAAAGTCATCTTTTTGACAGTATCTTCATCCCAGTCAGCAGCTGCCGTTTTCCCAATTCCTAACCATGCATTTCTCTGCGATTCAACATCAATCTGAGCCAAGTTATTGAATTCGGGATCCAGAACTTCTTCAGTTCCCAGATTACGGAAATAAGTATTAATGGCAGAAATAAACAGATACTGGTTGTCCAGATAGTTCTTGTACTTGCCTACGTAATTTGCCTTGAATACCTTGTAGATATCTTCAACAATCAAGTTCAGAGCTTCCATGATAATGATTTTCCGCATGTCTTCAGTATCAGTACTAGTAAACGTAGTCAAGGTATTAACGCCACGGCCTACCAACACGCCATCTTCGTCGTTTAACAGCAGCAGCCATCCCTTATCAACCCAAGAATCAGCATCATTTTCAATGGTGATATAGCTATCATCTACTTTATCCAGGTCTTCCAGTTCATAATAGGTGATAGATCTGTTCAAGGGGAGATTGGCCAGGATAGAAGTCATCCGAGGCAAATAGTTAACCATCGGGGTGTTTTCTCCTGCGCCAACTTCATGCACCCAGTCACCTTTAAGATTGATTACATATTTACTGTCAGCAGTGGTAACATTCGCCACAACGGCAACATACTTTTTCCCTTTAGACTGATTGTTTTTGCTGATAATATAAGAAACTAATGCAGCCTGAGCTTCACTGTTAACAACGCAGACGTAGTTATAGCTCAGCTTTTCCAGAATAGCCTGGGCAGTAGCAAACTCTGCAGCAGTCGGAACATGAACTACGATTACTTTATTCACGGATACAAGCCAGCATTTCTGGATAGCATTATAATTTGCCTCAGTAAAACTAGTCTTAGGAACATCCGCAGCATATTTATAGGTTGCATATCCAGGATCTGTTACAGTATCATCATATACGACAATGCAGGCAATTCCTCTTTCAGATCGGGTAATTGCCGTAACTGCCTTTTGGATAAAATCAATTTCAAACGTCGGCAGTCCAATACTCATAAGTTATTCCTCCTCATGTAAATTTACATCAAGATCTTCCATCATCGGAATATCATCATCTTCATTGCGCTGTTGGATCAGCACACTCGTCATTCCACAGGTAAGTGCTTTATCTGCTTTCTCTATGTTCACATTAACTTCATCAAAAGTCACATGTGCCAATACATTGCCGCTGTCATCCTTGATTTCAAGAGGTAAATTCAGGATTTCAAGCAGCTTGTCCTTAATTTTGAGCAAGTCAAGGAACCCCCGGTAATTATCTGTAGCAAAGAAATAAAGTACCAATTGGCTCGTTTCTCTTACATACTCAGGAGTTACATTGTCGCCAGTAACAGTTTCAACGTCGATAAAAGAACTAGGACGTGGAAAATTCTCTTCCACGTCCCTGTCATTTACCGGATAGCCCGGAAAATTTTCTTCAATTGTTTCAGTCAAGACTTTGATGATATTAATAACTGAAAGCATTAGTAAAACCCTTTCTTTAGCAGATCATCCACGAACTCTTCCGCCATTTTTTGAAAGTCGGGTGCAAAGCGGTTGGCAGCAATACCCATAGGATGCCGGCCAGCAACTTTTTCCTTAATAGTCTTCCCCTTCTTTTCTGCTCGTTTGATATTTACTTCTTTAGCCATAGTTTCATGACCATGTTCGAGCAGCCATGCATGAGGGGCAGAGTTCCTCACCCGGCACTGATATTGATTTTCCTGCCATTTATAAGCTCTGCCACGTATCAGGCCCCTCCGCAGATTCCCCGTTTTCTTTCCAGTCCTCGCCTTATACTCCGCCATAGCCTGACGCCTAAAGATAGCCGCTGTCTTTCTGACAAAGCTGAAAGATTCTTTAGGGAAATCCTCTATTACTTCTTTTAGGACCTTGTTGTTAAACCCGGTTAGTTCATGAATATCAAAAATAACCGTCATATTCTCACCTCGCAAAAGATTTCCAGTCTTTCATGATTCAAATATGGATCCATAATATAAAGGATATCATAACGCACGCCTTCAGCCATGATCCACATATCTGGAGTCAAATCATCCCGGTATCTCATAATTACCTTATGAGTAGTTCTGGAAAGGTCTGTATCAGCGGTTCGTCCAGTCAGCAGGGATCCCGTTTGAGGAATGATCCCTGCATAAACTGTATCAAGCAACTGATCTTCAACCGGTTTTTGGCCCAACTCGTTTCTCGTTGCGCTTGCTACCGTATGCCAGATTTCTACTTTCTTATTAAGCTGGGTTGCCAATCGGTTATTAATTCTTCTCATAACCATAGGAAATTACCTCTTATAAGAAATTCTGGCAATAAGATCCAAGGATTTGAGCAACGGTCGGGTTAATCTGTAATCCGGTAACGGTAGCCTGGCGAACTTCATACATATCGGAACAAAGGGCAAGAATAGCAAGTGGCATATCCGGTTTATCATCCAGATCCGCTTCAGAAAGTCCAGTATAATTCACTGAAAACTGAATGGCTCCAGCAAGAATCGCTTTAAGCAGAATATCATCTGCTGTCCCTGCCACTCTTAAATACTGTTTTAATACGTCAAGAGTAATTTCGCTAACCTTCATATCATCCTTCCTTTACATTTGCCGCAAGTTTAGGTGAAGTTTTTCCCTTCACCTCCTTTATGAACCCGGCTTCGGTCAGATCCTTGATCGCCCCAGGTTCTTCGAGTTCAATTTTTTCACCACATGTTGCAGAAATTACTCCGCCAAAGCTTTTTAAAACTTTAAAGGTGCTCATGATTATGCAGCCTTCATCTTTACAGCAACCAGTTTCTGAGTTTCAACAATCTTGGAGTCTGCTTCAAACCAGGCCACAAAACCGGTAGCATGTTCATCAGCATATTTCTCCTGCAGCACCTGGGTTTCAATGCCAGGACGCAGGTTTACATAGAGGCCACTGAAATCGCCATAAGCAATTACCGCTTTGCCAGCTGCAATACCGTCTACCGTGTCAGATTCATATACAGGAGCCCCCAGCAGGACATATCCAAATCCCCTAGTCAGATCAGGCTGCAGCATATAGCGGCCTTCCCCGTCTTTCAGCTGCCGAATGGCCAGCATAGTAGAAGTATTCATGATCCAGGCAGTATTTTTCCGCAGAGCCTGGGGCAGTTTTACCTGGACTGCAATCAGATCATCCGCAGAAATCGCGGTAGCTGCCTGAGTCGTATAAACATTGGTGTTTGCCGCACTCAGTACGCCGGTCATAGCATTATTGCCATTGCCGACCAGCAGTTCATGTTCCAGAAATTCAGCAATTCGCAGTGCCATTTCATTAATCACATAGGCAGCTACGTCGAATTCAGTGTTGTTGATCAAAGAGCGGGAAATCTTGATCAGAGAACCAGCCAGAAAACCGCCCAGAGTAATCCCTTTGAACTTACCAGCAGATGCATTCAGTGCCTTAAATTCAGTAGCATAAGCAACCGTAATTTTCTGGGTGGATTCATCGTAAATCGGGAAAGTCAGATTGCCTTTGACATTATATTTCGTGGCCATGGAAAAGATCGGAGATACATTTTTAACCGTATCAATGATCTTGTTCGCAATGCTGGTAGGGATCAGAGTGCCGTTATCACCAGTAGTAAAGTTAACATCGGCCCGTTCTTCCACATAATGAGTGCTATTAGTACGGATAAAGTTAGAAAAGGCTCTCATTTCCAGGGCTTCCTGGTCAACTTCTTTCTTTTCCTGTTTCGGAGCCCCATTTTCAAGAGCTCTTGCTTCATTGTACCGGTTGATCATGGCATCAATATCAGCAATTTCCTTCTTCATTTCATCAAATTTTTTCGTTTCATCTTCATTGAAGGACCGCTTTTCAGTATCAGCCGTGTCAAACAGCTTAGACATATCAGCAACAATCGCATTTCTTTTTTCAATCAAAGCTTTAATATTCATCGTTTTCCTCCTAAATTTACAAATTCGAACTCACGTTTAAGTTGATTCATATCAACTTTTTTACTTTGAGGTTCAGTTTTCTCTTGGTTTTCTGCTCTTTTCTCAATGTCTAATTCAATTTCTTCCTGGACATTACGGAATTCCAGCAAGTCTTCTTTCCCATCTCTGGTTTCAATAGAAGTAGCCGGATAAGCAGGGGTTACATCCAAAATACTGACTTCAACCAAGTCAATATCTTCCAAATTACGCTTTCTGATACCATTTTCCAGGGGTACCCAGCTGTCTTTCAAGCTTCTAAAGCCAAAGCTCCACCCGGAAAGTTTGTCTTCCCTGGCTTTTTGGACGACTTTAGGATCACTTACTACAGCCTTCGCATAGAGGCCAATATTGTCTTCTCTAAGCTCCAGGGCCCCATCTTTAGTACTTCCAAGAGGCAATCTGTGATCAAATCGCAGTTCAACCGGGTGCCTTTCTAAAGATTTCTTGAAAACCCCTGCTTTTACAGTCTCAATGAAGGGACCGGAAATATCCCTCATCGTTCTACTTTCTCTTTCAACCACATTTACATATCCGGAAATAAGGGCTGTATCATTCGCTCGGATTTCGATTTTCATTGTTTTCATCTCCTCCTTTCCCTCCAGAATGGCCATCACCAGTCAAGCTGGCAGTAGCATTGGTATTTGGGGTATAGGTTTCATGAGTTTTAGGATAGTATAGAACATCGGCCAATCCTAATTTCACAAAATCCAATCCTAAAGGCGGGAGGTTCTCCATCTTACGAACTTCATCCACCTGCAACCAACCATTTTTAAGAGCTAATTCATAGCCTTGATACCGCTCAAGTAAGGTAGATCTGAGCACATTAGAAGTATCAAATTTGAAGAAATAGCTGCCTTTTTCTATTTCAAGAAGCAGCGCCTTGTTAAAAGCGCTTTCCAATGTTCTTAGTATTGGCAAAACCCCTGTTTTAATGGCATTGTTGTAAGTTTCATTGGTTGGGTTGCTAAACAGCTCACTGCTCAGGCCCATCATGCCATATACAAGATCAGCATTGGTTTTCTTGTTTTCATTTAGCTGATTCTCGGTTGCGGTACTATTAATGGGTTCAAAGGAAATCCCTTCATTCAGGATAACCATGTCATTACTGGATCCATTAGAAGTAAGTTTTTTCCATGCAGCCTTCACTGCTTCTAGTGCATCCTTTGCCAGCTTAACTTTAGAAGATAAAAATCCTCTTTTAGTCCCCGTGCTAATGCTGTTGTTTTCATATTCCAAAGCATTGTACATTGCTTGAAAAAGAATAGGGTTCCTCTTTAGGATTCCTCTCCCAGTCACGCCGTCAACACTGTCAAGAGTAACCCTCATGACCTTATAGGGATCTATTGCCCTGGCGTCAACAGTAATCCAGGCATCCTTCTTTACATGATCAACTCCAACAACGATATTCACATATTGAGGATCTACATAATAAAGGGCCTGGACCGTGTTGCCGGCTCGGTCCACTACAGCATATCCATTTCCAAAAAGGATCACATCAGTGACTAACGCCTTTAAAAACTGAGTCGCATCCATTTGATTTTCAGGTTCATCATTGAGAATCTTCAGTCTTTCGTCCGTCGCCACCTCTTCAACAGTATCCTTATCAACCCGGTGATAGAGCCGGATAGGAATGGTAGTAATCGTAGAGGCAATAAAGTTAATGCCAGCCGCTACTGCCGGGATATTTAGGGCTTTTCGTTTAGTTATGTATCCCGGAGTGGTGTTTCCGGATCGAAGCAGCAGATCCAAGGTTTCTGCGCTCTGGTCTCTTTTTTCAATTTTCTTTTTCAACCACCTAAACACTTTATCACCTTCTTAATATTGAGCTACCCAGTCCAATGTACCTTTCAGCAACACATTCTGCTGAAGTAAGTACATCGCATTAATAAGAGCAACGACTTCATCCACCTTGCCGTTAGATTTTTTCTTGTTTACGTATCTGTTGAGATTGGTATCATAGGTGCAGCGTGCATTGTCGAAGTTCAGCTCAACAAGTTTGTCAGGTTCATACAACACCTTTCCATCTTCTACCAACTCGCTTAACCATTTGGTAGGCGGATGCAGAACACTGGAGTGCTGCTTAATTTCAACAGTCACAAGGCCTTCGCTCTCCCATTTCTGGGCAGAAGAAATTGCATTGTACCGGTCATAACCCAAGCTGTTGATTTTAACCCCCATTTTTTCTTCCAGGGTAAGGACATAATCTTCAATCACCGAATAATCAATAGTACGATCACCACAAGCGATACACCAGCCAGCTTTGCAATAGTCGTAGTAGTTGATTTTCTCCAGGCGGTTCTTCTCTTCGATTCGTCCTTCAGGGATAAAGGCCATAGTTTTAAAAAGTACTTTTCCCAGTTCTTCATCGTAGGAACACATTGCCACAGAGCAGTTATCATTGCTCATAGACAGGTCAACGCCCAGGAACACCTCTCTGCCGGTCCAGTCAATCGGCTCAGATGCCCGACAAGCCTGTAGATCTGCAACGGAAATATAGGATTCTGTCCCCATTCCCTGATAAATAATATTGCAGTGTTTGGTAATGAAGTTTTCCCTTTTGCTTTGTACTTCAATGGCCTGCTGTCTCTTTTTCTTCAAGTCATCCATGATTTCAGGGACTTCAAGAGCCAAAGGGTTGGATTGCTCCAGGATTCCATCGTCTGAAGCCCAATCTTTCTTGTTGTCAGGCTCATACAAGAGGGAGAACTCCGAATCATCTTCTACCGTGCCGTCTAGGACTCTTTTGGCATAATCGCATTCATCTTCAAAAGGGTTCTGTATCGTTGGGTACTTCGTAGAAATGATGAACCCAAGCTTGTTTAGAATGGTCAGCTGCCCGGAAGCCATAGCCTCAATTGCATAGGGGTTCGGCAGTGCTCCGGCTTCATCCACCAGAAACACATTGGGCAATTTTCCATCCAGCCGGCTAGTAGAATAATTGAGCGGGAAATAGTCGTTCTCTGTCAGGTTGCAGGTAATCTGGTCCCGCAACATCTTGAACTTGTCTTTCCCGTTGTATTTCCCTGCCAGGGCTGGGGAAGAGATGATGATGTCGTGGATTGCACTTTTGACTTCTCGGCTCAAAGATCCATCCGGAGCCACAGAATAAAACTTGCTCAGTTTGGGTTCCAAGAAGAACAGCAGCAAGAAAATCACGCCGATCAGAAAGGTCTTCCCGTTTTTCCTGCAAATCTCGAATACTGCTCTTTCGTATCTCCTTTTTTCTGGCTTGTCTCTATAGACGGTGCACAAGACCGCTACAATCAGCAGCCACTGGAAGCCGGCCAAGCTGTCCTTGATAGTTCGTCCTGCTTGAAGCCCTTTGGGCATCACCATTAAGCTCAGAAGCTTCTCAATAGTTTCCAGCCGTTCTTTGTTCAGGCAATATTTCTTTAATTTATCGTCCGCGATCATCAAAAATTCTTTGCATTGCAGCTTGACGTACTTCGGAGCATTAATATTGCCCTTCACTACGTCTTGCGCATATTGATATGCAGGATTCTTCATCACGTCTTGCCTCCCAGGATCTTAAGCAGAGGATCCTTTTCCTGTTTATGGGCAGACACGGCCAAGGTTCCCATCTTTGCCCTGGCTGCAGGAGATAAGCACAGTTCATGGCAGATTTTCAGGTATTGCTCAAAGTAGTTTTTCCTGGCAGCGCAAATATCCCGATCCGTCAATTTGGTGGGATCGTTTCGTATCACCACGTTGATGGTATGCAGGCCAGCAATGATGAAGCAGGCTTCTTTCATAGTCTCAATATCCAATTGCCCAAGGAACCTATTCTCTTGCAGATTCCTGTAAAGCCACCGATAAATTCTCTTTTCCGCGGTGCTCATATCTTTAGGTGGAGTAGCTGGCAGCTCCAGTCCTTTCCCTGCATCTTCAATGCTGGTACGTATTGCTTTTTCTTCTTTTGTCATAGCGTGTCTTGTTGCTTTCACCGAGCACGCAGGTCTTCCTGGCATTGCTGGGACCTCCTTTTTTGAAAATAATTCGTTTTTTGAGGGGAGCAGTCCGGTCTGGATACCCCTACCCCCTATTTTTTCTCAAATCCCCGGGGGTGTCTTTGCTAACCGGTATAGATAGCTTATATACTTCTTTTTCCCTTCTACCAGCTGATGGTGCATTGGACAAAGTGTTATCAGATTGTCGTCTTCCAGCATCAAGTCCTCGTTCTTCCTTATAGGTATGATGTGATGTACTTGTAAATCCTTTCCATTGATATACCCTTCGTCTAAACACATCCTACATAAGTGTCTGTCTCTCTCTAAGATCTGCTCTCTCTTATGCTGCCATCTTGCTGTTGATCTAAACTTCTGCACCCTGTTCTTGCTTTTAGCCCTGCCCCTATAGTTTTTAGTAACGGGTATAGGGCACTGCCCATAGGGGTGTATTCGCCCACACCTTGCACAACTTATTAGATGCATCTTTCTCCCTCCAAATAAATAAGCACCTACCCTTATTCAAGGATAGATGCTGCTCTTTCTTTTTGTTTAGTTTTTATATATACTGTCATCTAAAGGAGGTGATGAATAAATGATTACTCAAACCCCTAAACATGTTAATGAAGGATTCGAAAAAAGAGATGGCTTCCAAAAACCATGTAGCCCTACACTAAAGAATCCACCAGCTCCCCCAAAGCCTCAAAGAGATTCCTCTAAGAAGTGATCTTATTCGGATCAAACTTTGCGTCAAAGAAACCTTCTGGATATGTATACTCAATCACTCTAATATCATGTGTAAAATCTAGGAATACACATTTATGCTGGAACCATGACGCATATCGTTCATCATCCAGCCACTCTGCATAAACAGGGTGGCTGTTTACTTTCATTTCTTCCACCTCATCTATCCCAAACGACGCTCCTAAAAAATCCCCTGCTGCTACCCGTTTGCCGTCTTTAATCACTTCAATTAAATGATGTTCACCATCCATCATATTGGTGTTCAGCAAGCTGTCTTCTTGAAAGTATTCGTAACCGGTAAATCTTATAGAGAGCCATCGGCACATTTTAATAAACTGGCGTTTTAAAAATAGCTGCCAAATGATTCCTACTAAAACACCAACAATAGGAACACTCCATATGAGTATTCCTAATTGCGTCATTACGGAAACCTGTATGTATTCCATAAGAAGAAAAAGACTTCCTATAAGCGCCAACGTAAAAAAGCTATATACAAAATAATTGATTCCCTGCTCCAAGGCAGATGATTTTTTCTTTATGTTGCCCACCATTCTAGCTGTTTCTTTTGCGATAAAGCCAGGTGTGAGCATAAGAATTACCAAAATATAATGCTCCAAGACTTCTTTACTCCTTCAGTTCCTCTAAGATCCGTTTCTCAAACTTTCTTTTGCAGTTATAAGAACAAAAGATATATCTGTGCCCTTTATAGTGAATTTGCCATGCCCACGGTCCTCCGCATGATAAATAAAAGCTTTTGCCACATTCTTTGCAAATTTTAAATTTGCCACGATCTTCATATTTCCCCATAATTTTTAGTCCCTTCACGTAACAAGCCATTGAAAATAGATTCTTTGTATTGTATCACATTTTGCTTGTTATGGACTTTCTTAATTATAAAAAAGGCGCCCTGTTCATTCAGAGCGTCTTTCCGAAAGGAGGCTATCGTGGCTTGTTCCTCACTTACCACGATATTATTATACTACAATTCTATTTTAAAAAACGGGTGAATTCCGGGTTAAAAGCGGGTGAAAAAAGTGTGAAAACCGGGCATCACTTTTCTTTCCCTAAAAATAGATTAATTTGAGATGGCCCTACACTAGGCCCGAAGATCATACAGGTCATTTGGGAGATCGCTCTATGGTATCTCTTACGGCATATGCTCTCATCACAATGCACATCTGCGGCTATTGCATCCCATTTCTTTTGGTAAATGCCCCGCTGCCTTACAATCTTTTCATCAGTCCCGCTTAAAGCAGCCAAGGAGCGATTGATGTTATCGATCCTAGTAGAAAGCTTCTTATGTTTGACTTTCATTAAATTCAGCTGGTGTTGCTTTGCTTCCTTCCGATCTAAAGCGGCTTCCTCCGGGCTTGGCTTATTCCATCCGCCTCCACCAGGCTCAAAGCTATAGTGGGTAGTCTTGGGAGCAGCTTCCAATGCAATCTCGGCCTGTAGATCCTGCATAACTGCTTCCTGGTTTTGAACATAGATGGACCAGTTAATATAATTGCTCAACCATCCCAATAAAACTTTTTCACAAGAATCGTAGTGCATTGGCTTTCACCTCCCTTTTCATACGCTAGTTTAGTCGTCCCCCACATGGATTCGTGGATTGAAATACCATACCATTATTCATGTGGTTTCTTACTGGCCTTCTCAATCTTCCGCAACATCATTCAGCCCTGTGCTGCCAAATCCGCCGGCTCCCCGTTCGGTTTCGCTGAGCTTTTCTGCCTGGACCAGTTCCACGTCCGGATCTTTCACAATAAGCATCTGGGCGATCCGATCGCCGTCAGCTATCCCTTCCACGCCAGTTCTTCCTTCCATGGCATTGCGCACATTGTCTAGGATGATGTTGACCTCTCCCCTATAGTCAGAGTCGATTAGTCCGGTACCGTTGGAAACCCGCAGGCCCGTTTTGATTCCCATAGAGCTACGAAGTAGTATTTCTGCGTGATATCCTTCTGGCAGCTCAATGGCAAACCCCAGGGGAATCTTTATTCCTTTTTCCCCTGGGAACATCCAGAGAAGGTAATCAACCCTGGCATAACAATCATAGGCTGCAGCCCCCGCTGTTTTCTTTTCCGGCATACGTCCGCCGGGCATCAGTTTGATTTTTACCTGTTCCGTCATTTTCCATTCTCCTCCTTCAGTGTCAAGTTCGCAGCCACTTGTCTTACCCGCTCAACCGCAGGCTGATAGTCTTTTATCCATAAGGGCAAACTGTCAGTTTAAGGCATTTTTGTCCGTTGCTGGCACCACAGGTTACAAACGGCCAAAGCCTTTCATAGCGCTGGAACTCCTTTGGGCTTGCCCATCGGCATCCGGTACAGCGCTTCTTGATTCTGGCCTCCTGCTTTTTGATATCTGCCGCGTTCATGGCTTCCCGCCCGCTTCCCATTCCCGGTAGAGCCGAAACCAGTCATCGGCTCCCATAGTCACCTTCCAGCTGGTCCCGTTTTTCCGGTGGAACACAGCCGGGATGTTTCCAGTAG
>Ga0129307_1001006_pt1 | contig 35278 bp, 29 predicted proteins | sample P1105metagenome_FD_94437 | JGI IMG/M metagenome (GOLD analysis project Ga0129307, IMG submission 94437) | Capybara group fecal microbial communities from Wisconsin, USA - P1105 metagenome | ecosystem: Host-associated > Mammals > Digestive system > Large intestine > Fecal | place: USA: Wisconsin...
CCATTCTTATCGGATGTATGGCATATAATAGCCTCTATGAATGGCAGGAGATAGAAGCATTAGAACTTGGCAATAAAAAAATAGACGAGCTCCGAAAAGAAATAAACAATATCAATATTCAAAATCGGATGGCGAGGTTACAAAAACGATACTTTTCTCGTTCGACCCATATGAACAAAAGGAAAGCTCTAGTTCGATTGATGGACATGTGCACGGTCATATGCAAACAATAGAATGTACAGGAACAATTATGTCTATTGTTCCCAAATCTTATGATCAAAGTAATTTTCAGGCATGGACTGGAAATTACCCTATTTCAACTAAGTAATTCAATCACACGGAAGTGTTGTATATGACGGATTTAACACATAGCAACACTTTGGGTGGATATAGCCTTATATGGGTGATGAAGTGCTTGGTCGTACTACTTGTAAGGCTGGACATCCAGACTGCGAAAATTGCCTAGTTAAAATGAATGTGTACAGTGTAAATAGTTACATTCTTTAAATAGTATGGTGTCTGCGTGGATGAAGAGTTGGATGATTACTTAGCCGACATCGAAGATGTGTCCAATGGTCTCATTGTGGATATGGAGCACGCTGAACTTATGGAGCCGTTGACGGAAGTCGTGTCGGAACTTGAAGATGAACTTGAACAGTTATATGTAACGGAAACTCGCAATGCCATAATCAATAAGATGACTGTAGATGAACTTAAGAATTTCATCGTCTCATTGAGGAATATGACGGATTCCATTCGTAAGATGTGGGAATCCGCCACATAGAAATGGTTATTTAGATTGAAGCAATTTGTAGAATGTTGTTCGTTTCAACCCAAGTTGTTTCATCGCCGCAGTCGCTGTAAGATGTCCAGCTTCGACTTCGGTAATGACCGCATCCCAGTTGTCTGGCTTCGTGATAGCGGTTCGACCGAAGTGAATGCCTTTCTCCAAGGCGATTTTAATTCCTTGCGCTTGTCTAGTTTTAATGTTGATGCGTTCGCGTTCAGCGACATAAGCGAGAATCTGTAAGACCAAGTCTGCCATAAAGCGTCGGTCAAGATTGTCGTTGCTAGTTGAAGTGTCCAGCAGAGGCATATCCAATATTTTAATGTTTGCTCCAAGCGTTTGGGTAATGTGTTGCCATTCGTGCTGGATTTCAGTGTAATTACGACCAAGACGGTCGAGGGATAAAACTACTAGAAGGTCGCCTTTTTGTAATGCTGGTAAAGTTGTTTCTGTTCCGACTAAGGCACGCCAAGCACGCCTATTAAAATCTTTGCCAGATGCTTTGTCAATATAAAGATAACGCTGGTCTGTAATGTAGGGTTTCAGAGCTTCGACTTGTCTGGCCTCGCATTGGTCAGTCGATGAAATGCGAATATATCCGAATGTAGCCATAATTGGTTCCTTTTGTTGGTGTAAATTAAATGATTGAGTAGGGTAGGCCCGTGATAGCGTAGCCAGTGTTCGGCAAAGTTTCATAGTGGCAAGTGAATATTCGCGATAGTAGGTATGGGCTATGTGGTAATTCGCTTTGCTATTTGTAACTATGACGGACAGATTTTACCCTAGATTTTATGGGTGTAATTGGGTACCGCGAAAGTGTACTTTGACGAATAAATTTTAAAGCGAGTATTGAGGTCTAGTTAGTATGGGGTTATGTATTGGCTGGGAACTTGATGCTAAAAATTATTGGGTTCCAATAGCTAATACTGGTGTAGGTGTTAACGATTGTTCGTTAGGGAGGCTTAGATGCTGTGTGTATTTAGTAGGTGTACATCGACTTGGTAGGGGATTGACTGCGGTGAAAAATTTTACGAATGTATAAACTATAGATGTGGTTCGGCCAAACCGCCTCTCACGTTTTTGGTTGGTCAAATCGCGTTATAAAGCATACGGACGGATTATTTATTGTTCATAAATTTGCCTTATCCGTCCGTATGTTTTTTTATTCTTCGTTCCCTAATATGTACTGTACCGCTTTTTCAGCTCTTCCAGCGGCGACTGCGACTAGGCTGATGTCATTGCTGAGTATCGAAATCCAGTTTTTGATATAGGCGGCATTTTGTTCTAGGGTTCTTTGAGTGTCGATGTTGAATTTTTTTAGCAAGAATGAAGCTCCCATTTCGGCTACCAATTCTTCGCGAGAGTACTCCTTACTTCCGAATGGAGCTGGTATATTATTAGGGTTTCTGTTTAACCTATGGGCAGCTCCGCTACTGTGTGTTACTTCGTGGGCTAGTGTTCCAGCGTAATCTTCAACTGATTTAAAATTGCTGATGGGTGGAAGGTTAATGAAATCATGTTTTTTGGAATAGTATGCTTCGTTCGTGTCGTGCTTTAATTCAATATGTTCTCTGTCAAGATATTTTTGGATGGCATCCTTGAATTGTTTTATTGATGATGTATCTATTACACCTTCGTGTTTTGTTTGCCAGCGTGGTTTGATGCCGTCGCAATCCTCGACCTTGAATACGGTGTATGTCTTCAAAAAAGGAATCTGCTTGATGGAAACGATTTCACCTTTGTCATCAGTCACGGGCTTGGCCAAGGTTTTGTAAAAGAACACGCGCTTGCCACGACTGCCTTTGCGCAAGTGTGCGTTGTTTTGCTGTATTTGGTTCCAAGTTAGATACTCACTAGAGTCTCCCAAGAGAAGTTGGTTCAAAAGTGAATATTGCTTACCCGTGGCATAACTGGTCGCACCATTTGCTCCGAACCAAGGTTGCTCCCACGGTACTGTGCCGTTTTGAAGTTGATTGATGATTTTGTTTGTGATTTCTTGATACGCGTTCTGATTCATAGTAACCTCGTTGTTATCATTTCATAGATTCAATAACCAGTAAGGGGAGACCCGCCCAAATGCAGCCAGTCTATGACATTCGTACGAACAAAAAATCACCTCGCGCATCCACGCGAGATGATTGATTGTGTTGAAAAAATTAGCTGCGTCCGCTTACGCGTTTCTTCGTAGGTCGAATGATGATGGGATGTCTCTTAGCCATTGACTGTCTCCGTACCGATGGCGCGTTGGTAGTGCTCCAGTACCACGCTCTCGATGTGCTCTCGTAACGCTCTAGTGATGGGACAGCAGACCGAACGGAAGTCCTCACCCTTGTAGAATGGGTCGGTTGGGTAGCCGACGAACAGTCCATTTTCGCCGTTCATAACGCGGAGTCCGCGAATCTGCATTCCGTCGTTAAGTACGATGCTTGCTAAGCCTTTGATGCTTCCTAGTGTGGGGCTATCCTTGAAAGGGAACACCTGACACGATGTGACTTCCAAGGTGTTCTTGGTTTCGAGCTTGAGAATGTAAGCGATGAGTTGCGCCTTGGTCATTGTCTTGTAGTTCATACGAGCGTATCCTTGTTACTTGTTAGAGTCATTTCATTGACATAGGATTGATACGCGACTAGGGGAGCCCCGCCATCACGCAGCCAGTTCACGAGCGTAACGCGGTGACAGAGTTTATTATCGGTGAAATCGCCGTATAGGTACTGATATAGGGATTAAGGCAAAACCGTCTACATTTTTTGAAAAAACAAAAAATTAAACCATACCCCATTTTTTAGCGTTAATGAGGACTCTCCATATTTTTGGGTTCCCAAGATGTAGGCCTACAAAGAGTGGTCAATTTTTAGGGGACTAGGGGGCTTTGATGATTGACGCCGTTCATCATTTTGTCTATATTTGAACCCACCTTGAACAAGGCCTCGCCGTCGTAGCTCAGTTGGATAGAGCAGTTGCCTTCTAAGCAACGGGTCGTGGGTTCGACTCCCGCCGACGGTAGTGATACTAAGGACGATCGCTAATTTGCGGTCGTTCTTTTTTTGTTTTATAGAGTTTTGTAAAGAAATGGTTACTCGTGCTAATCTCGTGCTCTAATTTTTAGTGTGTCAGTTGCCGTTATACCAGCACTGATATGGTTTCGTGATGAATAGGCGACTTCTAAAACATGCTTGACAATCGCTACAAATCGTGTTATATTCGTGTCACGGAATAGAGCGTCGCAATGCTTTAAAGAGCACGCTGAATTGGCTCTATACCATATAAATAGTAACTTTAACGAGCTTTAGAGGAGCACGAAATCAGCACGAAATGACTGTAGAGGGCTGTGTAGAGGATTCTGTAGAGGTATTTGGCCTAAATGATGTGAAAATGCGGAATTTGGGCTGGAATCGCCAAATTCACCAGCATGTTTGAGGCTCTATCCAATAGTTGTCGTAGCTCAGTTGGATAGAGCAGTTGCCTTCTAAGCAACGGGTCGTGGGTTCGACTCCCGCCGACGGTATAAAAGGTTCGTGCGCCATTGGCGCGCGAACCTTTCATGTTTTTGGTGTTGAGGAGAAGCCAAGTTCGACCTCTGCGCAAGGCGAGCGCAGCGCCCGAGCTCGCTCGGGCATTGCCGAACCGTAGCAGAGGCTACAAAGCACGAAGTGCTTTGTGACTACGGCGTAAGGCGAATGATGCGCCGACAAGCTCGCTTGTCGGCATATCTGAGCCACAGCCGGAGCAACTCCGCTTGCGGAGTTGCCTCCCGCCGACAGCCCATAAAAAAGGCGACCCCGGCACGGTGACCGGGGTGACAAAATGCAATATGACATTGTGCCTCCCGCCGACAGCCCATAAAAAAGGCGACCCCGGCACGGTGACCGGGGTGACAAAATGCAATATGACATTGTGCCTCCCGCCGACGCTCTATAAAAAAGGCGATCCCGTCCCCATTCGCGGATCATGACTACTAAGCAGCAAAGCTGCAAGTAGTCAAAGAGAACAGAGTCCGGGATGACAAGTGTAAAATTGCAGTAGTCTTTTATTACTTCTTCAAAATGGTGTTCAGCGTCGAACGCAAATGGTTCATGTTCGCTTCGTTGAGTGTTTCGTAGCGGTAGAATGTTCCGTCCTTCTGCACGAGATAGACGACCGGGATGTAGCCCGTGCCGTAAGCCGGCCCGAACTTGCTGTCGGTGTCCTGGAATACCGGGATGACCGCATGGTACTGGTCGATGAACAGACGGATGTCGTTCTTCTTGATACCGCCGTTCAAGCCGATGGCAATGCCTGTGAGACCCTTGGATTCATATTCCTTGATGAGGTTCTGAATTTCGGGGAAATGCTTCTGGCAATGCGGGCACTTCGGGCTGAAATAGTAAATGAGCAACGGTCGGTTGCTGAAATGGCTGAACAGAATTCCTGGATCGCTGATGCCGGAAAGGTGCTTGGAAAAGTCCATTTTCATAGGTTGATTAGTAGTTGTATCCATCATCAACTTGATGTCGGCGACTTGCGGTTCCGGTGCGAGCTGTGCAAAGCTCGTTACAGCGACTAAGGCTATTAATGTCAAAATACGATAAATCATATAAAAGCTCCTCAAAAAAACAATTCTAGTGAACTTTTTTAAACAGTTGTAAAATACGAAAAAATACGGGGGCGCATGGTTGTAAAAATACAAAAAACAGAAAAATAATTGTAAAAGTTGTTCTATCTCACAGAATTAATCTTATTCCATCAAAATTCTCTTGAAATTGAGGGCTGAAAACGCCGGATTTTCTATGAATTCCTCTTCCAAAATGGCCATGATTTCTTCGGAATATTCGGTTTGCTTGCTTAAGAGTTTGATGGCGTCGATTTTTGTGCTTGCGAGGATATTGCCGAACTTTTGGAGTATAATCCAAAAATAGAGGGCGAACTGGACTTTGGTAAGGCTGTTCCCGTCGAAGAGGCTTTTTGCGTAATAGCGGAAGAGCTGGTAAGCGATGATTTTTTCTCCGTCGGAGTCTGTGAATAACGGCTTGCTATTGCGTGTTGTCCAGCTTTGCTTGAGCTGCTTGTATGCGGTATCCCAAGCAGGGCCGAAACTTTCGCCTTTGCCGAGGACGTCAATCCAGGACTGGAGGACGTTGTTTGAAATTTTAGAACTTTGTTCTAAATCATCGAATCCGCTAGTCTCTATGGCGTAGTCCAATAATTCGCTGAGGCGTTCGTTGAAGGGCTTGCTGTGATTGGTAAGGATTTTGAATAAATGATTTCGCTCTGCAAAAATGGCGTCACGGGCTTCGCGGGCGTCGTCGGGGATTTCGTCTGGGATGTCGTCAATTTCACGTTCGACGAAGGCGATGGGCGAGATTGCTGTCCCTTTACTTGCGAGCAGAAGGCGTACCGCTTCTTCGCAACAGAGGCCGAGGCCTTTTTCCATGATGTCGCCATAGACTTCTACGAATCGCGGGTGTTCGCGACAGATGTCGCATAAACTAGACTCGCCAAGGTGGCAAATCATGTCGCAGAGACCATCTTGCCTCAGGAACGGGCAACGATCGCCGGGGAGCAATTTGAAGTGCCCGTCTTCGATGTTGTTGCGGAGTGTGTTGCCGAAGTCGTTTTTGAGCGAGGCGTAGCGTGCAGCGCTTGTCTCGTCGATGTCGATTTCCCAGCCGATGCAACAGGTGTCAGTGCATTTGTCTGCAATGCAACGGAACGAATCGTAAAAATCGGGCACTCGGAGAAGCATGTGGTAAAATTAGGAATTTTCTTCCGATTAACGAATTGTAACAGAATTGTTACGTAAATGTTATCCACAACTGCTCTAATGAGCAATAATGGATTGTAAAATATTTTACACCTGAGTTAAAAAGTATGCTTTTTTTAAGTTATACCCCTGTTTTCTGTTGCCATAGTGGTAAAAAGTGGATATATTTTCCACGTGTGATTAGTGTTGTGGTAAAATGTGTCAAATATGAATTTCACTTCTTTTATAGGACAAGCCCAAACGGCTATCGATGGAAAGGGAAGGACCTCCTTCCCTAGGGAATTCCGTCGTCAGCTTTTGGCGTCCGAAGGGAATGAGTTCGTGGTCACCCGTGGCCCGGACCGCACCCTCCGGTTGTTCGTCCTACCGGAGTTTGAGAAATTCATGGCGGACTTGGATGCTAGGTCCGACCGCCGTCAAGCCGATTTAGTTCGGAGAGGCCTCTGCCCCACGGTTGTGGAAATGGATGGCCAGAATCGCATTTTACTCCCCAAGATTTTGCTGGAGTATGCCGGCCTTAAAGACGAAGTTCTTTATGTCCAGGCCAGCGGTAAAACTCTCGAATTATGGAATCCTGAACGTTACAACGGAAAGTATGGATTGCAGACAAATGAAGCAATCGAAGCTTTCGATGCCGCGTTCTATGGTGAAGGCTTGACGGAGGGGGATAATGGCAGATAAGAATCTCCGCAAGTCAGTACATGTAAACGAAATTTCCGAAGCCGCGGTCGCTGGAGTTCAAGGGAGAGAATTCTATCACGATCCGGTAATGCTCCAAGAATGCCTTGACGGTTTGAACATCAAGGCCGACGGAGTATATGTGGACTGCACCCTTGGCGGTGGCGGCCATTCTTATGCTATTGCGCAAAAACTGAATTCCGATGGCGTCTTGCACGCGTTTGACCGCGATGATGAAGCCGTCCAGTTTGCAACGAAGCGCCTTGCCGGCGTTCTCCCCAAGTTTATTGTTCATCCGGTTCCGTTTGGCGAACTCGGAAACGAAATTGATGCGAATGCTATTGACGGCATCCTTTACGATCTCGGCATCAGCAGCCATCAGGTAGATGACTCTAGCCGTGGTTTTACGTTTGTAGGCGACAATCCGCTCGATCTCCGCATGGATCGTCGCGAAAACGTGTCTGCACAGGAATGGCTCCGCACTGTGAGTGCCGATGATTTTGCAGCTGCTCTCCGCAAGAATGCCGATATGGATCGCGCGTTCAAACTTGCGACCCGCATCAAGGAAAAAGTCGCTGAAATTGCGCTCGAAGGCCGCGACGTGCTTCCGAGCGATATCAAATCCGTTGTGGAAAATATTTTCCCGGACAAGCTCCGTGAAGCGAACAGTTTGCTCGCTCGCGTGTTCCAAGCTATCCGCATGGAAGTAAACGGCGAACTCCAGCAGATTGAAGGTAGCCTCCGCGCCGCTGTCGATTGCCTCAAGGTGGGTGGCCGTCTCGTCGTGATGAGTTACCACTCCGTGGAAGACCGCTGCGTCAAGGAAACAGCGGCGGAATTTGAAAAAGCATGCGTTTGTCCGGAAAATCTGCCGGTTTGCATGTGCGGTGGGAACCACCAGCGTCTAAAGAAAGTGAATCGTAAGCCGATTTTGCCCTCGGCCGAAGAAATCAACAGGAACAGCCGGGCTCGTTCTGCAAAGCTAAGGATCTATGAAAGAGTATGATCGATAATATGCAGAACGAAACCGTGAAGTCGGGAAATCATGTTTTTATTGGTATTGTTTTGCCTCTTATCCTTATGGGCTTGATGGTTTGCATGGTTCCCGTTTATATGCAGAACAGTATTAATCATCTTTATGGAACCTTCTTCGGCTTAAGGGAAAAGGTGAACCTGTTGAATCGCGAGATTCTGTTGCAGGAATTTGAAATCAACAAGTTGACATCGCTGGAATATCTTGCTGATTTTGCTGAACGCTCGGGGCTTGGTCTTTACGATGTTCCGGTAAAAGTTATGGTGACGGGGGTGCCCAATGAATAAGTACGGCGCAGATCCCCTGTTCATATTGAAGTGCCTTGTACTTTGTACAATCGGCGTGCTTGTGCTGAAGACTTTCGATATCCAAGTTGTAAACCGCAGTGTTTATCAGGTGAATACGAAGTCGATGGTAACGCATGCAAAGAACCTGTATGCGGAACGCGGCTCTATCATGGATCGTAACGGGATTGTTTTTGCCGAAAGCATGCGCGATACGAGCGATAATTTGGGCTATAGCCGCTTGTTCTTGCAGGGAACCCTTGCTTCGCAGATTGTGGGGAAGGTGGGCTATAACGGTAGCGGCAGCATGGGCATGGAAAAGATTTTTGACGACAGCCTCCGTGGGGACGAAGGTCTACGCGTGAGTGTCCAGGATGTGCATCGCCGTGAAGTCTATTACCGTTCAAAGAATGTCGTCGAAGCTAAATCCGGCATGAATCTTGTGCTGACGATTGACCGCAATATGCAGGAAATTGTCGAAAAGGCGTTGAAAGATGGCGTTGCTGAATTCAAGGCGACGAGCGCGAGCGCTGTTGTTGTGGATCCGTATACGGGTGAAATTCTTGCGATGGCGAGCTACCCGACATTTGACCCGAATTCTAAGATTCAGGGCCTTGGCCGTGTGGCGAAAAACGAGATTATTTCGATGTCGTATGAACCGGGTTCTACGTTCAAGGTGATTACTGCCGCGGCGGCTCTTGAGAACAATGCTGTCAGTCCGGAAAAGGTGTTTGCGAACGAAGGCCGCTGCTGGCAATGGAACCCGAGGTCTGAAAAGATTTGCGATACCCACGTTTATGGCGATATGGACATGAGCGAGGCGATGGTGCAGTCCTCGAATATCGTGTTTGCGAAGATTGCCTCAGAAGTGGGGGCTGAACGCTTGTTCAAGATGGCGCGCGCTTTTGGCATTGGCACGAGGGCGTTTGACAATTACGACGGTGAAGAAAACGGAAAGCTCCTGACTCCGACGGAACTAACTCGTGATGACAGAACATTGAAGACGATGGGCTTCGGTCATGCTGTTTCCGTGACGCCAATCCAGATGGTCATGGCGTATGCGGCTATTGCAAATGGTGGGCTCCTCATGCGTCCGCAGATTGTAAAGGAATGGCGCAATTCCAAAGGTGATGTCGTTGAACAGAATAAACCGGTGGAACTCCGCAGAGTCGTTTCTGAAAAGACCGCTTCGAAAATTCGCAAGATGCTCTATCGCGTTGTGAACAGCGGTACCGCCAAACGCGTCGCTTCGCAAAAGCTTGCCGATGTGTTGTTTGGCGGCAAGACGGGTACGGCTGAAAAATATAATGTGGCGACACGTTCTTATGACCGCAATTCGCAGGTGGCTTCGTTCATTGGGCTTGCTCCTGCCGAAGATACGCGCTATGTGTGCCTGGTTCTTGTGGATGACCCGCAAGGAAAGCATGTGGGTGGTCTTACTGCCGGCCCGATTTTCCGTCGCATTATGGAAGGAATTTATTACCATCCCTCACTTTCGCCGCTTGCTCACAATTTGAAGCAGGTAAAACTCGGTTCTCCTTGCGACAAGGATTTTGCGGGGATGACGATGGCTGCGGCAAAGGATTACGCTAAAAAGAATTATTGCACTATCCGTTTCGAGGGTAAAGGCCGTCGCGTGATTTCGGAACGCGTCGATATGGGCGGAACTACCGGTAAAACGCTTTTGCTCGGTGATGCCGTGGCTAGCAAGATGCCGAACTTGCAGGGTCTTTCGCTAAAGGATGCTCTCGAAGTGATGGGGAACATCCGCATGAATGTTGAATATACAGGAAAAGGTCGTGTGGTCGCCCAGGAACCTAAAGCAGAAGAGACTTTGCAGAAGGGCGCTGTTTGCAAACTGACCTTAAAGGAGAAAAGCTGATGATTTCGGAAGGACTTATGGAAAAGTTGTCCGTGACGGGGCTTTGCGATGATTCCCGCCGTGTGAAACCGGGGAATTTATTCTTCTCCGTTCCAACGGATGGCTTTGAAGCGTTCGCCCGTAGCGCGATTGCGGCTGGTGCCGTTGCGGTTGTGGGCGAGACGATGGCCCCGGAGGGTCTGACATCCAAGTGGATTCAGGTCCCGGATGTAAAGGCGGCGCGTCTTGAAGCGGCAAAAATTTTCTACAAGGATCCGTTCAGCAAGCTTGTTTGCCATGCGGTGACGGGCACGAACGGCAAGACGACGAGTGCGTTCCTCATGAATGCGATGCTTGAAGCGGCAGGCCACAAGGTGGTGCTGCTTGGCACCATCATGAACAAGATTGGCGACAAGTCTGTTCCGGCGACGCTTACGACTCCTGGGCAGTTGGATCTTTATGAATTTGCGGCCCGCGCTGTAGAATCGGGTTGCACCGATCTCGTGATGGAGGCGTCTTCGCATTCGCTCCATCAGGGTCGCGTAGCGGGAATCCACTTTAGGAGCGGGCTCTTTAGCAACTTGACGCAGGATCATCTCGATTACCATAAGACGATGGACGCCTACTTCGAAGCGAAAAAGTTGCTCTTTACGAAGTATTTGGCTGAAAATGGCGTGGCGGTCATCAATATCGATGACGAACATGGCGAAAAACTCTTTAACGTTCTCGACTGCCGCAAGGTCGCTGTTTCGAGACTTGGCAAGGCTAAGTCCGATATCAAGCCGTTTGGCGAGGTGAAGAATACGGAAGACGGTCTGGAATTCACGCTTCCGATGATTGCGAAGGAAAAATTCGTGACTCCGCTTTGCGGCGATTTTAACGTGGATAACGTTCTCCTCGTTTTGGCTTGGGCGCACGCTTTGGGAATTTCCGAAGAGGCGATGCGCAAGGCGATTGCGACGGTTCGCGTTCCGGGACGTTTCGAAAAGGTCTGGAACAAGGACGGAAAACATGTCATTGTGGATTACGCCCATACGCCGGATGCTCTTGAACGTGTGCTGAATACGGCTCGCAGCCTTTGCCGCGGCAAGCTCTCGACGGTCTTTGGTTGCGGTGGTGACCGCGACAAGACGAAACGCCCGATTATGGGCGGCATTGCCGAACGCATTGCGGACAAGGCTTGGCTCACGTCCGATAACCCGCGTACCGAAAATCCGTCGGCGATTATCGCGGATGTGCGTGCGGGCATGACGACGGACAAGTTTGAAGTTGTCGAAAACCGCGAAGAGGCTATTAACCGCGCCTGTGCGGAACTGCGTGAAGGTGATTGGCTCGTGATTGCTGGCAAGGGTCACGAGGATTACCAGATTATCGGCAAGACCAAACATCATTTTGACGATCGCGAAATCGCGGTGAAGGCGATGAATGATAAAGCTTGATTTGACAATTGGAGAAATGCTCAAGATTCTGGAAACCGAAGCAGTCGGTGTTCCGGCCCGCACCTTGAAACGCAAGGTGAATCTTTGCATGGATTCTCGCGAAAGTGCCAAGGGTGTTGTCTTTTGGCCTATCAAGGGCGTACGTTTTGACGCCCACCAGTTTGTATCTCAAATGGAAAAGGATGGAGCTCTGATGAGCGTTATAAACCAAACTGCTATCGATCCGAATTTCAAGATGTACGCTCCTGTCGAAGATACGACAAAGGCGCTCTTGAAACTGGCCAAGGGCTATCAAAGACTTTTCAAGTTGAAGAAGGTCGCCATCACGGGTAGTAACGGCAAGACGACCACGAAGGAAATGACGAAGGCCGTTCTTTCGATGAAGTTCAATACCCATGCTACGCAAGGGAACTTCAACAACCATATCGGTGTGCCGATGACGCTTTTCCAGTTGAAGCACAGCCACGAAGCCGCTGTTGTCGAAATGGGTACGAGCGGCCCGGACGAAATCCGCCCGCTTTCTCTGGCGACGGAACCGGATGTGGCCGTGATTACGAACATTGGCGCAAGCCACCTCGAACGCCTTGGCGATTTGGATGGCGTGTTTAACGAAAAAATCAACATCGTTGCGGGCCTCAAGAAGGGCGGCACGCTGATTGTGAATGCCGATGACGAACGCCTCTGCAAGGTGAAGGCGAACAAGAATTTCAAGGTAGTGACGTTCGGCGTCCGCCGCGGTGTCATCAAACCGGAAAAGCTCAAGTGGAATGAAAACCTCTGCGCCGATTTCTATATCGGTCGTACGCATTTTGTCTTGAACGTTCCTGGCGACCATAACCTTTATGACGCTCTCGCGGCCATTGCCGTGGGCGAGGCTTTCCGCATTCCGAAGAGCGATATGGCGAAAGCTCTTGCCGGTTTTATTTCTACGAACATGCGTATGGAAATTAAGGCGGCGAACGGCTTCAAGATTATTTCGGACTGCTACAACGCAAACCCGTCCTCGACGAAGATGGCGCTCCAGACATTGGGTAACATGAATGTCGAAGGCAAGCGCATCGCGGTTCTTGGCGATATGCTCGAACTCGGCAAGGAAAGCGGCAATTTGCACAAGCAGATTGGTGCCATGGTGCCGGAGATGAACTTCGACATGCTCCTCGCTGTCGGTAAGGAAGCAAAAAAGTACGTGGAAGGCGCAAAAGCCCGTGGCATGAAGAAGGTATTCCATTTCAATTCTGTTGCAGATGTGATTTGCTACTTGAGCGAGATTGTTGCCGAGGGCGATATGTTCTTGGTGAAAGGTAGCCGCGGCATGCATATGGAACAGATTGTCGATGCGTTGCTCCACATGACGCCGGTGTTCAAAAATTAAGGTAAGGTTTTCAAGTTAAGATGTCCAACTCTCAGTCCACAGGAATGAACAAGCTTTTGCTTATCGTCACCATCGTGTTGATGTGTGCAGGCATTGCTGTCATTTATTCTGCGTCTGCACCTGTGGCTGCGTCGCGCAATTTGCCTGCGGAATATTATTTGAAGGCCCACCTCCATAAGTTCTTTGCTGCCGTGGTCGCTATATTCTTCTTCTACAAGGTCGATTACGCGTTGTGGAAAGTTGGCGCCCGCTTTATCTTTGTGGTCGGTGCCATCCTCACGTTGGCCGCAATCGTTTCCGGCGGCGAGGTGAAGGGTGCTTCCCGTTGGATTTGGGGTATTCAGCCTTCTGAAATTATGAAGTTTGGTTTTGTGGCGTGGATTTGCGCAAAGCTTTCTAATGCCGGTGACGAAATCAAGACTCTCAAGTGCACGATTATCCAACCGTTGGTTCCGTTCTCCATCGCTGCGATTTTACTGATTTGCCAACCGAATTTTTCGATGCTTATCATGTTCAGTGTGCTTTTGCTTGTGCTGCTTTCGATTGCCGGGGCAAATTACAAGTATGTCGGTTTGAGTGTTTTGGTGAGTATGCCGCTTGGCCTTATTGCATTGCTTTTGAAACCGCATTCGCGTAGCCGTATTTTGGCGTTCTTCTCGGACGAAGGGACGATGACCGCATCGCAGTGGCAAGGGCGTCATGCGCTTGAAGCTCTTGGAAATGGCGGGTTCTTCGGGACAGGTATTGGCATGGGTGAACAGAAATTGGGTTACTTGCCCGAAGCGCACAAGGACGTTGTCTATTCCGTGATTGGGGAAGAATTTGGCTTTGTCGGCACGTTTGCTGTATTGCTCGCTTTTGCGATACTCTTCTCGCAGGGTTACAATATCGCAAGAAGATCTTCGACTCGGTTCGGAAAGTACATGGCCGTAGCGCTTACGACATCGCTGTTCTTGAATTTTGCAATTCACGTTTGTGTGTGTGTCGGGCTTATCCCTACGACGGGGCAGCCTCTTCCGTTCCTCAGTTTTGGTGGAACGAACTTGACGTTCTCTGCAGCGTTTATTGGAATTCTTCTGAATATTTCTCGTCCGACGACTGGCAAAAGCATCCATGAACCTTATATGAGTGGTCCGGTATCGTTTGAAACGGGACAGTTTATGAATTTTAGGGCAAGAAGGAGATTTACATGAAAAAATTCCTCTTTGTTTGTGGTGGCACAGGTGGCCATATATTCCCGGCAGTGGCTATTGCCGAGAGCTTAAAGAAACTGGGTGTAACGCAGATTACATTTGCAGGCCGTAAGGATTCCATGGAAGAACGCCTTGTGGCAAAGAACTGGCCGTATGAATACATTTCGGCTGTGCCGCTGCATCGTGGCCCGTTCCTTAAAAATTTGGCATTGCCCTTTAATTTGACCAAGTCTCTGGTACGCGCCAAGAGCGTCGTGAAGAAGGTGGCTCCGGATGTGGTGATTGCGACGGGTGGCTATGTTTCGCTCCCGATTGTGCTTGCCGCAGGTTCTATGGGTATTCCGGTTTATTTGCAGGAACAGAACGCAGTAGCCGGTATCGCGAACAAGGTCGGCGCCCGTTATGCCAAGATGGTCTTTGTGACATCTGAAGAAGCGATGAAGGGATTCCCGATCGAAAAGACGCGAATTCTCGGAAACCCAATCCGCGACTTGCCCGCTGCAGATTCGTTGGCCCGTCCGGTGGAATTCCGCGAAGGACGCAAGGCGGTGTTTATCGTTGGCGGTTCCCAGGGTGCCGCAGGTATTAACAACAAGATTGAAGAAAGTATTGGCCGCATTGCCGCCCACGAAGATATCAGCGTTGTCTGGCAAGTGGGTGCAAAGAATGTCGATAGCATCAACGAACGCCTTGGCATTTTGCCGAATGTCGCTGTTCGTGGGTTCCTCGATAACATTTACGCATACATGAAACATGCCGACTTGATTATCAGCCGTGCAGGTGCATCGGGACTTGCTGAAATTCTTGCGTTTGGCAAACCGTCCATTTTGCTCCCGTACCCGCATGCAACTGCGAACCATCAGGAACACAATGCCCGAGTCGTTGAAAAGGCCGGGGCTGCGCTTGTGGAACTCGATGACGAGCCGAATGATCTTTGGAATAAAGTGGAATCGCTCTTGTACGATCCGGAGCGCTTGAAGCAGATGGGCGAAGCCGCTGCAACGCTTGGCATGCCCGATGCCGCAGACCAGATTGCGAAAATTATTCTGGATATGGAGAGAACGTAATGCAGATTAATGATTGTAAACGTGTTCGTCGCCTTCATTTTGTGGGCATCGGTGGCGCCGGTATGTCCGGTATTGCCGAAGTGCTCCACGAAAACGGCTTTGTGGTGACGGGGTCCGATATGGGCGAAGGGGCTGTCATTGATTACTTGAAAGGCCTTGGCATTCGCATAGACCCGAAACATGAAGGAAAGAATGTCGTAGATGCGGACTTGGTCGTTTATTCGTCCGCTATTCCTTATGACAATCCGGAACTTGTCGAGGCTCGCAACCGCCGTATCCCGGTAATCCGCCGCGCTGAAATGCTCGGTGAACTCATGCGCCTCAAATACACGCTCTCCATTGCCGGTACGCACGGCAAGACGACGACAACATCTATCGTCGGCGCCATTTGGGAAGAAGCCGGCCTCGACCCGACTATTATCGTGGGCGGTATCGTGAAAGGCAAGTGCAGTGGCGCCAAGGTGGGCCACGGCGACTATCTCATTGCCGAAAGTGACGAATTTGACCGCAGCTTCCTTTCGATGATGCCGTCTTCGGCGATTATCACGAACATCGATGCCGACCATCTCGATACATACGAGAACATCGACGCCATCAAGGATGCTTTCACGCAGTTTGCAAACAAGATTCCGTTCTACGGTCAGGTGATTGTATGCCTCGACGACCCGAACGTTCAGCAGATTTTGTCTCACCTCAAGAAACCTGTGATTACGTACGGTTTTACTCGTCAGGCGAAGTATCGCGTTGAAAATCTCGCGTTTGTGAAGGGCTATCCGAAATTTGAAATTCTTTGCGATGGCAAGAGCCTCGGCGAATTCAAGCTCCAGATTCCGGGTCGCCATAATGTTTTGAATGCGACCGCCGCTGTCGCGCTCGCTGTGGAAGAAGGTATCTCGATTGAAGTCGCCCGCAAGGCCGTGGCTGCATTCGAGGGCGTGAAGCGCCGCTTTGAATTCATCGGCGAAAAGAATGGTGTCATGGTGTTTGACGATTACGCTCATCACCCGACGGAAGCGACTGCGACGTTGCTCGGCTTCCGCGAAGCGTTCCCGGACAAGCGCATCATTGTCGCTTTCCAGCCGCACTTGTTTACGCGTACCCGCGACCAGCACGAAGCTTTTGGTAGTGCATTCTCGAACTGCGATGTGCTCTTGGTGACCGATATCTATCCGTCCCGCGAAAAGCCTATTGAAGGCGTGACGGGCGCGATGGTTGCTAATAGCGCTGCAGACCGCGGCCACCGCGATGCACGTTTTATCGGAGACGTGAACAACTTGATTCCGGTTTGCAAGGATTTGCTCAAGCCGAACGATGTGATTGTTTTGATGGGCGCCGGTAACATTTGGAAACTGGGCCAGACGATTTTGGAGAAGAGCATTTGACCTTAGATGATACGAACATGTTCGGTCGCCGAATCGGCTACAACGAACGCAAGCGCAAGCGTAAGCGTAACCGCAAGGTGAAACTTGCCATTGGCAGTCGCGTCCGTTGGTTCAAGCGCAAGGGCTGGTTTTTTGCCCTGCTCCTTGTCGTTGCCGTTGGCGCTCTGTGGCATAGTCGTTTCTATCTCCAGCAAATCAATCCGCTGGAATTCAGGCATTTGCAGTATATCGAAATTGAAGGCAACCGCATGCTTTCGTGGGAAGACGTGGTGCAGAGCGCTCAAGTGGAGACTGGCATGCTCATGTCCGAACTAGATGCCGACTCCGTCAAGAAATCTCTCTTGCAGATTCCGCTGATCCATTCTGCCGAGGTGGAAAGCAAGTTCCCGTCGTCGCTTTATATCAAGCTCCAGGAAGCATCGCCAATCTTGTCTGTCCTTGAAGATGGAAAGGGAACGGTTTATTCCGAACGTGGACTGTCACTTCCGATGTCGATGATGACGGCACTCCATTTGCCAATTCTTGAAAATGAATCTATCGGAAAGATTAAACAAGTGGCCTTGTTCTTGTCGGCGATGCGAAAAATGAATAAGAACTTGTATGAGAAAGTTTCGCAGGTCGGTTGGTCTGAGAAGGATTCCGCATTTGAAGTGTTCTTCAAGGATGCCGGATTCCGCGTGATGTTCCCGGAATCGAACTGGGATAATGATTTGTTTACCCTGTACGATGCTCTTGGCATGGGCTTTCGTAAGGATCTCCTTTGCGCTAGCGAGGTGGATATGAGATTTCATGGATTTGCGTATATAAAGAACTTTGATAAGAGGTGTATCAATGGATAACAGTAAACAAATGGTCAAAAAGAACGACTACATTTTCGGGCTTGACATTGGCGCCTCGAAAGTGAATTTATTCGTTGGTATCTCGGAAGGTGAATCTATCCGAGTTGTAGAGTGCGGGGATTTCCCACTGGAATCTTCTGATGAATACGATTCCGTTGTTGAAACTCTCCAGAAAGCGGTTCACATGCTGGAATCATCGGCGGGTGTCGATGTACGCGATGTCTATGTCGGCATTGCCGGAAAGCATGTGTCCTCGTTCAGCTACAAAGGACTTGTGACACTTCCGACGAACGAAGTTCGTGAAGAGGATATCATCAACGTCCAGAGACAGGCAAGTACGCTGCCGGACAAGGCTGGCGAAATCATCCATATTTTCCCGGGTGAATATACGCTGGATGACGAAACGGGCATACGCAATCCCAAGGGCTATTCAGGCCGTCGCCTCGGAGTCGAAGTTCAGGTGGTTACCTCACGCCCGAACGCTCTCCAGGATATCGCAAAATGCGTGAACCGTGCTGGCCTCAATGTGGCGGGTTTTGTTCTCGAACCGCTCGCGGCTGCTTCTGCCGTTCTTTCGGAAGACGAACGCGAATTGGGTGTCGCACTTATTGACATTGGAGCAGGGTCTGCCGATGTGGCCGTGTTCGTGAAGGATTCCGTGCGCTATACGGCTTCGCTCGACATGGCGGGCAACATTATTACAAGCGATATCAGCAAGTGCCTCGAAGTTCCGGTATCGATTTCGAAGGCAGAAGAAATCAAGAAAAAATACGGCACATGCTCGCTCAACAATTTGATTGAAGACGAAACTTTCCCGGTGCCTGGTGTTGGCGACCGTGGGGAAGTCCCTTGTTCCCGTAAGCTTTTGGCTCGTATCATTACGGCCCGTGTTGCGGAAATCTTTAAGATTTTGGCAAAGGATTTGGAAAAACATCATTTGGATACCGTTATTGATGGCGGAATCGTGCTTACGGGCGGTTGCTGCAATCTTGTCGGTATTGAAGATATTGCTACCAAAGTATTCAAGAAGCCTGTCCATATTGGTAAGCCTAGAGGCATGAGCGGTATTCAGGAAGCGTTCCAGAATCCGTCTTATGCGACCGGCATTGGCCTCTTGTACTATGCGAACAAGAAACATCGCGAAAAGAAACAGCGCGAAACAGGAACTCAGTTGGCCGTGTCCGTCAAGAAGGGTTTGCAGCGCTTCCGCGATTTCATCAGGACTTATTTCTAACAACATAAACCACTCAAATCAGGGAGATAAACTATGAGTGACTTTTCTAACATCAACTTCGAGGCAAAATCTCGTGTCACAGGAGACGATACTCCATTCAGAAACGCCAAGGTGAAGGTGTTTGGCGTCGGCGGTGCCGGCGGCAATACTGTCAACCGCATGAAGCAGATGAATATTGAGGGCGTAGAATACTATGCCATCAATACCGATGCTATGGCTTTGGATCAGAGTCTCGCCGACCACAAGATTCTTATCGGTGAAAAGAGCACAAGAAATCTTGGTGCTGGTATGGATCCGGAAATGGGACGCAAGGCAGTCGAAGAAAACATCGATGACTTGAGGGACGCCATGAAGGGTGCTGACCTCGTGTTCGTTACTGCGGGCATGGGCGGTGGTACTGGTACTGGTGCAGCCCCGATTGTTGCAAACATTGCACGTGAAGAAGGTGTGCTTACGGTCGCTGTTGTGACGAAGCCGTTCCGCTTCGAAGGTAATGTTCGCAATTCCTTGGCTCAGAACGGTGTTCGCGCTCTCCGCGATGCCGCTGACACCATCATCGTCATCGAAAACAAGAAACTCATGAACCTCATCCAGAATACGAACAAGAACGCTACGATGGATGAAGCTTTCAAGATGGCTGACGAAATTCTCGGCAATGCAGTGCAGAGCATTTGCAGCATCATGTTCCGTCACGGTCTTGTGCATGTTGACTTTGCCGATATTCGCAAGGTCATGCTTAGAGGTGGCAGCGCTCTTATGGGTACGGGTTCTGCTGAAGGCGAAGGCCGCGGCATTGCCGCTGCAGACGCAGCTCTTTCTTCTCCGCTTCTCGAAGATATCGATATCCAGGGTGCATCTGGCGTGCTCGTCAACGTTTCTCACGGCGAAAATTACTCCTTGCTCGAACACAACGAAGCTATGGAACACATTTACGACGCCGTGGGCGAAGAAGGCAACCCGAACATCATCGTGGGCGACATTACGCTTCCGGAACTTGGCGACAAGGTTTGCATCACCATTATCGCTACAGGTTGCGGTGGCACGAACAACGCTGCTGCCGTGAACTATGGTGGTATGGCTTCAGCTTTCCCGCAGGCTCAGGCTTATCAGCAGGGTCCGGCTGTGCAGGCTGCTACTCCGCGTCCGACAACTAACTTTGTCGCTCTCGCTGGCCGCGCCACTGCTGCAATGCCTGCCGCTGCTATGGCTGCCCCGACGGTTGCCGCTCCTGCTGTCACTCAGCGCACTGTCCCGGCTGCTCCGGCTTATGCCGCTCCGCAGAGCTCTTATGCAAGCGCCGCTCGTCCGGCAACTCCGGTGAATGCCGCAGCCGCCATGTTCGCTCCGGCTTCTTCGTTTGCATCTCCGAGCTTTGACGCCAAGGCTTCTTATGCTGAAGAAGTGGTTGCTCCTACGGCTACCGCTACTTTGCGTGAAACCGAAGAACTGCCGGGTGTTGCAGAAGCTGACCCTCTTTCTAACGGCAACTATGCAGGCTCCAACATGAAGCAGGACCTGCGTGCTGAACAGAATGACTACAAGACTCCGGCCTTTAAGCGTAATCCGAGCGGTTACGATGATGCACTTAAGGAAAGCAACGTCGATTACGAGTTGCCTGCCTTTATGCGTATGAATTCTGATTTGTTCTAGTCGTGAAAGCGATTAGTGCAATGATGCAGTAAGAAATTCGACAGACGTGTTCGAATGTTTTTGGACATGCCTTCGAAAAATACACACACACACACCGGGTACGTAAAGGCGTACCCACCACAACACAAGGGATCACCCGGGTCTCCCTGCCTGGGTGGTCCTTCTTGTGCTTTTAAAGACCGCTCGGCTCTTATGTAATACAAGACGCCTTCTTCGCCTCGCTCTCGCCACCATGCCTCGTTAATACGAGGCATTTGTGGCTCACGGAAATGACCGCTCGGCTTTATTAAGGTCGCTACCATGGCACGAGTTGCGATTTTTTTTAATACATTTATGTTATGCTTTATCGAGTTTTATTCTTTATTTGCGTGGCGGCGATCGTTTCGTTTGCTTCTGTTGAAAATCCAACTGAAAAATCTGCGGAAAAAAACGGGTACTTCCAGTTCGGTTTGGATTTTAATATCGGGTTTAACGGCGGGCCGACGGACCCTGTATTCGCTATTGATACCCTTGAAGATTATGGAACAGGAGTTCACAGTTGGAAAGGACTTCGGATTCCTCTTGAAACGGGCCGTAGTTACGAAGAAAATATTGAACCTTTTTTCATGTTTTCGTTCAGGGCGGGCTATAAGGATTTTCATTTTTTGCTAGAAGCGCCATTACGCAAGGATTTGGAAGCTTGGTATAACAGTGAACTTAAAACGAATTTTACTTACAAGCCCAGTGAACTCGATATCAATGTGCCTATCAATGCTTACGCCAGGTGGGATAATCCTGTAGGTTTTGTGAAATTCGGTCGCTTCGATCCTGAGGATTTGAAAATCTCCAAGAACGATATTTTTCTTGGCGGTTTGCCGTATCACGATGGAATCCAATGGAAATTCAATGTTGGCATATTCCGCTATGACTTTTTGTTGAGTTCCTTGAACGCGTGGCTGTTTGGTGATGTGATGAATCATGAAACGGGCTGCCCGGAAAAGGGGACAGAAGCTTATATACAGAAGTGTACCGAATATGGAAAGCAGGTGAGCAATCAGCGCAAGCGTACGTATACGGAAAACGTGAAGAACATGGTGTTCCATAGGCTTGGCATTGAAACCCGCAAGTTCTGGCTCTATCTTGTTGAACAAAGCGTTATTGGCGGAAAGTCGTTGGAGTTCCGTTCTTTCAACCCGTTCATGTATTGGCATGACAATTATGCGACGGGTTATACTTCCGCGGCAACGTCCGTGGAGCTTGGCTATAAAACATCGAACGGAGCGAAGTTCTATACGCAATTGAATTTTGAAGATGTCGCAAGTCCGGTCGGCGAAAGCAAAAAGATGAATACGAACCGATCCGTTGTTAATTACATGGTGGGTTATTACCATGAACTTGAAACGAGCAGGTACGGAAAGTTCTCGTGGCGGTTGGATGTTGTGCGGACGGACCCGGTGGCAAACAACAGCAGACTTCCGTTGCTCAAATATACAGGACGCCGCAACTACCGCAGTAATTATCAGGATCAAGAAGATACGCTCACTTTTGCAGACGCCTTTTTTGTCGATTATCCCATTGGATACCGCAGAGGAGGGGATGCGCTTGACTTGTGGTTTGACATGGACTGGAAATGGAACCGCCATTTTGCAAGGTTAACCCTTGCGTGGCTCCGTCAGGGCGATAAGGAACTTTATACGGACTATGACAAGGCTCTAAAAGAGGAAAATTCGCTTTCTGGCGTGGTTGAAAAGCAGTTCCTCATCGATGCCGTTTACGAAAGAACTGTAACAGATTGGTTTAAGTTCTATGCTGGTGGCGGTTTCCGTATCTATCGCAATCTAGCGCATGATAAAAACGAGGATGGCGCCGATGCCTGGATTCGTTCTGGCGTGAAATTCAGCTTTAATCCTGTGGATATGAAGTTCTAGAATACCAACTAATACTTATATTTCTTGCATAACAAGGAGTTTTTATGGCTGAAATCGGTACACCTCTTAGTTCTACCGCAACGAAGGTTCTCTTCTGCGGTTCTGGCGAACTTGGCAAGGAAGTCATCATCGAGATGATGCGTCTTGGCGTCGAAGTGATTGCTGTGGATCGTTACGCCAACGCCCCGGGCATGCAGGTGGCTCATCGCAGTTACGTGATCAACATGCTCGATGGCAAGGAACTCCGCGCTGTCATTGAAAAGGAAAAACCGGACTACATCGTGCCGGAAGTTGAAGCGATTGCAACCGATACGCTCGTGGAACTCGAAAAGGAAGGCTACAACGTCATCCCGACTGCAAAGGCCACCAAGCTCACGATGAACCGTGAGGGCATTCGTCGCTTGGCTGCCGAAGAACTGGGCCTCAAGACGAGCCCGTACCGCTTTGCCGACAACTTCGAGGATTTCAAGGCTGCCGTCAAGGAAATCGGCATCCCGTGCGTCATCAAGCCGGTGATGAGTTCTTCCGGTCACGGTCAGAGCGTTATCAAGACTGAAGCTGACATTGAAAACTCTTGGAACATTTCGCAGACGGGTAGCCGCACTGGTGCCGCCAGCCGCGTGATTGTCGAAGGCTTTGTGCCGTTCGATTACGAAATTACTTTGCTCACGGTCCGCCATGTGGGTGGCACGAGCTTCTTGGAACCGATTGGCCACCATCAGGTGAGCGGCGACTATCAGGAATCTTGGCAGCCGCAGCCGATGAAGCCGGAACTCTTGGAACAGGCAAAGGTCATTGCGAAGAAGGTCACGGACGCACTTGGCGGTCGCGGCATCTTTGGCGTGGAACTTTTCGTTTGCAAGGACGAAGTCTTGTTCAGTGAAGTCTCTCCGCGTCCGCACGATACGGGCATGGTGACGCTTATTTCTCAGGACCTCTCGGAATTTGCATTGCACGCTCGCGCCATTCTCGGTCTCCCGATTCCGAACATCGCGTTCCACGGTCCGAGTGCTTCGAAGGCGATTGTAGTTGAAGGCGAATCAGATCACGTGAAGTTCGGCAACTTGCAAGAAGTGCTCGCCGAGCCGGATACAGCCCTTCGCTTGTTCGGCAAGCCGGAAACGAAGGGACATCGCCGCATGGGCGTTCTCCTCGCTCGTCGCGATACCGTCGAAGATGCCAAGGCCCAGGTCATGGCCATGCGCGAAAAAGTGAAGATTAGTTTGTAGGTTGTACCTTAAAAATTTTTGTATTTTGTATAGCATCCTGACTTTAAATCGGGGTGCTTTTTTTATCGGGAAAAGGGTAGAAATTTATGAAACGCTTTTTTATTCTTGCTCTGACGGCTATGGCTTATGCCGCAAGGACGATTGTCCCGTCGGCTCCCTCGCTTGATTCAGATGGCTGTTACGCTATTTCGACTGCCGAGGAACTTTACGGTTTTGCCGACATCGTGAATGTGTCCAATACGCATGATGAATGTGGAAAGCTCACCAAAGATATCGTGGTGAACGAGAAAAATGTAAAGGATACTGCCTTTTGGAAGCCTATTGATATTTTCCATGGTGTTTTTGATGGACAAAATCATACGATTTCAGGGTTAATGTACACCGATACATCTGCCAGTGGTGTGGGATTTTTTACTTCTGTTAGCGCTGTTACAAAGGAAATTTCATATGGTTCACGTGAAATTGTGAAATATGCCGTTGTCAAAAATTTGGGACTTCTTGATGCTCATTTTTATGGAAAGAACTATGTTGGCGGCATTGCAGGCGGAGCCTGGGGGGCTAAAATAACAAATTGTTATGTGGATGGCTCTGTCTATTCCAGTTTAAGAACGGGAGGCTTGGTAGGGAACTCGGGATCTCTTGAAATCAGGGATTCGCGCAACTTAGCTTATGTTGGTGGATATTATTCCGGTGGACTTGTCGGCTGGTATGAGGAGCGCGAACCACTTACTATCGTGAATTCGTATAATGCAGGAACTATTAGCAGTAATGGTACTTACGGTTCTTTTGTCGGTTATTCTTTGGGCAAACTAGAAATAATCAACTCGTTTAATGTTGGCGAAAAATCCCTTAGCAGAGAAACGCTTCCATTGGTCGGACACCATGATCGGGATACTATAATTGTAGACAACTATTTTTATATCAAGTCGAGAGAAAGTGATAAATACGGTACAATTATTGATGAAAGTGAACTGAAAAATGGAAAGCTTGCGCAACGTTTGCGTAATTACAATAAGGACGGAATTGATGGCTTGGTATGGGGACAATGGCTCGGTGTCGATGATATTCCGCAGTTGACTGGAAAATTTGTGGTCGGTTCTTCAAAGAATAATATTGTTGCAAAGACTCCCGCCGTTGTTGGAGGCTGTTACCAGATTGGTTCGGCAGAGGAACTTTATGGTTTTGCCTTTATTGCAAATGCATCGCAGTATAGTGATGTTCCTGTCTGTGGCAAGCTCACTAAGGATATCGTGGTCAACAAGAACGTGCTTGCAAAGGATACGCTCAATGGCGACGGCAGTAATTTTATCCCGTGGCTTGCAGTAACTAATTTTGCGGGGACTTTTGATGGCACAGGTCATACCATATCGGGGCTTTATTTCAATGATAGCTGGCTTCATGATGCCATGGGCTTGTTTGCGACGGTATTTGCTCCTGATCAATCGCATGAAGTCAAGATTGAAAATGTCGGAATAGAGGACTCCTATTTTTATGTCTATGGTACTGTAGGCTCATTGATTGGTGCTGTTGAATCGAAAAGTAAAACAGTGACTCTAAAAAAATGCTACGCTTCTTCTTATTTGCGCGGTGCGTCCGGTGGATTGGTTGGTGATAATTCGGGAGATTCTTTAAGAATTGAAGATTCTTATTATGACGGTGTTCTTGAAAGTAATGAGAATACAATTGGTGGATTATTGGGATGGTCTGGTGGAAAATTTTACATCGTCAATTCTTATAGCGTGGCGGATCTCAAGACAGATTTTAGTTTTACGGGAGCGTATTATGGTTCTTTGATTGGTACTAACAGTGGTGAGACAAAGTCTTATGTTGTTAATTCGTATGGTGCAGATCCGTTATCGAAAAAAGAGTCGAGAGACGCTTATCCTCTTGTCGGTTTTGCTAGTGCGGGAAGTGTTGAGTTCATTAATTCTTATTCTGAAAAAACAGGAACGGAAGTAGCTTGTTTTAATTGCGGTAGTAAAAAGGATTTTGGAATTATTCAAGTGGATGCAGACAATTTCATGAATGGTTCTGTGGCAACGCTCCTCCATAACTACGGAGCTTCGGATGTAAATGGAGCGCTTTGGGGGCAGCATGTTGGCTATGATTCGTATCCTGTCTTTAGGGGAGATGTTTCAACGAATTTTGTGACATCTGATTTGAAATTGGTAACTTTCCCTGAGGATACTGTAAAGTATTCAAACAAGTATATTGAGGGCATTAAGCTCTCGTTGCCGATTCCTGTTCGGAAGGATCACATTTTTAAGGGCTGGTATGTGAGTGCCGACTTTTCGGGTGAACCGGTAAAGAGTGTGCCTGCTGAAGCGACCGGTACCCAGACGTTCTATGCAAAGTGGTGGCATTATCCGCAGAAGGTGGGCGACTGCTACGAATTGGGCGACGAGGGAGAACTGATTCTGTTCTCGTCTTATGTCGATTCCTTGTTCCGGTATTCGGAACATCCCACATTATGCGCTAAGTTGACCGCCGATATCGTTGTGAACAAGAATGTGCTTGTCAATGGAAAGCTTGATACAACGCGTACTGACACACTAGAGCCGTGGATCCCCATGCACGGTTACAATGGTGTATTTGATGGTAATGGTCATTCCATATCGGGTTTGTATAGCACTGGTTATCATTGTTTGTATGATAATGGTCGTCTGGCATGCGGACTTTTCGGAAAAATAGAACGTGGCAATTTGGTTATCAAAAATTTGGGAATTGTGGATACCTATTTCTTGGGTGGTGATGATATGGGCGGTTTTGTCGGGAGTATGCGCGGCAACTCTTTGGTCATTGCTAATTCTTATTTTGATGGAGTTTTGCTCGGAATTGAAAATGTTGGCGGCCTGGTTGGATACCTTGACGTTGCGAATGCCGTTGTGTTGGCGTCTTATAATCTAGGCCTTGTTGATGGCGATTATGATGTGGGCGGCCTTGTGGGAATTGCTGACGATGTTGATAAGCTTACGGTTCTCTACTCCTATAACGAAGGACCTGTCAAGGGAATTCAGGCTGTCGGCGGCTTGGTTGGCCAAGGTGTAACCGAAAAATTCTTGATAGCCAATTCCTACAATGTGGGAACGGTGACTTCGACAAAGAGTGTAAACGGGGGCTTGGTAGGGGATTTCACGTTTGATTCTGTGTATGTATATAATTCGTACGATTTGGGTGCTGTCGTCGGCACGGATTCTGTTGGTGCGATTTACGGTTTAAAGAGAAAGAAAGTGGTCCTTGATATGGACAACGTATATTATCTTGAGGGATTGCCTGCAAATGATAGTGCTATAGCTGTTGCTGCCGATGATTTTGCCAACAAGAATCTTTTGAAGCGTTTGCAGTCTTACAAGAATCATGGCTTGGATGGTTCTGCCTGGACGCAGTCGGATAGCGATAAGTATCCGGTGTTGAATAAGAAAGTTTCTGATGAGTTTATTGATAGTGTATTCGCTGCGATTAACGCTTCGAGCAGTTCTAGCTCTTCGAACGTTTCGAGTTCTTCTAGTGCTCCGAAATCCTCTTCGTCGAGTGTTGCACAGTCCAGTAGCAGTGTTGTGAAGTCATCTTCGTCGAGTGCACCGAAGTCTAGCAGTTCATCGGTTAAATCTTCGAGTTCCTCGGGTGCACCGAAGTCTAGTAGCAGCTCAGTCCAGTCTTCTTCAAGCATGCCGAAATCGAGTAGTTCTTTGGTGAAGTCTTCATCTTCGAAAACTTCGAAGTCCAGCAGCAGTTCGGCAAAATCTAGCAACAGCTCTGTGAAGTCATCTTCGTCGAAAACGCTGAAGTCAAGTAGTTCTGGCAAGGTCTCGATTGAGGCTACTTTGGCTTTGTCGCCGGTGGTTGTCCATACGCTGGGTCGCATGGTTGAAATTAGCGGTTTACGGGTAGGCGAGAGCTATGCGCTCATGGATTTGCAGGGCCGCTTACTGCAACGGGGCTTTGCAAACGGCTCGACGGTTATGCTGCAAGTCGCACAATCCGGTCGTTACCTCCTGCGCATTGCTGGACGGAATAAAATCGTGAATGTTCGGTAGGTTTTCCTAAAGCCTAGCTATAGCACTTTTCCTAACGCGATTATCGCGGCGGTGCGGGCGCGGAGGCGCGTGTTGCCTAAGTTCAGCAAATGGACTTTGCCGTTCTTGAACGTTTTTATCGCTTCGATTTCGCGTGGTGAAAATCCACCTTCCGGGCCTACAAGTAACGTAACAGGGACGGCTACGCATTTCCCGTCGGCGTTTTCTTCCAATCCCAAATCCAGTTTGCATTCTCCGTCAATGTCGCAGAGAATCAAGTCTCCCTGGTAATCCTTAAACCATTTGTCAAATTCAATCGGACCTTCAATGCGTGTCATCCAGGGCTTTTTGGATTGCTTGAGACTCACGAGTGCTTTGAGTTCCGAACGGCGTACGAGCTTGTGCAAATCGGAATTTTTGGGCTCCTGCGAATAGTCCGTGCGCAAAAAGATAACGCTGTCTGTCTCGGTCTGTGCCGCATGGAATACGACTTCTTCGAGGGCGTCATCCTTGAGACAGGCTATGCCGAGGTTTAAACGCGGGCGCTTGAGCGGGGCTTCTTCAACGGTGTCAACGCGGACTTCGCATGCTTTGGCGTCGGCTTTTGTGATTGTCGCATCGGCGTAATGTCCGAGTCCGTCGCAAAGTTGCAACGTATCTCCATTTGCCGCACGGCAGACGCGGACGGCGTGGCTGCTTTCATTTTCGTCCAAGATGATTGTGCCTACGGAGATGAGCGGACAATAGAAACGACTATCGGGAGTTTTCATGCACGTTAAAATAGAAAATTTCTATATTGCATCCCGTGAAAAGTCCTGTTAAAACAGTTGTCTTCGATTTAGACGGTACGTTGTATTTGAGCGGTCGCCCTTATTCGGGTGCGGTCGAAACCGTCAATCGCGTGGCGAAACGCGTGCCCGTTTATTATTTGAGCAACAACACAAGTAAGTCCCCGGTTTTTTACGAAAACCGCCTCAAGGTCATGGGGCTTCCGCTTGCTCAAGATTCCATTATTTCGGCGCTGTACCTTTCGCTCGATGCGATTCACGAACGGAAAATCAAGAACGTTTTCTTCTTCGCGAATCCCGAAGTCTATGAATGGTTTGCTGCGCAGGACCCGAGCCTCAATTTGCGTCCGTCGGTCGAAGAGACCGAGCTGGTGCTTGTCGCTTACCATAACAGCTTTGACTATCGCGAACTTTGCGAACTCTCTTTCAGGGTGCAACGTGGAATCCCGTTCTGGGTGACGCATACGGATTTTGTCTGTCCCGACGAACGCGGCCCCGTGCCCGATATCGGAAGCTTCATGGCTTTGTTGAAAACGGCCTATGGAGTCGAACCCGAAAAAAGTTTCGGTAAGCCGAACCCGGCGATGCTTTCAGGACTTTTGAAACTCTACCGCCCTGAAGAAATATTGTTTGTGGGCGACCGTCTCTATACGGATTTTGAACTCGCAAAACGTTCCGGTTGCAGGTTTGTGCTGCCTCTGTGCGGTGAATCGAAAATGTCCGATGTCGAAAAACTTGACGTTAAACCGGAATTTATTGTGGACAATGTCAGTGAAATAGATTTCAACGCTTTTTTTGAAGGAAAAAAATAATGCGTCATATTGCACATCTTTTGTTTTTGCTTGTCATGGTTCCTGCAGTTTTGTGGGCCGGTGATGAACATATTACGGTGGCGGTCTCGTTGCAACCTTATGCGACCATCGTCAAAATGGTGGGCGGTTCCCGCGTAAACGTGGTGACGCTTTTGCCTCCGGAAGCGGATCCGCACAATTACGAACCGAAGCCTGCTATCATCAAGGCTTTTTCGCTGGCTCAAGTCTATTTTACGGACGGTTCGGGTTTGGACAAGGCTTGGATGTCTCGCTTTTTGGGTGCGAACAAAAAAGTTGAAGTTGTAGATATTTCAAAGAATATAAAGTGGATGGAATTTGACCATGAAGGACATGGTGCGCATCAACATCAGGAAGAACACGAAATCGATCCGCATATTTGGACATCGCCGGCACGTGTGAAATACCTTGCCCAAAATATTTATGAATACCTTGTAAAAATAGATCCGGAACATACTCAGTATTACATGTACCGAATCCAGAATACGCAGGACAATTTGGAAAAGGCGGAACGTCAGATTAATGAAGCCGTTATCCATATGCCGCCCAAATCCCGTTCGTTTATCGTGTTCCACCCGTCGTATGGTTACTTTGCTAAGGATTACAAGCTCAAACAATATGCAATCGAAGTGGATGGCAAGGAACCCAAACCGAAGGACTTGGCAAAGCTTATCCAGATGGGCCGCAAGAACAACGTGAAGATTGTTTTTGTGCAACCGCAGTTCAGCAAGCGCGCCGCACAAACGATTGCCAAGGATCTTGGGGCTATCATTGTGGAAACGGATCCGTTGTCTGCTGATTTTATGGGCAACATTAAGAAACTGGTGAACGCCATTAGAGAGGCTAGCAAGAAATAATGTCTGCCATCGACATCAAAGATCTTTCTTTTTGTTATGGAAAGTCGCCCGTATTGACGGACGTGAATCTTTCTATTGACGAGAATGACTTTGTTGCCATTATCGGACCGAATGGCGGCGGCAAATCGACGCTGATGAGGCTGATGGTGGGGCTGTTGAAACCCACAACTGGATGCGTACGCTTGTTTGGCGAAAAGGTGCCGACTAAAAAAGTGGCTGTGGGCTACGTGCCGCAAAACACGAACAAGAATGTCGAATTCCCGATTACGGTGGCAGAATGCGTTGCGACCGGTAAAATTGGACTTTCGTCGAAATCGGACGAAGTAAAAGCCGCGTTGGAACGTGTGAACATTGCGGGATTTCTTGACCGACGTCTTGGTGAATTGAGTGGCGGTGAACGCCAACGCGTTTTAATTGCACGTTCACTTGTCTGTAATCCTCGTATCCTTTTTTTGGATGAACCGTCCAACAATATCGACGTGGCAGGGATTGAGGCGCTCTACAGCATGCTTGCTGAATTCAGTGAGACCATGACGATTGTTATCGTGACTCACGATTTGATGGCTCTTTCGCACAAGGTGAAAAGTGTCGTTTGCGTGAACCATTCGGTGCATTATCACGAAGGCGGGAACTTGACCGAGGAAATGCTGCACAGCACATACGGCTGCGAAGTCGATTTGATTGCCCACGGAGTGCCGCATCGCGTCCTCGGGAGCCATGACCATACCCACGGCGGCTGCTGCGAACATCACCATGCTGGTCATTAGTCATTGGTTATTGGTCAATAGTTGTTGTTGCCGAATCTGTTTATGATTGGGATCTAGCAATAAAAAATTATCTAATAACTATTGACTAGTGACTAATAACCTAAAAAATCTCTCGTCTCTTCCTTCGACAAGCTCAGGACAGGCTACTCGTCTTTCGTCTAGGCACAATTATAGTCCTAAAGCCTAACCCCTAACCCCTAATACCTTAAAGAATAATGTTATAATTGTATAGTACTTGTCACAAGTGTCTTGAAAAGGAGTCTTGTGTTTAAAGGAGGCTAAAATGAGTGCAGAAGTCGAAGAATTGACCGTCGAATACACGGACGAAGAAACCGGCGAAGTCGTCATCAAGGAATTGAGCAAGGAAGTCCTGTCGAAGGGCGCATGGCCGACAGTCATGTTCTTTTATCAGGACCGCGACCCGAAAACCGGCGAGTTCAGCGAACCGAAGGTTTCTCTGCGTCGTTACCGCAAAATGCAAGGCATGTTCAAGCCACAGGGCAAGTTCAAGATTACAGGCAAAGCGCAAGCCGAAGCCATTATCAACGTATTAAAAAAGTGGTATAACATTTAATGCCAGACCCTGCTAGTAAAAAGAAAAAGTATAAAATCGATTTCCTGTGCGAGGGGAATATCGAAGCCTTCCCTTGGAAGGACAAGTTTGAAAAGATGGCCCGCAAACTCCTCGCCGAAGAAGGCAAGGAAGACAACGTAAATATTGTACTCTGCACGGACGAATTCGTGCGCGAGATGAACAAGAATTACCGTGGTCTAGACAAGGTAACGGATGTTCTCTCTTTTGAATGGCACGAAGAATTTCCTGGTGAAGAAAAAATGCTTGGCGAGATTTACATCGCCAGAGACCAGGTCAAACGACAGGCTCCGGAATACGGCAATAGCTTTTTTGCCGAGATGAAGCGCGTGATTGTCCACGGCTTGCTCCACCTGTCGGGGTACGACCATATGAAGGCGGCCGAACGCAAGATCATGCGTGCACGTGAATGTGAGTTCTTGGGACTGGATCCGTACAAGGACAAGGAGAGCATGAAAAATGGGTGATACTAGCACCATTGCAGTTGTTCTTCTTTGTGTCTTTGTTTTTATTTCGGCATCGTTTACTTTAGTCAAGGCAGTCTTTGCCGCTATTTATGCCAAGCGCGATTCTCGCGACCGTACGGACCGCGAAGAGAAGATTGCAAAGATTGTGGAACATGGCGGTTACAACGAGACTGTCTCCATTGGACGTATTTTCTCGGATGTGGGCATTGGCGTTTTCGGTTACTATCTCTTCTCGAACGCCCCATGGCAGTGGGTCCATGATTTTTGGCTTCTCGGACTTCTGGCATACATGGTTTGCGCATGCGCCGTGATTTATGTTGTTACAATCTTTTGCCCGAATATTATCGGAACTTTAAAACCCGATACATTGTCTGTGGTCCTTGTTCCGCTGTACAGACTCATTCGCATGCCGTTTGTGCCGGTGGGCAAAGTTTGTCATATTTTATATGTAAAAGTTCTGAATGCACTTGGCTACGACGCCAAACTCAGTTTCTTGCCTGAAGAACGCCGCGATGCCGTGCAGGCCGACCTTTCCGATTCTTCGCTCAGCGAAGGCGAGGGCCTCGAAAAAGAAGAACGCCAGATGATTCTCAATATCTTCGATTTTGTGGAAACTCCTGTGCGTGAAATCATGACGCCGCGAGTCGATATGTGTGCTATTGATGTCGATACGTCGCTTGAAGATTTGGTGAAGGTCTTGAACAACGAACGCCATTCGCGCTTGCCGGTTTACAAGGAAACTGTCGATAACATTGTCGGTATTCTTTCGAACCGTGACTTCTTGGAATGGTTTACGGAACATCGCGATGAACCGTTTGATTTGATGAAGCTCGTGATGCCGCCGGTCTATGTGCCGTACCACAAGAAGATTGACGACTTGTTGACGGAACTCCGCAAGACAGGTAACCAGCTCGCCATTGTCGTCGATGAATACGGCGGAACAGCAGGCCTTGTGACGCTTGAAGATATCCTCGAAGAAATTGTCGGCGAAATCCGTGACGAAGACGACATGGACGAAGACGAGGACGTGCAGAAGTTGAAGGACGGCCGCTACATTCTCGACCCGTTGATGACGCTCTCGGATTTGGAATACGAACTCGACATTGAACTGAAGCCGCCTGAGAATTCCCACGTGGAAACGCTTTCCGGCTTGATTCAGGCTACGCTCGGAATCATTCCGTCGCCGGGCGCCGAAGTCAAGATTCAAGGCTACACCTTCCGCGTTCTGCGCATGGACGGCACCCGCATGGAAAAGGTCATGATGATTCTCCCTGCCGGCGTGAAAGGTCCCAAGACGCAAAGCCTGCACAAAGTGTAACTCGCAATTATCGTGATTTTGATAATGCAAAAAATCCCGCCGCAAGCGGGATTTTTCATTTCATGTCAGGATGTCTTTGATTCTCGTCATCCTGAGGCAAAGCCGAAGGATTCAGTTAATATTTCTTGCCTATTCAATATAAAATTTGACTGGATTGGACTAATGTCCCAACTCTTTGGCTCGGTTATAAAAAAGAGTTTCTCTTTTTTGCAACACTCGCCTTCTGAGTTGTCTTCGCCCTTATCGGGCTCAGAATGACGTCGAAGCCATTTACAGTTCTTCGACGGCTTCCGCTCGCAGGTTCTGCACGATGTGCTCCTGGCGGCTTGGCGTGTTGTTGCCCATGTAGTATTCGAGCATCTTGCCGAGCGTTGCGTCGGGCGGAATGCTGACCGTTTCAAGGCGCATGTCTTCGTTGATGAACTGTCCGAATTCTTCCGGGCTGATTTCGCCAAGACCTTTGAATCGAGTGATTTCGAGACCGGTTTTGCCGATTTCCTTGGCGGCCTTGTCGCGTTCGGTTTCGTCGTAGCAGTACTTGGTCACCTGCTTGTTGCGCACGCGGAAAAGCGGCGTCTGCAAGATGTACAAGTGCTTCTGTTCTACGAGTTCCGGGAAGAACTGCAAGAAGAACGTCATGAGCAAAAGGCGGATGTGCATGCCGTCCACATCAGCATCGGTCGCGATAATCACTTTGTCGTAACGCAAGTTCTCGAGACCGTTTTCGATATCGAGCGCGTGTTGCAACAAGTTAAATTCTTCGTTTTCGTACACGACCTTCTTCGTCATGCCAAAGCTGTTGAGCGGCTTACCGCGGAGGCTGAACACGGCTTGCGTCTGCACGTTACGGGCCTTGGTGATAGAACCCGATGCAGAGTCACCTTCTGTAATGAAAATCATCGATTCGCGGTTGAGCGCGTTCTTCACGTCGGTGAGGTGAATCTTGCAGTCGCGGAGCTTGCGGTTGTGCAAGTTCGCCTTTTTGGCACGTTCGTTCGCAAGCTTCTTGATGCCTGCGATTTCCTTGCGTTCACGTTCGTTCTGCGTGATGCGGTTGAGGAGCGCCTTTTCGGTTTCCGGATTCTTGTGCAAGTAGTTGTCGAACTGGCTTGCGACGTAATCGACGACCCAGGAGCGCAACTGTGCGCCACCCGGCGAAACCGTCGTAGAACCGAGTTTCGTCTTTGTCTGTGATTCGAACACCGGTTCCTGGATGCGTACGGAAATGGCGCCGATGATGCAGTTACGGACGTCCGACGGATCGAGGTCCTTCTTGAAGTGGTCGCGGGCGCCCTTGACGATACCTTCGCGGAATGCCTGCTGGTGCGTACCGCCCTGCGTAGTGTGCTGGCCGTTCACGAAGCTGTAGTAATGCTCGCCGTACTGGTTGCCGTGCGTGAACGCGCATTCGATATCCTTGTCCTTGAAGTGGATGACCGGATAGCGGATGGTGTCGTCAACGTGCTTGTTCAAAAGGTCCAAAAGTCCGTTCGGGCTCGTGTAGACCTTGCCGTTCATGATGAGCGAAAGACCGTTGTTCAGGTAGGCGTAGTTCCAGACCTTTTCTTCCATGTACGCCGGAAGGAAACGGTAGTTCTTGAAAATGTCGGCATCTGGTTCGAAGTAGATTTCGGTACCGTTCTTTTCGTTCGTGGCACATTCCTTGTAATCCTTGACGAGCACGCCGCGGCAGAATTCAGCCTGCTTCATGCGACCGTCGCGGAAACTTTTGACCACGAACTTCGTGGAGAGGGCGTTCACGGCCTTTGTACCCACGCCGTTCAAACCGACCGATTTCTGGAATGCTTCGGAATCGTACTTGCCGCCCGTGTTGATCTTCGATACGCAGTCGATGACCTTGCCGAGCGGAATGCCGCGGCCGTAGTCGCGCACGCGGGCCGAGTGGTCGTCGATATCAATTTCAATCTTCTTGCCGGCACCCATCACG
>Ga0129307_1001007_pt1 | contig 35221 bp, 31 predicted proteins | sample P1105metagenome_FD_94437 | JGI IMG/M metagenome (GOLD analysis project Ga0129307, IMG submission 94437) | Capybara group fecal microbial communities from Wisconsin, USA - P1105 metagenome | ecosystem: Host-associated > Mammals > Digestive system > Large intestine > Fecal | place: USA: Wisconsin...
CAAGTGTTGAGTAACCGGAAAGCTGTTTAGCCATGGGGACTGTCCCCATGGCTCAAACAGCGTAATAGCGGTAGAGGCCGTCCTCTTTCCTGCGGGTGATCCTGCCGCGTTTTCTCAGGTAGTCGAGATGTGAGAAGCACTCGCCGACCGCGAACCACTTCTGGGTGGGCGGGAACTCCGCCCAGTTCTTCGCGCGGATCTTCCAGCGCATAAGGCCGGCGATATCGTAGCCGGTGAGCCCCGGCTCCTCCCGGATGGTGTTCATCGCGTCGTCCAGGCGCCGCGCGTGGTGGGCGATGATCGCGTTGATCCTCGTGAGATAGTCCCCGGGCTTCCTGTGTCCGGGAAGCGCGAGCTTTACCGGGTAGTCCCTGACCCTTTCCAGGCTGTCGATGTAGCTTCCGAGCGCGTCGTCCATGCCCGTCCAGGCAGTGATGTTGGGGGTGATGTCGAAGAGCACGTGGTCGCCAGTGAACATGATGCCCCCGTCCTCCATCCAGAACATCCCGTTCCCCGGGGTGTGCCCGGGGACGTCGATCATGGTGAGGACATGATCCCCCGCCGGCACACAGTCCCCGCCGCGGATCGTGCGGAAGCGGGCATCCGTCGCCGGAAGCGCCTGGACGAAGGCGGGATTCACCGCGTAGACCTTGTCGAGGATCTCCAGCGGAAAGCCTTCCTCAAGAAAGCGCGTCCGGTTCTTTCTGCGGTATTCCGTGTCGTAGATCTTCCCCCAGCGGTCAAGGTCCGCGGCGCCGAACCAGATAGTCCCGTCCTCCGCGGCAAAGAGGTCCGCAAGCCCGGAGTGGTCCGCGTGAAGATGGGTGCAGAGGACGTCCCGCCGGGCGCGGTGGCTGCCAAGGCTTTTCAGCCCCCCGGAAAGCGCGTCGAAGCACTCCTTGCGCCGGAAGCCGGTGTCGATGAGAAGGTCCCGCTCCGCCCCGCGGATAAGGTAGGCATTCGTCGCCTTCAGCGGGTTGCCGGGGAGGACCACCTCGATCCGGAATATGTTTTCAAATACTTCTTCGACCATTCTCCGCCGTCATCCTTCCTGCTTCTTCTTTTCCGGGGCTGTCTCCGGGGCGCCCTGCATCAGCCGCTTAATGCATAAGGTCCTTCGCTTCCTCGAAGAGCGCGATATCGTCCGCCGTGACCTTCATGTTCGTGACGCTCATTTCCTCGCCGGGACGGGTCACGCGGAGCTCGATGATGGTCCCCTCGGGGATGCCGGACGTAAACAGCACGGTTTTCAGGAAGGCCGCCACACGCGGGTGGTTCGCCTGAAAGCGCTTCGCGAGGCCTCCAAGCTTCATCAGTTTCATGGGATTGATCGCCATGCTTCATATACTCCTTTTTCAGAACGTTGCGGGATGCTGGATCCCCCTGCGGATCCCGTCCGCCTTTTCTTCCCCGCAGAGCACGCGCACGAGCTCGAGGCCGAAATCAATGGCGCAGCCGAGGCCGCGGCCGGTCGAGACGTTCCCCTCGGTGAGGACGCCGCTGCCGGTCCAGCGCGCGCCGTTCACGCCGTCAATGCCCTTCTCCCAGCCGGGATAGCACGTGAAGGGATGGCCATCGAAAAAGCCGAGCTTTCCGAGGATCGAGGGCGCCGCGCAGATCGCGGCCACACGCTTCCCGGCAGCAAACTGCGCCTTCAGCGCCGAGATGACTCCCTCGTTCTTTTCAAGGTTCGGGACGCCGGGCACGCCGCCCGGAAGGAACAGGACGTCGCTCGCCGCAAGGTCCGCCTCGGAAAGCAGACGGTCCGTCACGACCGCGATCCCGTGCGAGCCGGTCACGACGCGTTCTCCTGTCGCGGACACAAGCTCCACCTCCACGCCGGCCCTTCTCAGAATGTCGACGACAGAGAGGCACTCGACCTCCTCAAGTCCTGTCGCGAGAAATGCTGTCACCTTTGCCATATCGTGCCTCCCTTCTCAGCCTTCCATCTGCTGCATCGCCAGCCTGAGCGGCGGGATCATCTGCTTCTTGCGGCTCACGACGTCCTTAAGGACGTAGTATCCGTCAGGCGTCTTGTCCGTGCTGAACGCGCGGGAAGCGATATCGTCCGCGCCCTTTCCTGCGCAGAAGAGCTCCGTGGTGGTCGACGGGGTGTCGGTCGCCATGTAAAAGATCATCTCGACGTTCGACTTGACCAGCGCGTTTTCAAGATACGGGGCGACAAGCGCCTCCGCGTTCTTCCGGTTCTTTTCCGTCATGAAGGTGGACTGGCCCACGCCGAACTTGAGGTCGCCGAAGGTGAAGATCTTGAAGTCGGCGTAGAGGATATCCTCCGCGGTGCGGCCGGTCAGATCCTCGCCCGCCTCGAACATACGGTTCGCGTACTCGTCGATATCCACCTCCGCGATCTCCGCGAGGCGCTTCGCCGCGTTCACGTCGCGAGGCGTGCAGGTCGGGGAACGGAAGCAGAGCGTGTCGGACAGGATCGCGGAAAGCATGAGGCCGGCGATCTGCTTCGTCGGGGTGATCCCCTGCTCAAGCATCATGGTCCAGATGATCGTGTTCGTGCAGCCGACCGGCTCCGCGCGGAAGAACGCCGGACCCGAGGTCTCGATATTTCCGATCCTGTGGTGGTCGATGATCTCAAGGACCTCTGCCTCGTCCATACCGTCGTCAGACTGGTCGAGCTCGTTATGGTCCACAAGGATGACCTTTTTCGGGTGCACGTTCAGCATGTTCCGGCGGCTGACCACGCCGATGTACCTGCCGTCCACGTCCAGCACCGGGAAGTAGCGGTGGCGGACGTTCGCCATGACCTTCTTCGCGTCCTCGGCATAGGTGTTGATGCTGAATGACAGGATGCCCTCGGAGAGCATGAGGTGCCTTACGGGGACCGCGGTGCTCACCATACGGGCCGCGATGTAGGTGTCGTACGGCGTGGAGATGATGGCGCAGCCCTTTTCCTTTGCGCGGGCGAGGACAGTCTTGGAGGTCGCGCTGCCTGCGCAAACGATGATGCAGGACGCGCCGCACTCGATCGCGCAGATCTGGGATTCGTAGCGGTTCGTCACGAGGACGATGTCGCCCTCCTCCACCATCTCCTCGATCATCTCGGGGCTGGTCCCGACGTAGATGGCGCCGCGGTCAATGACGGCGTCGATGTTTCCGAGCACAAGCTCCGCGTCCAGCGTATCGATCAGGATCCTGTAGGACGTGTGCGCCTTGCCGAGGATCTCGTTGTCAAAGATGGCCATGTTCGCGTTCGCGATATCCGCCACCGTGACGAGTCCCTGGAGGTCATCCTTCTCCCCGACGATGCAGAGCGTCTCGATGTCCTGCTCGCGCATCATCATCCACGCGCGGCGCACGCTCGTCTCGCCGTCGATACCCGGCTGGAGACGGAAGTCGATGTCTTTCATCTGCGGACTTACACTTGTGCAGAGACGCGGGGTCTTCGCCTGCCAGTAATCCAGGACGAACTGTGTTTCGCGGCTCACGTTGCCGCAGCGCCGGGCTTCATATTCTCCGTCCGGATCCGTCTGCTGCTTGTACCAGGTATAGGAGATCGCGGCGCAGATCGCGTCCGTATCCGGGTTCTTGTGGCCGAAAATATTGACTTTCTTTCTGGAAAAATGTGTGGGCATGGTCTTCTCCTTATCTGGGCGCATTCCTTACGGCCCGGTCAGTTACATCATACCATACGGGCGTATGCTGAGATATTGAATTTCCTTATCCTGACGGTCGAAAATTTCTCTTAAAGGTCAGGATGTCGCGTGCTGACCTCCGCGTCGCTTTTGATCCGGATACGCCCATCGACGTTAAAGAAGGTAAAGTTCGCGAGGAAGATCAGCTTCCCGCTCTCGTCCGTGACGCGTGATTCGACCAGGCAGGTGCTCCTCGTGCGCTTCAGCACCTTGCTCACCCCGTTGATCCTCCGGTCCTTCGTGGTCCCGAGAAAATACGCGTTCGCGTTCTGCGTCACGTAAAGGTGCTTGTCGCTCCTTGCCGCCATGCCGGCAAGGGAATCCGCCAGCACGAAATACGAGCCGCCGTGGACGTTCCCGAAGGCGTTCGTGCTGTCCGCCGCAAGCTCGATATACCCCTCCGCGCGGTCCGGGTCGATGTCTGTCATAACGACGTGGTTATGCGCCGCGAAACGGTTGTTGTCGATCATTTCGCGGAAATACTCAGTAAGCTCTCTGCTCATGGCAAATCCCTCCGGTCAGGCTTCAACAGTCCTTTTGCTTTATTCTATCATACTTCGGCCATGGGGACTGTCCCCATGGTACAACACTCTCCTGCAAAAGTGTTGATTACCGGAAAGACTGTTGAGCCATGCTAACAGTGCGGGACCGAAGGTCCCGCACTGTCGCGGCATTCGCCGTATATGTCAGTCTCCGCAGCCGCAGCCGGGAAAGCCCGCTCTACCGGCTGCGGCTGCGGAGACTGACATGCATGGCTCATTGCTTCGCGCAAGAAGGCCCGCCCCGGAGGGGCGGGCCTTCTGAAAAATTGAAAATGATTACAGGCTGAGGACGTCCGCGAACGCCTGGATCGCGGTGCGGGCCTGGCCGAAGTCGCGCATCTGCTGGTCGATACCAAGCTTGATGTGCGGGATGCCTGCATTGTCCAGGGCCTTCTTGAGGTACGGATACTCCATCTCCTCCGGATCGCAGAACTGCTGCATGAAGAGGACAAGTCCCTGCGCGCCGCTGTTCCTGACCAGGTCAGCGACGAACTCGCCGCGGCGGTTCTGGTTCGACTGCGGATCATAGAGCAGGACGTCGTGATCGATGTTGGCGAACTGCTGTGCAAGCGCCTCGACCGGATCCTCGATATCCTCCGGGACATCCGTGCGGAACATACGGCTCTCATGCGCGACATCATCGTCAGCGATGGCGATGTTGTTCTCCTCGAACGCCGCAAGCAGCTTCGGGTTGTCGCAGATGATGCCGGAGGTGACGACCTTGGTGCCCTTCCAGTCGCAGACCGGAAGCGCCTCGAGCTCGTCGTTCAGACCCTTGAGCATCTCGGTGTACTCATCCTTCAGGATGAACCAGGAAGCCTTCAGGACCTGCATACGCTTGGTCGGGGTGATGACGTCGCAGTGCTCGTTCGCGAGCTTCGTGAAGCGGCGGCGCTCCGCGCGGCTTGCGTTGTAGACCTTGATCGCGTGCTTGAGATCCTCGGGGGTGATCGCCTTGGAAGCGATCTTCTCGAGCTCTCTCTTGATGTTCATGTACTGGTCGATGCAGAACTTCTTGCCCCACTTCGCGAACCTGTTCTGCGGGTGAGCCAGGAAGATGACCGGCATCTTGTCTCCCATGGAGACACGGATGTTCTGGGACATCGGGCGGAGCGTATCGCAGATGGTCGGGGTGATGACGCCGTCCAGGTCCTTCATGGTCCCGTCAAGCAGCATCTCCAGAGCCAGCTGTGCGATCGTGCAGTAGAAGGTCGCGCAGTACTCTTTTGCGCGGCTGATGGTCTTGGTGTTGGTTCCCCAGATGCCCATCGGCACCATGCCTGCCGCATAGACCAGCTCGTCCGGAGCATAGTACGGAAGAACGCCGATGACCTTCTTGCCCTGTGCCTTGTACTTAGCCAGCTGCGCCTTCGGCGAAGCGGCGATTTTTGCAAATTCTTCGATTCTCTTATCGATACTCATTGCTTATGCCTCCTTCGCATTCTCGTTCGCTTCCATAGCCTCCATCAGGCCCTGGACACGGGTGACGTACTGCGCCTCGTTGAAGTTACGCGGATCTGCCTGGTCGCCGTCGAAGCCTGCGCACGGTACGCCGAGGTCCTTCGTGAAGCGTCTCTGCATCTCTGCCATGTAGCCGGACCACGGCTTGCAGGATCTGTTGTAGTGGACAAGGACGCCATCGACCTTGTTGTCACGGCAGATGCCTTCACGCCATGCAACGCCCTGCTCGATCGAGACAGAGTTCGGTGCCTTGTAGTAAGCGCGTGCCATACCGTCGATGTCGTTGTAGACGAAGCCGAATGCCGGCGCGTAAACGACTGCGGTAACGTTGATGCCATTCTCCTTCAGCGGCTTGAACAGCGCCGGGAGCTTCGGCCAGCACGGGATACCCTCGAACATGACACGCTTCTTCTCCGGGAACGGAAGGGTGGAGGTGCCGTTCTTGACGTTCTCCTCAAGGTCCTTCGCAAGAAGCTCGAATGCCTCAGCAGCCTCGACCTTCGCGCGTGCGGTAACGACGTCAGCCATGTGGTTGAACAGGTCGAAACCGGACATCGGAGCCGGCTTGTACTGCAGGTAATCGCAGACCTTCAGCCATGCCTTCGCGGTGCGGTTCGCGTTCGCGCATGCCTCGTCGAACTTCTTCTGGTCGAACTTGCGGCCGGAGATCTTCTCGAGCTGCTCGATCGCCGCGTCGAACTGCGCGCGGACGTAAGCGACCTTGGAGTCGTCGACGTCAACGTCGTTGTTGTAGGGGATATCGATCATGACCAGCGGAATGTTGCACATACGGGCGATGTTCTCATACCACTTGGTCATGCAGTTGCAGATGTTGTTGCAGCAGAGGACGAAATCCGGCTGCGGCATACGGTTCTGGCGGATCTGCTTAAGAGCGTTCATGCGGAACTCTCTCTCTTCCGGATCCTCGATGGCTTCGATATCATGGATGTTGACCAGCTCCTCGAACGGGGTCTGGGTCTTCGGGTCCTTCTTCGGCTTTCCGGTCTCCGGATCGATGACCGGCTTGCCATCCTCACCCTTTAACGGCTTGCCGCTTGCCGGGTTGATGATGAACTCCTTCGTTTCCGGATCGAACTTCCTGCCGACGCGGTAGCCTGCAGCATAAGCGAGGCTGATGCGGGCATATCCGCAGATATCGTTGTCATAGCCGAGATCCTCGGCTGCCTGACAGAGCATTTCGCCGTTCCTGTTCGCAGCGATACCGGCCGCCTGGTTCTCCGGATAAACAACATGAAGACCAAACGCAGCGGCAAGCTCGCACGGGAACTTACTGGAGGACCAGCCTACCGGCTCTCCGCGAAGCTTTGCAAGACGCGCCTCCTCGTAAACGTCATCGACGACCTTACGAAGCGCAACTACGCCAGGACTTGGTTTAGCCATAATATTACCTCCCTGATTGTTTAAAAGTAATAAAATCTGTTGCTGCTGTCTGGACGGACCCGCCCGCTCACTTCTTCGCGCGCTTCCTTGCGCCGATGTATGCGAACAGGGCCGCGCCAAGGGCTCCGTTGTACTGGGTCAGGGGGGACGTCTTGATCGGACATCCGAGCTGCTCAGAAATCGCGTTGACGATTCCGTGGTTCTGCGCCACGCCGCCGGTCATGACGACGTCCGGAACGATACCGATCCGGTGCGCAAGTCCGACGACACGTCCCGCGACTGATTTATGGATCCCGCGGATGATGTCCCTCTTGTCCGTTCCGAGGGACAGCTGGCTGATGACCTCGCTCTCCGCGAAGACCGTACAGGTGGAGCTGATCGCGACGGTCTTTGTAGATTCGGCGTCAAGCTTCTCGAGATCCTCGACATGGACCTCCAGGACACGCGCCATGACATCAAGGAAACGTCCCGTGCCTGCGGCGCACTTGTCGTTCATCTGGAAGTTGACCATGGCGCCGTTCTCGATATGAAGGACCTTAACGTCCTGTCCGCCGATATCGATGACTGTATGCACATGCGGGAAAAGGAAGGACGCACCCTTCGCGTGGCAGGAGAGCTCGGACATCTGCTTGTCCGCAATGCCGTCAAGAGAATTGCGGCCGTAGCCCGTAGCGAGCGTGTAGTCCATGTCTTCCGCCTTCATGCCGGCGTTCGCAAGGACCTCGTCGATGGCTCTCTGGGGCCCGGTCGTGCCGGTGCCGACGCTGATCAGGGACTTGGCCACGATATCCTTGCCGTCCTTCAGGATGATGCACTTGGATGCTGTGGAACCGACATCGATTCCAAGCGTGTATATAGCCATTGAATTGCTCCCTTGTTTTGTCTTTATCATGCCGGTATTCCCCTGCGCCGGCCCGGAAGGGGCAGACGCGGCGGGGAATACCGGCGGATCATTCATTCAGTGTGCGTACTGAAATTACTTCGCCGCGTTCTGTGCGCCGGCGGTCTTCGCGTTCTGGCCGTTCGCGTCGTAGTCGCGGATGACTCTCGGAAGGATCATCTGGTGGAACGGGCAGATCGCCTTCGGATTCTGGTAAGCAGCATCCGTGAAGGCAACGATGTAATTCCTGATCTTCGGCATGTCAACGATCTCGTCGACCATACCTGCCTTCGCGCAGTAATCCGGAGCGGAGGTGTCGATGTAGTGCTGGATCAGCTTGTTCATCTTGTCGATGGTGCCCTGCAGATCCTTGCCGGAATCCTGATCCTTGACCAGGCGGCGGCTGTACATCGCGCCTGCAGCGGTCTTGCCGTACATAACGTCGATCTCGGTCGCAGCGGTTCCGATGGAGAAGACGTTGTTGTCGTTCGCCTGCGGTCCGCCCAGGACGTAGTGCGCAGCCGCGGTGCCCTTGCGGATGGTGACCTCGAGCATCGGGATGCCGCTGTTCTGGATGGAGTAGATCAGGGACTGGCCAAGGCCGAGCAGCTCAGCCTTCTCAGCCTCGTTGTCGACGTCGATACCGGTGGTATCCTGCAGCCAGATCATCGGGAGCTTATCTCTGGAGCAAAGGGTGACGAACTCGTTCATCTTCACGAGGCCCTGGCGGTAAAGCTTTCCGCCCATACCCATCGCGCCTTTTCCGCGGTACTCCGGATAGTTCGGATAGCCCTGCATCGCAAGGACGCCCTGGCGGTTCGCGACGACACCGACCAGCAGGCCGTTGACCTTCGCAAGACCGGTGATCATCTCCGGGCCGTAGTCCTTCTTGTACTCAAGGAACTCGCCGCCGTCGAAGAGAGCCTTCATGACATTGTACATGTCATAGGTCCTTCTGGTGTTCCTCGGGATGATGTCGTAAAGAGCCTCGCCGTCGATGGCCGGGTTCTTCGGGGTGTCGACACGGAAGAACTCCGGATTGAATGCCGGAATGTAATCCATGTACTTCTTGATCGCGTCAAGGACGCCGAACTCCTCTGCGTAGACCTCGCGGAAGAAGCCGGTGACGTTGTAGTGGATGGAAACGGATCCCGGCGGGTCGTTCTTCATCGCGCGGGTCGCGTCGATCATGCCCTGTGCGCCCTCGGCGTCAACGTACGGCTTGGAGTCCATGCCGCCGACGATGCCTGCGCCGCCGACTGCCATGTTGCCCTTCTCATGGGCGATCAGGATGGTCGGGGAGATGGAGTGGTAGCCGCCGCCTGCCGGGTTGGTCCCGTAGATGCCGACGATGACCGGAACGCCCATCTGGTTCAGCTCGGAGTTCCTGTAGAACGGGGTGCCGCCGCCGCGGCGGTTCGGATAGACCTTCTCCTGCTCGTCGAGCTTAACGCCGGAGCAGTTGAGGATGTAGACCAGCGGAATGCCCAGCATTTTCGCGGTATCGGAGCCGCGGAGCAGGTTGTCTGCCTGGCCCGGGACCCATGCGCCTGCCATCTTCTTGTTATCGGAAGCGATGATGACAGCCCACTTGCCGTTGATGCGGCCAAGGCCCTTGATGATGCCGGTGCTGACGATGCCGATCTTTTCCTCATCGTTGTCCTGCGGGTTGTAGATGGTGTTCAGCGGGCAGAAGGAACCCGGATCGACCAGCTGGTTGATTCTCTCGAGAGCGGTGTACTGGCCTCTCGCGTGCATCTTGTCGTCAGCGACGCCTGCGGAAAGCATCTTTTCTGCCTGCGCGTGGATCGCTGCCTCGATGCCCTTCAGCTCAGCGACGTTGTCCGGACTCGGCTTCGCAGCCGGAGCGTTCAGGACGGGCATATTCTGGAAATATGTCGGCATGGAATAATTTCCCATAATCGTTTTCCTCTTTCTTTTATGTGTTGACTTCGGTTGCCGTATAGACTACGATCACTTCTTGACTTTCGGCAGCTTAATGAAGGCCTGGCCGGGATCGATCTCCTCACGGATGAGCTTGATGATATCCTCGGACGGTCCTTCCATGAGCTGTGCCCTGCTGACATCGACGTCGAAGCCGGTGTTCTCGAGAACCATCTCCGGGCTGGAGAAGGGATAGTAGTAAGCAAGGTACATTCTCTTGGTCTCGTCGTCGAACTTCATGATACCGAGGTCGGTAACGACCATCTGCGGGCCTCTGTTGCCCGGAAGGCCTGCTCTCTCACGTCCGCCGGGGCCGTCCATCCAGCCGCAGCTGGTGATGTAGTCGACCTTCTCGATGAAGCGGCGCTTCTGGTGCTGCATCATGATGATGGTGTTGCAGTAGGTAGCGATGCCGTTTGCGCCGCCGGAGCCGGTGAAACGGGTGATCGGGTGATGATAGTCACCGATGGAGGTGGAGTTGACGTTGCCGAACGGGTCGATCTGTGCGCCGCCGATGAAAGCGACCAGACGGTCCTCATCGTGCAGCCACTCGTTAGCCTCGAAGCCGACGAAGCGGATGTTCGGCCACTGGACAGCGCAGTGCGCCATGAAGCGGAGGTCACCGACGGAACGCGGAACCTCGACCGGGGAGCAGTCCATAAGACCGGACTCAACGATCGGGTGGCAGGACGGGCAGACGGCACGCTTCGCGAGGGAAGCGCCGATCAGCGGAAGTCCCGTGCCAACGATAACGATCTGGTTTTCCTTGATGTTCTTCGCAATGGCATACGCCTGCATTTCCTGCTTTGTATAGTTCTTGTAATCAGCCATGTTCTCTGCCTCCCCCTTATCTCTTCGCGTAGCCAAGGCCCGGAATGACCTTCAGCTTAGCCAGTCGGGAACCGCCGATCTTGTCGAGCAGCTCGTCATTGTCCTTAACGCCATAGATCCACTTGTCGAGGTAATCCTTGAAGGTCTCGGGGTTCACCGGAGCGGTGTACGGGATGCCCTTCTTCTCAGCCTTGGCAGCTTCCTTTGCGATCTGCTTCTCGGCGTCTTCCTTATCCTGGTACTTGGAGGCCTTGTCGTACTCCTTGAGGGCAGCGTCGTCGCAGTCATAGTAGTTGTAGCACTGGCTCGGCCATGCACCGAACGGAGCGTGGACGACAGCGTTCACGCACTCGCCGAAGATGCTGGTGATCGCCGGGTCACGGCGGATCCACTCGTCGCTGACGAGCTCTTCGCAGGTAACGATGACCTTCTTCGCGGCGACAGCGATGTCGATGTCGTGGAACTCATCGCCTTCGATGATGCAGGTGCCGTCCGGAGAAGCCTTCTGGACATGGATGATTGCGGTATCAAACTTCGGAACCGGGACAGCAACGACCTTCTCGCCCGGGTTGAACGGGTTCTCGACGAACGCGAGCTTCAGGTCATCCAGCTTCGGGACCTGCTTTCTGGTCTCCTCGGAGATGCCCCAGAAATCGACCAGGCCGGAACCGCCCATCAGCTTGACCGGCAGGAACGGGATTCCGAGGGATGCAGCGTGAAGCTGAAGCATCAGGACGTCCTGGGAGTAGTCTTCAAACAGGATCTTGCCCTGCTCGATGAACGCGCGGAAACGGCGGGAAACGTTGGTGTAGCCGGAGTTTGCGGTATAGCAGTTGATGTAAGCCTTGACGCGGCCTTCACCGATCAGCATATCCCAGTCTCCGCCTGCGGGGGTGCTCCAGCCAATAAAATCTGTCTGGCCCTGACGAAGGATCTCTCCAACAGCCGCGTACGGCCTGCGGTTGGTGGTGAAGCCGCCGAACACGATCTGATCGCCGCTCTCAACATACTTTGCAACGGCATCATGTAAACTCATTACTTTATTCAAAGCAGTTGCCTCCTTTCGAATATCAGAACTCATAAATAATCTATCTTTTGAAGCTGAATTACTGTGATCCATATACCGCACGCGGACGGCTCAGGGCCATGCCGCACGCGGCTCCCCGTACAGGTCAGTGTGCGAAGAAGGTAAGGAAGAAGCCTGCCGCGACTGCGGAACCGATAACGCCTGCGACGTTCGGGCCCATAGCGTGCATGAGCAGGAAGTTGGTGCGGTCGACCTTCGATCCGACGGTCTGCGAGACACGCGCCGCCATCGGGACCGCGGAAACGCCTGCCGAGCCGATCAGCGGGTTGATCTTTCCGCCGGTCACCTGGCACAGCAGCTTGCCGAGGAGCAGTCCGCCGACAGTCGAGAAGCAGAACGCCGCAAGGCCCATCGCGACGATGGCCAGCGTCTGCGGGCTCAGGAAGATCTCGCCTCTGGAGGTCGCGCCGACCGCCAGGCCGAGGAAGATGGTGCAAATGTTGCACAGCGCGTTCTGCGCCGTGTCGGAAAGTCTCTCGACGACGCCGCACTCACGGAACAGGTTGCCGAGCATCAGCATGCAGAGCAGCGGGGCAACGTCCGGAAGGAACAGGGAGCAGACGGTCGCGACCATGACCGGGAAGATGATCTTCTCAGTCTTGGAGACCTTGCGGAGCTGCGTCATCTTGATCTTGCGCTCCTTCTCCGTGGTCAGCGCCATCATGATCGGCGGCTGGATCAGCGGGATCAGAGCCATGTAGCTGTACGCCGCGACCGCGATGGGTGCGACCAGCTCCGGCGCCAGGTTGTTCGCGACGTAGATCGCGGTCGGGCCGTCAGCGCCTCCGATGATGCCGATCGCAGCTGCCTGCTGCGGGGTGAAGAGCCCGGTCGCGTTCGCGAACACGAATGCGCAGTAGATGCCGAGCTGCGCTGCCGCGCCGAGGACAAGGGAGATGGGGTTCGCGATCAGCGGGCCGAAGTCCGTCATCGCGCCGACTGCGAGGAACATCATGCACGGGAAGAAGCTCGACTTGACGCCCATGTACATGACGCCGAGGATACCGGCTTCATACCAGTGCTCGACTTCGCCGTTATAGAAATAGTAGAACGTCCCGGAATGCGGCAGGTTCGACATGAACATGCCGAACGCGATCGGAAGAAGGAGCAGCGGCTCGAACTGCTTCACGATCGCCATATAGAGGAGCACGAAGGAGATGATGATCATCACCGCCTGCTGCCACTGTATGGTCGCGTAACCGGAATTCGCGAGAATATCGCGGATGATTCCTAAAAAGTTCACTTAGGTCCCTCCTTATCAGCTGAGCGTACCCATGACCTGGTCGGTATCGACGGAATCGCCGGTCTTGACGTTGATGGAAGCGACGGTGCCGTCGACCGGAGCAACGATCTCGTTCTCCATCTTCATCGCCTCGATGACAAACATGGTCTGGCCTGCGGTGACCTTGTCCCCGACGTTGACCTTAACGCCTAAAACGGTACCGGGCATGGGGCAGGTGACAGAGGAACCGCCTGCGGGCGCTGCTGCCGGAGCGGGAGCGGGAGCCGGAGCCGGTGCGGGAGCGGGCTTCGGAGCCGGTGCCGGTGCCGGAGCTGCCTTCGGTGCCGGTGCCGGTGCTGCCGGTCTCGGAGCCGGTGCCGGTGCTGCGACCGGAGCGACGACCGGAGTGACCGGGGTGGAAACGCCGGACGCGATCTCCTCGCGGGTAAGCATGTGGAACGCGGACTGGCGCTCGACCTCGACCTCGTACTGCTTGCCGTTCATGGTAACGATATACTTCATAACTTTAGCCTCCTCGATGTGATGCTGCGGACTGTACCGGCATCAATTATTTGAGAACAAATCTTACTTCAGTTCAACAATGCTGGTGACGTTCAGTTCTTCCGGCGCAGCCTTCAGCTCTTCGCAGATAGCCGCAATGATCATGGCAGCAGTTTCTTCGCTGATGCCCGGCGGTTCCGGCTCAGGTCTTGCCACAGCCCGGCTCGCAGACGTGGAATTCCTGGATTCCATGATCTTCGAAAAGGCCATGACAACGAGAGCCAGAGCAACGAGCGTGCCCATGACTACGCATATGCCCATAACAGACAGGATCAGTGACTCCGGTACCGTCATGGATGTGCTTGTCCACATATAGCTTCCCACCTCCTATTTTTTTTTCCGCATGCGGCGGACGCAGACATGATATTACCCTGTCATGTTCTTATTTTAACACAATCCGCATAGGATTCCATGACTTTATTGTCAAAAACATTGCGGATGTTGCGCTTCCTTTCCGGGATGCCCGGAACAGTCCTTTTTTTGAGTCTACATAATGTGTCTGGACGGTGCTTCCCGGCCCTGCCCGCGCCCGCGGCGCCACATTCCGCCGCGCCCGCGGGAACAATTCGCGACAATTTTCCCTCTCTTTCGTTTGACATTGTGATGGACTGCAAATATAATATGATTGCCCCAAAACTTTTCATAGATCAGTGCTTTTCTATATGTATTGATGCATGAATTCCGCCTGTACGGAAGCTTTCCGCGCAATATTCCGGATGATGCAGAATCGGTCGCCGCAGGAGGACGGTCCAATGGAATCCAGGGATTATACGATCCAGTACAAACAGGACGATAAATGGCGTATGCACCGCCTCCATTACCATGAAGGCGTCGAGCTCATGCTCGTCCTCAGCGAAGGCGGGGACTTCTTCATGGACCGCCACATGTACCCCCTGAAGGCGAATATGCTGTTCATCATGAACGCCAACACGCTGCACCGCGACGAGAACGGCTCCGACGGGACGGTCTTCCGGCGGTACGTGCTGCACGTCCTGCCCTCCCTTCTGGAACGCCTTTCCACCCCGCAGACGGATTTCACCACCGCGCTCCAGGGCCCCGGGACCTGCGTCCAGCTGTCGGACCACGACGCCGACCGGCTCGCGCGGCTTTTTGAAAAGCTGAGGATCAGTATCCCTCCCGCGTTCGGGACGGACATCCTTGAGCGGATCACGCTCTACGAGATCCTGCTCCTGGTCTGCAGCCGCATCCGCTCCACCCGCGAGACGTACGGGTCGTCCAACCCGGACTACGACCGGGTGCAGCCGATCCTTGAATACCTGAGGAAAAACAGCGCGGAGAAGATCTCCCTCGACGACCTCGCGGAGCACTTCACCCTGAGCAAGCACTACCTCTGCCACGTGTTCAAAAAGGGGACGGGCTTCAGCGTCATGGAGTACGTGATCCAGCTGAGGATCATCGCCGCGCAGCGGCTCCTCCGGCAGGGGGCGAACGTCCAGGAGGCCTCGGAAAAGTCAGGCTTCCAGACCTACTCGCATTTCATCCGCACGTTCAACACCTACGTCGGCGTCTCCCCGAAAAAGTACGCGAAGCTGTACAAGCAGGGTGAGAGCACCTTCTTCACCCCGGACATGAACGCGAAGAAACGCATCCCGTGATCCCGCGTTTTCGACCATGGGGACTGTCCCCATGGTCAAACACTTTGCGGGCAAAGTGTTGATTTATGCACAAACACAAAAACTGCAGGGCGCTACTGCCCTGCAGTTTTCATATACGCGAAATAGAAGGACGAGCTGCCGTAGCGCTCCCAGAGCTGCCAGCCGGGGTCCTTTTTCATTGCCTCCATGTCCAGCGTCCCGTTAAAGTACGCTTCGTTGAAGCGCACAGCAAAATCCGCCATATTGCCGCGGGTCTTTTCGTCGGCCCTGACTCCTGACATGGCGGAGAGCACCTGCTGGTACGCGGTCTCCTCGTACCGCCGTTTCGCCTCCTCCTGGAAAACGGACAGGTGGCGCGGCGTATAGCTCAAAGCCGGATCCCCGCCCGGGCCGGCCCCGCCGCCCGGGTCCCCGCCGGCTCTGACAGAAGGCTCATACAGGACCTCCGCGAACATGAGCGGGGACAGCGTCAGGCAACCGGTGCAGTGATCGAGGAGCCCCGCCTCCTCCGCGCTGTGCATGAGGTGCGCGTGGCCGCTCAGGTTCATCCGGACGCCGTATTTCCTCAGGAGTCCGGTAGTCTTTTCCCGGTTCTTCACCACGAAGCCGTCCTGGAACACCTTGTTCTGGGGGACCACGTTCTGGTGCGTCACGGAGATCACGCGCACGCCCCTTCTCCCCGCGTCCTTCAGCACCCGCTCCGCCCACTTCAGCGTTTCGGGAAGGAGCTCTCCCGGCGCCTTTTCGGTGTTTGCGTCCAGGAACAGGAGGGACAGGTCTTCGGAGACAGGGTAGATATAGCTGAACGAGGCGGGATCCCTGGAGGCCGCCTCGCCGTACCCGAAGCCCGCGCACATGGCGCGGAACGTGCCTTCGCGGATGTTTTCCACCCGCGCGGCTTCCGCCCCGCTGAAGGCGTACGCGATCGGATAATTGATGTCGTGGTTTCCCGGGATCACGAGGACCGGTATGCCCTTTTCCGTGAGCGCCTTAAGCTTTCCGCACATGTCCTCAAGGCTTGCCTTCGCCCCGTTGAAGGTGAGGTCCCCGCAGATCACAAGCGCATCCGGCCGCCCGGCGGCAGTCAGCTCAAGGAAGGCGTCCGCGACCTCCGGGCTGAGATCCGTAAGCTTTCCGTCGCCGTTTCCCACCGTCCTTAAGAACAGCTCTCCCCCGTCGTTCAGCCTTGGCGAGATATAGTGGATGTCCGCCGCGACGATCAGCTTCACACGGCTTCCGGCGGGCATGACCGGCCGGATCCTTTCATACGCCTCCGCATGCGGCAGGGTCCCCCTGTTCCCCGCGCCGGGCCCGGTCCTCCTCCCGATGACCGCGCACACGGCGCCTGCCGCAGCCATCACTGCCGCAGTCATTACCGCTAAAGGTCCGCCCATGATCGATCCTTTCTGTTTTCAAAGAAGCTCCGCCGCCGCCGGCGGATCCGCCCGTTTTCCTGCCCGATGTCCCTGAGGATGTGTTTACTGAAGCCCGCGCGCGGCGCGCAGCTCCTGTCCGAGAGAAAAGAAGGGATCCGCAGGGGATCCCTTCTTTCAAAGCATATTTTCCGGATGTCAGTCGAGGGTCTTGTTGAGGCCCAGGACCTCCTTGACCTTGCCGGTGATGTAGATGCCGATGTCTCTGGAAGCATCGACAGACTGCGCGCCAAGGTGCGGGGTGATGATGAAGTTGTCGCACTCGAAGAGCGGGCTCGCGAACTCGTCGTCGCCGGTCAGGCCGGTGCCTGCAAGCTCGTTCTCCATAACGTCAGCAGCATAGCCGCCGATGCGTCCTTCCTTCAGCGCCTCGTACATATCCTTCTCGTTGACGATGCCGCCGCGGCTCATGTTGAGGACGACCGCGCCGTCCTTCATCTTCGCGATGGACTCCTTGTTGAAGAGGTCCTTCGTCTCCGGGGTCAGCGGAACGTGGATGGAGATAAAGTCGGAGACCCTGATCAGGCCGTCGACGTCCATTCCGGTCGCGCCTTCAGCAGCGAACTGCTCCGGCTTCAGGTACGGATCGTACGCGACGATGGTCATCTTGAATGCCTTGCCGAGCTCGCCGACACGGCGTCCGATGCGGCCGAAGCCCATGATGCCCAGCGTCTTTCCGCGGAGCTCGCGGCCGACGTACTTATACTTGTCCCAGATATGGTTGACCTTGACATCGTGGTTTGCCGGCATGGTGTTGCGGGAGATGTCAAGCATCTTGGAGATGGTCAGCTCCGCGACTGCGTTCGCGTTCATGCCCGGCGCGTTGAAGACGTTGATGCCCTTCTCCTTCGCGTAAGCCATATCAACGTGGTTCAGGCCGACAGCGCAGACACCGATGATCTTCAGGTTCTTGCCGGCGTCAATGATATCCTTGTCGATCTTCGGGTCGACACGCATGATGAGTACATCGACATCGCCGATCTGCTGGATCATTTCATCCTTGCTCAGCGGCTTTCCGTCAGAGGTCACGACCTCCATGTATTTGCTGAGTTCCTGGGCGATTCCCGGATATACCGCATCAGTAATGAGGCATTTCATAATTCCATCTCTCCTTTCAGGTCTCGATAATAATGGATAAAGTCCCGTAAAAGAGCGGGGCTTTATTATATTTTACAGCGACAGGTATTCCCTTGTAAAGGCGCAAACCGCAGGTGTATCGAAAACGCCGTGCCGGGCTTTTAGGTCCGGCGCGGCGTTTTCTTGATCAATCTTCAGGATTGGAGAGGATTGCGGATTAGAATGCGCGTCCCTGCTTGATCATAGCGTTAGCGACCTTCTCGAAGGAAGCAAGGTTCGCACCGGCGACCAGGTTGTAGCCAAGGCCGTATCTCTCAGCTGCTGCTGCGGTGGAGTCGTGGATGCCCTTCATGATCTTGTGCAGCCACTTGTCGACTTCCTCGCCATCCCAGAACAGTCTCTCGGAGTTCTGAGACATCTCAAGAGCGGAGACGGAAACGCCGCCGCAGTTGACTGCCTTGGACGGAGCGACGATCATGTTCTTCTGATCCATCAGGAAGCGAAGAGCGTCGTTCGTGGTCGGCATGTTAGCAACTTCGATGTAGTACTTGACGCCGTTGGCGACGATCTTCTTCGCCTCGTCCATGTTGACGTCGTTCTGGGTAGCGCACGGCATGATGATGTCGACATCCTTCTGGCCCCACGGCTTCTGGCCCGGGAAGAACTGTACGCCGAACTTGTCAGCATAGTCCTGGACCTTGTTGCGGCCGGATGCTCTCATCTCGAGCATGTAGTCGATCTTCTCCTGCGTGGTGATGCCGTCCGGATCATAGATGTAGCCGTCCGGGCCGGACAGGGTAACAGCCTTCGCACCGAGCTCAGCGAGCTTTCTGCAGACGCCCCAGGAGACGTTGCCGAAGCCTGCGACTGCGACTCTCTTGCCCTCGATCGGGTCATTCTCGTGCTTCAGGACTTCCTGCAGATAGTAAACAGCACCGAAGCCAGTAGCTTCCGGACGGAACGCGGAGCCGCCGAACAGCGGGTCCTTGCCGGAAAGAGCGCCGTTCGCGTAGGAAGCGGTCAGCCTTCTCCATGCGCCGAACATGTAACCGATCTCACGTGCGCCGACACCAAGGTCGCCAGCCGGGCAGTCAACATCCGGTCCGATGAAGCGGAACAGGCCCTGCATGAAGGATGCGCAGAATCTCTGGACTTCCTTGTCGCTCTTGCCGTTCGGATCGAAATCGGAACCGCCCTTTGCGCCGCCGATCGGCAGGGTGGAAAGAGCATCCTTGAAGGTCTGCTCGAAGCCCAGGAACTTGATGATGGACATGTTGACAGAGGGAGCGAAACGAAGGCCGCCCTTGTACGGTCCAATGGCGCTGTTGTACTGGACTCTGTAACCGGTGTTGACGTGAAGGTTGCCGTTGTCATCCTCCCACGGAACACGGAACACGACGGTTCTCTCCGGGATGATCATTCTCTCGAGGATCGCATTCTCCTCATACTCCGGATGTGCGTCGACCAGCGGGCTGACGGAAGAAAGAACTTCTTCTACAGTCTGGACGAACTCCGGCTCGGTAGCGTACTTCTGCTTGACTTCGTTGATGACTCTCTCGACATAAGCATTCATGTTTTTTTCCCTCCTGAAAGACTGTTGCTTGCTTTTGATGCTGCTTTCTGGTTCTTAAAACAAAAACGGTTGACGGGTTTCGGATTTCCTTGCCGCACAGGTGATCCCGTCCGACAATGACATTGTACCACAGGTTTCCGCCGTATGGTTATATGACATTGTTATGCGGTTATTTCCGCTTCCGATAATGCCCGCGGTGCGGCTGGCTCACGGATAACAACAGTATAAAAACGCAGTTTCAGAAAGCTTCAAAAAAGTACAGAAGGTTACAGTTCATGTTCCGCGCGGAACATCAGGCTCTCGATAAACTTCTTGATGCTCGTCTTCCCGCCGTAGGCGTTCTTCCCGCGGATATAATCCATCTCCGCGCGCACCTCTTCAAAGGGGAACAGCGTGTTCGAATACTCCGAGAACGTATCGTTCATGAAATCCTCGATCCCCAGGTGGGCGATGTTGGTGAGTCCGACCGCGATGGCGCGGCGCACGCGCTGCTCCATGCTCTTCGGCGCGTCGCTCAGCGTGCCGCAGATCTGTCCGATGCTCTCCCTGCTCATGCTGCGGCCGCGGTCGTAGAGATACATGCAGATGGAGACGATGTCCGCGCCGCCCTTCTCCCCGGACATGCCGAGCCTTGAAAGGATCCTGACGACCGAGCGCTCGAACTCCTGCCTGCGCTCCTCCTCCGTCTTCTCCGCCTTGAATTCCGCCGCTGCGGCGCCCGGCCCCGAAACGGCTCTCTGCATGCCTGTATCGGCGCCGAGCCCCACCTCGCTCATGAACATGTTCCTCAGCTGCTCGATCGCCCGCTCGTTCCGGATCTGCCGCGACACGTTCGCAATGACGCTCTTCACCTCGATCAGGTTGATCGGCTTGCTGATAAAGAATTCGATCCCCGCGTCGTACGCCTTCGCGATCATGTCCTTCGAGGAGACCTGCGAGATCATGATGAAATGCGCGCCGCAGCCCTTCCTCCTTAACTCCCGCACGAGCTCCGCGCCGTCCTTCCCGGGCATGAGGAAATCGATCAGGACGATGTCCGGACGCGCGTCCAGGATCTCATCCAGGTCAGGTATCCCGTTCTCCGTAGCCCCTACGACCTCGGCGAGCTCATACTCCTCGATCATGTCCTCAAGGATCTCGATCATCGTGTCGTCATCTTCGACGATGTATATTCCCATCATTTTTCAAGTCCTCCTGCAGGGATCCTGACGCAGAATTCTGTTCCCTCGCCCGGGGCGGAACGGACCTCGATGGTCCCCCCGAACAGGTCCTCGACCGTGGTCTTTACACCGGCAAGGCCGACGCCGCGGTAAATGTTTCCGGTTTTCTGGTTGAATTTCGTGGAATAGCCCAGCCGGAAGATCTTTCCGAGCTGCTTTTCGCTCATGCCGGGCCCGTTGTCACTGACCCGGAAGACGTAATCCTGTCCTTCCTTGTACTCGCTGATACGGATCTCACCGGACCTCCGGTCCCCCTCGATCGCCTCGATCGCGTTTACGACCAGGTTCTTAAGGATATTCATGATCGCGTAATGCTCCCGCGTGACAAAGTCGTCCCGGCAGTCGAAAAACAGGTGGATATCCAGCTGTTTTTCCTTGAGGATCAGGTATGAGGTCGCCTCGAGGATCTCAAGCACCTCCCGGAAGGGCATCTCCTCGACGTCGTACTCTCCCTCGATCTCCTCCTCCACGCCCGTGATGATCCTGAAATAATCCTTTTTGATCTCATGTACGTCCCGGGCGATCCCGAGCGTCATGCGGCGGACCTCCTCCGGGAACTTCTGCTGCTGCGCCAGCTCGTACAGGCGGTAGGCGCTGCCCATGACGCGTTCGATCTCCTCGGAGTTCTTCCTCATAAGATACAGCTCGCTCTTCAGCCCGGTGATCATGAGGAACAGGCGCTGGTAGCGTCTTTCATGCTCGTTTCTGACCTGGAGGAGCTCATACTGCCGGATCACGACCAGCAGGAACGCGGCCGCCGCGGTACGGACCGCCGCGATCAGTATGAGGATCCCGAATGTACGGGACTCCGGCCGCGGGGCCCCGGACAGGAGCATCCGGGAAAGGATCTCCAGCACGTTCGCGGTAAAATCGGCGGTAAAAAACGCGGTGAAGAGCCTCGGGAGCCCCACGATATGCTTGTTTCTGACCATCAGCTTGAAAACGCAGCCGTAGAACACGTAGAAAAGCCCGCCCGGCAGGAGCCGCAGGGCCTCCTCGACCGAAGGCCCGTGCGCAAAGACCGCGACGGCCGAACGGAACAGGAACACGACCGCGCCGGTCGAGATGCAAATGGGCAGCGTGTGGAGCCGGAGCCCGACCGTCATGAGGAGCACCGGCAGGAGGACGACCGAAGCTGAGATCCGGAATTCGTCGACAAAGAAATTCAGGTAGAGCTGTGAACTGACCGCGACCGCGACACCTATGATCAGCGTCTGCCGCCACGGGTGGATCTCATGCTTCATAGCCTCCTCCGTCGCTTCCGCCGGACAGGTTCCGGCGGATGTTTTCCGCGAAGCTGCGGATCCTTTCCCCTATGCCCGGGAGCCGCACTGCCGTGCCGGCGTCATTCGCCGTCTCGATCAGGGCGAAATGCCCGGGAAGGAAGAAGGTCTTGTTCATGTTGAGCGCCGCGATCAGCTGCTCCGCGACGATATCGCCCCCGGAATAGCCGGAAACGACGACTGCGAACATGGCCTTGTCATAGAAGCGCTGCTGCCGGAAGAGCGCCGTCAGGCGGTTGATGAAGGCCGTCAGGTTCGCGGAAAGCGCGTCGTTGTAATTCGCGCAGAGCATCACGACGGCATCCGCCTCCCGGACCGCCGGGTAGACCTCGTCCACCATGACCCCGCCGTAAAAGCAGCTGTTCTGCTCACCGAAATGCAGGCAGGTCCGGAAGGGGCATCCCGCGCAGTCGTAGAGCGTGCCGTTTCTTAAGGAGATCTCACGGATGTCCATGTCCCCGAGGTACTCCGCCGCGCGGTGCCAGAGGGCCAGCGTGTTGGAGGTCTTCCGGATCGAAGCGTGGAGCACCAGGACCTTCGGCCTGGCGGACGGCTCCGGCCTCCGGAAACCCGTCAGCTCGTTCACCAGTATGGAGACGCTTTCCGCGTAGGCCCCCTCCCGGTCCGTCCCGTACTGCTCCTTCACGATATCAAAATTGGAAAGGGTGCGCGTGCCCTCCACGAGCGGCCTTCCGACGAACGCGCAGCCCGCGCCGTTCGCGGCGAGCGCAAGGTCCCGCGCGGCGGCCTTCGTGTAAAGGTCGTTCTCACAGTCGACGACCATCCCGGCCGCATAGCCCTCAAGAAGCGACCGGCTTCCCCGGAGGAGCCTTAAAAGGCGCCCGTATTCGAGATTTACGCCGTTCCTGTCAAGGGAGACGACAAAGAGGATCGGGCGGAAGCCCTCTCCCGGTCCCGGCCCTGCGCTTTCCTTTAAGAAAGCGCCTGCCTCCTCCGCCGTGCGGAGGACCGCCGTCTCCCGCCCGTCAAGCGCGGCCTTCAGGACCTTTTTCAGGCGGGGGCTTTCCGGGACCTCCGGGTCCGCGGGAAAGACCACCGTCAGCTGATAGTTTTTCAGTTCTTCCATAGCTTCCGTCTTCCGTCTCAAATGATCGATTTTAATTTCTCTTCCGCCGCGCGGATCCGCCCGAAGAGCTGGTCCGGGAGCGGCAGGATCTCCGTCTCAAGCCCGGTCTCCGTGTACCGGTTCTTTACGCCCATGAACGCGCCGCCGAGATAGACGGACCCGCAGTGCCATTCCCCGCGGAGAAGAAGGAGGATCGAGAGGGCCCCGGAGGAAAATGCCGGCGCGACGAAGGGCTTGAAGCCCAGGGCGCGCATTTCAAGATTCGCGGTCACCACGCGCTCCGTAAGCTCTCTTGAGATCCGGTCGTCGTAGTCCGTGATGGAATCCGCGACGACAAGCTCCTCGCCGTGCGGCCCGAAGGTGCGGCCTTCCGTAAGGAACCTCCGGAAGCGGGGATCCCGCTTCGCGTAGTAGGCGGCGCGGGCGTTCATGACGCCGAGCCCGAAGCCCTGCACCTGCTCCGGGCGGAGGCCCCGGTAATCCAGCTCCCCTGCTTCGTTCCGGTTGCTTTCCAGATATACGGTCTTCGCGAGCGGGTCCACCGGGTCCGCGACCTGGCAGAAAAGCCCGCGGAAGTTCTTCTCTCTTGCCATGCGCGCGTAGGACGCGACGATCTTCCGGTTATTCTCGAACTGGTACATGCGGACGTCCTTCACGCCGGAGCCGACCGGCGGGATGCCCTTCGACGCCACGGAAACGACGACGTCGCAGTCAAATACATCGCCCGCGTCCACCGGACGGACCTCCGGCAGGGCGTCGTAGTCCCACGGGTAGGCGATCTGGTTCTCCTCGAACGCCCACCGCGCGGTGACCTTTTCGGAAAGGTCGCAGATCCCGATCTCCGAGATGCAGTCGCCGCCGAGAAGGTGGAGTCCCGTGAGGAGGTTGGAGCCCACGTCGCCGATCGCGATGATATTGACGCGCTTCTTCCCCGCGGGAAGGAAGGACGGGCCCGGCTTCGCCGCAGGGTATTCCGCGAGGATCTCCGAAACCCGGAAGGCGGCGGCATTGACCGCCGTGACTCTTCCGTCCGCGATGAGCTTCAGGACCGTCTCCGGCAGGGCCCCGGAAACGCTGCCCGCCTCCGCTGCCTTTTCAAGCTCCGGGCTGCTAAGCCACGCGGCGCTTTCCGTCTCCTGGACCAGGAGCAGAGGGTCGTTCACGCGGAAGGAATCGCGCGAGCTACCCGGCGCGCGGTAAAAGAAGAAAACAAGATGGTCCGGTGTCCCCGCGGAGGGGAGCTCCGTAACGGATAGTCCCTTCGCGGCAAGCGCTTCCCTGACAGCTCCTGCCTCCTTTTCAAGACAGAAGGCGGCATGCCCGCCGGCATTCATATATCGAAACATGGTCTGATCCCCCATTCATATAGATTGATTCATGATATAGTATACCACCGGGAGGGCTCCTTGTGTAATTCCGCGGAAGGAAAGCTTGCCGGGCGCCGTGATCATTGGTGAGTATTCCTTCCGAAAGTATGCTATATTCTAGATGTAGCCTGCCGCGTTCCGGCAGGCCGGGGACAGAAACCTGCGCGGGAAAGCCCGCGCTTTGAAAAGGAGGTGCTTCCATGAACGGGTTACCGGAAAGCTCATTCCTTCCGCTCGTGATCGGCGGCGTCGTGCTCATCCTTCTCCTGTGCCTCCTCGTCTATGCCCGCGCGGTGCTCGTACACATCCTTGTGATCCTCCGGAGCTTCCGCCAGATCTCCGACGCCGCGGCAGACGAGGCCATGAATCCCTCGGAAAAAAGCCTGAACGACGTGACGCGGCTCCTGCTTCCGCTGATCCAGAAGGATTTCCCGGACTTTTCATGGCCGGATCTCCGGAAGCAGACGGAAAATGCCATCCGTTCGGCCATGCTTGCCCGGAGCACCCAGGACCTTTCGCTTCTCTCCGGCCTGTCCGACAGGCTCCGCACGACCGTAGGGCTCAGGATCCGGGACGACAAGGCGGCAGGCATCCGGAAGCGCTATGAAAATATCCGCATCCACCGCACCGCGATCACGGACTACCGGAACCGCCCGGGGCGCTGCGAGATCCGCCTGTCGACGTCGCTTGGCTACGAGACAGACGGCCCGGAAAAGTCCCGGGGGACCACGCTCACAAGGGCAGCCTTCGCTCCCCCGTCCCGGGGCGCCGGCACGCGCGGGGGTCTGAAAAAGGTTGAAACAGTCGCCGAAAGCGTGCTGGTCCACATCCAGTCCCTCGAAAGGGAGGGGACGGAAACAAGGATCACCAGCGGCTCATGCCCGCACTGCGGCGCGCCCATGCAGAGCGCGGACGCAAAAAAATGCCCCTACTGCGGCGGGGCGCTGACACAGTACAATATCCGCGTATGGTCGCTGGAAAGCGTGGAGCTCGGAAACGAATGACTGCGCGGAGTCCGGAAACGAACAACTTCGCGGAACCGGAGAAATGAATGACCGTTAAGGAGGATCTTACATGAACGGAAAAAAAGCGGCTGATACTTTGCTGAAGGCTTTTGCGGCCGGCGTCTTTATCTCGGTCGGCGGGGCGGTGTTCCTGTCCTGCGAAAGCAGGTATCTGGGCGCGCTCCTGTTCGCCGTGGGCCTGTTCGTGATCTGCACCATGGGCCTCCTGCTTTTCACGGGGAAGGTGTGCTACGTTTTTGAGAATGACCTGGGCTACGCGATCAGCCTGATCCTCATCTGGCTGGGAAATCTCGCGGGCTGCACGGTCTCCGCGGCGCTCTTCCGCATGACCAGGATCGCGGGGATCGCGGAAAAGGCAGCCGGCATGTGTGAGACGAAGCTTGCCGAGACGCCCGCCAGCGTCTTCATCCTGGGCATCTTCTGCAACATCCTCATCTGGATCGCGGTCGAGGGCTACAAGAAGAACCCGCACGAGCTCGGGAAATACCTCGCCATCGTCTTCGGCGTGGTCGTGTTCATCGTCAGCGGCTTCGAGCACTGCGTCGCGAACATGTTCTACTTTGCCGTAGCCGGACAGCTGAGCGGCCAGGCGTTCACATTCCTCGCGATCAACACGCTCGGGAACGCCGTGGGCGGCGTTTTCATGCCGCTCCTTCTTGCCGCGTGTAAAAAGCTTGCGTAAGCCTGTGCCGCGCGTGGCCGGGAAGCAGCCGGCATGACGCGAAAACGGAAAAATGACAGAGGGCCGGTTTCCATTGCGGAAACCGGCCCTTTCTATGTCTTTATGAAGTTACCGGATCAACCGGAGGAGAGCTTCGACGCGGCCTTCGCCTCAAAGCGCGCCTTGTAGACGACGGCGCGCTGGTGCGTCCCCTCGCCGATGAGCCCCGCCTCGTCGTACGCCGCGGCCTTGAAGGTCAGTATCCTGCCGTTCGCGGAGACTGCGGTGAGCTCCGTTTCGACCCGCACCTTCATTCCCTCCGGTGTCGCCGCGGCATGCGTGATGTTGACCAGCGTGCCGACTGTCGTCTTCCCGTCGTCAAGCTCTGCTGCCACAGAACGGGACGCCGTATATTCGATCGCGGCGATCATCATGGGCGTCGCGAAAACATCCACGGAGCCGCTGCCGACGCTTGACGCCAGCTGCTCCCTCGCGACCGTAAACTCATGGTAACCTCTGATTCCGGCTGAAAGCATATCGATCATAGTCCTTTCTGTCTTCCATGCTGTCTTTTCAATGTACCGATGCCTTCCGGCGTATGGCTTATTACTTCTCCTGCGGCTTGCGGAGGTCGATGCCGCGGATGATCTTGCGGAGCGGCAGCACGCTCTTCGGATTGACCGAGAGCTCATCGATACCCATGCGGACGAAGGTCTCTGCCAGCGTGGGATCCGCGCCGAGCTCGCCGCAGATGCCGACCCAGATGCCGTGGCGGTGGCCGGCGTCGATGGTCATCTTGATCTCCCTTAAGATAGCCGGATGATGCGTGTCAAGGAACGGCTCGAGCTTCGCGTTCTGGCGGTCGATCGCCAGCGTGTACTGCGTAAGGTCGTTCGTGCCGATGGAGAAGAAGTCGCACTCCTGGGCAAGATCGTCCGCGCAGATGACAGCCGCGGGCGTCTCGATCATGATACCGACCTCGATCTCGCCCATCTTCACGCCCTCGCGGGTAAGCTCTTCTTTGCACTCCTGGAGGATGTCCTTCGCCTCGCGGAGCTCGCGGACGGAGATGATCATCGGGAACATGATGGCGAGGTGGCCGTAGGCGGATGCGCGGAGCAGGGCGCGCAGCTGCTTCTTGAAGAATTCCTTCCTGGTGAGGCAGATGCGGATGGCCCTGTAGCCGAGCGCCGGGTTCTCTTCGTGGTCAAGCTTCATATAGTCGATGGTCTTGTCCGCGCCGATATCGCAGGTGCGGATGACGACGGTCTTCGGCGCGAGCGTCTCGACGGCGAGCTTGTAGGCGTGGAACTGCTCCTCCTCGGTCGGCTCCTGCTTCGAGTTGAGGTAGACGAACTCGGAACGGAACAGGCCGACACCGCCGGCGTCGTTCTGCTGGACAGCGCCGAGATCGGACGGTCCGCCGATATTCGCGTACACCTTGATGGTGTGTCCGTCGATGGTGGTGTTCGACTTGCCCTTCAGCTCCTGGAGCAGGGCGAGCTTCGCCTGGTCCGCCTTCTGCTTCTCGCCGAGCGTCTTCTGGAGGTCCGGCGTCGGGTCAACGTAGACGCAGCTGTTGTAGCCGTCGATGATTCCAAGCTTTCCGTCCCACTCGTCATTGATCTCCTTGCACTGGATCAGAGCCGGAAGGTTCATGCTGCGGGCAAGGATCGCGGTGTGGCTGTTGGAGGAACCCTCGCGGGTGACGATGCCGAGCAGCAGGCTCTTGTCAAGCTTGACGGTCTCGGACGGGGCAAGGTCCTCTGCGACCAGGATGGCCGGCTCATTTCCCTGCATGGCGTCGGTGTTCAGGCCCATGAGGACGTCGAGCGTCGCGCCCTTCAGGTCGTCGATGTCGGCGCTTCTCGCCTGCATGTACGGGTCGTCCATTGAGGCGAAGACCTGTGCCTGGTTGTCGAACGCGGTGTTGACCGCATATTCCGCGCAGTGCTTCTGCTCCGTGATGATCTCCTTGACAGCGTCCAGGAGGTCGTCGTCCTGCATCATCATCGCGTGGACCTCGAAGATCGCGGCACTGTCCTCGCCCGCGGTGACCTTCGCCTTCTCATACAGAAGGTTCTGCTGGTCGATGACCTTCTCGACAGCGTCGTCAAAGCGCTCGAGCTCATGCGCGGTGTCCTGCACGAGTTCCATGGAGATCTCTCTCTTCGGCGCCTTGTAGATCTTGATCTTTCCGATCGCAATGCCGTTCAGGATGCTTTTACCGGTTCCAACTTGCATGTGTATTTCCTCCCTCGTAAGTTATCGGTAAAAATAGCTGCCGCACGGTCCCGGCCCGGGACGCGTCCCCGCTGCGCCCTTTCTTTACGCCTGCCCCCGTCCGACAAAGGACAGGGGCAGACGCGGCAATGCACAGCTGAAACGATCCGGCCGGAAACTGCATGCGGCAGCCACCATTCAACGTCAGATTAAGTTGTTCTCCTTCATGAAAGCGTCAAGGGCCGCAGCGCACTCTGCCTCTGCCGCGCCGTCGATCTGGACGGTGATCTCGTCGCCCTGCTTGATCCCAAGGCCCATGACCTTAAGAAGCTTTGTCATATCCGCGCTCTTCTCACCCTTGAAAACAGTGACCTTCGCGTCGAACGCCTTGAGGGCCTTCGCGACTGCGCCTGCGGGTCTTGCGTGGAAGCCGACCGGATCAATGATGGTATACTTTACTTCTTTCATAGCTGTATTCTCCTTTGCAGAAATAATGATTCAGAAAAACAGTTTCAGTAAAAACACCAGTTACATTATACCATAACAACTTATGAATCCTGAATGGAAACATCATCAAAATCATCGGAATTCGTGAGAAGGACGACGACGCAGTCCGGATGGCCTGCCGCCTTGATCTTCTCGCGGTCGAATTCCATGATCTTCTGGCCTGCCTTGACCTCGTCGCCTTCCTTGACGAAGTCCTCAAAGCCGTCGCCGTTCATGGAAACGGTGTCAACGCCGACGTGGATCAGGACCTCCATGTCGCCGGGGCCGGTGATGCCGATCGCGTGCTTGGAATCCGCGACCGAGGAAATGGTGCCGTCGAACGGTGCGAACACGACGCCGTTCTCCGGAGCGATCGCGCAGCCGCCGCCGAGGACGCCTGAAGCGAAGGTATCATCCGGGATATTCTCCTGCCTGATCATGGAGCCTGCGACCGGCTGGATGATCTCGCCTGCACCGCAGCGGATGATCGCGTTCGTCGGAGCCTTGACGTCCGCCGCTGCCGGAGCCTTGGCCGCCGGCTTCTTCTCCTCTTCCTTCCAGACCACCCAGGTGATTGCGAACGCGATGCCGCCTGCGATCGCAAGCATGATCGTGTAGAGGACCGGGTTATTGATGGTCAGGTAGCCCGGGATACCGGTAACGCCGTAGGAGGATGCGCCGAGACCGGTGAACGCGCCGAAGATGGATCCGACCGCGCCGCCGATCATACCAGCGACGAACGGCTTGAAGAAGCGCATGTTGACACCGAAGATCGCCGGCTCGGTAATACCAAGGGCAGCGGACATGGAGGACGGGATCGCGACCTGCTTGGTCTTCGCGTTCCTGCACTTAAGGCCGACCGCAAGGCAGGCGCCGAACTGCGCGAAGTTCGCGGAGCTCGCGATGGGCATCCAGATGTTGAGGTTGCCGAAGTCGGCAGACGCCAGCATGCCCGACTCGATGACGTTGTACATGTGGTGGAGGCCCATGACGACGGTCGCCGGGTAGATCGCGCCCATGACGCAGGCGCCGAGCGGGTTGGTGACAAGGACCTTCGCGCCGTTCAGGACGAGCGTCTCAAGACCGGAGAAGATCGGGCCGATGATCATGAAGGTCAGGGTCGCGGTAAGGAACACTGTGGTGATCGGTACGACGAAGAGGTCCAGCATCTCCGGAACGATGGAATGCAGCTTCTTCTCGATCTTGCACATGATCCATATCGCTATGATGACCGGTATGACGTGTCCCTGGTAGCCGAGCTTGTTGATCTGGCCCAGCGTATAGTTGCCGATCTTGATCCCGTTGCCGAAGAGGTACCATACCTCATAGCCGCCCGCTGCTGCCCAGCCGTTGGTCAGTGCGGAGTGGATCATCATAAGGCCGATGACAGCGCCGAGGAAGATGTTTCCGCCGAACACGCGCGCCGCGGAAACGGCGACGATGACCGGCAGATAGGCGAACGCGGTGTTCGCGATCATGTCAAGGTATCCGAACCAGTCACTCGAGGCGAAGCTCGGGATGGCTTTCGCGAGCGCCTCGACAAGACCCATCATAAGACCGGAAGCGACGATGGCCGGAAGGATCGGGACGAAGACGTCGCCGATCGGCTTCAGAAGCTGCTTCCAGAGCGGCTGCTTCGCGGCTGCCGCGGCCTTGACGTCATCCTTGGTCGCGGCGGACATGCCGGTGATGGAAAGGAACTCATCATAGACCTTGTTGACGGTTCCGGTACCGATGATGAGCTGCAGCTGTCCGTTAGACTCGAACATGCCCTTTACGCCGTCAACATTGTCAAGGTAGTCCTTGTCGACCTTGCTGTTATCCTTGATAACCAGCCTCAGCCTGGTGGCGCAGTGCGCCGCCTGCGCGACATTCTCGCGGCCGCCGATATGGTCGACGATCTCCTGCGCGCATTTCCTGTAGTCAAGTGCCATAAATATTCCCCCTTATGCGTATTTGCATATGCTTCCCGTCCCTCAGAACAGCCCGAGGTCCGCAAATGCCTTGTAAAGCCCGTCATCCGTGACTGCGGGGCAGACGATGTCTGAAAGCTGCTTCAGCGTCTCGCTCCCGTTCGCCATGCAGACGGAGGTGCCGACGACCTTCGTCATCTCAAGATCGTTCATGCTGTCGCCGAAGCCGACGGTATCCGCGACCGGGACGCCGAGCGCCTCGCAGATGCGCTTCACGCCGCGGCCCTTGTCGAACGCCCGGTTCACGAGCTCGCCGTTCACGCAGCCGTGCTCCGGGATGTCCTGCACGACGAAGTCGTAGCGCTCCGAAAGCGCTGCCTTCGCCTCGTCGAGCTGCTCCATCTTAAGGCACATGATGACGACCTTGTAGACGGGGCGTCCGTCGTACTCTGACATGGGACGGATGTTCAGGCTCGAGGAAAGCGCCTTCCTCCAGCGCTCGATCTCCGAGTTCCCCTCGCCCTGGCCCGCCAGGAAGTCGCCGAGGTTCTCGTCGCCGAAGGACCCGTCCACCGCCTCCACCGTGCAGAACACACCGTTCTTGTGGAGGAGCTCCAGCGCCGTCTCCGTGTCCTTCTGGTCCATGGGCTGGTCGTAGATCACCTTGTCCCCGAGGACCACGTAGCCGCCGGACGCGCCGACGTACCCGTCGAAGCCGAATTTCAGGAGCGGTGAGAGCATGTCGGGGTTCCGCCCCGTGCAGAGGAAGACCTTGTTGCCCTTTGCCTGCGCCTTCCGGATCGCCTCGAGGGCGCTCTCCGGCGGAGTGTTCTCGCCCGGGACGACCAGCGTGCCGTCGATGTCGAGGAAGATCAGCTTCATGGGCTTCTTCTCCGGCGGCTTTTTGTAGCTGTGGAAAAGCCACGCGAAATCGTGCGCCGGGATCCCGACTGCCTTCGCCTCCCTGGGAAGCCCGGTCATCAGGTCCGTATACTCCTCCGGCTCGTTGATCCACGCCGTCTCGTCGCTGTCGCTGAAGTTGAAGAGGGCAAGGAGCTTTTCGTCCTTGTAATAGCGCCCGATCCCGAGGATGTGGTCGTTGTAGGGCTCCAGCGTCCAGACGTCCGCCTCGCTGCTGAACATGCCGTACTCGTCACGGATCGTCTCAAGCTTCCGGAGGGCGTTGAAGATGCGTCCCTGCCTGGACTCCGGGTCCGAGCGGAGCGCCGCCTCGTCCCAGTTCATGTTCCCGCGGTGCAGATACCTGCTGTCGTCCGCCTTCAGCGGATCCTGATGATAGGAATAGTCGTTCAGCTGCCCGATCTCGTCTCCCGCGTAAAGCACCGGGATACCGCTCTGGGTGAACAGGAACGCGTGGAGCATGATGTCAAGGCGGATGGCCCTGTCAAGCTTCTCCTGGTCCTTCTCGTACTCCGCCGCCTCGATGCCGCAGAGCGACGCCGTGGTGCCGGTCAGGCGCGCGTCGCCGAGCGCCTTCGAGTTGTTGTAAAGCTCGCCGCGCGCGGGGCTGCCCCAGAAGCTGCCGGTGAGATAATCGTTCAGGTACTTCTTATGCTTGACCTCGTCAAAGCCGAACTGCTTCAGGAACTCATAGTCGAGACCCCAGCCGATGTCGTCGTGGCACCGGAGGTAGTTCAGGAAGGTATACTGCTTCGGCAGCGCGAACACCGTATCCATCTGGTGGCGGAGCAGGCGCACGTCCTTCGTCGCGACCGTATGCCAGGTGCTTGCCATGGTCGTGACATTGTAGAGCATCTGGCACTCCGGCTTGTCCACCGTCCCGAAGTACGGGACCACCTTCGAGGGCTCCATGACGACCTCTCCGAGGAGCAGCGTGCCGGGGCAGACGATGTCCGCCGCGATGTGCATGATGCGTACCAGCGTGTGGACCTGCGGAAGGTTCCGGCAGTTCGTGCCGAGCGTCTTCCAGATGTACGGGACCGCGTCCAGGCGGATGATGTCGACGCCGTGGTTGCAGAGGTTCAGCATGTTGGCGGTCATGTCGTTGAAGACCACGGGGTTCGCGTAGTTCAGGTCCCACTGGTACGGATAGAAGGTGGTCATGACGACCTTCTTCGCTTCCTCGCACCAGGTGAAGTTGCCCGGCGCCGTGGTCGGGAACACCTGCGGGACGTACTTCTCATACTCGTTCGGCAGCATCCAGTCGTCGAAGAAGAAATACCGTTCCTGGTACTCCCTCTCGCCGCTCCTGGCCCGCCTTGCCCACTCATGGTCCTCGCTCGTGTGGTTCATAACGAAGTCGAGGCACACGCTCATGCCGCGCTCATGGCACTCCGCGGCGAGCGCCGCAAGGTCCTCCATGGTACCGAGGGACGGGTCTACCTTCCGGAAATCAGAGACCGCGTAGCCGCCGTCGCTCCTGCCCTTCGGACTCTCGAGGAGCGGCATGAGGTGCACATAGTTCACGCCGCTTTCCTTAAGATAAGGAAGATGCTCCCGCACCCCGTTGATGGTCCCCGCGAACGCGTTCGTGTAGAGCATCATCCCCAGGATGTCGTTGCCCTTGTACCAGTCCGGGACCAGCTCACGCGCCTCGTCCCATTCCCTTAAGAGGGGACTGCGCTTCTGGTAGTACTCGTACAGCATGCTGATGAAATAGTCGAATGCCTGCATATCATTCCGGTAGATCTCGCAGTAGAGCCACTTCAGCTCGTCGTAGCCTGCCGCAAGCCTCCGTTCAAACTCAGGCGCAAAGCCCTTTCCCTCAAATTCCATATATTACACGCTCCGATTCGGTTAATATGTTCAAAGTTTGACAGCATTTCTAATTAATATAATACATTTTTAGACAATTGTATAGGATAGTTTTGTCCATAATCCGTCATAATCAACACAAGTTCTCTTTCTGTCCCGGAATACTCTTGTGCGTCCAATTATCAAGGGCACGGATGCCGTGCAGGCTGCCGTCAGTTTTATCCCGTTCCGGGCAGGTACACAGACCCGCGGGCCGGCGGCCTGTTTTTTACTCTCCGGATTTTTTTCCGGTATGATATAATTAAATTTTACGGAGGCACGGGAGCATTACTCTGCCCGGCCGGTGATCCGTTTTCTAAAAGATCTGTTCTCCCGCCGCCGGGGCGGGATACGCATACGCGGAGGTTCCACAATGTCCCACATCATCCAGCACCATGCTCCAAGAAAATACGAGATCGATATGGTCCACGGGCCGCTTCTCGGAAAGATCCTCCTCTTCTCCGTCCCGCTCATGCTGTCCGGCATCCTCCAGCTTCTCTTCAATGCCGCTGACATCATCGTCGTGGGGCGCTTTGAGGGTCCCTCCTCCATCGCGGCCGTCGGCTCCACCACGGCGCTTGTGAATCTCCTGGTCAGCTTCCTTATGGGCATCTCGGTCGGCGTGAACGTCCAGGTCTCCCATTTCTTCGGGGCGGGCGATGAAGAAAACTGCCGGAAGACGGTCCAGACCTCCATCGCGATCGCGCTTGCCGCGAGCGCCATCCTCATGGCAGCCGGGCTCTTTTTCTCGACGCCGCTCCTTAAGCTTATGGGGACGCCGGACGACATCCTCCCCCTCTCCTCCGTCTATCTCAGGATCTTCTTCCTGGGCTCGCCGGTCATGACGCTCTATAACCTTGGAAGCGCGGTCCTCCGCGGAGTCGGGGATACCCGCCGTCCGCTCTACTATCTGACAGCGGCCGGCGTGATCAACGTCTGCCTGAACCTCTGCTTCGTCATAGTCCTCGGGCTCGGCGTGGCGGGCGTGGCTCTCGCGACAGTCCTTTCCCAGGCGGTCTCCTGCTTCCTCGTGATCCGCTGCCTCGTGAAATACGACGGTCCCATCCGTTTCGACCCTTCGCCTTCCGCGATCAGGATCGACAGGGGCAGGGCCGCGGCGATCTTCCGCATCGGCATCCCGGCGGGACTCCAGAGCACGCTCTTCAGCCTCTCGAACGTCATCATCCAGTCCTCGGTCAACTCCTTCGGCTCGATCGTCATGGCCGGCAACGCTGCCGCGCAGAACATCGAAGGCTTCGTCTATATCTCCATGAACGCGCTCATGCAGGCGAGCGTCACCTTCACCTCCGCGAATTTCGGGGCGCGCGCGAAGGAACGGCTGAACCGCGTCCTCTTCACCTGCCTCGGCGTGGTCACGACAGTCGGCCTCCTGCTCGGGCGGACCGCGGAGTTCTTCGGGGAGGCGCTCCTCTCCATCTACACCTCCGACCCTGCGACGATCGGGTACGGCATGGTCCGCCTGACCGTGACGTGCGCGAACTACTTCCTCTGCGGCCTTATGGACACCTCGACCGGCGCCCTGAGGGGGATCGGGTATTCCGTGCTGTCCATGATCATCACCCTCGCGGGCTCCTGTATTCTGAGGATCGTCTGGGTCATGACCGTGTTCCGGGCGTCCCCGTCGCAGTGGATCCTCTATGTTTCCTATCCGATCAGTTGGGCCCTCACCGCCGCTGTGGAGATCATCGTGTTCCTCTCACTGAAGGAACGGGCGTTCCGGAAGCTCGGGGACTGAAAACTTGCAATGATCGAGTAGGAGGGGGTGATTAGCCCCCGTCCTCTCACACCACCGTGCATACCGTTCGGTACACGGCGGTTTCAATAGTTGATGTGCACTGACTGGTACGCAGTGGTGAGGTCGCAAACC
>Ga0129307_1001008_pt1 | contig 35214 bp, 28 predicted proteins | sample P1105metagenome_FD_94437 | JGI IMG/M metagenome (GOLD analysis project Ga0129307, IMG submission 94437) | Capybara group fecal microbial communities from Wisconsin, USA - P1105 metagenome | ecosystem: Host-associated > Mammals > Digestive system > Large intestine > Fecal | place: USA: Wisconsin...
ATCGGCACGCAGATGATCGTGAAGGGACACGACTTCCCGCGGGTGACCTTAGTGGGCGTGCTGGCGGCGGATCTGTCTCTCTATGCGCCGGAATACGATGCCGCGGAGCGGACCTTCCAGCTGCTCACCCAGGCTTCCGGCCGTGCAGGCCGCGGGAGCCGTCAGGGCGAGGTGGTCCTGCAGACCTACATGCCGGAGCACTATGCGGTGCTGAGCTCGGCCGAGCAGGATTATGAAGCCTTCTACCGCGAGGAAATGGCGTTTCGCCGCCTGATGCACTATCCGCCGGCAGGAGGACTGCTGATCGCTTCGGTGAGCGGCCCGGATGCTGCCGGGACCGAGTTGAAGACCAAAGCGCTGCGGGAAGTGCTGGAAGATACCTTCCTGGAACAGGCGCCGCTCATCACCGGGCCCGCCGAGGGGACGGAGTTTAAGCGGAAGGATGTGTTCCGCCAGCAGCTGCTCATCCGGCATCCGGACGCGGCCGTGCTGCGCAAAATCAGAGATTACGCGGGGCATCTGCTCGGCGATACCATACAGTTTGACCTGCAGTAGCTTTGGAAAAACGGCGGGAAAAAGCAATCAGAAAGGACCGGCAGACGTTTTGCCGGAAGAAAAGAATGGCAAGCAGAAAGATCAGAACCATGGGCGATGAGATCCTGCGCAAGGTGGCAAAGCCGGTCACGGAGATGAACCTGCGCAACAAAATGCTCATCAAAGATATGTTTGAGACCATGTACAAGGCCGAAGGCGTGGGTCTTGCGGCACCGCAGGTGGGCGTCCTGAAACGGATCTTCGTGATGGACTGCAGCGCGGACAAAAGCCGCGCGATGGCCCTGATCAACCCGGAGATCCTGGAAACGGAGGGAGAGCAGACCGGCGATGAGGGCTGCCTTTCCGTGCCCGGCAAGCATGCAACGGTGACGCGTCCCATGAAGGTCACGGTGCGTGCCCTGAACGAGCAGATGGAAGAGTTCACCATGACGGTGGAAGGCCTGGAGGCCCGCTGCGTCCTGCATGAGAACGACCACCTGGACGGCATTCTTTATCCGGATAAGGCCGAAGGGCCTCTGATCGACAACGAAGCGGAAGAGGAATAAGCTTGTCAGAGGAGAGGAAGAATGCGCTCCGGCCGCCTTCCCCTCGTTACAGCAGCATTCCCGCAAGCCCCGCCGCCGAAAGGTACGGGGCAAACGGAAACGCCTGATCGCCCCGCTTTCTGCAAAAGCAGATGAGTGCCTGCGGCAGCGCGAGCAGGCAGGCAAGAAAGAGCATGCGCAGCGCGCCCGGAAGACCGAGATGAAGTCCCAGCGCCGCCGCGAGCTTGATGTCGCCCCCGCCCAGAACTTTTTTCTTCCATGCGGATTCCAGCAGCAGGGTGAGCGGCAGCAAAAGCAGCAGCATGCCGGCGCCGCCGGGCAGAACCTCGAAAAGAAGCGTGCGCAGAGCAAGGAGCGCGGCAGGCTCGCAGGCCGTCTCCCACGCAGAGATCAGCCGCAGCAGAGACAAAGCGGCAAGAGGGAGCAGCAGCCCGTCCGGCACCCGCCTTTTGCGGATATCGGAAAGGCTGATCAGCAGCAAAAGAGGCGCCGCACAGAAACGGCGAAGCAAAGAAACGAAAAGAACCAGCGTCATGCCTCGATTATACCGGACGGACGCCTTTTTGTTCCCGCCCGTCTGTGCAACAAATGTCACGTTCTGTACGCAGATCCGCGTAGGCCCGCAGGAAGGACCAGCCAGGAAGAAACGGAGAACCTGCCTTCGGCAATCGAGAAAGGAAGTTCCATGTCCACTTATGTGATCGGAGATATCCACGGAGAATATGATCTCTTCCTGCAGCTTCTGGACAAGATAAAACTGCGGGATCAGGATACCCTTTATGTGATGGGAGATGTGCTGGACCGCGGGCCGCATCCGCTTAAGGCCCTGCTGAAGCTCATGGAGATGCCAAACGCCTTCTGCCTGCTGGGAAACCACGAATGGATGGCGCTCGAGTGCCTGCCCTTTCTGATGGAGGAGATCACGGAAGAAGCGGCAGAGCGCCTGGGAGAAAAGCAGATCAAGGCGCTTGCCTCCTGGATGCAGAACGGCTGCGGAGCTACGCTGGAAGAGTTTCGGAAACTGGACCGGGAGACGCAGGAGGAGGTGCTGGATTATCTGAAAGATCTGCTGCTCTATGCGGAGGTCGAGGCAGGAGGCAAACGCTTTTTCCTGGTACACGCGGGCCTGAACGACTATGCGCCGCAGAAGCCGATCGAAGCGTATTCTTTGTCTGATCTCATCTGGAAGCGGGCAGACTACAGCCGGCGGATCATCCCGGATAAAACGCTGGTGAGCGGACATACCCCTACGCAGACGATTACGGAGAACCCGCGGCCCGGTTTTGTCTACCGGGGAAACGGTCATCTTGCGGTGGACTGTGGGGCCGGTTTTACGGGAGGACGGCTGGCCGCGGTATGCCTGGAGAGCGGGGAAGAATTCTACGCGGAGAAAGAATAGAAAAGCGCTGTCATCAGCGCTTTTTTCTATGTTTTAGCGCAGAGGAATCAGGGAAAAATCCTCTTGTTTTTTAGCTCCTCTGTGTTATACTGATCATGCGAATATCTGCGCCGATCCGGGAAAAGGACGGCCCAAGGAGGATAAGAATGAAAGTTTTAGTCATCAACTGCGGAAGCTCGTCTCTGAAGTATCAGCTGATCGACAGCGTGACAGAAGAAGTCATGGCCAAAGGTCTGTGCGAGCGTATTGGCATCGACGGGAGACTCACCCACAAGCCTGCTTCCGGCGGAAAATATGAATACAATGACCCGCTGCCCACCCATGTCGAAGCGGTGGCTTCCGTGCTGGCGAAGCTGACCGACCCCGAAGTCGGCGTCATTAAAGATCTGTCCGAGATCGGTGCTGTCGGTCACCGCATCGTGCACGGCGGCGAGAAGTTTGCCGCCGCGACCCTGCTCACCGAAGAAGCCCTCGCTGAGATCGACAAGTGCAGCGAGCTGGCCCCGCTTCACAACCCGGCCAACCTGATCGGCATTCGCGCCTGCCAGAAGCTCATGCCCGGCGTACCCATGGTCGGCGTGTTCGATACCGCCTTCCATCAGACCATGCCGCCCAAGGCCTATCTGTACAGCATCCCTTATGACTACTATGAAAAGTACAAGATCCGCCGCTACGGCTTCCACGGCACCTCTCACAGCTACGTGTCCAAACGCGCGGCTGAGATCCTGGGCAAGGACGTGAAAGAATTGAAGACTGTGGTCTGCCATCTGGGCAACGGCGCCAGCCTCTCTGCCGTAAAATACGGCGAATCCATCGATACCTCCATGGGCTTTACTCCTCTGGACGGTGTTTCCATGGGCACCCGCTCCGGCGGCCTTGACCCTGCCATTCTGGAGTTCCTGAGCAAGAAGGAAGGCCTGTCCATCGAAGAGCTCATGGTCATCCTGAACAAGCGCTCCGGCATGCTGGGCCTCTCCGGCGTCTCCTCCGACTTCCGCGATCTGGAAGCGGCGGCAAAGGAAGGCAACGTGCGCGCGCAGACCGCCCTGGACGTCTTCACCTACCGTGTGGCGAAGTTCATCGGCTACTATACCGCGGCCATGAACGGCGTGGACGTGATCTGCTTCACCGCAGGCATCGGCGAGAACGACGCTTCCGTGCGCGCAACCATTATGTCTTATCTGGAATTCCTGGGCATCAAGCTGGATGAGAAGGCCAACGATATGCACGGCGAGGAACGCATCATCTCCACGCCGGATTCCAAGGTCACCGTGATGGTGGTCCCGACCAACGAAGAGCTGGCTATCGCCCGTGAGACCGTGGCGATCGTCGGCTGATGAGAAGAAGAGCGTAATTGTTTCGGGTCCGCGACGAATCGCCGCGGGCCCGTTTGCTGTGAAGAGAAAGAGATGTTATGAAAATCCTGTTTATGGGAACACCGGACTTTTCCGTGCCGGTGCTGGAGGCCCTGATCGAGGCCGGCCATGAGATCGTCCTGGCCGTCACGCAGCCGGATAAACCCATCGGCCGCAGCAAAAAACCGACGCCGCCGCCGGTAAAAGTCTGTGCGGAAAAGCACGGCATTCCGGTCTTTCAGCCTGAGCGGGTGCGGCGCCCGGAAGCCATGGAGAGGCTTGCGAAGGTGCAGGCCGATCTTGGCGTAGTGGTGGCCTTCGGGCAGATCCTGCCGCAGGCACTGCTGGATCTGCCGGCGCACGGCTGCTTCAATGTGCACGCCTCACTTCTGCCTATGTACCGCGGAGCTTCTCCCATCAACCATGTGATCCTGGCCGGAGAAAAGCAGAGCGGCGTAACGATCATGCAGATGGATGCCGGTATCGACACCGGTGATATTTTGCTGCAGGAAGCGCTGCCGCTCGCAGATAATGAGACCGCAGAGACGCTGGCGGACAAGCTCTCTAAGCTCGGCGCGAAGCTGATCGTGAGCGCGATCGAACAACTGGAAAACGGCACGCTCACCCATACGCCGCAGGAGGGAGAGACCTGCTATGCCGGCATGCTGAAAAAGGAGATGGGGCTGATCGACTGGACGCTTTCTGCGGAAGAGATCTGCCGCCGCGTGCGGGGACTTCAGCCCTGGCCGGGCAGCTGGACCTTCCGCGAGGGAAAGAAACTGATCATTAAAGAAGCGGCGGCGGAAAAACAGGAAGTACCGCCGAATCTGATCCCCGGCGCGGTGCTTGAAGCGGACAGGAAGGGACTGCTCATCCAGACCGGCGAGGGCGCGCTGCGGATCCTATCCCTGCAGCCGGAAGGAAAAAAAGAAATGGACTGGAAAGCGTTTTTAAACGGCAGCCATGTTAAGGAAGGTGAACGGTGGGGGTAGCCAAGACCAGAAAACTGGCCTTTGAGATCATTTGCGCGGTCTGCGAAGAGGGGGCAAAAAGCCATCTTCGCCTGACCGATACCTTTGCGTACCGAAAGGACCTTACGGCAAAGGACCGGGCCGTGATCACCAACCTGGTGCACGGCACGCTGGAGAACCTGCGACTGATCGATTACCGCATCGATGAGGTGGCAAAGCTCCCTGCCGCCAAAATGAAGCCGAAGCTGCGCTGCGCGGTGCGCCTGGGCTTTTATCAGCTGCTGTTTCTGGACCGCGTACCGGCCGGCGATGCCATCCGCGACAGTGTGGAGCTGGTGCGAAAGAGCGGCTATGAGGGCCTGACCGGCTTTGTGAACGGCGTGCTTCGTGCGGCGGCAAAGAAGACCGAATGGAAGACGGCGCCTGCTGCAGTTACGGCCAATCTTCCCGACTGGCTGTATACCCGCTTCCTGCAGGAATTCGGGAAAAAACGGACCAGAGAAATGATCCGCAGCTTAAACGGAAAAAGACCGCTGACGCTGCGCGTCAATACCTCGAGATCGACTGTGGAGAATGTGATCCGTTTTCTTGCGGAGGACGGCTGGCAGGCGGAAGAAACGCTGCTTCCCTGCGCGCTGACGCTTACCCGCGGGGAAAATGCCGCGCCGCTTGAGCAGACCGCCGTGATCTCGGCGGGGCTTGCCGTGGTGCAGGATCTCGCAGCGATCCTTTCTGTTGCGCTGGCCGCGCCGAAGAAGGGGGACCGCGTTCTTGATCTTTGTGCCGCGCCGGGCGGAAAGACGCTGCATGCAGCTGACCTTGTGGGGGAGAGCGGCAGCGTGGATGCCTGTGATCTCACGGAAACGAAAGTGAAAAACATTGAGAAAAACAGTGTCCGCTGCGGCTTTGAACATGTCCGGACGCAGATGGCAGATGCCCGCATTTTCGACCTGGAAAAAGAAGAACAGTACGATCTGGTGATCGCGGATCTTCCCTGCTCCGGCCTCGGAGTGATGGGGAGAAAGCCGGAGATCAGATACCGCGTGACGGAAGAAGAGATCAGGAGCCTTGCCTGTCTTCAGCGGGAGATCCTTAAGAACGCGGTGCGCTATGTGAAACCCGGCGGAAAGCTGCTCTTTTCCACCTGTACCATGACGGAAGAAGAAAATGAGGCGAACGCGGCATGGATCGCGGAAGAGGCGCACTTTATGGCGGCGGATATCCGAAGCAGCGTCCCGGAAGCGCTTTCAGGCGGGCTGATCGGTGAAAACTGCCTGCAGCTTCTGCCCTCCGCCTTATCCGACGGATTTTTTATCAGTGTATGGACAAGAAGTGAGCAGACCTGAGGAGAAAAATATGAATGATCTTCGATCGATGACCATAGAAGAGATCACGGCAGCGCTGCAGGAGATGGGACAGCCTTCCTTCCGCGGCGCGCAGATCTTTGCGTGGGTGCAGGAAAAAAAGGTCCGCTCCTTTGATGAGATGACCAATCTGCCGAAGACCCTGCGCGAGCGCCTTGCGGAGGCGTTTTCCCTTTCGCTGCTGACCATTGAACAAAAGCTCATCTCGCAGGAGGATAGGACCCGCAAGTATGTCTATGCCCTCCCGGACGGCCTGCTGATTGAATCTGTCTTTATGCCTTATGATTACGGGAACACCGCCTGCATCTCGTCGCAGGCCGGCTGCCGCATGGGCTGCCGCTTCTGCGCTTCCACGCTGGAAGGCCTGGCAAGGAACCTTCTTCCCGGCGAGATGCTGGAACAGATCTTCCGCATGGAAGAAGATACCGGGGAAAAGATCTCGCACGTGGTCGTGATGGGCAGCGGCGAGCCGCTTGACAATTACGACAACCTGCTCCGCTTTATTGCCCTGATCACTCACGAAAAGGGAAAGCATTTAAGCGAGAGAAACATTACGGTCTCCACCTGCGGCCTGGTTTCGCAGATCAGAAGACTGGCCGGGGAACATCTGCAGATCACCCTGGCGCTGTCGCTGCATGCGCCTAACGATGCGCTGAGGAAGACCATGATGCCCATCGCGAATGCCTACAGCGTGCAGGAAACGGTCGCGGCCTGCGACGAGTATTTCAACGCGACCGGCCGCCGCATGAGCTATGAATACAGCCTGGTGCGCGGGGTAAATGACACAGACGCCTGCGCGCAGGAGCTGGCCGCTCTGCTGCACGGAAAGAATGCGCATGTCAATCTGATCCCCATCAATCCGATCAAAGAACGGGATTATCTGGCTCCGGAGCGCTCTGCGGCCCTCCGTTTCCAAAAAAGGCTTGAAAATCTGGGGATAAATGCTACTATAAGAAAGAAGATGGGGGCGGACATCGACAGTGCCTGCGGTCAGCTTCGTCTTAAGCTTAGAACAAAACAAGGAGAATGAGATGCGTTTTTCCGCACTGACCGACCTTGGTCTTGTTCGAAAGAACAATGAGGATTCCCTGCTTGCCAGGGACAGCGAGGTCGGACCAGTCCCCAATCTGTTTATCGTCGCCGATGGAATGGGCGGCCATGTCGGAGGAGAGTATGCCTCCGCTTTTGTGGTATCCAAAATTCCGGAACTTCTGGAAAAACGGGACAAAGCAGAACCGATCGCCGATGCGATGCTGTTTGTGACAGACCGGACGAATAAGGCACTTTGCCAGATCAGCCGGAACGACAAACGCCTGCATGGCATGGGATCGACGCTCGTCATGACCGCGGTCTGTGACGGAGAGGCTCATGTGATCAATGTGGGCGACTCGCGCCTGTACCGCTTTGACGGAACGCTGCAACAGATCACGAGGGATCACTCTCTGGTGGATGAAATGGTGGCCAAGGGAAAACTGACAAAAGAGGATCCCTTCTACGCCTCCAATAAGAATATCATTACGCGTGCCATGGGCATCACAGCCAGTGTGGAAGCCGATTATTTCTGCGTCCCGACCGAGCCCGGAAACCGCCTGCTTCTTTGCTCCGACGGCCTTTCGGGCATGGTGAGCGATGAACAGATCGAAGCGGTGCTTAAGGAAACGGAAGAGACTGCCGAAGCAGCCGGAAGACTCATGCAGATGGCAAAAGATAACGGCGGAGCCGACAATATTTCGATCATCCTGATCGATCTTTGAGGAATATATGTTACGGGTAGGAACGATCTTAAACGGTCGCTATGAGATAATCAGCGCCATCGGGTCCGGCGGCATGTCCAATGTCTACAAGGCAAAAGACATGACGCTGAAGCGGCTTGTGGCGGTAAAAGTACTGAAGGATGAGTACAGCCGGGACGCAGGCGTCGTGGCGAAGTTCGCGCGCGAAGCGGAAGCCGCCGGCGGACTGTCGCATCCCAACGTCGTGAGTGTGTATGATGTCGGACAGCAGTACGGCATCTACTACATCATCATGGAACTGGTCGAGGGCTTTACCCTCAAGAAATATATTGAGAAAAAGGGGAAAATGTCCCAGCGTGACGCTGTCCAGGTCACCATGCAGGTGGCGAGAGGTCTCGGTGCCGCGCATGATCAGGGCATTATCCACCGGGACGTGAAGCCCCAGAACATCATGGTCTCCCGCGACGGGAAGATCAAGGTCACGGACTTCGGAATCGCCCGCATCAACGATTCCCAGGCCAGCGGCGCCAATACCATGGGCAGCGTGCACTATATCTCACCCGAGCAGGCGCGCGGCGGGGTATGCGATGAGCGCAGCGATATCTATTCCCTGGGGATCTCCCTGTATGAGATGGTGACCGGCCGTGTGCCCTTCGAAGGCGAATCGACCGTGGAAGTGGCGTTAAAGCACATCAAAGAACCGATCACGCCGCCCAGCACCTATGAGCCGGATATCAATCCGAATCTGGAAAAGATCATTTTAAAATGCACGCAGAAGAAAGCCGATTACCGCTACCGCAGCATGAACGCGCTGCTGGACGATCTGAAGCGGCTTCTGGCAACACCGTATGAAGACTTTGTGATCATGCCGGCCGTGTCTGAGATCGGCGCGACCAAGATCATGAACAGAGAAGAGGCGGAGGAGATCCGCCTGGCGGTCGCAGACCGGAAGGATCATACGGACGCCAAGGCGGCAGCTGCGATGATAGCGGCGGAACAACCGGAAAAGAAGGCCAAACCCGCGCCCAAAAAGCAGCCGGCCGTTTCTCCGGAAAGGGAGATCGAAGAACTGCTTTCTCAGGAAGACCTCGAGGCCGAAGCCAGGGCCAAAAAGGTCGAGAAGACGCTGAATTATATCATGATCGGTGTGGCCATGCTGATCCTGATCGTAATGATCGCGATCGTGTTCCGGGCCTGCGGCATGTTCCGGCCGACTGCACCCACAACAAAACCGGCAGTGTCCACAAGCTCCGTCAGGCCGCTTCCTTCGCAAAGCAGCGCGTCCCAGACTGAGGCTGTCACCACGCAGGAATCGACAACGTCTGCAGAAGTCATTGTTCCGAATGTTGTCGGATACCAGTATGAGACGGCGCAGAACCTGCTTACGGGCCTTGGCCTTACCGTGAAATTCGAAGTACAGAATACGTCTGAATATCCCGAATCGACCGTCTTCCGGCAGTCTTATTCGGAGGGAACCGTCCTGCGGCGCGGCGATGAGATCATGATCTGGGTCGCCATTCCTTCCGACACGGCCGTCGTGGTCCCGACCAGCATCTCCGGAAAGACGATCGCGGAAGCGACGATGATCCTGACCCAGGCAGAGCTTGTGGTCGCGGATACCTATTCCTATGCGTACAGCAGCGTGGAAAAGGGGATGGTCTGCGAGGCTTCGCCTTCCATGGGCAAGGTGATCGACAAGGGGACCATGGTGAAGCTGGTGATCAGTCTCGGTCCCGAAAAGGGTCAGATCCCGGCGGTGCTTGGAATGACCGAGGAAGAAGCAAGGGCCGCCCTGAAAGAAGCGGGCTTCAGCGAAGATCATATCATTACGGATTCCGTCACGGCCTATTCGGAAGAATACGCGGCGGGAACGGTCGCAAAGATCTATACGATGACGGAAGGCAACCTTGCTGCAGGCAGCTCGCTGAACTTCTCTACGGATATCTATCTGACCTTAAGCCGCGGCGCGACCTTCACGATCGATCCGGAGCCCTTCCTTGGCCGCAAGGATATCGACGGTGCCGTCAATGACCTGATGTCGGTCGGCCTGCGGGTCATCACGATCCCGGAACCCGAATCGACCTATCCGGATGGTGCGATCTGCTGGCTGACGCTGACTGAAAGCGGCGGCGATGTGACGGCGGAGCACGTCTTTATCAAGGGCGATATTATTTATCTGCATTACAGCACGCGTGAAGAGACTACGCAGCCTGTCCCGACGCAGGAGACGGAGCCGGTCGAGACACCGGAAGAGAATACACAGCCGGAAAGCTCGGAGACCGATGAGCCGGAGCAGACGGTCAGGATCTCCATCGTGGACAAATTCTATGATCCCGCAACAACACTGGAAGCGGTAAGAGATTACCTGGAAAGCCTCGGACTTGTGGTCCAGGTGCGGGAGGAACCGACCTCGGCCATGGAATACGGCCGGATCTGCTGGCTGACGACCGAGGAAACGAGCGGCACGATCACTTCGGAGACCGACATCCCCGTGGGATCGACGGTCTGGGTGCACATCAGTACCAATCCGGGCACGACGGAAGCAGAAGAGACAGAACAATCAGAACCGTAAGTGAGGAGGGCCTTCGCGCCCTCCCCCGTTTTAGGAAGGAACCATGCAGGGAAAGATCATCAAGGGAGTCGGCGGCTTTTATACGGTGCAGAGCGGGGAGGGGATCCTTGCCGTCTGCCGCGCAAAAGGCGTGTTCAGAAGCCGCGGCGAGAAGCCCCTGGTGGGCGATGAGGTGGACTTTTCCCTGATCCCGGAGGAAGAGGGAACAGGGCGGATCGACGCGCTGCTTCCCCGCAAGAATGAGCTGATCCGCCCGGCCGTGGCCAATATGGATCAGGCCCTGATCCTGGTGAGCGCCGGGAAGCCGGCTTTCCATCCGCTGCTGCTGGACAATTTTCTGCTCTGGATGGCGTGGCAGGGCGTGCCGGTCCTGATCGGCGTCGGCAAATGCGATCAGGACAGGGAAGAAGCGCAGCGCATCGCCGCCCTGTATCAGAAAACAGGCTGTCCCGTGCTGATCTTCAGTGCGCTTTCCGGAGAAGGCCTGCCTGCGCTCAGAGAGAAGCTGAAGAACAGGACCACGGTCCTGGCCGGGGCAAGCGGTGTGGGAAAGAGCACGCTGCTGAACGCGCTCATTCCGGATGCCGGCATGGAGATCGGTGAGCTTTCCGACCGTCTTGGACGGGGCAGGCATACCACCCGCCATTCGGAGATCTTTTTCCTGGAGCGGAACAGCTTTGTTTTGGATACACCGGGCTTTACCTCCCTGGAAACGCCCGAGCTGAAGGAGGAAGAGGTGGCGCAGTACTACCCTGAATTTACCGAACCGGCAAAGCACTGCCGTTTTCCGGACTGCCTGCACGATAAGGAACCGGACTGCGGCGTAAAAGCGGCCCTGCGCAGCGGGGAAGTGGGAAGAAGCCGCTATGAAAGCTACCGCCGCAACCTGGAAGATATCCGCGGCAGAAGGCCGTACTGAGACATTGAATGAAGGAGAATCGATCATGAAAAAAATTCTTGCACCGTCCATTTTATCCGCCGATTTCGGGCATCTGGCAGACGCCGTGAAAGAGACGGCTAAGGCCGGCGCCCCGTATATCCATATCGATGTGATGGACGGAATGTTCGTTCCCTCGATCTCCTACGGCATGCCGGTGATCCGGTCGATCCGGCCGGTCACGGACGCCGTATTTGACGTGCATCTGATGATCGAGGATCCGGACCGCTATCTGGAGGAGTTTGCCGCCTGCGGCGCGGATCTCATCACGGTGCATGCGGAGGCCTGCCGCCACCTTGACCGCAGCGTGCAGAAGATCCATGAGCTGGGCAAAAAGGCCGGTGTGGCCCTGAACCCCGCTACGCCGCTGTCCGCAGTGGAATGGATCCTGCCGCAGATCGATATGCTGCTGGTCATGAGCGTAAATCCCGGCTTCGGCGGACAGTCCTTTATTCCTTATTCCCTGGAAAAGCTGAGAGCGGCGCGGGAAATGATCGCGCGCAGCGGGAAGGCGGTCGATCTGGAAGTGGACGGCGGGGTGAAGCTCTCGAATGCGAAGGAGATCCTCGAGGCGGGAGCAAACGTGCTGGTGGCCGGCTCCGCAGTCTACCACGGGAGCATTGCCGCAAATACGAAAGCATTCCTTGACCTGATGGGAGAGAAGCGGTGAAAGCGCTGAGAAAGCTGACGGCCCTTCTGCTCGCCGCAGCTCTGATGCTTTCGCTTGCGGCCTGCGGCGGCCGCAGCATGAAAGATAGCGAACTGCTGCAGATCGGCGAGGAGGTCTTTACGCGGCAGGAGGCAGAGATCTTTGCCCTCTCGCAGCACAACCTCTACACCGCGCAGTACGGAGAGGAGATCTGGGAAGTTGCGCTTTCCGAAGGCAGTTTTGAAGAGTATGTCAAGAAGGCGCTGCTGGATTACCTTGAGCGTCTGTTCCTGACAGACTGCGCGGCAAAAGCGGCGGGGATCGCGCTCAGTGTTTCGGAAAAAGCAGCCGTGGAGAAGGCTGCGGACGCGCTGTTTAACGGTCTGAGTGAGGAAACGCGGGAAAAAACCGGGATCACCCGGGAGCTCTGCGGGCAGGCATATGCCCGCTACGCCATGGCGCAGATCTATTTTCGCAAGGTGCTGGGGCGCTCTATGGCCGAGGTGAGTGATGAAGAAGCCCGTGCCATGCAGCTGCAGATCGTTTCCGTAAGCAAAAATGCAGGCATCGGAAAGGCACAGGAGATCCTGGAGAAGATCAAGGAAGGCACGCTGCCTGCGGAAGCGATCCGTGAGACGGAAGGCGCCGCGATCCGGACAGAGACGGTGGTGCGCGGGATCTATCCGGAAAAGTTTGATACCCTGGTCTTTGCCCTGAAAAAGGACCAGTGGAGCCCGGTTATCACCCTGGACAATGAATATGTCATGGTCAGGTGCGCGCTGGCTTATGATGCCGAAGCGACCGCCCTGCATAAGGCGGAGATGGAAAAACAAAAGCGGGAGGATCAGCTGCAGGAAGCGCTTGAGACCTACGCAAAGGATATCACGATGGTCATGAATCCCAGGGTCTGGGACGACCTCTCCCTGCGCGCATACGCCGGCCTTTCGGCTGCGAATTTTTATGACTATACGGATCCGCTGAACGCGGATTATTGAGGAGGCTGCAATGGGAGCGATCACCGGAGCGTGGCAGAGGGCGCTGGCGCCTGAATTTCGCAAGCCCTACTACCGTAAACTATATGAGACGATCGTGCGTGAGTACGCCTCCCGGATCATCTATCCGCCTTCGGAGGATCTGTTCTCCGCCTACGAGGCGACCCCGCTGGAAAACGTGAAGGTGGTCATCTTAGGACAGGATCCCTATCATGAGCCCGGCCAGGCGCACGGCATGTGCTTTTCGGTGCGTCCCGGCGTGGAGATCCCGCCTTCGCTTGCAAATATTTATCAGGAACTGCATGAGGACCTTGGCTGCGATATCCCGGACAACGGCTATCTGATGAAATGGGCAAAGCAGGGCGTATTCCTGCTGAATACCGTGCTGACGGTGCGCGCGCATGCGGCAAATTCGCACCGCGGCATCGGCTGGGAAGAATTTACGGACGCGACCATCCGCGTGCTGAACGGGCAGGATGTGCCTATCGTGTTTCTGCTGTGGGGCCGCCCCGCGCAGCTGAAGGCCTCTTTATTGAACAATCCCCGGCATCTGGTGCTGACGGCGCCGCATCCGAGCCCGCTGTCGGCTTACCGCGGCTTTTTTGGCTGCCGGCATTTCAGCAAGGCAAACGCGTTTCTTACAGCTAACGGCCTCGCCCCCATCGACTGGCAGATCGAGGATCTCGGCACCGATGCCTTGAAGCAGGCGAAGAGTGCGCAGCAAAACGGGTAAAGCGCCATGAATTATGTGTACCTTCTGCGCTGCGCGGACGGAAGCTTTTACGGCGGCTGGACCACCGACCTTGCGGCGCGCGTAGCAAAACATAACAGCGGAAAAGGGGCGAAATATACCCGCTCCCGCCTGCCGGCCGAGCTGGTCTATTTCGAAGAATACGAAGACAGGACGCAGGCCCTGAGCCGTGAGTGGCATCTCAAACGCCTTACGCATGAAGAAAAACTGAAACTCATCGAACAAAGCAAAGCAGAACAATGATCTGAGTGAACTTCTTTACGAACAATGCGGTCTGAAAGGACGTGAACAGACCGCCGGGAATACTCATTTATCTTTCAAAGGAGCAAGGCGATGAAAACCAAAAAGTACTGGATAGGCCTGGCCGCCTGCGTGGCTGCGGTCTTTTTGTGCATGTTTCTGGCAGACCGTATCCAGAGGGGCGGGGGAGAGATCCGCATCACAAAGGGAAGTATTGAAACCGATGACGGCTTTCTCCGCTATAAGCTGTATGAGCCGCTGAGCGCGACGGAGGATAACAAGGCTCCCGGCGTTCTGCTGCTCCACGGCTACCAGAACGACCACGAGACCTGCGCAGCCTACGCCATAGAGCTGGCCAGACGGGGCGCCGTGGTCCTGGCGCTTGACGAATACGGCCACGGCTGGACCGACCCCGGCATGCGCCTTCGCGGCTGGACCAACCACACGGTGAAGGTGAACTACGGTCTGGACAGCGAGGAAGCAGGGACATTCAAGGTCATCGGCGGCCCGAACCGCTATAAGCTCCTGACGAATTTTTCCAACTTAAGCTTCTTTAAGGAACGCTATTCGAAGGGGACCGACGGCAGCGCCGTGGAGGACAGCTCCATGGGCGGCGTGGCGGCCTACGCGGTCCTGGCAACGCTTGACAACGTGGATCCCTCAAGGCTTGCCGTGAGCGGTCATTCCATGGGCACCTGGGCATCCTGGACCGTATCCGCGGTCTATGCCGGCGTCATTACGGAAAAGGGCGTGGATATCACACCCAAGGCGACCGTGCTGCAGTGCGGCGAGCTGTTTACGGATGACATCTATGAAAAGTCCCCCATCTTCGGAAACGAGATCTATTTCAACAACGTCCTGCTGCTGCAGGCCAAATGGGACGAATTCAACTATTTCCGCGACTACGAGAACACGGTGAGCGACGCGCTGCTCACGTCTCCGCTGCGCCTTTCCTTCCTCGGAACAAGCGGCAGGGCCGCGTGGAACACCACCTATGGAAGCTTTGCTGACGGGACCGCAAGGCGCATGGAACTGCTCTACACGAATCACCGTCTGACCACGCATCATAAGGGCGGTCTTGCCGCAGCCCTGGACTGGTTCGACAAGGCGATCGATCTGCCTACGGATCTTGCGCCCACGGACCAGCAGGCCATGACCAAGGAGTGGCTCGTCTTTGCCGCCATGCTGCTTGCGATCCTTTCCATGGTCCCGCTTGCAGAGCTTCTTCTGCGCACGAAGCTGTTTGAAGGCTTAAACAGTCTGCCGGCAGAGGGGGTCAAAACGAAAGGGGCAAGGCTCAAAGCAGCGGTCACGACCATCCTGATCGCGGCCTTCACCTATCCCTTCATGACGCAGCTTGGCCAGGGCCTTTTGCCGCTTCCGGAAATGACGGTCTTCCGCATGACCATCGGCAACGGCTTTGTGGCCTGGTACGGTCTGCTGATCATTATCATGATCCTCTTTACGGTCTTCGGCCGCCGGAAGGCGCGCAGGGCCGGAACGCCGCAGACCTGGCATGACGCGGGCTTTGCCTGTGAAAAGGAGCCGGAGAGATTCTCCTGGAAGCTGTTTGGCAAAGGCTCACTGCTTGCGCTCTGCCTGACCGGCTTCATGTACCTGCAGGTCATGCTGTATGAGAAGATCTTCCTGCTTGACTTCCGCTTTATCTGGCCGTTCTTTAAGAGCTTCAGCCCCGCGCGCTTCGGACAGTTCTGTGTATACTTCCTGTTCTTTGCCGCGTTTTATATCCTGAACAACAGCAAGATCTTTGCGGGACAGCGTACGGCCTGGGTCTATAAACCGGGAGCAAAGGCTTTTCTGCAGTGCTGGTGGCGCTGCGCCCTTGTGATGGTGGGCGGCACGCTTGTGGTGATCCTGATCGAATACATCCCCTTCTTTGCGGGGATCGGACCCGGCGCGGACCTGCTGTTTGGCTCCACCTTCGGCGGCCCGTTCATGAGCCTGCTGATCGTTTTTGCGCCGCAGGTGCTGGTGTTCAGCCTGATCGGGACCTACTTTTACCGCCGCACCGGCAATGTCTTTACCGGCGCCATGGTGATCGCAGCCCTTGCCTGCTGGATCGTCACCGGCGGAAGCGCAATGATGTAGGACCCTGACAGCCATGACTCACAAAACGCCGCCCCGGGAATGGGCGGCGTTTTGCTGTGTATGAATGAACTGTCTGAAGCCCTCAGGGATTCTGCCGGCGTTTCCCGGATGGCGGACTCGTCCCGGGACAGATAGAGCTCTACGATTCTGTTGTCATCCATGGACGGATCCTCCTCCCTTCACTTTCTATAACGGAAAAAGAATGGGTGTGGTTGCAGATGATCCTAAAAAAGAGCCGTGAAACAGATTCACGGCTCCTGGTTAGCTGCGGGCTCGATCGCGGGGAATCACTCCCTACTCCCTTTCGGGGATCTCGCCGCCGCGGTAGGCCTGCAGCAGGAACATCAGATCGATGATGTTCTGTTTGAGCTGCTGACCGTTGTCGGTATCGCCCACGGTCACGCGGTCCTCAAAGCGGTCGATCAGCGTGGTCTCGGAGTGGATATCGTTGCCCGTGCGGATGGCGTCCTCCGTGGAGGTGAAGGGCTCATGCTCCACGAGCTTCATCCCGTGCGAATTATAGGTCAGCGTATAGCCGGCAATGCCCGTAGTCGACTGATAGGCTCTGGAGAAGCCGCCGTCGATGATCAGAAGCCTGCCGCCGCATTTGAGCGGGCTCTCGCCTTTCTTGCGCTTCACCGGCACATGGCCGCTCACGATCTTGCCGTGCTCCCAGTCGAGGCCGAATTCATCGAAGATCTTCCGCACCATATCCTCGTTTTCGATCAGCTTGTAGTACGGGATCTTCGGTTCCTCGTGCGTGGACTTGTCCAGAATGAACTGGCGCTCGAAGGTGGTCATGCGCTCCTTACCGAACAGAGGGCTCCACTCGCCGCTCCAGAGATAGTAGATGAGGTCGGTCGCGTAGTCCTTTTCGGGACCTTCATTGCCGAAATAAGCCCTGCGGATGTAGGCATCCACCGCGTCCATAAGGGCTTTGCCCTTGTAAGGCACTCCGTCCAGGACCATGGCGTGGAAGCTGCCGTCCGGATCCACCGGGATGCAGGCGTGATACAGAAGGTTGCCGTTTACCTTGAGGTAGAGGCTGCCCTTGTTCAGCAGGAAGCGGATGTGACGCTGCAGCTTTTCGCTGTTCTTAAAAGCAAAGCAGATCTGATCAATGACCAGCTGCTCGCGGATCGTAAGCTCGTAGGGGTTGTTCCTGTCGACGGTCGGGAAGTCGGTATCCTCCATGGGCCAGACCACCCCGTCCACCGTTACGGTCTTGTTCTCGTAATCGATCTTGTCGAGCAGGAGACGGTGCTCCATCTCATATTCGGGATGGCGCATCACCCACTGGCCTTCCAGCTTGAACTGGAGGATGGCCGCCGCCTTGTGCATGCGCGCGTCAAGGGTCAGGTCCTCGCCCAGGGCATTCGAACTGCTCTTGACGGTAAAGGCGTGCCAGTCGCTCTCGCCGTATTCATCGATCGCAAGGCGCATGAGCGGGATCAGGTTGATGCCGTAGCCGTCTTCCAGAATATCCAGGTTCGCGTAACGGGCGGAGAGGCGCAGGACCGTAGCCACGCAGAGCGGATGGCCGCAGGCGGCGCCGACCCAGATGATATCGTGATTGCCCCACTGGATGTCCAGGGAGTGGTAGTGCATGAGGTCTTCCATGATGAAGTGCGGGCCGGGACCTCGGTCGTAGATGTCACCGATCAGATGCAGGTGGTCCACAGTCAGGCGGATGATCATGCTGGAGAAGGCCATGATGCAGTTCTTGGCCTGCCCGGTCTTGATGATGGCTTCCAGAATGCCCTCGTAATAGCCGGCTTTGTCCGGGATATCGTTGTCCGTCATCAGCTCTTCGATCAGGTAGCGGAATTCCTTGGAGACCGCCTTGCGGACCTTGGAGCGGGTATATTTGACCGAAACGCGCCTCGCCACGCGGATCAGGCGCAGCAGCTGCATGCGGTACCACTCGTTCATATCGGTGCCGGCTTCCTCAACCAGATTCATCTTCTCCTGGGGATAGTAGATCAGGGTCGCGAGCTCGGTCTTGTCTTCCTTGCTCAGCTCAAAGCCGAATTCCAGATCGATCTTGCTGCGGACGCTCCCGGAGCCGTTTTTCAAAATATGGCGAAACTGCTCATATTCGCCGTGCACGTCGCTGATGAAGTGCTCGGTGCCCTTCGGCAGGTGCAGGATGGAGGTCAGGTTGATGACCTCGGTCGAGGCCTTGGCAATGCTCGGATACTGGTAAGAAAGCGCTTCAAGATAGCGCAGGTCATTTTTGTCCATATGGATCTCCTCGGGATGGATTGATAACTTCATTATACGGGGAAAGCCGGGGAAAAACAAGCAGAAAAGAAAGGCCCGCTGACAAACAGGGCCTCTCTTTTTCACAAGGCAATTCTTCTTACTCCAGATTTAGCCGCTTTTTCAGAATGCGGTGCATGATGAAGTAGTACAGCGCAAACAGCAGGGCGCTGCCGATGATCGACAGGACGCCGAACACATGAAGGGCGGCCTCGGGGTGCTTTGAGAAGGCATCGGCGATCAGTTCGAACAGGTCGAAATCATGCATGGCTTCGATAATGATGAACACCGTGCCGAGGATCTGGCAGATGAAATACTGGATAAAGAAGACCGCGACCGCAAGCCCGACGCGGTGTTCCCTGGCCAGCTGCCCGATCGTCAGGCAGGTATCAAAGAGCATGACGGAATCGGCTGCCGCAATCAGGCAGAAGATCAGTCCTTCGATGATATAGAACGTGAGGTTCAAGATACCGACATTCTGCACGAACTCCTTCAGCAGGTAACCGGCGCCTCTCCATACATCCGCAAAGACTTCCCCGCTTGCCGCAATGAGGAGGGAGAGGGACATGACGAAGACTGTCGCGATGATGCAGATCACCGAGCACAGGATCTTCGACCAGAGCTGCTCGTGGATCGTTGCCGGCAGGGTAAAGGTCAGATAGCCTTCATTCGAGAACAGGTTCTTGTAAAAGCGGTAGACCAGCAGGATCTCCGTTAAGAGCATCATGCTTCCGATCCCGATGATCAGCAGAACGAGGGAACTGCGGAAACTGATCTTGTACCACAGCTGCGTGCTCTTGAAAAACTGCAGAAGGCGGTTTAACGCGGCTGTACCGAGCACGATGACGTAAATAACCAGAAGATACCGGAATACGGCCTTAAGATCGTATTTTAAGAGCTTCTTTACCATCTGAACACCTCCCGGAACAGTTCGTCGACGGATTTTCCGTTCTCACTGCGGATCGCGTCGACCGATTTGTGCAGCGTGATGTGGCCGCTCTGGATGAACAGGGCATCATCGAGCACCGACTCGATGTCGGAGATGAGGTGCGTCGAGATCAGGACGGACGCCTCGGGGTTGTAATTGTTGATGATCGTGGAGATGATATAATCCCGCGTGGCAGGGTCCACGCCGGCGATCGGCTCGTCCAGAACATAGAGCCTTGCATTCCGGCTCATGGTCAGGATCAGGGAGACCTTTTCCTTATTGCCCTTGGACAGGGTCTTTAACGCCACGTTTTCGGAGATCCCGAGGTGGTTCATCATTTGAAGCGCAAGCTCCGGCCGGAAATCTTCGTAGAAGTCGCAGAAGTACGCGACGATGTCCCTGACCTTCATGTAATTGTTCAGGAAATGGTTGTCCGGAAGGTAGGCGACGATCTTCTTCGTGCCGACGCCGGGCTCTATCCCGTCGATGAGGATGCGCCCCTCATCCGGTGTCAGCAGACCGTTGATCAGTTTGATCAGTGTGGTTTTTCCGGAACCGTTCGGCCCCAGAAGACCGATCAGCTTTCCGCTTTCCAGGGTAAAGTTTACGTGATCGAGGGCAACGAGGCTCCCGTACCTTTTCGTCAGATTCTCACAGCGAAGCAATTCACTCATTTATGCTTCCTCCTTTGTGTTTCCGGCCTGCGCCACAGCCGTCACAAGTGCCAGCACCTGCTGCGGCGTATAGCCCAGGGTCTTCAGTGATTGAAACAGCTTCAGGGTCTTTGCTTCGGCAAGATCCTGAAGTTTTTTTTGTGCCTTATCCGCGGCGTCGGCAACGAACCAGCCGGAGCCGCGCACCGAGTAGATCAATCCTTCTGCTTCGAGCGACTCGAACGCCTTCTGGACCGTATTCGGATTGACACCGGCCGCGACCGCCACATCCCTGACGGAAGAGAGGCGCTCTCCGGGCAGGAACTCGCCGAGTGCGATCCTTGCCGCGATCTGCTCATTGATCTGCGGACAGATCGGCCGCTCTTTATCGATCATCCATTGCATAGCGTTCTCCTTTGAATCGTTTTCCAGAAGCCTTAAATTGTACTTCTGTATTAGTACAATAGTACAGTTTGACCTTCTTGTCAAGCATGATTTCTCTATGGCGGCAGGGAAACGAGGCTTTACAGAACACGGCATCTGTGTTAAGATACATCCGGGTCTGAGGGAGAGTCATCTCCCTTTTTTTTGTATGTAAAAACTGGGATAAGAGAGCAGCGGCGAAGGCTGCTGATGAAAGGAGAATATGTACAGCAAGATCAATGCAATGGCGCTCTTCGGCATGGAGGGCGTCCTGATCCGTGTGGAATGTGATGCGTCCTCAGGCCTGCCGGAAATGTCCATGGTGGGCTTTTTAGGCGCGGAAGTGAAGGAAGCGAAAGAGCGGGTGCGCACTGCGCTGAAAAATACCGGCTTTACCCTGCCGCCGCGGCATGTAACAGTGAACCTCTCTCCGGCGGATATCCGGAAGGAGGGGACCAGCTTCGATCTGGCGGTGGCATCGGCGCTGCTGCTTTCGGCGGAGCTGATCGATCTGGGGAAACTGCCGGAGGAAGCGGTCTTTATCGGGGAACTGGGACTGGACGGAAGCCTGATCCCGGTGAGCGGCATTCTGACCATGGTGAGCGCGGCGAGGGATGCCGGCTTCAAATGCTGCATCGTGCCGGCAGGCAACGCGGCGGAGGGCTCTTTAGTGGAAGGGATCGAGGTGATCGGCCTGCACTCGCTGACGGAGATGCCGGAGCTGGCTGCGGGCAGACTGACGGCGCTGCCCTGCCGGGTCAGGGAACGGCTGGAAGAAGCGGCAGGGAGCGACGAGGTGGATTTTTCCGAGGTGAACGGGCAGAGCGTCATGCGGCGCGCGGCGGAGATCGCGGCGGCCGGGATGCACAATCTGCTTTTCGTGGGAACGCCGGGCTCGGGCAAGACCATGATCGCAAGGCGCATCCCTACCATCCTGCCGGCCATCAGCCTGGAGGAAGCGCTTGAGGTCTCCAAGGTCTATTCGGTCTGCGGGCTTTTGAGCGACGAGCACCCGCTCATCCTGTGGCGTCCCTTCCGCTCGCCGCATCATACGGTCTCGCCCTACGCGCTGGTGGGCGGCGGGGCAAAGCCAAAGCCCGGTGAGATATCCCTGGCTGATCACGGCGTGCTCTTTCTGGACGAGCTTCCGGAGTTTCAGAAGGCGGCGCTGGAGGCGTTAAGACAGCCGCTGGAGGACAGGGAGGTGCATATCGCGCGAGTGCAGGGCTCCTACCGCTTTCCGGCAGATGTGATGCTGGTGGCGGCGATGAATCCCTGCCGCTGCGGCTACTATCCGGATCGGAACCGCTGTCACTGCTCGGACGCGGAGGTCTCGGCCTATCTGAAGCGGGTCAGCCGCCCGCTGCTGGACCGCATGGATCTCTGTGTGGAGGCGCCGACGCTGCGCTATAAGGACCTGGTAAGAAAGGCAGAAAACGAATCCTCGGCGGCGATCAGGGCCAGGGTGGAAAAGGCCCGCGCAAGGCAGGCGGAGCGCTTTGCCGGCAGCGGCATCCGCTTCAACTCCCGGATGAGCGGGAAGGATGTGAAGCTGTACTGCCCTTTGGATGCCGAAAAGGAGCGCTATATGAAGCGGATCTTTGAGCTCAAGGGCCTGAGTGCGAGGGCGTATCACCGCATCCTGAAAGTGGCGCGGACGATCGCCGATCTGGCAGAAAGAGAGAATATTTCCTTGGAAGACATTGCTGAGGCAGCCGGATACCGTGGTCCGGAAGAAAAATTCTGGAGGTGAGGGATGGAAGAGCGAGATTACTGGTATTGGCTTGGCGTGACGGAAGAGCTGGGAGGCGCAGCTGCGGGACGGCTGCTTGCCTTATACGGAGATCCGGAAAGCGTTTTCCGCGAGAAGGAGCTGCCGATAGGCGGAGGGCAGCAGGCGGCGCTTGAGGAATCGCGAAAGAAGCTGGATGAGCTGCTGCGTGAAAGGGATGCGTACGAGAAGGCCGGCATCCATTGGTGTCACCGCATGGATCCGAGGTATCCGAAGCGGCTGCAGGACATTCCCGACCCGCCCATCATCCTGTTCTGGAGAGGAGAGCTGCCCCCGGAAGAAGAGAAGACAGCGGCCGTGATCGGGGCAAGGCGATGCAGCGTGTACGGGCGGTCGATGGCGGAACGCTTCGGCAGTGCGCTGGCAAAGGAAGGCGTTGCGGTCATCAGCGGCATGGCCATGGGGATCGACGGCTATGCGCAGAGCGCAGCGGTAAACGCCGGCGGGAGATCCTTTGCCGTGCTTGGCTGCGGGGTGGATCAGGCCTATCCCGCCGTAAACCGCCCGCTGTATGAATCACTGCTCACGGCCGGCGGCGTGATCAGTGAATACAAACCGGGGACACCGCCGCTGCCCTATCATTTTCCGGCAAGAAACCGGATCATCAGCGGGCTGTGCGATGTGCTCCTGGTCATTGAAGCGCGAAAGGTGAGCGGCACACTGATCACGGTCGATCAGGCACTGGAGCAGGGCCGGGACGTGCTGGCGCTGCCGGGCAGGCTGGATGATCCCTTAAGCGAAGGCTGCAACCAGCTGATCCGGCAGGGCGCCGGGATCCTGACCGCCCCCGGCGATGCGCTGGCAGCGCTCGGCCTGAGAGATGCGGAAGGAGAGACGAAGGAGAGGGAGGCAGGGGAAAAGGCCAGGAAGCAGGCTGCGCTCACCGCGGAGCAGCGGGCGGTCTTCCGCGCCCTCTCCTTTGATCCGACGCATCTGGAGGAGATCATGCGCAAGACCGGCTTTAGCCTGGGAGAGATCAGCCTGATCCTGATGGTCCTCGAGGAATTCGGGCTCGCGCGGCCGGTCAGCGGCGGGCAGTATGTCAGGACGTGATTTGTATTTTCCTCTTGCATTCCTTAATTAGATAGGCTATAGTGCTTTTCGCATGCTGCGCATCACATGTGATAAGCAAAACAAGGAGTGAATGGAATGTCTGCACGTCCTTTGATCATTGTGGAATCTCCCACTAAAGTAAAGACCATCAAGCGCTTTCTCGGCTCTGCGTACGATGTGGAAGCCTCCGGCGGCCACGTCCGCGATCTGCCCAAAAGCCGCATGGGTATCGATATCGAACATGATTATGAGCCAAGCTATATCTCGATCCGCGGAAAGGGCGACACCATCCGCAGCCTGAAGGAAAAGGCGAAAAAGGCCTCCCGTGTCTATCTGGCAACCGACCCGGACCGCGAAGGAGAAGCCATTGCCTGGCACCTGCAGACCCTGCTTGCGGGGGCAAATGCCAAATGCAGCCGCATCAGCTTTAACGAGATCACGAAGACGGCCGTGAAGACAGCCATCGCGAATCCCCGCGCGATCGATGAGGATCTGGTGGATGCTCAGCAGGCCCGCCGCGCGCTGGACCGCGTGACCGGCTATTCCGTGAGCCCTCTGCTCTGGAAAAAGGTAAAGAGAGGCCTGTCGGCGGGACGTGTACAGTCCTCCACCTTAAACCTGATCTGCACGCGCGAAAGCGAGATCGAAAGCTTCGTTCCGGAAGAATACTGGAGTCTGGACGTAAGCCTTGCGGTCTCCGACAGAAAAGAACGGCTGGTCCTGCAGCTGGATACCCGCGACTATCCCCTGCCGGATGAAGCCGCGGTGAACGCCCTGCTGAGCGATCTTAAAGGGAAAGCCTTTGTTCTGACGGAGAAAGAGACGCAGCATAAGCACACCCGCGCGCCACTCCCCTTTACGACCAGCACCATGCAGCAGGAAGCCTCCCGCCTCATGAATTTCTCCCCTTCAAAGACCATGCGCGTCGCGCAGAATCTGTACGAAGGCATTCATCTGGAGGGCGAGGGCACGGTCGGTCTGATCACTTATCTGCGTACCGACAGTACCCGCATTTCCGCGGAGGCGGACGCCGCAGCGCGGGACTACGTGCGTGATTCTTTCGGCCAGGCGTATGTGGGCAGAGGCGAGAGCGCCGCGAAAGCCGGAGAGCATATCCAGGACGCGCACGAGGCCATTCGCCCGAGCAGCATTGCGCGCACGCCGCAGGCCGTGCGGAGCGGCCTCGGCCGGGATGAGTACCGCCTGTACAAGCTGATCTGGGAGCGCTTTGCGGCAAGCCGCATGGCGGATTATGAATATGATTCCACACGGATCACGGTAAGCGCGGGAAATGTTCCCTTCCGCGTGACGGCCGCCGTTCCTTCCTTTGAAGGCTTCCGCGCCGTCTGGTCTGCCGACGAAGAGAAAACAAAAAAGGATAAGACGCTCAAGGGGATCGGCGAAAACAGCGTCTTTTCCGATCCGCAGTTCGATCCGAAACAGCACTTTACCCAGCCGCTGCCGCATTACACGGAGGCCTCGCTGGTGCAGGCCATGGAGACCTGCGGGATCGGCCGCCCGAGCACGTACGCGCCGACCATCGCCACGCTGAATGACCGCCACTACATCCTGAAGGAAGGCCGCAACCTGTTTGTGACCGAGCTTGGCGAGACGGTCAACAAACTGATCCTGCAGTCCGTTCCCATGCTGGCAGATAAGGATTTTACAGCCGAGATGGAAAAGCAGCTGGACAAGGTCGCGGATGGCGAGCGGCCGTGGAAGGAGCTGCTGAGGGAGTTCTGCCCTCCTTTCCTGGAAAAGGTCGATGCGGCAAACAAGGATCTGGAACGGGTCAAGGTGGCAGATGAGGAGACCGATGAGATCTGCGAGCGCTGCGGCCGGAAGATGGTCATCAAGTTCGGCCCGCACGGAAGATTTCTGGCCTGCCCGGGCTTTCCGGAATGCCGCAACACCCGCCCGCTGCTGGAAAAAGCCGGCTGCAAATGCCCGAAATGCGGAGGCGAGCTGATCATCCGCAAGACGAAAAAAGGCAGACGCTTCTATGCCTGCGAACATGCGCCGGAGTGCGATTATATGAGCTGGAACCGGCCGAAATCAGCAGACAATAACGCGGAAATAAGCGAAAAAACCGAGTGAATGCCGAAATAATTTCAAAAAATACTTATAAAAGAGAAAAGCATTCTAAAATTTCTGAAAATTGGATTGCAAATCTGCCGGCCTGGCGTTATGATGAGTTCGTAATGCCTTGCCGGCATTTTTCCTATATGGCAAGAGGTGAAGGAGAAAAAGATGAGCGTAGAATTACTGGATCGGATCCGTAAGGTCAATAAACTGCTGCATACCAGCACGTCTAATGTATTTGTGTTTAACGATATCTGCCTGGCCTTAAGCGAAGCCATGGCGTCCAATGTCATGGTCATGAGCCGCAAGGGCAAGATCCTCGGCCTCGGCAATACGAACCCTGATCTAGCGGAAGCCAACTGGACGGCGGCCTCTGTCGGCATGGTGATCGACCCGCAGCTGAACGGACGGCTGCTGAACATTCTTTCCACGCAGGAGAATGTCCATCTGGAGACCCTCGGCTTTGATGCCGAAGCCAACAGGCGCTATCATGTGATCGTCACGCCGGTCGAGATCGCGGGAGAGCGGCTCGGGACCTTTTTCATCTACCGGAAAGAGCAGGAATACGGCATCGACGACATCATTCTGGCAGAATACGGCTCTGCCGTCATCGGACTGGAAATGGTGCGTGCCATGGATGAAGAAAGCGCGGAGGAGCTGCGGAAACGTCAGAACGTGAACCTGGCCATCGGCACGCTCAGCGCGACCGAGGTCGAGGCTGTGAAATATATTATCCAGGAGCTGAGCGGCAATGAAGGCATTCTGGTGGCGAGCAAGATCGCGGACGGCGCCGGCATCACCCGCTCGGTGATCGTGAACGCGCTGCGCAAGCTGGAAAGCGCCGGTGTGATCGAATCCCGCTCTTCGGGCATGAAGGGGACGTTTATCAAGATCAAAAACGATCTCATCAAAGAGGAGATCAGAAAAATGACGGCAGAATAAGGACGGAAGCGCTGAGGTCACCATGGAGTATACAAAAGAATCAATCGGCCGCCTTGTGGCGGCACAGAAGGAATACTTTGCGAAGGGCGAAACGCTGGATGCCGCCTTTCGCCTTTCTATGCTGGATAAGCTTCGCGAAGCAGTGAAGAAGCAGACGCCTGCCCTTATCCTTGCGCTTGGAAAAGACCTTTCCCGCGCGCCGCAGGAGGCCTATCTTACCGATATCGGACCTCTCCTTGCGGAGATCGACGAGACAAAAAAGGGGCTGCGCAGATTGGCAAGGCCGGAGACGCATTTCAGCGGACTTGCCTGCTTTCCCAGCCTCATCACAAAGGTCTACAAGATGCCCTACGGGACCTGCCTCATCATCAGCCCCTTCAATTTCCCGGTGCTGCTCTCGCTCGGCGTTCTTGTGGCGGCGATCGCGGGCGGCAATACGGCCGTGCTGAAGGTAAGCGCCAAGGCGCCGGCCTGCGCGGACGCGGTCGCGCAGCTTGTGGCGGAAACTTTCCCGCCGGAATATGTCACGGTGGTCCGGGGCAGTCACGATACGGCAGATCTGCTGCTTGAGGAGCGCTTTGACAAGATCTTTTATACCGGCTCTCCGCGGGCCGCAAAGCATATCATGACAGAGGCGGCAAAGAACCTGACGCCTGTGGGCCTTGAGCTTGGCGGAGAGACGGGCAACTGGTGCATCGTGCGAAAGGACGCGAACCTGAAGGATGCGGCGCGGAAGATCGCCTTCATGAAGATCCTGAATGCCGGCCAGGTCTGCATCAACATCAACCAGGTCGCGGTGGAGGAGAGCGTCGCGGAACGCTTGGTAAATGAGCTGAAGAAGGTCATCGGAAAGCAGCTCGGCGACGCGCCGGAAAACAATCCGGAGTATCCCCGCCTGATCAGCCGCGCGGCCTGGGAAAAATGCGCGGCGGAGGCGGAGCATTACCGGGAGCGCATCGTCTGCGGCGGAAAGGGGAATGCGGAGAGCCTCCGCTACGCGCCCACGCTCATTTATCCGGTGGGGACAGACGAGGAGATCGTGAGTCACGAGCTGTTCAGCCCGCTGCTGCCCGTTGTTCCGTACAAAGAGGAGGAAGAGGAGCAGCTCCTGCAGACCGTCGCCTCCCGCGAGCACGGCCTTGCTCTTTATGTGTTCACGAAGGATAAAGCCTGGGCAAGGCGCGTGATGCAGACGCAGCAGTACGGCGGCGGATGCGTGAACGAGGTCTGCCTGCACCTGATGGTAAAGGGCGTGCCCTTCGGCGGCACCGGGCATTCCGGCATGGGCGCCTATCACGGCGTATGGGGCTTTCGGGAGTTTACCCACCCGAGCACCGTGCTGTGGGGCAGGACGCGCTTTAACCTTTCGCTCCGCGAGCATCCTTATACGGAGAAAAAACAGAAGATACTCAATATGGTGGAAAAATAAATGGCTTTTCTGGAACTGAAGAATATCGGCAAGATCTATGTGTCCGGGGCGAACGTGGCCGTCGGCATCCGCGGCGTGAATCTCTCCTTTGAAAAGGGAGAGTTCGTGGCGGTCACCGGCGAATCGGGATCCGGCAAATCGACCTTGCTTAATGTGATCAGCGGCATGGACGCCTATGAAGAAGGCGAGATGCTGATCGAAGGAAACGCGACCTCGCACTATGTGGAGGCAGACCGCGAGGAATACCGCGAACAGTATATCTCGTTCATCTTCCAGGATTACAACATCCTGGAATCCTTTACCGTACTGCAAAACGTGGAGCTGGCGCTGATGCCGTCCATTCCGGACAAGGCAAAGAGGCGCGCAAGGGCGGTTGAGCTCCTTAAACGCGTGGGCCTCGGAGACCGGCTCCACCAGCGCGGAAGCAAGCTTTCCGGCGGTCAGAAGCAGCGGACGGTCATCGCCCGCGCGCTCGCCAAGGACAGCCCCATCATCCTTGCCGATGAGCCGACCGGCAACCTGGATTCCGAGAGCGCGAAGGAGATCATCGCCCTGTTAAAAGAGGTCTCCCGGGATCGCCTGCTGATCATGGTGACGCATAATCTCGACGAGGTCGCGGCGCATGCGACCAGGGAGATCCGCGTGTTTGACGGCAAAGTGGTTTCGGATGTGCGGCTGCGGGAGCCTGCCCCGCTGGCAGAAGAGGAGGCTCCTTCCGCTCCGCAGAAGGCAGAGCCTGCCGGAAAAGAGGCAAAGCGGCGGCGCATCCGGGACGGCATCACGCTCGGCCGCGCCATGTTCGGCGCAACGCCGAAGCTTTCCCTTTTCCTCTGCCTGCTGATGCTGCTGGGAACGCTCGGCCTGCTTTCGGTCACCGGCCAGTGCGGCAAGGTCCCGGAGATGCTTTCCTCCCCGACCATGTTCGCGCCCATGGAGGGGCGCCTTGTGGTGACGCGGAGCGACGGCGCGCCGTTTGAAACAGGAGAACTGGAAAAGATCGCCGATGAGACCGGCGCCTTAAGCTTTCTGCACTACGACTATCTTCTGGATGCCTTCCGGGAGGAGGGGAGCGCCAACGCCTATCTTGCAGAGAGAGACCGGCGCCTGTACCTAAAGCCGGTCTTCGGCGAGCATTTTTCCGGCCGGATCTACGGCAGGGAGCCGCGGGAAGAGAATGAAGCCCTGCTGTATCTTCCCATCTCCATGAAGCCGCAAGCCGGCTCCGGGGACAACATCGTGCGCCACGTTTCCTGGTGCCGCCTGGTCTTTGACGTGGTCGGCGTGCAGTACTATCTGGACAACAACCTTCCGCCGAAGCTGGTGCTGACGGAGGATGGCTTTTCCTGCGCGCTTGCGGCCTGCCTGCTGAACGATGCCGGAAAGCAGCTCCGCGTCGGCTTTGCCAAGGGGACAAGCCGTACGCAGGTGCAGACGATAACCCAGATCATTCCGGCCTTTGACCTTCCTCTTGACAAGGTCTACGTGTCCGGACAGGCCTTTACCGGGGTGCTGGATGAGCGCATTAAGGCAGGCAGCATGCCGTACGCTGAGGTGAACATTCGGGTATCCTTCCGCTCCTTCAACCGCTTTCTTTCGCAGCTCATCGGCAGCCAGGAGGTCTTCCGCATAGAGGAGACGCTGCCGGGCGATCTGTACCTGCGGGAAAAACCGGAAGGCCTTGCTGTCTATACTGACCTTGGCGCGGAGGCTTCGTATGCGGCGGTGAACGTGAAAAGCGTAAGGGTCCTGATGGAGGACTCTCTGAAAGATTTCTATACGCAGGCTTCGCTCTTTTACGGAAGCGAGAAGAAGGCGGAGCAGGCTTCTTCCGCTCTGCGCGGCAGGGGCTATACCGCAGCCCTGTCCACGGCCAGATATTCGCCGGAGGCTTTCGAGACGGTGCTTGATACCGCCGGCGGCTTCTTCATGCTGCTGCTCTGGATCCTCACGGTGCTCTTCCTTGCTTTCTTCATTAATCTCTGCACCGGGAAGGCGGTCGGCGCCTTTAAGCATGATCTGGCGATCCTCCGCTCCATGGGCATCCCGGTCCGTACGGTGATCGCAGGGCTCTTTACGCGGCTTTTTCTATCGCTCCTGCCCTCGGCAGCCTTCGTGCTGCTGCTTGCCTTCGTGCTGTACCGCATCCCGGCGGTCAATGCGGCCTTCCCCTGGCTCTATCCCTGGCAGTATCTCATGGTCTTCACCGGCATGATCCTGACGGCGGCCAGAGTCGGCAGAAAGCAGGTCAAAAAGCTTTTCGGCGAAAGCGTCCGGGAAGCGCTGCGGGGAGGTGATGAAGCATGATCCGCATCGAGAAGCTGAATAAGATTTACAACAAGGGGCAGGCCAATGCCCTGCATGTCTTACATGATCTTTCGCTGGAACTGCCGGATAAGGGCATGGTGGCGGTATTCGGCCGCAGCGGCTGCGGCAAGACCACGCTCCTCAACATCTGCGGCGGCCTCGACCGCTTCGACAGCGGAGAGGTCCTCATTAACGGAGAAGATATCCGGAAGGATATCGATACGCTCAGAAACCGTGAGATCGGTTATATCTTCCAGAATTACAACCTGAACCAGAAGGAAAACGTGCAGGAAAACGTAGCCGATGCCCTGCGCCTTGTGGGGATGAAGGATGAGGCGGAGATCAGCAGACGCGCGGAAGCGGCATTAGCCGCCGTAGGCATGCTGAAATACAGAAGGCGCCTGCCGAATACGCTTTCCGGCGGCCAGCAGCAGCGCGTGGCGATCGCCCGCGCGATCGTGAAGAACCCCCGCGTGGTCCTTGCGGATGAACCGACCGGCAACCTGGATGAAGCCAATACCCTGCAGGTCATGGATATGCTTCGGAGCATTGCGAAAGAGCATCTGGTCATCCTGGTCACGCATGAGGCAAACCTGGTCGATCTGTACTGCGACCGCGTGATCGAGCTTTCGGACGGCAGGATCGTTCGCACGTATGAGAATGAGAAGGCCATGGGAGCGGATGCCGCAGGCCGCCGCGAGATCTATCTCGGCGAGCTGCCGCGCAGGCAGACCGTGTGGGCCCTTGCCGACGTGGAGTATTACGGCGAGGCGCCTGAGGAGCCGCTGCATCTCATCGTGGTCAATCAGAACGGCCGGATGTACCTGAAGGTCGACGATCCGCACGTCCAGATCCTGGATGAAAACAGCGAGATCAAGCTGCGGGAAGGCGTTTACGAAGCAAGGCCGGATGCCGCAGGACGGACGGCGCTCGATCTTTCGGCGCTGCCGCCCGTTGAGGCCGGCACCTGCGGCAGGCTGTTCCACCTGAAAAATGCCGTAAGGAGCGGCTTTGAAGCCGTCTCTCTGAAAAAAAAGAAAAAGGGCAGCAGGCTGCTGCGCCTTGTCATGGTCATGTTCGCGGCGATCCTGGTGCTGATGTCGGCAAGCTTCGGCACGAGCTTCAGAAGCCTTGGAGAGAGCCGCGCAAAGGTCGCCTCCGACCTTTATTATGTGGGGATCGGCAGCAGCGCACAGCTGGAACAGGTCAAAAAGGCTGCCCTGCCGGAATGCGGTGTTGACAGCATCTACTACCGCAGGCTCTGGAGCGAACCCTACGTGCTTTCGTCCTTCTCAGTGGTTCCCGGCCATTTCATCACCTCCGCGGCGATGAACAGCACCATAACGGTGGAGGCGTATCCGCTTGCGGCCTCGCTCCTGCCGGATAGCGCAAAGATCCTGGCCGGGAAGGCTGATGGCGGGGCGGTGCTGACCAAAGCGGCAGCGGATGAACTGCTGGAAGGCTCTTCCGTCGGCTATCTGAAGAGCTATGAGGACCTGCTCGGCCTGCCGCTCGGACAGGGACGAAACGCGGACAGCATGATGAACGTGAACATCGCCGCAGTGACGGAGGGGAGCGAAAAGACGATCTATTTGCCGGATGATGCGCTTGCGGACTGGCTGATGAGTGCCGAGGGAGATCTGCCCGTCTACCGGGCATCTGCCGCTGCGGACGCCGGGATAACGGTCCCGGAGGGAAAAGCCGTGATCCTTGCCTTCTATGAGGAGGGGAAGGTCCCCGAGCCCGGAGAGGAGATCCATATCCGCGGCGTCGCGCTGGAAACGGAGCGCGTGATCAATGTCTGGGAGGATGACCCGTACGATTCGCCTTACTATCATGTCATAAACTACGATGCCGATCAGAGCTTTGCGGAGCCGATCTTCTATGACAGCGTCTGCTTCCTGGTGAGTGATGCGGACTATCAGCGGATCGCTTCTTCTCTTGGCAAAACGGATGAGAGCGTAAATCCCTGGCCGATCTATGACCTTGATCAGGAAGGCCGCGGCTCGGGCTGGTACGCCGTGCTGCATGCGGAAGATAAAGCGGAAGCGGAGCAGGCGGCGCAGCAGCTTTCCGCTGAAGGCTTGAAGGTCTATACCCCCGAGGAGACCGTGAAAACCGTGATGAAGAACGCCAGAGGAGAGGTGCGGGGGCAGCTGATCGGCCTTGCGGTCATGACCGGCATCCTCTGCCTGTGCATGTATTTCATCATGCGGGCCGGTCTGATGAGCCGCGTGAAGGAGGTCGGGATCTGCCGCGCGATCGGCGTGACAAAACGGAACCTCGTTTTCCGCTTCTTCATCGAATCGCTCGTGCTTTGCGGAGTGACGGTCATGGCCGGCTTCCTCATCTCGAGCATCCTCATGCGCTACTGGGTCACAAATTCGGCTCTGATGAAGCTGCTGTTCCACTATCCGCTGTGGATGTGCCTTTCGCTTTTCGTGCTGCTCCTTATTCTCTGCGTATTCTGCGGGATCATCCCCATCCTGCTGCTTCTGCGCAGAACGCCCAGCGAGATCCTCGCAAAGTACGATATCTGAGCGGAAAAGAAAGTCTTCCGGGGAAAGGCCGGCAAAAAGATACACTGGCTTTTTTGCCAAAATGCGGTATAATAACAGAACGATGGACGGCGCCGGAGCCCGGCGCACGAAAACAGGATATTATCTGGAGGTGGCCATGAAGGAAAAGATCATCGCCTGGATCAGGGACTATTTTGAGGCGCAGGGAAACCCGCCTGCGGTCGTCGGGATCTCCGGCGGAACGGATTCGTCCGTGACAGCGGCGCTCCTGTGCGAAGCGCTGGGACCGGAGAAGGTCTGGGGCGTGCTCATGCCCTGCGGCGTGCAGCATGATATCGACGTATCGCTCGCGTTAGTGCGGCATCTGGGGATGCCGTACCGCGTTGTGAACATCGAAGAGCCGGTGAAGGCGCTTGCCTCTCTCGTGGGAGAGGCCATGGACTGCGACCCGAACAAGACCGATGCCTATAAGACGAATACCCCCGCCAGGGTCCGCATGACGGTGCTCTACGGGATCTGCGCCCTGCTTGGCGGCCGCGTGGCCAATACCTGCAACCTTTCCGAGGACTATGTGGGCTACTCGACCAAGTTCGGCGATGCCGCCGGCGATTTTGCCGTGCTTTCCGCTTTTACGAAGACGGAGGTGCGCGAGATCGGGCGGGAGCTTGGCCTGCCGGCCATGTTTGTCGAAAAGACCCCGGAGGACGGCATGAGCGGAAAATCGGACGAGGAGAAGCTCGGCTTCACCTATGAGGTCCTGGACCGCTATATCCGCAGCGGGGAGATCGAAGACGAAGCCGTGAAGGCAAAGATCGACCGCATGCATAAGGCAAATCTGCACAAACTTCTGCCCATGCCGGGCTACGGCAAAGACTGAAACTATCCGGATCAAAGGAGAAATGACATGAAACTGGACCCTATCGTGGTATCACTGCTGGATACGGATCTGTATAAATTCAATATGAATCAGGTGATCTTCCACAAGCATACGAACCTGGTCGGTGAGTATCACTTTAAATGCCGGAATGAGGGCGTGATCTTCACTCCGGAGATGCTGGAAGAGATCAATGCGCAGATCGACCATCTCTGCACGCTCAGATTTAAGAAGCCGGAACTGGATTATCTGCGCAGCATCCGCTTCATCAAAGACGACTATGTGGAGTTCCTCCGGCTCTGGCACCCGATCCGCGACTACGTGACGACCTCTCTTTCGGATAAGGGCGAGCTGACGGTCCATGTGGACGGTCCGCTATTCTCCGCAATGCAGTTCGAGATCTACCTGCTGGAGATCATCAACGAGGTCTATTTCCGCTTCAGTTATGATTACGAAGAACTGCTGGCCTCGGCAAAGAAACGGCTTGAAGAGAAGGTCGAAGCCTTCCAGGATAAGAAATACACCTTCAAATTTGCGGAATTCGGCTGCCGCAGACGCCTCTCCCGCGAGTTCGAGGGCTATGCCATCGAGATGCTGGCGAAGGAGACCCAGAACCTGGTCGGCACATCCAATGTCTATTTTGCCTGGAAACTGGGGCTGACCCCTATCGGGACCTACGCTCACGAGTATGTGCAGATGTATCAGGGCATCGACAGCATCCCGCTTGCCTATACCAACCATTACGCCATGGAGGACTGGTATGACGAATACCGCGGGGACAACGGGACCGCGCTCACGGATACCATCACCACGGACCTGTTCCTGAAGGACTTCAACCGCAGCATGGTCAACAACTACACCGGCGTGCGCCACGATTCCGGCGACCCCTTCGCCTGGGGCGAGAAGATCATTGCGCACTACAAGAGCTACGGCGTGGACCCGCGCACGAAGACCCTGCTGTTTTCGGACAGCCTGAACTTCGACAAGGCGCAGAAGATCTATGATTATTTTAAGGACCGCACGCGCGTGGCCTTCGGCATCGGGACCTTCGTGGCCAACGATACCTTCGCAGAGCCGCTCAATATCGTCATCAAGCTGCAGTATGTGAACGGCCGGCCCGTGGCCAAGCTCTCGGATGCGCCGGGCAAGGTGATGTGCGATGACGAGTCTTATGAACAGTATCTGGAAAATGCCGTGAAGTTCCGTATGGAGCGGGAAAAGAAAGTAGGAATGATGTGAGACCGTACCGTTTGGGCCTGGTGCTCGGAAGATTTCAGGGCCTTCATATCGGACACGAGGCGATCATCCGGCGTGCGCTTGCTGTCTGCGACCGGGTGATCGTGATGATCGGATCGGCAGATAAGGAAGGGACAAGCCATGATCCCTTCCCGGTCTCGCTGCGGCAGAAGATGCTGGAAGCCATGTTTCCGCGCCTTGTGAAAAGCGGGAGAGTGATCCTCGTGCCGCTGAATGACCTTGGCGTAGGCAATGTCCCGGCCTGGGGCGATTATGTGATCGAGAACGCGAAGGAGGCGGTCGGCATGCCGGAATGCATCGTGTTCGGCAATGAAGACAAATGCAGGACCTGGTTCCCGAACTATCCGGAAATACGATATATTTCCGTAGATCGGTCAAATATCGATGTTAACGGAACAAAACTGAGGAAAATTATCCTGGATAATGACGAAGAGGCCTATAGGAACTATACGCCGAAGGGCCTGCATCCGTTTTATCCGCAGCTGCGGGAGATCCTGATCCGGGCGGAGCAGTCGGGAAAAGAG
>Ga0129307_1001009_pt1 | contig 35207 bp, 32 predicted proteins | sample P1105metagenome_FD_94437 | JGI IMG/M metagenome (GOLD analysis project Ga0129307, IMG submission 94437) | Capybara group fecal microbial communities from Wisconsin, USA - P1105 metagenome | ecosystem: Host-associated > Mammals > Digestive system > Large intestine > Fecal | place: USA: Wisconsin...
CATTGTTGTACTCAATTTCAGGGAATTTGAAATGTTTTTTTGATTTTCCATTGAAGACTTTGAAACTGAAGAAAGAAGGGGGACTGTTGCATGTGTGAAAATCTCACACATGCAACACCCCCCCTTCATTTCCCTACAATCTGCCGGTAGTGCTGCCGGGCATCCCGGTAGGCAGCTAATATGGCTTTTCCGGAAGAGCCGAAATACCGCTGGTCCACTTCCTGTTCCAGGAACAGAGATTCATCCAGGATACCATGGTGGAGGAACAGCTTCCGGATAAATGTCCTGGTCAGCTTCAGGGTGGCATTACAGTCCACATCCACGATTTCACCGGTCTCTTCCACCACTTCAAAAGCCATATAGAACACTCCATAGATCTTGGTAATGGCATTGTCCATATTGGTCCGGGCTTCCCCGGTGATGTAAAGGGTACGTTTGTCCATGTGTCTGTGCTCCTTTGGGGTGATTGTGGGACTGCTGCCGAGGCAGCAGTCCCGTCATAGGTCATACGTCATACGTCATACGCCGAATGTTAAAATTTGCAGGCAAATTTTTGAATGTATAAAACCGGATTCGCCAACCATGAAATAATCGTTTTTCCATCCAGCACGGCTCTGGTTTTACACTTTCAAAAGGACCTGGCTGCAGGACGGGTTCTTTCCAACAGCTCGGGTCTCGAGACGCTAAAGAGGGGTTGTGGCACGTGGGTGGTCATCACACGTGCCACAACCCCTTTATTATACCAATTACGCCATCATTTTCAAAACATATCCACAGAGCAGTCCGGCAAAATTCCCTACAGCGGCCCCCAGGACCCCCATCAGGACCCCGATGCCAGCATAGGATTCATTATAGGCCGAAGCCACGATAGGGGCCGAAGCAGCCCCGCCGATATTGGCCAGAGAAGCGGTAGACACCATGCACAGATCCCAGTGGAAGAGCTTGGAAAGCCCGTACATCCCGATCACATGGACCACCAGGATGAAGAAACCGTAGACCACCCACATGGGAGCACTCAGGAGATCTGTTACAGAAGCCGTGGAGGCCAGCAGGGAGACCACAGCATACAGGTACACGCTGGACAGTTCTTCCACCGCCGGCACTTTGCCCAGAGGGCTCATGGCACATACCAGGCCCAGGACAGTGACGAACACCGTGGTCATGGTCCCTTTATCGAACATGGCCAGCCCTACGCCCTTGAGCATCGTATTGAGAGATGCCCCCACGCTCTGGGAAATGGCAGAAACCAGCAGAGAAACACCGATCAGGAAGATCCAGTCCGCCGCCGCTGCCTTTTTCTTTTCCTTGGCCACTTCCGCCGCCGCTGCATCAGCCACGGCCTGGAGTTTAGAGGTATCTGCCTGGACAGAATCGTTCCATTTGTCCGCATGCTTCACCATCAGGAGCAAGAGGGCGATCCACACGGAATAGCACACCGTATCCAGCGCCAGGGCACAGCTGTAGGCACCGGCATCCACCGGCAGGGCCGCCTGCATGGCCGCCATATTGGCAGAGCCGCCCACCCAAGAAGCATAGAGTGCCGCTACAGCCCCCCAGGTATCGTGGCCCAAGTACCCTTTGAAGATAGGATACCCGATGACAAACCCGACGAACAAGGTCACCGAGCAGCCCAGGAAAATGGCCACCATCCGACCGCCTAATTTAGCCAGTTTCCGGAAGTCACAGCGCAGCAGCATGACAAAGATCATGGCATACAGCAGGTTGTTTTTCAGGGCTTTATAAGCTGCGGACACTTCTTTCGAATGATACAGGCCCATGGTACAGAAGACCATGTTCAGCACATAGATCCACACCAGAGGCGGGACCAGATTGAAGATTTTCCATTTGGTGTACTTTTCCAGAGCCAGCAGGACCCCTGCCAGGCACATGAGGAAGGCGATATAGGTAAAGCCATTGGTGATGACCATCTTGCATCTCTCCTTTCATTCTTCCCTGCAGCAGGCTACTCCTCCAGATATCGGATGCCCCGGATCCCGGTGACACCCAATCCCGGTGCGTCGCTGACCGTGATTTCCTTTTCATTGAATAGAGCGCCGCCTTCCACCGGATCTTCGGAACAGAGCACGGGCCCATCCAGATCCACCCGGGTGATGATCTTCCGGGCGCAGGCCAGATGCACCGCCGCATTGACGCTGACCTTGGCTTCCAGCATGCAGCCGATCATGCACTCTACCCCGCACACCTCTGCCAAAGTAGCGATTTTCAAAGCGTTGGTGAGCCCGCCGCATTTCATCAATTTGATATTGATCAGGTCCGCTGCCTGCATCTGGACGATCTTCAGGGCATCTTCCACGGAGAACACCGCTTCGTCGGCCAGCACCGGCACATAGGACCGTTCGGTCACATATTTCAGCCCTTCGTAATCATGGGCCTTCACCGGCTGTTCCACCAGTTCGATATCCAGCCCTTTATCCTGCATCTGGTTCAGCAGGCGCACTGCCTGTTTGGGGCTCCAGGCCTGGTTGGCATCGATGCGGATCCGGACGTCCGATCCCACCGCTTTCCGGAGAGCGGCCAGCCGGGCCACATCCAAGGAGGGATCGATCCCCACCTTCACCTTCAGGGTATCGTACCCCCGCCGGATGGCATCCACCGCATCCCGGGCCATTTCTTCCGGAGGATTCACGCTGATGGTGATATCCGTGACGATCTTGTTCCTGGCCCCTCCCAGCATCTTGTACACCGGGATCCCATATTTCTTCCCATACAGATCCCACAGAGCGATGTCCGCAGCCGCCTTGGCACTGGTATTTTTCACGATGCAAGCCTGGACGGCCTGGGTGATATCTTCGAAATCATCCACATCCCGGCCCACCAGGGTCTTGGCAATATGGTCCTGGAAGGCGCCCAGGATGGCACCGGTGGTATCCCCAGTGATGGCCCCGGTAGGAGGCGCTTCTCCAAACCCCACTTCTCCAGTATCTGTATGGATTTCCACAATGACATCTTCTACACTGTTCACCTGGCGCAGAGCCGTCTTGAACGGTACCCGCAGAGGAACAGAGATTCTCCCTAGACGGACTTTAGTAATTTTCATCGGCTTCCCCTCCTTATTGGTTGCAACGGATTTGTTTTTTCTTCCTTTAGCGCCGGCCGCACCGGCTTCCATAGGCCGCTGACCGTTGACTGCTGACTGCCTTTTACTTCGCCAGCCGATACAGGGCCTCTGCATAGATCTTTGCATTCAGCACCAGCTTGTCGATTTCCCAATATTCATTCGGGAGATGTTCCCGCACCGTATCTCCTGGGAAAATGGGCCCGAATGCCACGATATTAGGGATGCTCTTGGCATAGGTGCCGCCCCCGATGCAGATGGTCTTCGGTTCAAACTCCGTCAGTTCCCCATATACTTGGAGCAGCGTCTGGATGTAATCCGTCTTGGGATCCACATACAAAGCTTTTTTATGGGCTTCGCTGACCTTCTGGAACCCGGCGGCCGCAAACTGCTCGTCCAGCTTAGGCGCACATCCGTCATAGCTCTTGGTCACAGGATACCGATAGTTGATCTTCAGCGTCAGCTTCCCTGCGTCCCCTTGGATGACGCCCATATTGAAGGACAGCTTCCCGGAAGCCGGGTCTTCCAGACAGATGCCCAAGGATTCTCCGTGGACTTCCAAGCCGATCTTGTTCCCTAAGAAGGCCAATGCCTGCTGGAGATCATCGGCAAAAGGCAGCTCCGCCAAAGCTGCCAGCAGCCGCCCGATGGCATTTTCTCCTTTTTCAGGAGAAGCCGCACACCGGGATTTCCCCGCCCTTGTCCAAGTAATACTGCATGTCTTTGCTGCCAGTTTCTTCATTGGTCCCGAACAGGATCCGGATCCGTCGCTTCAGGGGGACGCCGCTGTCCTTCAGGGCTTTCAAGGCATACAAGGCTGCCACCGTCGGCCCTTTGTCATCCATGGTGCCCCGGCCATAGACATTCTCTCCATCGGCTTCTCCGCCATAGGGGTCCCGGGTCCACCCATCCCCTTCCGGCACCACATCCAGATGTCCCAGGACAGCTACCATTTCCGGTCCTTCCCCATATTCACACCAGCCCATGTAATTGTCCACATTCTGCGTCCGGAAGCCCATTTTTTCTGCTTCTTCCAGCATGTAGGCCAGACACCGGGCCGGACCAGGGCCGAAGGGTTTTCCTGGAAGGGCTCCTTCCTGTACGCTTTTGATCCGGACCGCTTCCTGCAGGGTCTTGACCATTGCTTCACGATTTTGTTCTACCAGTTTGGCCAGTTCCATGGCACAACCTCCCTTGCTGTTTCTCCTCCAGGGATGCCGGGATAAAAAAAGGCCCAGCAAGGCGCACTCCATCCTTGGCACCTCTGCTGGGTCTCATAATGCTTGCTGGACTATTGGGATAGGCCACACAAAATGAAACAGCATCCCTTCACGGTTTTTCATAGTAAGTGTAGCGCATCGTAGTATCCTTGTCAATCAATTTGTCGGAAATCTTAACATTATATAGTATCCTGTATACATGTTAGACTGATTTTGTTTCCAATTCTTCTTCATACTCTTCCAGCACTTGTTCAAAAGCTTCCCGGCTCAAGCACTGGTTAATGGCGTTCCGGTAATGGGCACTATGGGGCAGGCCGGTGAAATAACAGGCTCCGTGGTGCCGCATTTCCCGGATGGCCACCTTTTCTCCCTTGAAAGCAGTCAGATCTTGCAAATGGCGCCGGACCATGGCGAACCGTTCTTCCAAGGTCACGGTCGGAATGGGTTTCCCCGCCAGCGCCGCCTGGATTTCCCGGAAGATCCAAGGGTTTCCCTGGGCTCCCCGGGCCACCATGACCCCATCACAATGAGCCGCTGCCAAAAGATCCAAAGCATCCTGTGCCGTGAATACATCTCCGTTTCCCAGCACGGGAATGGAGACCGCTTCTTTGACCTGACGGATGATCTCCCAATCGGCTTTTCCGCTGTAGAACTGGCCTCGGGTACGGCCATGGACCGCCACAGCGGCCACGCCGGCTTTTTCCGCCAAACGGGCGATTTCCACTGCGTTCCGATGTCCTTCGTCCCAGCCGGCCCGGAACTTCACCGTCACAGGCCGGTCCACTGCATCGACCAGCGCAGCCATGCAAGCATAGGCCCGCTGGGGATCTTTCATGAGGGCGGACCCTTCCCCATTGGCCACGATTTTGTGTACCGGACAGCCCATATTGAAATCGATGATATCCGCCCCATGGTCTGCCACGATCTTAGCCCCCTGGGCCAATTCTTCCGGTACGGACCCGAACAGCTGGACGGCCACAGGATGCTCCCGGGGATCCACTTCCAACATGGCGAAAGTCTTGGGATTTTTGAACAGCAGCGCCTTAGCGCTGACCATTTCCGAAACCGTATAATCAGCTCCCAATTCCCGGCAGATCACCCGGAAAGGCAGATCCGTCACCCCAGCCATAGGGGCGAGGGCGATGGGGGTGGAAGTCGGGAGGATGGCGTGCAGCGGGCTGTCGGTTTGAATTGTCATTTTATGTTCTCCGTTTCAAGGTCATACGTCATATGTCATACGTCCTACGCTGAAGGAAGCCAGGAATCTTATTGGATCCCTGGCTTTTAATTGATTCATTCTTGTTTGCACGAATGGTCCATTTAGGCTTTAATGCTTGTTATGAGCTTAGAAAGTTTCCGATTGATTTCATCGCAAATTTCACATGCTCTTTCGCGGTTCTCTTCTGTAAGATATCCTAAATGATCACTTAACAGGATTTGGGTTTCCAATTCTGTACAGGAACCTCTGGAAACATATAAGAAATGGATAAATTCAGCATCCGTACCTCTGGAACGTCCCTCTGCAATATTTGAAACAATAGAAACAGCCGCTCTTCTCATCTGATCCACCAAATTGAACATCTCGCTCTTGGGAAAGTTCTGAGTTAGTTGATAGACCAATACGGCCAAATCCATTGCTCTTTGCCAAACACTTAGTTTTTTATAGGAATACATCATCTTCATTTCTCCTTGCAGTTGCTGAAACCGTGCAAACAAGAAGAAATTAACAGCTGTATAACCAGAGCCAAATGCCAATATTGCTTGTTCCTTCTTTTTTGTCAATCCATATTGTAAGGCCAACGGAGTTGGCTTCCATGAGCGTATGACATATGACGTCTGACGTATGACGCTATTTATCTATTCATCTCATGCAAAATCCGCAGGCCTTCCAGGGTCAGGAAGGGTTCCACTACGTCCACCAGATCGGATTCACTGGCCATGAGCTTGCCGAATCCGCCGGTAGCGATGACGAAAGCCTGTCCGCCCAGTTCTTTTTTCATCCGGGTGATCAGCCCGTCCATCTGCCCTACGAAACCGAAGATGACCCCGGACCGCATGGCATGGATGGTATCCCGGCAGATGGCTTTCGGCGGTTTGATCAGCTCGATTCGAGGCAGTTTCGCTGCCTTCTGGAACAAAGCTTCCGTAGAAATCCCGATGCCCGGAGCAATGGCCCCGCCCAGGTATTCACCGGCCGGTGTCAGGGCACAGAAGGTGGTAGCCGTACCGAAATCGATGATGATCAAATTGCCCTTGTCCCCATACAGGTTATGGGCAGCTACCGCATTGACGATCCGGTCTGCCCCGATCTGGGAGGGATCGTCATAATCCAGTTTCAAGCCTGTATTGATCTCACTGGTGACCACAAAAGGCGTGATGCTGAAGAAGCGCTTGCACATATTGCACAGGGGAACCAGGAGAGGCGGAACCACCGTGGAAATGATGATGTTTTCAATATCCTTCATATCCATCCCACTGTAGGCAAACATGCTCCCCAGGATGATGCCGAATTCATCCGAAGTCCGGGACCGGCTGCTGGATATCCTCCAGTGTGCCTGCCAGCTCTTGCCATCGTGAACGCCTACTACGATGTTGGTGTTGCCAACATCCATTACCATTAACATGGTGAACCCTCCATATCGGTTTCTAAAATGATGGCCGGCCTGGGACTCCCGCAGGAAAGACCTGCTGCAGACCTTCCGGAATCCACTCCGTTCAGGTCCGGTCCATAAACGATTTAATTATAGGTGGAACAAGGGGAGTTGTCAAGGAAAAGGGGCTGTTGCCCATGCAACAGCCCCGTCATACGTCATAGGTCATACGTCATACGCCGCTGGAAGCCAGCTCTGCTGGCTCCGAATTAAAGCAAAACAGAGGATACAAGTAATAGGATTTTGAAGTTTCAAAATCAATTTGTAAAAATTGATTTCCAAAAGCATATGACGTATGACGACTGACGTATGACTGTAACACTGCCGCAAGCGGCAGCGTTACTCCCACATCCCCCCTGCCTTCAGGGCCCGGCGGATACGGATGCCCAGGAAGGCAGTGATGAAGGCTTTTACGATGTCCAGGGGCAGGAAAGGAGCCACGGCAAGGAGCATGGTCTTTTCCCAAGTCATGGGCTTGTGGAGGAAGAAGGCAAAGCTCAGCTTGAACCCGATGGCTCCGATGACATAGCAGATCACCGTCACTCCGGCCAAAGCCAGGAAGTTCTTCCCCAGGCTGTCTCCTGCCCACCGGCCATGGCTGATCTTGCCTGACAGCCAGGCTACAGCCAGGAAACTGAGGATAAAGCCCCCGGTGGGCCCAGCCAGCATCACAAGGCCCGCCTGGCCTTGGTTGAACACCGGCAGCCCCACGCAGCCCAGGATCAGCCAAACCAACACGGCCGCCGTTCCCCAAACCGGTCCCAGCAGGAATCCCCCCAGCTGGGCCATCAAGGTCTGGAGTGTCACCGGCACCGGTCCTACAGGAATGGTCACATAAGAACTCATGATCATCAGGGCAGTGAACAAAGCCGCTCCCATCATATTCCGTGTGCGGTTCATGCGTATTTCCCCTTTCCCTTAGCCGGCCGGATGGACACATCCCCGGCCAGGACTGTTTCCACCGTCCCGTCTTCTTTCTTCACCTGGAGAGCTCCCGTATCGTCGATATCTAAGGCCGTACCGATATAGGTCTTATCCGGGGCGATGACTTTCACCTGTTTGCCCAAAGTGATGGAAAATTTCCGCCACTGGTCGAAGATCGGCCCGAATCCTTCCCGGCAGGCAATCTCATAATACTGTTCCATGTATTCCAGGACCTTGGCCAAAAGGGCCACCCGGTCCACTTTTTGGCCCGTCACATCTGCAATAGAAATGGCTGCCTGACGCAGATCTTCCGGCACCATCTCCCGGGGGACACAGACATTGATCCCGATACCCACCACCAGGTAATTGATATGGCCGAATTCCGCGCTCATCTCCGTCAAGATCCCCACCAGCTTCCGGCCTTCCAGCAGCACATCGTTGGGCCACTTGATCTGGGCCTCCACATGGCAGACTTCCCGGATGGCCTGGACCACGGCTACGGCGCTCAAAAGGGTCATTTTAGGGGCTTCTTGGGGAAGGAAAGTAGGCTTCAGCAGGAGAGAGAACCACAGGCCCTTTCCCTTGGGGCTGAACCATCCCCGGGACAGCCTCCCCTTGCCACCGGTCTGTTCTTCGGCTACACAAAGGGTCCCATCGGCCGCCTCTTTATCCGCCAGTTGCTTCAGGACTTCATTGGAACTGGTGACGCTTTCCTGATAACAGATGGCATGGCCCAAGAATCGCGTATGGAGCTGGGCAGCGATTTCCGAAGGCAGCATCTTATCTGGGATGGAAGTCAGTACATATCCTCTTTTCGTATAGGCTTCGATGCCGTACCCTTCTTTTTTCAACGTCTGGATATGTTTCCAGATGGCCGTCCGGGTGATGCCCAGCGTATGGGCCAATTCTTCCCCAGAAACCGGTTCCGGAGCTTTTTCACGGAGGATTTTCAGGATTTCAGTACGCATGACAGTCTTCCTTTCGTTCCCCATAGAGGGGAAATATGTTAACGTAATTGCTGGGATAAAGGGGTTGTTGCATGTGAGAAAATATACACATACAACAACCCCTTTGTCATACGTCATACGTCATAGGTCATACGCTTTTGGAAATCAATTTTTACAAATTGATTTTGAATTTTTAAAAGTTGATACGGACAGCAACAGATTTTTTATTCAAAGTCAGCAAAGCTGACTTCCTTCGGCGTATGACGTATGACGACTGACGTATGACAGGCTGTTGCCAAGCAACGGCCTCACTTCACCCCTGCGGCACTTCTTTGGGTACGGGAGCCACCACGGGTCCTTCGGCCGGTTCTTCAGACGGCACCGGACCGATGGGAGCCGGGGTCCCATCCTGGGGTTCCTTCGGTTCCTGCTGGGGCGGTACTTCCCCTTTTTCCAGGATATGGCCATATTTCAGCAGTTCTTCGATTTCATGGCCTTCCAGGGTTTCCCGTTCCATCAAGTTCTGGGCGATCAGGTGCAGCTTATCCATGTTATCGGTCAGGAGCTTCACGGTGCCTTCATAGGCTTCATCGATGAACCGGCGGATTTCCCCATCGATCTGGGCCGCTACTTTTTCACTGTAATCATTCTGCCGGCCGATATCCCGTCCCAGGAACACCTGTTCCTGCCGATGGCCGAAGGTCACAGCCCCCAGCACTTCACTCATGCCGTATTCACAGGTCATCCGCCGGGCCAGTTCTGTAGCCCGCTGGAGGTCGCTGCTGGCGCCGCTGGAGATTTCATGGAGCACCAGGGCTTCCGCCACCCGGCCTCCCAGCAGCACCTTTAGCTGATCCAGCATCTCGCTGCGGGTGGCATAATACCGGTCTTCCGTAGGCAGGCTCAAGGTATAGCCGCCTGCCCGTCCCCGGGGGATGATGGTGACTTTATGCACCGGATCCGTATGATCCAGCAGCATCCCTACCAGGGTATGGCCCCCTTCATGGTAAGCCGTCAGTTTCTTTTCCTCGTCCGTGATGACCCGGCTCTTCCGTTCCGGTCCCATCATCACCCGTTCCGCCGCTTCTTCCAAATCGCTCATGGTGATGGTCACCTGGTTGTGCCGGGCAGCCAGCAAAGCCCCTTCATTCACCAGGTTGGCCAGATCCGCTCCGGTAAAGCCCGGTGTCTGCCGGGCAATGACCCCCAGATCCACCGTAGGATCCATGGGTTTCCCTTTCGTATGGACCCGAAGGATGGCCCGGCGTCCCCGGATATCCGGCTTGTCCACCACGATCTGCCGGTCGAACCGGCCTGGACGCAAAAGAGCAGGATCCAGGATATCCGGCCGGTTGGTGGCAGCGATCATGATGATCCCTTCATTGGCTCCGAAGCCATCCATTTCCACCAGCAGCTGGTTCAGGGTCTGTTCCCGTTCGTCATGGCCCCCGCCCAGACCGGCGCCTCTCTGCCGGCCCACGGCATCGATTTCATCGATGAATACGATACAGGGCGCGTTTTTCTTGGCCTGGTCGAACAGATCCCGGACACGGGACGCCCCTACACCTACGAACATCTCCACAAAGTCAGACCCGGAAATGCTGAAGAAAGGCACGCCGGCTTCCCCGGCCACAGCCTTAGCCAGCAAAGTCTTCCCTGTACCGGGAGGCCCATAGAGCAGCACCCCTTTGGGGATCTTGGCTCCCAGCTGGTTGTACTTCTGGGGTGCCTTCAAAAATTCTACCACTTCTTCCAGTTCCTGCTTGGCTTCGTCCGCCCCGGCCACGTCTTTGAAGGTGACCCGGCTCTTGCCGTCCCCATAGAGTTTGGCTTTGCTCTTGCCGAAGCTCATGACCCGGCTGCCGCCGCCCTGGGCATTGTTCATCATGAAGAACCAAAGGATCACGATGACCACCATGGGCAGGATGGAAGTGAGGAGATTGCTCAGCATGGAAGGCTGAGGCGGCAATTCCGCCTTGATTTCCACATTCCGGGCCCGGAGGGTATCCACCAGTTTCTCATCCCGGGGAGCGATGGTGGTGAATTCTGCCCCGTTCTTCAGTTTGCCCCGGATCACAGAATTGTCCACAATGGTGACATTCTTCACTTCGTCCTGCTGGACTTCTTTCATGAAGTTGCTGTAGCTCATTTCATTCTTCGGCGTGCTGGATGCATTGTAATAATCATAGATCCAGACCCCTACAATGACAATGAGCAGGTAAAACACGAGATTGCGGATAAACTTACTCACACTTGGACTCCTTTCCTGCCTAGGATCCCTTGGAAAGGGAAAATAGACATGGAGAATTATTTTTCATAGACGGACCGTTTCAGGATACCGATATATGGCAGGTTCCGGTATTCTTCATCATAGTCCAGGCCAAAGCCCACCACGAATTCATCGGGGATCTCGAACCCGGCATAATCCGGCAGCACTTTCACCAGACGGCGTTCCTTCTTGTCCAGCATGGCAGCCACTTTGAGGCTCTTGGGGTTCCGGTTGTGGAACAATTCTCCCACGGCTTTCAGGGTCAGCCCGGTATCGATCACATCATCCACCAGGAGGATGTTCTTGCCGGCCATGTTCCGGGACGTATCATAATCGATATCTACCTTGCCAGAGGATTGGGTGCCGGCCCCATAGGAAGAAGCCTTGATGAAATCGATCCGCACCGGCACGGTGATGCGCTGGGTCAATTCCGTCAGGAAATAGGCAGCTCCTTTCAGCAGCCCGATGACCACCAGTTCCTCCCCGGCATAGTCCCGGCTGATCTGGGCCCCCATCTCAGCAATACGGGCTTTCAAGGTCTTCTCATCGATCAATACTCTTTCAATTTTTTCGTTCATTTCTCTGACGCTCCTTCTGCGCTAACTTGGCGGCCCGTTCTGCTTCTCGGGACCGTTGGTTCTTTCCCGCCATCAACCGGCCGTTCAGATAGATCAGCCGGACATTGCCAGGGACATCCAACGCTTTGTTGCCCACTCCCCGGGCAATCATTTCCAGGATTTTCTGCACGTGGTCATACCCCAGTTCGGCCCCGCCAGCTTTCCGGACCAGGATCCGGATCACTCGGCTGCGGAGGGCCAAGGGCAAGGCCCCGAATTCTTTTTCCACTTTTACATCGACGGTGCCGAACACCTCCCGGCCATAAGCCCGGAGATAGCGGCCGGCCAGTTCCTCCAGATAGGCCTCATCACTGGCTGCCAATCGTGCCGCCTGGGCCAGCTGCCTGCTGATCTGGGGATTCTGGGTTTCCAGCAGGGGCAGGAGTTTCTTCCGCACCCAGTTCCGTTTGAAAGCCAGGTCTTCATTGGTACTGTCCAAACAGTAGGTCAGCCCCTGTTCCCCGCAATACGCTTCCGTGTCCCTCCGGGTGATATCCAGGAAAGGACGGGCCAGGGATCCGCTCACTGGCAGCATGCCCCGCATACCCCGTGTCCCGGTTCCCCGGAGGAGGTTCAGGAGGACCGTTTCTGCCTGATCATCCTGGTGATGGGCCAGGAAAATGCCGCTGGCTCCCACTTCTTCCCGGCATTGTTCCAGAGCCTCATACCGCAGCTTCCGAGCCGCTTCCTCCAGGGATAAACCTTCTTCCTGGGCCAGGGTTCCCGGGTCCACGTCCATCCGCCGGAAATCCAGCCCCCGGGCCCGGCAGTAGTCCTCCACCAAGGCCGCATCCCGTTCTGCTTCTTCGCCCCGGAGATGATGCTGGACATGGACCACCAGGACTCTCACGCCGTCTGCTTCCCCCTGCCGGGCCATGACATCGGTGAGGGCCAGGGAATCAGCTCCTCCGCTGCAGGCTGCCACTGCCGGGGAAGGGGGCTGCCACAGAGGGGAAGCCGCTACCAGCTGCCGCAGGCTGTCTTCTAGTATACTCACGCTTTCACCTTCTAATTAAAAAAGGTACTTCCGAGGAAGTACCTTTTGTGTGTTCATCAATCTCCTCTGCGAGCACCACGGCCGCCCCGTTTGGATTCCGTATTCCGTTTCAGATCCAGCAGACGATCATCGCTTTCTTTCAGGAACTTAGAAAGCTTGTCTTCGAAGCTCATGGGTCCCTGTGCTCGGGGAGCTCCATGGAAGGGTTTGCCTTCAAACCGCTTCTTGCCGTCGAACCGTTTATTGTCCAGATGTTTGTTCTCGAAATGCCGATTTTCCCCAGCCGGTTTCCGTTCCGGGGCAGGAGCAGGAGGCATCAGGGCTTTCAGGGACAGGCCGATTTTCCCTTTGTCATCGATGGAAACCACCTTGACCGTAACCTTGTCCTTAACCTTGAGGAAATCATGTACATCTTTGACGAAGACATTGGAAACCTCAGAAATGTGAATCAGACCAACCTTATTTTCGGGCAATGACACAAATGCACCAAAATTCGTAATCCCGGTGACAATACCATCTACAACTGCGCCTTTTTCCAAAGCCATAAGTCAAAGACATCCTCCTTTTTCAGTGGGTATTACGTTAACCATTATACCGTTGTTAACGATTTTTCGTCAAGGGGGAAAAGGGGGTGTTGCACGTGTGAAAACCATACACGTGCAACACCCCCTTCGTCATAGGTCAGACGTCCTACGTCATACGCTTTCGGAAATCAATTTTTTCAAATTGATTTTGAAATTACAAAACCTTTTGTAAGATATTTAACTGATTTCCTTCCATTCGGAGCCAGCAGAGCTGGCTTCCAGCGGCGTATGACGTATGACGTATGACAAGCCGTTGCTCATGCAACAACCTTTTTATCCCTCCATCCCCTCATATTCGTACCCCGCCTTCAAGATGGCGCTCTTGAAGTCATTTTCCGGTACATTCCGTGTTTCGGTGACCGTTACCGTGCCTGCCGTATGGTCCGCCTGGGCGCTGGTGACTCCGTCCAGCCCTTCCAGGGCCTTTTTCACCCGGCCTTCGCAGTGGGCGCACATCATGCCTTTCACTTTCAGGGTCACAGTGGTCCCAGCAGCTGCCTTAGCTGCTGTTTTTCCTTCTCCGGTCACTTCATACCCAGCTTTGGCCACCGCCTGCTGTACCAAGGCATAATCCAGAGGGTGGGTCACCGTGGCTTCTACGGTCCCGGCCGTGTGGTCCGCCTGGGCGCTGACGACCCCGTCCAGCCCTTCCAGGGCCTTCTTCACCCGGCCTTCGCAGTGGGCGCACATCATGCCTTTCACCTGATAGGTCACCTGGGTGCCGGCCACTGCCGGTACCGGGCAGGCAGCCGGCTGGGGAGCCAGGTCTGCTTTTTCTACCAGATCCGCTGCCGGGTTCTTCCGTTTCTTGTCATGCCGGGCATCATGGAGGTTGAACAGGTTCAGCCGCAGGGCATTCATGCACACGGTGAAACTGGACAGGCTCATGGCAGCCGCTCCTACCATGGGATTCATCTTATAGCTGAACAGGCCAGCTGCCAGCGGGATGCAGATCATATTGTAGAAGAAGGCCCAGAATAGGTTCTCGTGGATATTGGTCACCGTGCCCCGGCTCAGCCGGACGGCTGCCGATACGTCTGTGAGACGGCTGTTCATCAGTACGATGTCCGCTGAATCGATGGCCACATCGGCCCCGGCACCGATGGCGATGCCGATATCTGCCCGGGTGAGGGCCGGAGCATCATTGATGCCGTCCCCTACCATAGCCACCAGGCCTCCGGCTTTCTGGAGTTCCCGGATCACAGCTTCCTTGCCTTCCGGCAGGACGCCGGCCACCACTTTATCCACCCCAGCCTGCCGGCCGATGGCTTCTGCAGTCCGCTGGTTGTCCCCGGTGACCATGACCACTTCGATCCCCATGTTCTGGAGTTCTTTGATGGCCTTGGCGGAATCTTCCTTGATCACGTCAGCCACGGCGATCATCCCGGCCAATTTCCCGTCTTTGGCAAACACCAGGGGCGTCTTGCCCTGGCTGGCCAGTTCCCCAGCTTTGGCTTCCAGGGTGCTGTCCACAACCCCCAGGCTCTTCAGGAAGCTCAGGCTGCCGCCGATGAGTTTCTTTCCTTTCTGGAGGACTTGGAGCCCATTCCCCGGCAGGGCCTGGAATCCATCCACGTCTTCTGCCTGGAGCCCTTTGGCCTGAGCTTCTTCTACCACAGCTTTGGCCAGGGGATGTTCGGATTTCTGTTCCAGGTCATAGGCCAGCTGGAGCAGGCTTTCTCTGGTATAACCTTCTGCAGGCACCACATCCGTTACTTTAGGCTGGCCCTGAGTGATGGTCCCGGTCTTATCCAATGCCACCACAGCTGCCTTGCCGGCATTTTCCAAAGAAGAAGAAGTCTTGAATAGGATACCGTTCTTGGCTCCCACCCCGCTGCCTACCATGATGGCCACAGGGGTTGCCAGCCCCAGGGCACAAGGACAGGCGATGACTAAAACAGCGATGCCCCTTGCAATGGCAGAACCCAGAGGGGCTCCGGCGATCAGCCAGCCGATGGTGGTAATCACGGCAATGCTGATAATGGCCGGTACAAATACAGCAGAGACCTTATCTGCAATCCGGGCGATGGGGGCCTTGGTGGCCGCCGCATCGCTGACCAGCTTGATGATTTGGCTCAATGTGGTGTCTTCCCCGACCCGGGTAGCTTCACATTCCAGATACCCGGATTGGTTGATGGTCGCCGTGGAGACCTTATCCCCCGGCTTCTTATCCACCGGCAGGCTTTCCCCCGTAAGGGCGCTTTCGTTGACGGCAGAATTGCCTTTGACGACCACCCCATCCACCGGGATGTTTTCCCCGGGACGGACGGCAAAGATATCCCCTTTCTGCACATCATCGATGGATACGGTGACTTCCTTCCCATCCCGGATCAGCACGGCTGTCTTGGGAGCCAATTTCATGAGCCCTTTCAGGGCATCGGTAGTCCGGCCCTTGCTCATGGCCTCCAGCATCTTCCCCAAGGTGATCAGGGAAGGGATCATAGCCGCCGTTTCAAAGTACAGGTCATGCATATACATATGGTGGAGTTCTGTAAAAGGAGTCCCGTGGACCGTCAGGAACGTGATGTCATAGAATACGGCCAGGCTCCAGAAAAAAGATACGGAAGAACCCAGTGCCACCAGGGTATCCATATTGGGAGCCCCATGGAATAGGGTCTTGAAGCCACTGGTGTAAAAGTCCTTGTTGATGTACATGACGATGATGGCCAGCAGCATCTGGGTGAGCATCAGCCCCAGATGATTCCCGTCCAGGAGGGCCGGCACCGGCCAGTCCAGCATGTTATGGCCCATGGTGATGTACATCAGTACGAACAGGAACCCCAGGGAAGTGAACAGCCGACGGCGGAGCCGTGGCGTCTCATGGTCCTTCAGCGCCTCTTCATCGGCCGCCAGTTTCTCAGCCAGTCCCTGCTTGGCCTGGGCAGCCCCTTTGACGGACGCCCCATACCCTGCGTCCTCCACGGCCTGGATGATATCCCTGTCGGAGGCGGTCCCTTCCACCCCCATACTGTTGGTCAAAAGGGATACGGAAACACTCTTGACGCCGGGCACACCAGCAACTGCCTTTTCCACATGTGCCTGGCAGGATGCACAGGTCATGCCCGTTACGATATATTGCTTCATGGTCGAACCTCTCTTTCTTATACCCTACCTAGGTATCCTTTGCTATGTCCCTATGATACCCCACATGGGTAAAAAAGTCAAGGGGCTGTTGCACACGCAGCAGCCCCTTGGCTTAAAACAGTTCGATCTGGTCCGTCTTGGGCATCCCTTCCAGGATCCCCAGTTCATCTAAGATCTCCACATTGGATGTACTGATCTTGGCCCGGTTCCGCAGATCTTCCTGGGAAATGAAAGGCCCTTTTTTCCGGGCTTCCACGATTCCTTCTGCCGCCACTCCCCCGATGCCTCCAATGGCACCCAGCGGGGGCAGCAGCCCTTTTTCCGTCACCAGGAATCTGTGGGCATCGGATTTGTACAGGTCCACTTTATCGAACACAAATCCCCGTTCCAACATCTCCACGCACAGTTCCATATAAGTGGCAGTATCTTTGTCATTGACGGAAGCCTTGGTCCCCTGGTTGTTCACGTTCTGGATGAAACGCTTCATATAATCCAGGCCCTTGTGGACCAGGGTATAGTCGAAGTGAGGCGCCCGGACCGTAAAGTAGGCGGCGTAGAACTCCTTGGGATGGTGCACCTTGCAGTAGGCGATCCGGTAGGCACTGAGCACGTAAGCCACGGCGTGAGCCTTGGGGAACAGATACTGCAGGGTGGTACAGGCTTTGATGTAGAAATCCGGGATATGGGCCTTTGCGAAGGCTTCCAGCTGGTCCGGCTTGAACCCTTTCTTGTGGGCCTTTCCTTTCCGGCTCCATTCCATGATGCCGAAAGCCATACTGGGTTCCATACCCTTGTTGATCAGCCAGTTCATGATATCGTCCCGGGTAGAGATGGTATCTTCGGTAGGCGTCCCCGCCTTGATCAAATCCTGGGCGTTGTTCAACCACACATCGGTGCCATGGGAATAGCCGGAAATGCGCAGCAGGTCGGAAAAGTTCTTGGGCTTTACGTCCGAAATCATCTGGCGCACGAAGCGGGTGCCGCATTCCGGCACCCCGTAAGTGGCCACGTCCGTCCCGATCTGCTCCGGAGTCACCCCCAGGGATTTGGTGGACAGGAACAGCTCCATGGTATCCGGATCCCCGATGGGGATGTTCCGGCAGAAGTCTTCCCCCAGCATCCGGTCCAGCATCTTGATCACCGTAGGATCATCGTGGCCCAGGATATCCAGCTTGACGATCCGTTCGTCAATGGAGTGGAAATCGTAGTGGGTGGTAATGGTGCCACAGCTGGGATCATCTGCCGGGTAGGACACCGGGGTGATGTAGTGGACATCCAAGTTCCTGGGAATGACTACGATGCCCCCGGGGTGCTGGCCGGTGGTCCGCTTCACTCCGGCCAGTTTAGGGATCAGTCCTTCGATGAAGGCGGTCCGTTTCGGTTCGCCCCGGGTCTCGTAGTACTTCTTGATATACCCGTAGGCCGTCTTATCCTTGATGGTCCCCAACGTACCGGCCCGGAACACATTGTCCCGTCCGAACAGTTCTTCCGTGTATTTGTGGGCCCGGGGCTGGTATTCTCCGGAGAAGTTCAGATCGATATCCGGCACCTTGTCCCCATGGAATCCCAGGAATACGGCGAACGGGATATTATGTCCGTCCCGGATCATAGGCGTGCCGCATTCCGGACAGTCCTTCTCCGGCAAGTCGAAGCCGGATCCCACAGAACCGTCAGTAAAGAATTTCGTATAATAGCAGTGGGGACACCGGTAATGGGGCACCAGAGGGTTCACTTCTGTGATATTCAGCATGGTGGCCACAAAAGAAGACCCTACGGAACCCCGGGACCCTACCATGTACCCGTCGTCGTTGGATTTCTTCACCAGCAGGTGGGCGATGTAGTACAGCACCGAGAACCCGTTGCCGATGATGGAGGACAGTTCCTGCTTCAGCCGGTCTTCCACGATCTTCGGCAGCTTGGGGCCGTACCATTCGTGTGCTTTGGCATAGCTCAGGGATTCCACCTTTTCCTTGGCCCCAGGGATGGTGGGCGAATACAGCTGGTCCCGGTCGGGCACCGGTTTGAAATGCTCCACCTGGTCGCTGATCTTGTTGGCGTTTTCCACCACCACTTCATAGGCCCGGTCTCCCAGGTAGGCAAACTCCTCCAGCATCTCTTCGGTGGTCCGCAGGTACAGAGGGGGCTGTTCCTCGTCGGGATACCCCATCCCCGCCTGGAGGATCTTCCGGGCCAGGGCGTCTTCCGGATTCAGGAAGTGGACGTCGCAGGTGGCCACTGTCAGTTTCCCCAGTCCGTCCCCCAGGGCCAGGATCTTTTTGTTGATGGCCTGGAGGTCTTCCACCGATTTGATATCCGGGAACCGGGGATCCCGGATCAGATAGTTGTTGTTGCCGGTGGGCTGGATTTCCAGATAATCGTAGTAGGAGGCGATTTCTTTCAGTTCCTCGTCCGGCACCCCGGCCAGGATGGCCCGGTATACTTCCCCCGCAGCACAGGCAGAGCCGATGATCAGCCCGGCCCGGTACTGGTCCAAGAGGCCCTTGGTGAGCCGGGGCCGCTTGGGTTTGCCGCCGAAATACTGGAGGTGGGATAGGGACACCAGCCGATACAGGTTCCGGAGTCCTTCCACGTTCTTGGCCAGGAGGATGATGTGGTAGTTCTTCTTATCCTCCCGGCTGTGGCACAGATAGCCTTCCACCCCGTAGATCAGCTTCAGTTCCCAGCCGTTCTTTTTGGCCAGGTCTTTGGCCTCATCGTAGGCAAAGGGGAAGGCCTGGACCACCCCGTGATCCGTCAGGGCCAGGGCTTTGTGGCCCCAGCGCACAGCCGTATCCACCAGTTCCTTGATGGGGGTGAGTCCGTCCATCTTGCTCATCTTGGTGTGGCAGTGGAGCTCCACCCGTTTGACTTCCGCCTTGTCTTCCCGGAGTTCCACCGGTTCCTTCATGATACCCTTGACCCCTACCATCACCAGCTCGGAGTTGGCGTATTTGTCCACGGTGATGTTCCCCTGGATCTTCACCAGGGACCCTTCCGGGATCTTGGACTGGAGGTCTGCACATTCCTTCTGGTTCTTCTTGGGGTCGTTGCCCTCATTCCGTTCCCCGAAGCGGATCTTGGCAAAGAGCCCTTCCGTAGCGTCGGTGAGCTTGATGGTGAGCATGACAGCTCCCGTCCGCAGTTCCCGTTGTTCGAAACCCACGACCGTGCCTTCTACCACCACATTATTCTCTTCTTCCACCACTTCTGCCATGGTCCGGGCCTTTTTGGTGATCTTCCGGCCGAAGACCACCCCATCTTTGCTCAGTCCTTCTTCCGTACTCCCTTGGACAGCTTCCAGGGCCTTCTGGTATTCCTCACTCTGGAAAAAGTCATCTTCCGGAGCTGTTTCCTCTTCCTCTTCCGGCTCTGGCAGGGGGATTCCTTCCTCCTCCAAACAGGGAGCCGCCGCCTGGTCCCCATGTACATTGACGAAGGTCACCTGAGCGACAGAACAGGCAGCGGCCAGCTTTTGGGCTACCGCTGCCAGTTCCTGTCGTTCCAGAAGTGTTGCTGCTGCATCATATGAAATTTTCCAGGTATTCCTGGCTTCATCCACTTCCACATACCGGATGGGGAATGTTTCTACACAATGGCGCTGTTCTGGACTCAGGTCCAGGGTCACCATGAAATCCAAGAAAACATGCCTGTTGGGTACGATTTTATAACGACTTGAATTCATTCCAACCTCATCATTCATCCTGCAAGACGACTTTCTGCACGGCCTTGGTACTCTTCAGCCCGCTGATGATCTCATTGGCATTGTAGTACTTCCCGATTTTCACCGCCAGATCCACTTCCAGTACATTCCGCTGAGGGTCATTCCGCATCCCTAGGATCCGGGTCTTGATGTTCCGTTCCTGGAGATACCCCATGACCTCCACCATGCTGTCAGGATTTTTGTTGACGATCACATGGAGATTGCAGCGGGTGGCTTTCCCCGCCGGCAGGACTTTCTTCTCCAAGCCCCGGATCATGATCAGGGTCACCAAAGTAATGCCCGTGGTGAAGATGCCCACCGCCAGCATCCCGCATCCTACTGTAAGGCCGATGGCCGACACGATCCACAGGCTGGCAGCCGTGGTGAGCCCTTTCACCGTCAGTCCTTCGTGGAGGATGGTGCCAGCCCCCAGGAAGCCGATGCCGCTGACCACCTGGGAGGCGATCCGGGACGGATCCCGGTACTGGGGATGGCCGTCGATGCCGTAAATGGAAACCACCATCAGAAGAGCCGAACCGGTGGCCACCAGCACATGGGTCCGCAGTCCCGCCGGCCGGTCCCCGCTGCTCCGTTCCAAGCCGATCAGACCGCCCAAAAAGGCGGCCAACAGGATCCGCAGAGTCATCTGTGCCAGCATTTCGTTCTCCATGCCATCACCTCCGTGATGCGTCATACGTCATATGTCATACGTCGTACGCCAATGGAAGCCAGTTCTGCTGGCTCCGAACATAAGAAAACCATATGGAACAAATGGTTTTAAAATTTCAAAATCAATTTGGATAAATTGATTTCTTAATGCGTATGACGTCTGACCTATGACCGCTTTACAGCGCCTTATCCAAGATCTCCCGGATGGCTTGGATCCAGTCCCCATCAAAGGAGACATCGGCCATTTCTCCATTGCACCGGAGCTTGGTTTCCATGGCATTCCGCTTCATGGTCTTGGGCCCGATGACGATCCGCAGGGGGCAGCCGATCAGGTCCGCATCCTTGAACTTCACCCCGGCCCGTTCGTCCCGGTCATCCAGCAGGGTATCGATGCCGGCTTTGTTCAGGGCGTCGTGGATCTCCACTGCCTTCTGCCAGCTTTCCTCATCTTTTACGTTCATGGCCAGTACCATCACCTGATAGGGCGCGATGTTCTTGGGCATGATGATCCCGTCTTTGTCATGGTGCTGTTCAATGGCAGCAGCCAGGGTCCGGCCCACGCCGATGCCGTAGCAGCCCATCACCAGCGGCCGTTCTTTTCCATCCGCATCCAGATAGGTGGCATGGAGGGCTTCGCTGTACTTGGTATTCAGCTTGAATACCTGCCCCACTTCGATGCCCCGGGCTTCCTTCAGATGTCCGTCACAGTGGGGGCATTTGTCCCCGGCTACGGCAGTGCTGATATCGGTCACCTGGGTGTACACGAAATCCCGGGAAGGTTCCGCGTTCACATAGTGGACGTCCTTTTCGTTGGCTCCGCAGCAGACATTGTGCATGTTCATCACAGACTGATCGATGAGGATGATGGCCTTATCCATGTCCAGACCGATAGGGCCCATGAATCCAGGGACCGTACCGGCTTCCCGGATCAGCTCATCCGGCGCCATTTCCACTTCATTGCAGCCTACTGCATTCACCACTTTGGTATCGTTGACTTCCTTGTCTCCCCGGACAAAGCACAGCACCAGTTTCCCTTCGTCGGTGACAAAGGCTACGGCCTTGACGCTCTTTTCCACAGGAGCCTTCAGGAAATGGCACACGGCTTCGATGGTATTGCAGCCAGGGGTCTCTTTCTTTTCCAGAGGCAGAGCTTCTTCCGCAGGGGCTTCGATGGCAGCACATTCTGCCTTTTCCACGTCCGCGGCATAATCACAGGTATCGCAGTACACGATCCCAGCTTCTCCGCTGTCCGCCAGAGCCATGAATTCGTGGCTTCCCTTGCCGCCGATGGCACCGCTGTCCGCTTCCACCGGCCGGTAATCCAGGCCGCAACGGGTGAAGATCCGGGCATAGGCATCGTATTCATCCTGGTAGGATTTATCCAGCCCTTCCGCATCTTTGTCGAAGGAATAAGCGTCCTTCATGATGAATTCCCGGCTGCGCATGAGCCCGAAACGGGGGCGCTTCTCATCCCGGAATTTGCTCTGGATCTGGTACAGGGTCACCGGCAGCTGCCGATAGGACCGGAGATCATCCCGGACCAGGGTGGTCACCAGTTCTTCATGGGTGGGCCCCAGGCAGAAGTCCCGGCCGTGCCGATCCTTCAGTTTGAACATCTCCGCCCCGTAGGCCGGCCACCGGCCGCTTTCCTGCCAGATTTCCGAAGGCTGGACTATGGGCATCATGATTTCCTGGGCTCCGGTGGGGACCATTTCCTCCCGGATGATTTCCTCGATTTTCCGCAGGCTCCGCCAGGCCAGGGGCAGATAGCTGTACAGCCCCCCGGCCACCTTCCGGATATATCCGGCCCGGAGCATCAGCTTGTGGCTTTCGATGACGGCTTCAGCCGGGACCTCTCTGAGAGTGGGAGCATACAATTGAGAAACGCGCATGTTTATAACTTCCTTTCGTCTGTGATCTTATGGATTTCTTCAAACAGTTCTTCTACCAGCCGGTCTTCCGGCACCTTCCGGAGGATCTGTCCCTTCCGGAACAGCAGGCCTTCGCCCTTGCCTCCGGCAATGCCCACATCGGCTTCCCGGGCTTCTCCCGGTCCGTTCACCACGCAGCCCATGACCGCGACGGTAATGGGTTCCGGGATATCGGCCAGCCGGGCCTCCACCTCTTTGGCCACCTTTTCCAGGCTCCAGCAGGTCCGGCCGCAGGTGGGACAGGATACCAGGGTGGGTCCGTGCTGGCGCAGGCCCAAGGATTTCAGGATCTCGAAGCCGGCATCGATTTCCGCCAGGGGATCCCCGGTCAGAGACACCCGGATGGTATCCCCGATGCCTTCGGCCAGGAGGGTCCCGATACCTACAGCGCTCTTGATGAGGCCGCTGTGGATGGTCCCTGCTTCTGTGATCCCCACATGGAGGGGATAATCGCATTCTTTGGCCATGAGCCGGTAGGCGGCCAGGGTCAGGGGCACATCGTGGGCTTTGAGAGAAATGACGATATGATCATAATCCATTCCTTCCAGGATACGGATATGCCGCCAGGCAGCTTCCACCAGGGCTTCTGCCGTAGGATGCCCATATTTTTCCAAAAGGTCCTTGGGCAGGGACCCAGCATTGACACCGATCCGGATGGGCACCTGCCGCTCCCGGGCGGCATCTACTACCTTTTCCACCCGCTCCCGGCCCCCGATGTTCCCCGGGTTCAGCCGCAGGGCATCCACCCCGCTTTCCAGGGCCGCCAGCGCCAGCCGGTAATCGAAATGGATATCCGCCACCAAGGGGATGGTGATCTGTTTCCGGATTTCCTTCAGGGCCTGGGCCGCTTCCAGGGTAGGTACGGCACAGCGGATGATTTCACAGCCCCGTTCCGTGAGCCGGTGGATCTGGTCCACAGTAGCGGCGATGTTTTCGGTCTTCGTATTGGTCATGGACTGGACGGCCACCGGGTTCTCTCCCCCAATGGTCACCTGCCCGATGGCCACCGTACGGCTTTTTCTTCTTTCCATAGTTCCTCTCCTACTGCAGCAGATCATGCATGGTGGCAAAGATGGTCAGGGCAATGATACAGGCCACGCCGATCATCTGGATGATTTCCTTGGCCCGGGGCGCCAGCGCATGGCCCAGGATCCCTTCCACTACCAGCACCAGGAACTGGCCTCCATCCAAGGCTGGAATGGGTACCAGATTCAAGACAGCCAGGTTCAAGCTCAGGAAGGCCATGAATTCCAGATAGGGAATGGCTCCCTGGGCGGCTACATCCCCCGCCATATGGGCCACTCCGATAGGACCGGCGATTTCCGCATTGACTTTCCCGGTCACCATCCTCCTCAGCCCGTCGACCATGGCCCCAGTGATCCGGATCACGGAAAGAGCCGCCGTCTTCAGGCTTTCTCCCACGGAAAGGGATTTGTGCTCGATCCGGGGCCGGACCCCGATGAGGAACCGTTTGCTTTCCCCATCATACCGAGGCTGCAGCCTCAGCTCCTGCCGGTTTCCCTGCCGCTGGATCACCAGGCGGCTCTCTGCCGGCCCGTTTGCCTGGACAAGGCCATTGATCTCGTTCCAGTGGGACAGGACCTGCCCATTGATGCTCACCAGCCGATCCCCGATCTGGAGCCCGGCTTCTGCTCCGGGATAGCCTTCCATCAGCCCTCCCACTACTGGTTCATCCACCGGGATTGCCATTCCCTTGAAGGCGAACACCCCGAAGAGGATCAGGAAGGTCAGCAGGAAATTCATGCAGGGTCCCGCCAGGATCACCAGCATCCGGGCCCATAAGGGCCGGCCATTGAAGCCTCGGGGCGTCACCGCTTCCCCTGGCTCCATACCGGCGATCCGGTTGTAGCCCCCCAAGGGACAGAGCCGGAGAGAATAGAGGGTCTCCCCTGCTTTTTTCTGGAACAGCTTGGGCCCGAAGCCGATGGAAAACTCCGTCACCAGCATACCGGTGCCCTTGGCAGCCAGAAAATGGCCCAGCTCATGGACCGTGATCAGTACACCAAATAAGACAATGGCTGCTAAGATGGTCAACAAAACAAATCCTCCTATGGTTCCTGCTGTACAAAAGCTTCTGCTCTTTCCCGGGCTTTCCGGTCCGCTTCCACGATGGTCCCATAGGAATCCACCGGAATGGGCTCTGTCGCTGACAGGACTTTCTCAATGAGATCCGCGATCCCCAAGAAAGAGATCTTTCCCTGGAGGAACGCAGCTACCGCCACTTCATTGGCCGCATTGAAGGTACAGGGCAGGATCCCGCCCTGTTTGCCCGCCTGGATGGCCAAAGGAAGGGCCCGGAACAAGTCGGTGTCCGGTTCATAAAAAGTCAGGGCTCCGGCTTTCACCAGATCCAGCTGGTCGAAGGCCACCGGCCAGCGGTCCGGCCAGCTGAGAGCATATTGGATGGGCAGCTTCATGTCCGCCACCCCCAGTTGGGCCATCACAGCCCCATCGCTGTATTCCACCAGGCTGTGGACGATGCTCTGGGGGTGGATGACGGGAACGATCTTTTCGTAAGGGGCATCGAACAGCCAGTGGGCTTCGATCACCTCCAGCCCTTTATTGGCCAGGGTAGAGGAATCGATGGTCACCTTGGTGCCCATGGTCCAGGTGGGATGGTGGAGGCACTGTTCCACCGTCACGTCCTGGAGCTCCTCCCGGCTCTTTCCCCGGAAAGGTCCTCCGGAAGCAGTGAGCAGGATCCGTTTCAGATCCTTATGGGCATTGCCCTGGAGGCACTGGAAAATAGCACTGTGTTCACTGTCCACGGGCGTCAGCCGGACCCCGGCCTTTTTCACCGCGTCCATCACCAGGCTCCCGGCCGCCACCAGGGTCTCCTTATTGGCCAGGGCGATATCTTTCCCAGCCTGGATAGCTGCCAGGGTAGGCCGGAGCCCGGCATAGCCCACCATGGCTCCCAGTACCGTATCCGCTTCGCTGCAGGTGGCCACTGCCATGATTCCCTCCGGACCGCTGAGGATCTCTGTAGGTCCGCTGTATCGTGCCTTCAGACGCCGGGCTGCTTCAGGATCGGACAGAGCTGCCGCCAGGGGATGGAACTTCCGGATCTGGGCTTCCAGCAGCCCATCATTTTTATGGGCCGCCAGAGCCACCACCTGGAGCCGTTCCGGGTTGGCCGCCACCACATCCAGGGTCTGGGTGCCGATGGATCCCGTGGACCCCAATATTGCGATTTTCTTCATGGAAACCTCCTTCAGCCCAACAGGCACAAGGTAATGAAATAATAGGCAAAAGGCACCGAGAAGATCAGGCTGTCACACCGATCCAGCACACCCCCGTGGCCGGGGAAGAAATTGCCAGAATCCTTGATGTCACAGGACCGTTTCAGGATGCTTTCCACCAGGTCTCCCAGGGGAGCGAAGAATCCGATGCCCACCCCCAGGAGTAGCACCGGCACCAAGGGATATTGGAGCCACAGGGAACCTAAGAGCCACACAGTGGCCACGCAGCCGATGAAGCCGCACAGGGCCCCTTCCCGGGTCTTTTTGGGGCTCACCTTAGGCAGCAGTTTGGTCTTCCCGAAGGCCCGTCCCCCGAAATAGGCAAAAGTGTCACTGGCCCAGGTGGCGAACATCACCGTCCACAGCAGGGCTTCTCCCAGGCTCACCGTCCCCCAGACGGGGATGGTGTGGAGGGGACCGGTCAGTTCCCGGAGCAGGATGAAATGGGCAAAAGGCAGCCCCAGATACACCAGGGCCATGCAGGTCAGGCCGGTGTTTTCCGGAAAATGGCCCTGGGCATAGAAATAGAGCCCCTCCAGCAACACCAAAAGGGAAAACAGGGTGACGAGAGGCAGCAGCCAATCCGGCCGGCCTGCCCCGGCTGCCCCGATCAGGAGAGCCGTACCCAGAAGGCCTGTGGCCCGGTATACCTGGATCCCATCCTGGGTCAGCATGGTCCGGTATTCCCGGAAGCCTACCATTCCCAGGAGGAGCACTCCCAGGGCAAACAGCAGGCCCCCCATCTTGATCAAAAACAATGCAATAGGGATGGCGACAAGCGCCGTCCGTATTCTCTGTCCCATAGTCAGCGCCTCTTATTTCTGATTCAGGCCGCCGAACCGGCGGTCCCGTTTCTGATAGCTGAACACCGCTTCTGTCAGCAGTTCTTCGGAAAAGTCCGGCCAGAAAACAGGGGTAGTCCAGAATTCCGAATAGGCGATCTGCCAGAGCATGAAATTGCTCACCCGCAGGTCGCCCCCGGTGCGGATCAATAGATCCGGTGCCGGCAACCCCCGGGTATACAGGTGTTCTTCGATGGTCTTTTCATTTATGGTATCCGGTGCCAGGGTCCCCTGCTGGACGGAGCCGGCGATTTCCCGCACAGCCTCCACCAGTTCCCGCTGGCCACCGTAATTGATTGCGATGTTCAGGATGATTCCCGTATTGTCCTTTGTCACGTCCAGGGCATGATCCATCTTTTCCTGGACAATGGCAGGCAGTCCCTCTCGGGAGCCCATGAAACGGATACGGACATTATATTGATTGAATTCTTCCAGTTCACTGGTCAGATACTGGCAGAGGAGATCCATGATGAAGCGGACTTCCGTAATGGGCCGTTTCCAGTTTTCCGTAGAAAAGGCATAGACGCTCAAGGCTTTGATGCCCAGATGATCCGCAAACTTCACGATCCGCCGCAAAGTCCGGGCACCCTCTGCATGGCCGAAGGTCCGGGGTTTTCCCTGGGCTCTGGCCCACCGGCCGTTGCCGTCCATGATGATGGCCACATGGCGGGGGATCAGATCCGGTTGGAGCATGGAGGTATCCACCCCGTCGATTTCTGAGATGGGCTCCGGTTTGGAAGTGAGGCCTAAGAGTTTTTTCAGCATTGGCATACCCCTATAAAAAAATTTGCGCAGCCTGCTTACGCGGGCTGCGCAACACACTATAAAGCTTATTCAGCTTTGATAGCGCCAACCGGGCAAGCGCCGGAGCAAGCATCGCAATCGATGCAGCTGGCTTCGTCAACCTTGTACTTGCCGTTGTCTTCAGCGATTGCACCTACCGGGCAGGTCCCAGCGCAGGAACCGCAGCCGATGCATTCGTCTTGGTTAATTTTGTGTGCCATTGTCAGTACACCTCCCTTCGAATTTGCAACCAACAATTATTTGTAATTTATGGTCAGACACGACGGTCTGCTTCAAAACGTAAGCAGATTCATCATGCCAGACTTGCGCAGGATGGTGGAAATAAGGCTCTGCCCGGACGATTTCTGCCTGCCATCCCTCTTTTTCCAATTGCCGAAGAGCATAGGAAAGGGGACGGGCCAAAACGTCAGGTACCTTGGGAGAGGCTGTCATCACACCGACATGACTTCCTTTTCTTTCTGGGCCAGTACATCATCGATTTTCTTGGTGTACTTATCCGTCAGCTTCTGGGAAAAATCCGTTGCGTCTTTCGCATCATCTTCCGTGATTTCCTTGGCTTTGACTTGTTTTTTCACAGCGTCATTGAAATCCCGGCGGATGTTCCGGATTTCCACCCGGCTGGCTTCGCCTTTTTTATTGACCACTTTTACCAGTTCCTTCCGGCGTTCTTCCGTCAAAAGGGGCAGGTTCAGGCGGATCACTGTGCCATCATTATTCGGATTCAAGCCCAGGTCGGAGGTCATGATGGCCTTTTCAATGGTCTTGAGCAGGCTCCGGTCCCAGGGCTGGATCACAATCATACGAGGTTCCGGTACAGAGACGTTGGCTACCTGGGTCACCGGCGTGGGAGCCCCATAATAGTCCACTTTGACCTGATCCAGCAGGGACGGCGTCGCCCGTCCGGTACGGATATTGGTCAGTTCATTCCGGAGCGCTTGGAGCGCTTTATCCATTTTTTCTTGGGTCTTGGTTTGCAGTTCTTCCAATGTTGCCATTTAGAATCCTCCTACCAGGGTTCCGATTTCTTCACCGGAAGCAGCCTTCAGGATATTCCCCTCGGCGTCGATGTTGAAGACTACGATGGGAATATGGTTATCCATACACAGGCTGATCGCGGTGGAATCCATGACACCCAGATTTCTTTGAATGACTTCGATATATTCCAGATGATCGAATTTCACAGCCGTGGGATTGACGGCCGGATCACTGTCATATACGCCGTCCACACCTTTTTTGGCCATCAGGATGGCATCCGCTTCGATTTCAGCCGCCCGCAGAGCAGCCGTGGTATCCGTGGAAAAATACGGATTGCCCGTGCCAGCTGCAAAGATCACCACCCGGCCCTTTTCCAGATGCCGGACGGCTCTCCGACGGATATAAGGTTCCGCGATGGCTCTCATTTCGATGGCCGTCTGCACCCGGGTGGGTACGCCGCGGTTTTCCAGGGCATCCTGCAAAGCCAGGGAGTTGATCACTGTCGCCAGCATCCCCATATAATCGGCCGTTGCCCGGTCCATCCCTTTGGATGCGCCAGCCAGTCCTCTCCAGATATTGCCGCCGCCATTGACCACAGCCACATCCAGACCGCTTTCCCGGACGGCCTGGATCTGTGCCGCAATGGCATCCACCGTCTTGGGATCGATTCCATAGCCTTTCTCACCGGCCAGGGCTTCCCCACTGAGTTTCAGAATTACGCGTTTGAACTTTCTTTTACCCGACACTGACAGTACCTCCCACAGAGTTCCGCAGATCTTGAACAAGAAGCCATACACCCGCTCTGATGATCTCCGTCAGATCCAGTTGCCCAGCATCTGTCCGTTCCTTATCATTATAGGTGAATTTTATCTTTCCTGCAAGACTGAATCTAAAATGCCCCAAAAAACAAGGGGCTGCCGCACAAGCGAGAGCCCCTTGCAAGAGTGTTATTTTACGAAGCTGGCGACTTCAGCAGCGAAGTCTTCCTGTTTCTTTTCAATGCCTTCGCCCAGCTGGAAGCGGACGAATCTCTTTGCTTTGGCATTGTGTTCCTTCAGCAGGGCGCTGATGGATTTATCCGGATCTTTGATGAATTCCTGATCCACCAGGCAGATTTCCTTATAGAATTTCTGGATACGGCCCTGCACCATCTTTTCGATGATCTTTTCAGGTTTGCCTTCATTCTTAGCCTGTTCAGCCAGGACTTCTTTTTCATGATCCAGTTCGCTGGCAGGGACCTGGGTCCGGTCCAGATAAGACGGGTTGGCAGCTGCGATGTGCATAGCCACATCCTTGGCCACTTCCGCATCTCCGCCTTCCAGCTCTACCAGGACGCCGATCTTGCCGGCCCCATGGATGTAGTGTCCCAGGGTATCGTTGCCATATTCATACACAGCAAACCGCCGGATATCGATCTTTTCGCCGATCTTAGCGATGGCTTCCGTGATCACTTCGCTGACTTTCTTGTCCATGCCTTCGAAGGTCTGTTCATTCAGAGCAGCCACGTCAGCCGGTTTATGAGCCGCGATATGTTTAGCGACGCTCAGTACCAGGCCTTTGTATTCATCGGTGTTGGCCACGAAGTCGGTTTCGCAGTTGACTTCCACCAGGACAGCCACCTTGCTGGCTTCGTCCACATAAGCTTCTACCAGGCCTTCAGCAGCCACACGGCTGGCCTTCTTAGCAGCCTTGGACAGGCCTTTTTCTCTCAGGTAGTCGATTGCCTGGTCCATATCACCGTTGGTGGCGGTCAGGGCTTTTTTGCAGTCCATCATGCCGGCGCCAGTACGTTCACGCAGTTCTTTTACCATGCTAGCAGTAATTGCCATCAGTATTCCTCCTGTAACTTTATGGAATTGGGAAAGGACGGCTTATTCAGCGTCCTTAGCTTCTTCTTCAGCAGCAGCTTCCTCAGCAGCAACGGCTTCTTCATCCACAGCGCTGGCTTTGCCTTCCAGGACAGCATCAGCCATCTTGCTGGTCAAGAGACGGACGGCACGGATAGCGTCATCGTTGGCAGGCATCAGGTAATCCACTTCATCAGGATCGCAGTTTGTATCCACAGTAGCCACGATGGGGATATGCAGTTTCCGAGCTTCCATGATGGCGTTGTGTTCTTTCCGAGGATCGATGACGAAGAGAGCGCTGGGCAGTTTCTTCATATCTTTGATGCCGCCCAGATATTTTTCCAGTTTGGCCATTTCATGGCGCAGGACGATGACTTCCTTCTTAGGCAGTACATCGAAAGTGCCTTCTTCTTCCATTTTTTCCAGTTCGTGGAGTCTCTTGATCCGGGTCTGGATGGTCTTGAAGTTGGTCAGCATACCGCCCAGCCATCTTTCGTTCACATAGAACATGCCACAGCGTTCAGCTTCTTCCTTGATGGCAGCCTGAGCCTGTTTCTTGGTGCCGACGAACAGCACGGTGCCGCCCTGAGCAGCCAGTTCACGCAGGAAGTTGTAGCATTCTTCCACCTTTTTCACGGTCTTCTGCAGATCGATGATGTAGATGCCGTTCCGTTCGGTGAAGATGTAAGGAGCCATCTTGGGGTTCCAACGGCGGGTCTGATGACCGAAATGTACGCCAGCTTCCAAAAGTTGTTTCATAGAGACAATTGCCATTTTTGTTTCCTCCTGTTTTTTCCTCCGCAGATCATTTTTCGCTTAACCTCCCATCAGGAGGACAGCCGCGTCCTGACTCTGCGTGTGTTTTTCGACAGCTGTGCCTTCACAGCCGAATGAAATTATATCATATTTGTTACAAAAGTTGCAAGGGGGTATTGCACATCCTGTGCAATACCCCCTCGTCTAGGGGCAGCAAAGCTGCCCGTCACTGGTCTCTTGTCACTGGCCAAAGGATAAAATTTGCAAGCAAATTTTTGCATGTATAAAATCTGGTTTTCCACTGATAAAACCAATATTTCTATTTTCTGTGCATTCTTGGTTTTATATTATCTGGGGAACCCGCAGCCCGGGTTCCTTCCATTGTCTAGTGACCAGAGACAAGTGACCAGTGACAGGGGCTGTTGCACGCGTAACAGCCCCTTATCCAATATACACGTTATTATTGGATTTCCTCCGCCAGTTCCCGGACTTTTTCCTCCCAGTCCGCCCCGGCGGTGCCGCCGCCCTGGGCGCTCTGGGGCCGTCCGCCGCCCCGGCCTGCGAACAGGGCATTGGCTTTAGCACAGCAGGCTTTGCAGTCCCCTTCCGCTCCTTCGCTCAAAGCGAACTGGTACAAGATTTTATCGCCGTCTTTGGTGAAGACCGCTGCCAGTACTCCTGGCTGGGCGCTGGCCAGTTTCATGGCACTTTTCCCGTCTGCCGCTGATCCTTCCAGGGTCAGTACCAGGAACCGGGTCCCATTTTTCAAGGTGGGAGCCTGAGCCAGCCTCTCCGGCAGCTGGAGTTGAATCAGTTCCTGGGTCTTTTCCCGTACCCGTCCCCGCAGCTCTGTGATTTCCTGATGGAGTTTTTCTACAGCCGGCAGGACTTCTTCTGCTTTGACCGAAAGGAAATTACTGGTATCTTCCAAGATCCGGTTCCGTTTGTGCATCTCCCGGAGGGCCCGGTTCCCGCAGAGGAATTCCACCCGGCTGCCGCCCTTATGCCGGACGTACCGGAGGATCTGGATGGATCCTACCATGCCCGTATAAGGGGGATGGGTGCCACAGCAGGTGCAGATATCCCCGTTGTGGATATCCACCAGGCGCACGGTGCCCCGGAGTCTTTCATTCTTTTTCCGCAGAGGGAATTTTCCCAGCTCTGTGGAATCCACGTAATGCAAAGTAATGGGTTCATTGGCCCAGATACATTCATTGGCCATCCATTCGGCCTTCTGGGCCGTTTCTTCATCGATTTCCCGGTCCAGGTCGATGAACACACTGTCTTCATTCATATGAAAGCCTACGTTATTGGCTCCGCAGGTTTTCCAAAAGGCATAGGAAAGGATATGCTCTCCGCAGTGCTGCTGCATCCGGTCCAACCGTACCGGCCAGTCCAGCTTCACGGCTACGGTCTTTCCTGGTTCCAAGGGAGTCCGGGTCCAGTGGCACACCTCGTTCCCGTCTTCAGACGCATGATAGACCGGTACCGTATCCAGCCATCCCTGGTCAGACAATTGCCCGCCCCCTTCCGGAAAGATCACGGTCCGATCCAGGATCACTTCATAATGGTCCTCTTTCTTTTCACAGCTCTGGACCACCGCCTGGCAGCTCCGGAGCAGAGAATCGTTTTCATAGAGTTTTTCTGTCATGGAATATCACCTCGAAGGTTTCTCCTGTCTGGAAAAAGACCCGGACCTTGCCCGTCTGTTCCCACAGGCGGACATTGCTCCGGTGCTGGCCCCGCACCAGGGAGGCCAGCCTGTCCGGACAGGTGATAACCATATTATAATTCCCACAGGGCTGCTCTGCAATCTTTTGGAGCACCTGCTGCCCGATGCCCCAGCTCTTTACCTTTTCTCCAAAGGCCGGATGGAAAGGCCCTGCCAAGATATGTCCCGGTGCACACAGTTCCCGGTCTGGCTGGAGGCCCATGCGGATCACCCGGATCCCGGCTCTCGTAAAAGTTCGGTATAGTGGCCAGCAGGCAGCCACCGCCTCTTCCACTGTCAGGGCCCGGTATCTTCCCTGGTGCCACAGCTCTGCCAAAGGCGTCCCCGCAATGACCAAGACCGGATAGATCCGCACCAGATCAGGATGGATGGCCACCACCTGCCGGCAGGTTTCATCCAGGCTCTCCTTGCCCTGTCCCGGCAGCCCCACCATCAACTGGATCCCTAGCCGGAAGCCAGCTTCTTTGATCAATTGAGACGCTTTATGGACCTGGGCTGCCGTATGGCCCCTCTCAGCCATCTCCAGGACCCGGTCATCCAAGGACTGGGCCCCCAGTTCGATGGTCTCCACCCGGTGAACCCTGAGCAGCTCCAGGATCTCCGGTGTGATACTGTCAGGCCGGGTGGACAGGCGCAGAGGGCCGAACAATCCCCTGGCCCGCCAGCCTTCTGCCAGATCCAGGAGCCCTCTCTGCCGTTCCAGAGGCAGAGCGGTGAAGGATCCGCCATAAAAGGCCAATTCATTAGAAGGATTTGGACTGGCCCAGCTCAAGAGCGCCTCCATCTGCTGGCGGGCCCCTTCCAGGCTGCTGTCCTTTTCTCCGCTGATGGTCTGCTGGTTACAGAAGATACACTGGTGCGGGCACCCGGCATGGGGGATAAATACAGGAAGGATCATCAGGATGGGCTCCTTTCACAAAGGTTCTGCTGCTAGATACTTTTAGTATTATACCCTTTCTGTACCAAATGATTCAACTCTCAAGGGCACCCCACCGGAAATTCTAATATTCCATTGACAAAAGCATTGCAGATGATTAATATTATTAGGTATACAAAATTCATTTTGTAACATGAGCTTGAAAAAAGAAACGAGGGGTTTGTATGTCAAGTGTAAACATCGACTGGTCCAAACTGGGTTTTGCTTATCAGCCCATCGCCCAACGGTATGTAGCCAATTTCAAAGACGGTAAATGGGGTAAAGGCGGCCTCACCGACGATGCCAACGTCGTCCTCAATGAATGTGCCGGCATCCTGCAATACTGCCAGGAAGTCTTCGAAGGCCTGAAAGCCTACAAGACCAAAGATGGCCGTACGGTCACCTTCCGTCCTGACCAGAATGCAAAACGGATGATTGATTCCGCCAAACGGCTGGAAATGCCTCCTGTATCCGAAGAAATGTTCCTGGAAGCCGTGGATGAAGTCGTCCGGGCCAACAAAGATTACATTCCTCCTTTTGAAAGCGGCGGTGCCCTGTACCTGCGTCCGTATCTGTTCGCTACTGGCCCGGTCATCGGCGTAAAGCCTTCTGACGAATACCAGTTCCGCCTGTTCGGGACCCCTGTTGGTTCCTATTTCAAGAACGGCGTAAAACCTATCACCATCTGCGTATCTGATTTCGACCGTGCAGCCCCCCATGGCACTGGCCACATCAAAGCCGGCCTGAACTATGCCATGAGCCTCCATGCCTACATCACCGCCCATAACAATGGGTTCGATGAAAACATGTACCTGGATCCTGGCACCCGTACCTATGTAGAAGAAACCGGCGGCGCCAACTTCCTGTTCGTCAAGAAAGACGGCACCCTGGTCACTCCGAAATCCGATTCCATCCTGCCCTCCATCACCCGCCGTTCCCTGATTTCCATCGCAACGGATATGCTGGGCATGAAAGTAGAACATCGTCCGGTGAAATTCTCCGAAGTCAGCGAATTTGCTGAAGCCGGCCTGTGCGGCACCGCTGCCGTCATCTGCCCGGTTGGCAAGATCGTAGACCACGGCAAAGAAATCTGCATCCCCAGCGGGATGGACGAAATGGGCCCTGTGCTGACCAAACTGTACAAGACCCTGAGAGGCATCCAGATGGGCGAAATCGAAGGCCCGGAAGGCTGGATCCACGAAGTGAAATAAGTTGGACTAAAAGGGGTGTTGCACGTGAACTGCAACACCCCCTTTGTCTAGGGGCAGCAAAGCTGCCCATCACTGGTCACTTGTCACTGGCTGAAGGATAAAATTTGCAAGCAAATTTTTGAATGTACAAAATCGTTTTTTTACTGATAAAATCATTGTTTCTATTTTCCGTACATTCTTGGTTTTATATTA